>JAEAMF010000183.1_pt1 | contig 106258 bp, 101 predicted proteins | sample 8958721 | NCBI WGS metagenome assembly JAEAMF01 (sample SAMN16933255, study PRJNA681124) | bioreactor sludge metagenome | isolation source: anaerobic bioreactor treating anionic surfactant - SDBS | place: India: Bengaluru | collected 2019-02-28
ACTTGACTTTCAACTGGAATCCCGGAAAAGTGAATTGTTAAGGATCAACTAAATAATTTATAATCTATTGGTTTTCTTTTTCTTGTAAATTCTTTAATCAAAGAGTAATGTATATACCAACGATTAGATTTCTTGTATATAAGTTCTGTTCTATTCTCATATCTTTTAATAACAATCTTTAACCTTTCTTTTAATTGTCTATAAGATAGATTTACAATCGGGGTCAATTCTTTCAGGCAATAAAATTTCTTTTCTAAATTTTTCATTTTCTACTCATATTTTTTGATATAGTTGAACTATATAAGAGAACCAAGAGGGATAGAATATGATATTAAATTCAATCTCTCTAATTCATATATATATATTCTTGAAAGTCAAAAAGAGTAAAAAATGAAATTTTTTTTCTTTATTTTTTATCTTATTGAATATGTGCTTAATAGATTTGATTTCTTAATTTAACTATATTATTTTTACTTCACCTTCTTATGAAATTCTTTGAGATAAGATTTAATATATACTTGTATCTGTGCCTCCACGAGATACTTATAGAAAAAATTTACTAATGAGATATGCTTGAAAAATATGAAGAGTTCAAGAAAAAGAGAAAGGCGATCAAGGATCAAAAGAAACAATTAAAAAATCAACTTAAAAATTTACAGAAGCAAAATCTCCAAGTCAGGATGGATCAGTTCAATAAACAGAAGCAAGATATAATAAAGAAGATGAGTAAATATGTCGCTGGATCATCAAATTTTTAATGAGTAATCTTGCGGGTTTGTATAATCGTTGCTTTTACTCTAACTGGTGGAGGTGATTGATTATCTGGTTTTTTCTCTTGGACTTCTCTTGAAAATACATCATTAAAACAGGATCTTATTGAGTTCAATTCTTTATCGCTTCTTTTAATATAATCCGTCAAAACTTTAATGTCCTTGTGCCCGCTTACTGCCTGTATATTCGTTATTTCAGTCATAGTTGATAATAGTGTTATAAAGGTCCTCCGCATTGTATGCGATGAAATAAAATCGCACTTTGCTTTTTCAGTCGGGATCAGTTTAGAGTTTTTCTTTTTTGATACTTTTATTGAATTTGTTATGCCCGCTTCTCTACATACTACTTTAATCTCTCTATTAAAAACCTGATTACAATACTTTAGAAAAGTTATTTCTTTATTTTCAATTTCATAGTAGTTTATCATTTCACAAATAAAATGATTGAAAGGGATCCTAATAAAATCAGTTGTTTTCTGGACTGGAACTTTGATATAACTATAACTTGCTTCTTCTATAATCTCATTAGTGATTTTATCCCGAGTGATTATAAAGTTTCCACGAGATAATTTTGTTAAATCGCCAAATCTTAAACCTGTAGAGCACCCTAAAACAAATGTATCTCTTATGGCTCTATGTTTTTCATTCTTGGGTTTATAGTCATAATATAATTTTCTTAATTCATCAAACTCTAAAACAACAAAATCGGCTTTGGTTCTTGTCCTCTTGAAAGTTTGGAAGAGATTGTTTGTATGTTTCTCTTTACTTAAAGTATAATACATAAAGAGTTTCAGGTTTTTAATATGTTTATCAACTGAATTATCATATAAACCCTCTGCCCTAAGATACTTCAAGAACTTAAAATAGAAATCATTATTGATTGTATCATAATGTAAGAAATACCTGCTCTCTTTTTGGAATTTTTCAAGTTTATTATAGGTGGTGTTATATGTTTTAATCGTTTCAGGTGATACTTTTTCATTATCTTTCTTATCGTTAATGAAATTCTTAAAATCTTTCAGAAATCTTTTCTCATCTTGCTTATTAGGTTTGGCTTCTTCGTTTTGATAATGATTTCTGGCTTTATAAAACTCAATCTTTACATTTAATAATGTTGGTTCTTTCTTATTTGATATTAACTCAAGAACATTTGTTTCTAAATCTCTCTCTTTCTGTGATAAAATTGAATTTTTTAATTCATAATTAAAAGATTTCTTTACCCTCCCAGATTTTCTATTCCAGTTAGTTATTGAAACATAAACCTCTGTTCTAAATAATATATACCTTCTGTTATATGTGTATCTCAAATAAACTAAATGTTGATGGTCTTTTGTTTTGAGATTTCTTCTTATGATACATTTTATATTTTTCATTTAGTTTTATTTTAGTGTCAAACAAATATACATTAAATTATAAATGTTTAACAGATAATTATACATAAAGATTGACACTATAATAATAAAAAAAACTCTAATAAATTGATATACAATTATTAGAGTTCTTTATATTTGTGGGCCCACCTGGACTCGAACCAGGGACCTACTGATTATGAGTCAGTTGCTCTAACCGACTGAGCTATAGGCCCGAAGCGGATGTGGGTGTGGGTGTGGGTGTGCAAAGATAGCAAAAATGAGCCTAGGAGGAGTTGGGAGAGAAGTATTTTTTCCGGAACCATAGCGCCACATTCACCAGGCTGATCAGCACCGGGACTTCCACCAGCGGGCCGATCACCGCTGCAAAAGCTTCGCCTGAATTGATGCCGAATACCGCCACGGCCACGGCGATAGCCAGCTCGAAGTTGTTGCTGGCTGCAGTGAACGATAACGTGGCTGACTGCTCATACGTAGCACCGACTTTTTTACTCATAAAGAAAGAGATCAGGAACATCAGGATGAAATAGATCACCAGCGGGATGGCGATCCGGATGACATCCAGCGGGATCCTGACAATGACATCCCCCTTCAGGGAGAACATGACCAGGATCGTGAACAGCAGAGCGATCAGGGTGAGGGGACTGATCTTCGGGATGAAACGGGTATGGTACCATTCCTTGTTTTTGACCCGGATAAGAATGAAACGCGTAAAAAAACCGGCCAGGAACGGGATACCCAGATAGATGAACACACTTTTGGCGATCTGGCCAATGGTGATCTGCTCGACAACGGTACTGGTAGGCATACCGAACCATCCAGGCAGGATGGCGATGAAGATGTACGCATAGAATGAAAAGAACAGGACCTGGAAGATGGAGTTGAGCGCCACCAGTCCCGCACAGTATTCCGAATCTCCTTTCGCCAGCTCATTCCAGACAATGACCATGGCAATGCACCTTGCCAGTCCGATCAGGATCAGTCCGTACATGTAGTCCACGTTGAAACGCAGAAAAACGATCGCCAGGGCAAACATCAGTACCGGTCCCAGGATCCAGTTCTGGACCAACGAAAGGGAAAGGACCTTTATGTTCCGAAAAACGTCCTTTAGTTCTTCGTACCTGACCTTTGCCAGCGGGGGGTACATCATCAGGATCAGCCCGATGGCTATGGGGACATTGGTGGTGCCCACGCTGAACCGGTTCCAGAAGCCGGCGATGCCCGGAAAGAGATATCCCCATGATACGCCAACACCCATGGCAAGGAAGATCCAAAGGGTAAGGTAGCGGTCTAGAAAAGAAAGGCGCTTTTTCATATTGTATAGACTCAGTTTGTTTTAACCACGTAGTACACAGAGAAATTACGGAGATCACGGAGTCTAAATAACTCGTTATCAGTTCTCTGTGTTCTCTTTACTTCTCCGAGATCTCCGTGGTTCAGTAAAAAACATTCATTTTGACACACACTCTGCAGGGGTAGGGTACATTGAATCATAACAAAATGAACCTTCTTATTTCACCTCATTCTTTATTGCCCGTAACGGTAATACTAAATATTCCGATCCCTTGGTTCCTGAAAGCAATTAATTCCACCGGCGACAGGTAGTTCAGCAGCATTTCATCAGGCAGTAGGATCTCTTTCTCCTTCCTTACAACAACCTCTGTAAAACCTGCATCAACCAATGATTTTAAGTATTCCTCTTTCTGTATTGCGCCTGCCACACAGCCTGCATAAAGTTCAGCTTCTTGCAACATCTTATCAGGTAGATTCCCCGAAATGACAACATCAGATACACAAAAATGACCTCCCGGTTTTAGCACACGAAACATTTCGCTGAAAGCCTTTTTCTTGTCAGGAACAAGATTCAGTACGCAATTGCTGATTACAACATCGGCAATCGTTTCCGCAAATGGCATGGACTCGATGTCTCCCTTTACAAAATCCACATTCTTGAATCTGAGCGTGATGGCATTTTCACGAGCTTTCTGTAGCATGGCCTCTGCAAAATCCAGCCCGATCACCTTTCCTTCTTCTCCCACATGTGCCCTGGCTATGAAACAATCATTTCCAGCACCGGATACCAGGTCAAGTACGGTATCTCCCTGCCGGATACCAGCAAATTCCGTAGGTAATCCGCACCCCAGCCCTAAATCCGCATCGGGATGGTATCCTTCCATGTGGCTGGCATCATCACTGAAGATGGTGTAGTCGGTATCGCTACAGCAGGGGGTGCCGCCGCAGCAGGAGGACAGGTTTTGCCTTTTGCTTTGAAAAGCGATCTGATTGTACTTTGATCTGATAATTTCCTTAAGATCTTTCTGCTTTGTTTTCACTGAGATATTTTTAAAAAAAATTTATAAAATAGTCGTTGGATTTCATCTCTAATGTCTCTGTAAACAGCAAGGATCTCCTCATCAGTACCCGTCGCATCCGCCGGGTCAGGAAATCCGATGTGCAGTCTGTTCTTTACGTGACCTGTGAACACGGGACAGGACTCCTTTGCATTGTCGCAAACCGTGATCACGTAATCGAATGCATCGTTCATATAGCATTCCACCGGTGTCGTTGTATGATGGCTGATGTCGATCCCCGCTTCCTTCATTACCCTCACCGCATAAGGATTTACACTCGAAGCAGGATGGGTTCCGCCGGAATAGACTTGCCAGTCTTTATTGAACGATCTAAGGAATCCTTCCGCCATCTGGCTGCGGCAGGAGTTGCCTGTACAGAGAATTAGTATTTTCATTGAAGTGTCATTATGAGCCCTCACCCAACTCGAAAGTGTGTTAAAATGAATGATTTTTATTAAACCACGGAGATCACGGAGAAGTACAGAGAGCACAGAGGACTGATAACAAGTCATTTTACGCTCTGTGTTCTCCGTGAACCCTCCGTACACTCCGTGGCTAAATTGAATTTTAACACACCCTCGCTGGGGGGAGAGGTCACGTCATTTTACAATATAATCCCATAAATATATCCTGACAGGGTTGCTATCACCACAACCAATGATACATACACCACCGTTTTCTGAGTTCCCATGATCCCACGGATCACAAGCATGTTGGGCAGCGAAAGGGCCGGGCCGGCGAGAAGCAGGGCCAGGGCCGGACCTTTCCCCATTCCGGCTGCCATAAGTCCTTGCACGATGGGCACTTCCGTCAGCGTGGCAAAGTACATGAACGCACCCACGACGGAAGAGAAAAAGTTGGAAAAAAACGAATTTCCTCCCACCAGGGCGCTGATCCATTGACCAGGTATGACGCCGGCCAGCTGCGTATCGTCATGCGTGGATCCCAGCAGGAAGCCGGCGATCACAACCCCAATGGCCAGCAACGGGATGATCTGCTTGGCAAAACCCCACGAGGATAGCGTCCATTGCCTGTTTTCCTCGTTCTTATTATCCAGAAGAGTGACCAGTGAAATTCCGGCCACTGCCACAAGCACCGGGACTTGAGGACTGTGGCTCAGGATTGCTGCGAGAGAAGTCACTATGGCAATTGGTAAAAGATAATACCATTTGGCTTTTAATATGAAAATCATGGAAAACATCAGCAAGATGGCGAAAGCAGCCGTGATGATCCATTTGGATGACCATATAAGATACCAGAATCCCGATGTTGTTTCCGGTTTGCCCCAGTTAGCAAAAACCAGGATCAGAACCAGGGTGAAAAAATGGAAGGCCGTCTGCCAGACAGGTCTTTTTTCCGGAGAAGGCACGACATTCATCTGCTGTCCCGCTTTTATCTTCTCTTCCTTACGATAGATAAACGACATGATCAGTCCGATGATGATACTGAACGCCACGGCCCCGATAACCCTGGCAAGACCCATTTCAATTCCGAGGATACGTGCAGTCAGAATGATAGCCAGGATATTTATGGCCGGACCGGAATACAGAAAGGCAATGGCAGGACCTAATCCTGCACCTTTCTTATGAATGCTGGAAAACAAGGGTAAGACAGTACAGCTGCAGACTGCCAGAATAGTACCCGAAATGGAGGCTACCGCGTATGCCCGCCATTTCTTTGCGCTAGCACCGAAATATTTGACAACGGAAGCTTGACTGATGAATACTGCAATGACGCCTGCAATAAAAAAGGCAGGCAACAGGCACAGGATCACGTGCTCGCGCGCATACCAGTTGACCAGATCGAATACTGCAGCAACGGCTTCCTTAAAATGCTCATTTTCCAATGGCATGAAATAAGTAAAAGCAAAACCGGCTATGATCCAGATCAGTATCTTTATTTCCCGTTTCCACTCCATCATTCTCTTCTGCCTAAAAATAGATCACGACAATATAATATATCCCCACACCGATGAACACAACCGCCACAATCCTCCGGAACCATACCTCAAAAATCTTCAATTTATTGTAAAACGTACCCACTCCTGATATGCTATACGCCAGGAACCAGGCGAAAATGATGACCGGTATCCCTGTGGCCAGTGCGAAAACAACGGGCAGTAGCAATCCCGATGGTGCGCTGATAGTCATGGGGATGAGCATGCCAAAGTACAATACACCCGAATATGGACAGAAAGCAAGTGCAAACACGATCCCAAGCAGGAGAACGCTCCAGTAGGTCCAGGATTTTTTTTGCTCCAGCCTGCGCGATGCACCTCCTAGGAGATTGATATTCACTTTCACAACATCCAGCATGAAAAGGCCAATGATGATCAATAACGGGCCGATGATCTTCTCGCCGTATTGTTGGAACACGCTGGAAATTTTAAACTTACTTGCTCCGAAATAAAGGATAATAGCCAGCACTGTATAGGAAAGCATCCTGCCCGCAGTGTAGATCAATCCGTTGGTGAAAACCCGGCGGCGATCCCGGAGGTCCTTGCCGATAAATCCGATGGCAGCGATATTGGTGGCCAGCGGGCACGGACTGATGGCAGTCATCAATCCCAGGATGAATGCCGAAAGAACCGGAACCTGGGTCTGGTCGAACCATCGGGTTAACAATTCCTCCATCAGATCAGCGGATCGATCGCATTCTTGATCTTCTCCTGAAGCTTTTCAGGATTGCTCCGGGCATACATGAATCCGTCATCCGTGAGGTTGATCAACTGCTCACCCTTAACTATCAATAACGCCTGCATGGAAACCTGAAGCTTCTTTGCCAGCTCTTCGCTCGAAGATTCTTCAAGGTTAAGAGATGTGAACAGGATCCGCCCGGATTTGACCAGATCAGGATAGAGCGTCTTCAGCGCAAGCTCCGATTGTTCTTCCACTGCCTGACAGGTGGCACACCGCCGGGTAAAATGAAAGTAATATACGTTAATAATATCATTTTGAGTAAGTTGCACTTGATCCCTCTGTTCCACCCCCTGCGACTGGCAGCTGAAAAAAGCGCTGCCCATCGCCAGGGCCAGGATCAATAACCGGATATGTTTCATAGCTCCTGATTTTTTCTGATGATCTCTTTTACCTGGTTTAGACTCAATATCTGGCCGGAGGAGACTACTTTATTATCGATGACCAGACCCGGTGTGCTGATGATACCAAAATTCATGATCTCAATAATATCTTCCACCTTCGTGATGTCTGCCTTGATACCCAGCTCTCCCACAGCATCACGGACATTTTTTTCCAGGGATCTGCATTTGGGACAACCCGTTCCAAGCACTTTAATTTCCATAATCGTATATTTAGTTCGTTGTTCGTAAAATTACGTACAATAGTACAAAAAATTATTTCTCCATTAACTTATTGAACAGATTTTTTGCTTCTTTCCAGTTTTCTTTGTTGATGCAATATTTAATCTTTGGCGCTTTAATTTCACCCTGGATCAATCCTGCCTGCTTCAGTTCTTTCAGGTGCTGTGACAGCGTTGACTTGGCGACCGGCAGCACTTCCGACAGGTCGCCGCTGTAGCAACAGGCCTGATTCTGAAGCAATTCCAGGATATAGATCCTTATTGGATGCCCCATCGCTTTGGCATAGCGGGCCAGTCTTTTCTGCCGTTCCGTTATGATCTCATTGGCCATGCTTGATTGTTTTACAGTAATGAGCTAAAAATAACAGTTTAACAATTTAACAAATGAACAATCCGTCCAGCAAATATCACCATAATATCCCATTAACTACGAATAACCACTTTTAACAATCATTATTCATGTATGACCACAAATTACATTTTTTTCTACTTTTAATGTAAAATTTAACACGTTCTAATCATGAATAAACTTTTTCCCTTTGTCCTGATAACTATGGTCATCGTAATGGCTGTCACTGGCTGTAGCAAAAAGAAATCAGTCTGGCCTGTTGTGCTTGATCACGTGGAAAAAGAGATACAGGCTTCTTTAAACAGGATGGACTCACTGGCTTCAGTTCTGTCAGCTGAAATCGCTGAATGTAAAGCAGATTCGGCCATGATCAGAAAAATCCTTACCGAAGGATATGGAAAGGTCGAAGGAGTGTACGAAAACTGTTTCATCACTCCGCAAGGTATATTGAAGATCATTGCACCAAGAGATTTCCATAAGGTGGAAGGCAGCGACATTAATTACCAGGATCATATCATCAGGGTCAAGGAGACAAAAAAACCTGTGCTCAGTTCGGCTTTCAGGGCAGTTGAAGGCTTTCAGACCGTTGCATATGCATATCCTGTTCTGTCAAAGGAGGATGAGATGCATGGGATCATGGTACTCCTGATTCAACCCGACGCATTCCTAAAGGATATTGTTTCCGCGAAAATGTCGGGGATTCCGGCCGATATCTGGGTGATGCAGAATGATGGTTTCATTTTGTATGATTTCGATGAGCTTGAGATCGGAAAAAACTTCTTTACGGATCCGCTTTATAAGGATTGGACAGGATCGTTGCGAACTACTTCAGGAATGACCGATAAAAAGGATGGGATGGCTGTTTATGACTATTTCCCTGTGGATCCCGAAAAACCGGTTTCGAACCGGTTATACTGGACAACGATCAGCAGGGCTGGTATGGACTGGAAGATTTTGCTGGCCAGTCCGATCGGCAAACATGCCGTCCAACGGACCGCACAAGCCCTGGGTTTAACACCTGCTCCCCAGAAATTATTCGAGATGAGTACCAATGAGGCTTTTCTGACTGCCCTTGCATCGGGCGACCGTGAAACGGTGGATGGTTATTTCAAAGAGTTTTATGATACTTATCCCATCTATGCCATCGAATGGGTGGATTCAACCGTTACGACCCGCTTTGGATATCCGGCAGCACATAGTCTCGAGAACCATCAGATAACACCCGACATTCCTGAGCAAAAAGCATTCTTCGATGCAGTGGTCAACAGAAAGGAAACTATGATCGAAATGCGGTTACTGGAAGGAAACTCAGGTATTTTCAGGCTTTGTCCGGTCACACATAATGATCAAAACCTCGGAAGTATCTATTACCTGATCATTAACAGATAGATCTACCCCTGTTATACTGACTACATGAGAGCTCGATTGATTTCAGGGATTCTTATAGCTTTTACCTTTCTATCTGCAACAAATGCATTCGGACAAAAGAAATTCAGTGTGGAGAAGATCATCAATAATTTGGATTCCCTCCGCGTGGCCAGACTGGAAACCGGCAAAGGCATGTTTACTCCATTCATCGCTCCGGCCTATACTCCGGAAATGAAATTTTTAGTTTCAGTCGGCGGATTGTACACATTTAAGACTCAAAAGGACAATCCAAGGCTGGAACGATCATCGATTCCGATCTCCATAAGTTACAGCACCAATAATTCATTTTATGGAGTAATCAATCTGAACATGTATGGCAGGGATGATCGCTACCGGATCATTGGTGAGTATGCACTGCGCAGTATGCCGGATCATTACTGGGGTGTGGGTTACAGTAACGGAAAAGAAAAGGATAAATCGGATTCGACAACCCTTTATCACAGGGATTTAAACAAGGTTCTTGGCCGTTTTCTGTACAGAATTGGACATGACTTTTTTGGCGGACTTTTTTTTGAATGGAGCGATACCAAAGCATCATACATGAATGATGAAATGGCATGTGATCCGAATATCCTGGAATATGGGACAAATATCAAATCCACGGGAATAGGAGGTGTTCTTCAGTATGATAGCCGTGATAATATGATCACTGCCTACAGTGGCAAACTCATCGACCTGGGAGTGACTTACTATGGCCGGCTCCTGGGTGCCACCTATGAATTCTGGGTGTTCGAACTGGAATACAGGGGCTTCATCCCGGCATCCAAAACCAACCATCGGTCCACCCTGGCCTGGAAAGCCAAAATCAGAACCACCCTTGGAGACACTCCCTGGACAAAGCTATCGGAACTGGGTAATCCCTATGATTTCAGGGGATATTACTGGGGCCGCTACAGAGACCGGTCGATGCTGTTTGGGTTGCTGGAATACAGGCATACGTTCATGAGGAAGCATCCAAACAGAAAAGGCAGCTATGAGAGCAAACATGGTGTTGTTACCTGGGCAGGTATGGGATCCATCGGGGAAAAATTAAACGACCTTGAACACTGGCTGCCCAATGCCGGGATTGGTTACCGGTTCGAAATCCAGCCAAGGTTCAACCTGAGGGTGGATTTTGGTGTAGGAGTGAAATCCAAAGGATTTTATTTCAATTTCGGTGAAGGGTTTTAATGGGGATTCAGTAAACCTTCCATTCCAGGATCCCTGCTGAATGATCCTTCTGGAGCTGCGCCTCCAGCCTGAGCGCTTTTGTAGTGACCGGATCGAAGGACACCTTTGCATACTCGTCAACTTCCCGACCATAGGGATCCCTGTTGATGACCGGTAACCATTCAGATCCTTTTTGGTACAGGATTTTCCATTCCGCCGGAGGCCGGCAGACATAATCGTAATGATCAAAAAGCAGCCAGTAAACCCGCACTTCAGAAACAGTGTACGGCCGGTCGAAGTCATACTGCACCCATTCGGTCGTCCCCTTTTTCAACCACCAGTAGAAGAAATACTTATCCGTATCCCGGCTGTTCACAGGCTCAAACTGATCATTCAGGCCGGGTGCCCAGTCTGTGGAAGCGGTCGCAACAGCTTTGGAAGCAATGGTCGGCACAGGCTCCGGTACAGCTGTCTGAGCATTTACAGGGATCCAGACCACCATGGGGCTTTTCCCCCTGTTGTTCCAGCAGGCGTAGGGGATGGCGGTGAGGTGGATATTGGTGGTTATTTGGTTGTTATTTGTTGTTATTTGATGGTCATTCATAGTCATTTGACAGTCATTCGTTGTTGTAGTGGGAAGAGACATACCCTCTGTTTCAAGGACGACAATTCCGCCTAAAAGATCTTCGCGGAAAGAGGAGGTGATTTTAGCCGTGTCGGGCAAAAAACTGGAAAACAATGCACTACCTGGTTGATCAACACCTTCAAGGCAATAAATGAGGGGACCCCGTTGCAATGCGACCTTATTGCGGTTGTTGATGACAGCGTCGTTTGACCGGGTCCTTCTAACGGGCATCGGCAGGTCAATGTCCACCCGGTCACCTTTTGTCCAGCGCCGGTGAAGGACAGCATATCCTTTGTCCAGCCGGTAATCGGCCACCTTACCGTTGACCTGGATATCAACGCTGCTTTCGACTGTATCCGTGAAAGCATACAGGTCGGAGGGGACCGCTTCGTTTCCTGCCCAGCCAGGGATACGGATGCAGAGGTCCAATGAAGCAGGGGAGGGTACCTCCAGTGTCAACGTTACCCGTCCATCCCACGGATAGGTGGTTTCCTGTTCGATCTTCAGCTCTTTACCATGAAAAGGGATCGTGGCATTGCTGCCGGCCAAGAGGTTGACAAAAACACGGTCATTGTCCACTGCATATTGATACCCGGATACAGAAGCCATAAACCGTGTGACATTGCCCGGGCAGCAGGCACAGCCAAACCATGGCTGCCGCTCACAGCTACCGTTGTCTTCCAGCAGGTTGTCGTAAAAGAAACGGTTACCGCTGATAGAAACTCCCGACAGCAGAGCATTATACAGGGTTTTTTCAAGAACGTCGATGTATTTTGAATCCCCCGTCATCAGGAACATACGGTGGTTCCAGTAAACATTGGCGATCGAGGCGCAGGTCTCACAGTAAGCGGTCATATTGGGCAGTTCGTAATTTTCGCCAAACCCCTCCCCCATGCCTCTTGCACCGATTCCCCCTGTAATGTACAGTTTTCTGGAAACCACATTATTCCAGACCCTCTCTGCCGCCAGCATATACTCCTGGTCGCCGGTGATGGCAGCCACATCCGTCACTCCGGAATAGAGATATCCAAAGCGCACGGCGTGTCCCACGGCCTCATCCTGCTGCTTGATAGGCTTATGGTCCTGGCTGTACTGGCTCATTGGATGCCCGTCGGTTCCGACGCCTGTTTCGTCAAGGAAGTATTTTGCCAGATCCACGTACTTCTGTTCCCCTGTCACCCGGTAAAGCTTCACCAGTGCCATCTCGACGATAGGGTGCCCCGAGGGGCAATGTTTCTGATTGGAATCCGGGCCGAAGACGGTATGGATCAAATCCGCATTTTTGATGGCAATGTCAAGAAGGGATCTTTTTCCGGTAGCCATATAATGGGCGACAGCAGCTTCATAAAGATGCCCGCAGTTATACAGCTCATGGCTGTTCAGCCTTTCCCAGCGCTGTTTGCCCATCCATCGTTCAAGTCGTATGCACTGATTCGTGCGGCATGTATACAAGTATCCGTCATCTTCCTGGGCCTGGCCGATGAGGTAGATCAGGTTGTCAACGTACCGGTCAAGATCAGCATCGTAATCAACGGCCAGGGAATAGGAAGCTCCTTCGATGATCTTGTAGACATCGGTGTCATCGAAAGGGAAATCCCCTTTATGCTCAGCCTGGATCAATCCGCCGGCCAGGGCAAAGTTGCCGATCCGGCCGGTGATCTCCGACTGCTGAAATGCGTATGGAATCGACACCAGCCGGTTCGTTTCGATGGGCGATTTCCAGAAGGCACCGGTCATTTTCACCTGCGTGAAAGGAACAGCCTGAATCGGATAATTGTCGGCGGATGCTTTCCATTCAGGACTTCTCTGGCAGGAGATCAGCACTGGGATCATAAGAAAAATGAGTAAAATATGCTTCATTATTACTTGTTTATGGAACGCGGAATACGCGGATGAGGCCGATTTTCGCAGAATAATCCCATGATATTCCGTGTACTCTGCGTTATCCGTGTTCTATTTCAAAATATTCATATTGACTTTCAGCCAGACAGCCATTTCCCCGGGTCCGCGGTTCGCCCAGTAACAGTAAGGGACGGCGGTGAGGGGGTAAGTTGTGGTTATTTGTTCAGCGCTGCGCGCCTCGCGTGATTGATTGTTATTTGTTGTTATTTGATTGTTATTGTGAACAGATAGGGATTTGCCGTTCATTTCCAGAACCATAATGCCTCCCAGCAGGTCTTCACGATAGCGGGGTGTTATTTTTGAAGTATCCAGCAGATAACAGGCGGACACCTTCCCTTCGGGCTGGTCCTTTCCCTCCAGGCAGTAGACCAGCGGTCCCCGCTGCAGGACGATAAATCCCCTATTAGCCTCCACTTTTTCGTGGGCCACAATTTTTCTGACAGGCATCGGCAGGATCAACTCCACCTTGTCTCCTTTCTTCCACTTACGGTCGATTTTAATCAATCCGTCCTGCTGGCTTGCGTTTGCTATTTTACCGTTCACCATGACCATCACCTTTTGATCATCCTGATCTTCAAAACGATACAGGTCACCTGGCACAGGCTCGTTACGGGCCCATCCGGGAATCCGGAGCGATAACGTGAACCTTGTGGATCGCTGAGGATCTACTGTTATTGAAATATCACCGTCCCAGGGGTACTGACTTTCCTGCTTGATGCTAATTTGTTTTTTACCGGTTTCGATGGATGCTTCACTGGTTACATACAAATTAACAAAGATCTCATTCTCACGGTAGCTGTAGATATATCCGGGCATGGAGGGCAGAAAGCGGCAGATATTGGAGGGGCAGCAGGCGCACCCGAACCAGGGCCGCCGGTGGTGCCGTCCGTCGGAGGCCAGCGGATTCGGGTAAAAGAACAGATCCCCGCTCAGCGCCACACCATCCACCGCTGCGTTGTAGAGCGTACGTTCCAGCACGTCAAGGTACCTGGCATCCCCCTTCATCAGAAAGAGCCGGTGATTCCAGAACACCATGGCGATGGAGGCACAGGTCTCGCAATACGCCTCCAGATTCGGCAAATAGTAATCCTCTCCGAAACCCTCGTTATAACCGGCCTGACCAATACCTCCGGTTATGTAGTATTTCTTCGAGACTACATTTTCCCATATCCTGCTGATGGCATCCACGTAGGCCTGGTCGCCTGTCAGGGCCGCCACATCCGCCATGGCCGAATACATATAGCACGCCCTGACCGCATGCCCTACAGCTTCGGTCTGGTCCACCACCTTCTGATGCGCCTGACAGTATTCCTCCCCGCCCGGTCCCCGCACGTCCAGGAAAAATTTTGCTAGGTCAAGGTACCGCCGGTCGCCTGTCACGCGATACAGTTTGACCAGACCGATCTCGATCTCCTGGTGCCCCGTGTATTCTTCCACCTTACCCCATCCGAAGTCATGGGCGATAAGTTCAGCATTCTTAAGCGCCACATCCAGAAGCGACCGTTTGCCCGTCGCCATGTAATTTGCTACCGCCGCTTCATAGAGATGGCCCACGTTGTAAAGTTCATGGCTGAGTTCATGCTCCAGTTCCCAGCGTTTTGTGCCTGCCCAGGGATGCGCACTGTCGGGATCGATCGTGCGGTTGGTATATAAATAGCCATCCTCCTCCTGGGCAGCGGCGATCTTCATGATCAATGTATCCATATACCGGTCAAGCTCGGGATCATAGTCGACATGAAGAGCGTATGAAGCTCCTTCGATGATCTTGTACACATCGGAATCATCGAAGGGGTACTCCGTGCAGAAACTCCCCACCGCGGTTCCGCCCGCTATCTCAAAATTCTTCACACGGCCGGTCGTTTCGCAGTGCCTGAAAGCGATAGGGATCGTCACTTCGCTGTTGGTCCTGATCCTCGGCGCCCAGAAATTGTCGGTGACGGTTACCTGAGTGAAGGGGACGGGGAGAATGGGGTAATCTTTGGGACGTTCTTGCTTTGGAGAACAGGAGGATATGAAAAGAATCGGAAGAATTAAGAGAGTCTTTAGATTGTCATTCATAGTCATTCGTTGTTATTCATCGTTAAATATGACACCACCCCTAGCCTCCCCCTTAAGGGGAGGGGTTGGGGAGAGGTTATTAATTCTTGTAGCTAAAAAACCACCATCCTCCTCACCGCCGCTGTATCCAGTTTCACCACTGCGCGGTCATAGGTCATCAGTCCGTTGCATTCGGTTTCCACGTCGGTGATCTGGGTATAGACCGCAGCGCTCATACCCATGTCTTTGAATACGTTCACTGAATCATAGAACTCCGCAAAACGGATCTGAAGTGAATCCCGGCTGGTGATCTTCTGATATCCCCAGTTTTCTTTCTGCCAGGTATGGCCATCCACGAAAAATCCCAGTCCCCCGAATTCTCCGAGTACGGAGGCCTGATTTTCTTCCAGGGCAGGCATCCGGGGATCCGGATAGTGATGGATGTCAAAGATATGGCCCACTCCCCTGTCCTGCCATCCGCTGGCATTGCTGACAAGGCGTGTGGGATCCAGTGACTGGATCAGCTCAACCACCATGTCGGTCTCATACTGTCCCCAGCCTTCATTGAACGGCACCCACAGGATGATGCTGGGATGGTTGATCAGGTGCATGACTATGCGGGTGAGCTCCAGCTCAAACTGGGTCCGTTCAGCTTCCGGGCGGTCCAGGTCGGGATCGCCCGGGGCGACATAGCCCCTGGAGCTGGGCATATCCTGCCAGACGAGCAGACCCATTTGGTCGCACCAGTAATAGAACCGCCGGTTCTCCACCTTTACGTGCTTGCGGAGCATATTGAAACCCATCGCTTTGGTCATTTCCAGGTCGTACCGCATGGCCTCTTCGGTGGGAGGTGTATAGATCCCATCCGGCCAGAAACCCTGGTCGAGCGGACCATTCTGGAAGACCGGTTCATTGTTGAGGAATATCCGGGTAAATCCCATTTCATCCTTCCCCAGCGCAACTTTTCGCAGGCCGGCGTACGTGGTGATCTCGTCACGGATCCGATAGTTCCTTGATACCTGCACCCGGATGGTATAAAGGAACGGGTCATCCGGCTGCCATAAGCGGGCATTCTGTATGCGCAGCGTGATCCACTCCCCTTCAGGCTGAGACACGACCATGGAGTCTCCGACGTTGATTGTTACAATATCACCGGGCTGTGGGTTCATGACGTCTGGCAGGATCTGTATCCATGAAGAGTCGATATCGGTCACGGTCTTCAGGTCGGTGATGTATGGATCGGATACAGGTTCTATCCACACCGTCTGCCAGATTCCGGTAGTGGAGGTGTAAAAGATCCCTTTCGGATCTTTAACCTGTTTGCCGCGGGGTTGATAACCGTCATTCGTCGGGTCCCAGACAGAGACGATGATCTCATTTTTTAATCCGGGGCGCACATGATCCGTAATATCAAACGTAAAGGGATCATACCCGCCCCGATGCTCCCCGACGAGGCGACCGTTCAGCCAGGCTTTGGTCTCCCAGTCAGAAGCCTCGAAATGAAGCAGGATCCTGCGGCCTTTCCAGTAGGGAGAGATCCGGAATTCACGTTTGTACCATACCTGGTAGCCGGTGCCGACGTTCTGCCCGATACCGGAAAGCGCTGATTCAACCGGAAAAGGGACCAGGATCTTCCGGGAGAATTGTGCTGGCATGCTGTCTTTGGGAGTGATAGTAAAATCCCAAAGCCCATTGAGGTTCTGCCATTCATTCCTGACCATCTGCGGCCGGGGATACTCCTGCCAGGCGTTATCTGGATTGACTTCTGAAGCCCACCGGGTCACAAGCGGTGACGGGGCCATGTGCCATGGTGCCGTGGTTTCCCTGCAGGAAACGAGGAACAGGAATGTAAAAAAGAAGTAGTTAATTTTCATATTATTAGAGGATATAACGCATTAGAAGCCGGTAATGAACGAAAAGAAATCCTTTATTTTTTACCACCATCCATGAAACTCCATTTAAAACTATAAAATTACTTCTCCCAATAATTGTTGTCCATTCCTGCATCCGGTATCTCCTTGTGACCCAGTTCAATCTTTTGTATACTAACCGAAGAAGGGACAGTGAGATCATACACGTCATCCCCCATCTTCCAGATACCTGCATCCTGGTGGAAGCTTTTTTCCGAATCATCTTCAAACCGGATCTTTACATGGACAGGCACCGGATAATGGCCGATCTTTTTTATTCTGACAAGATATTGATCTTCAATTTGTTTCACCTCCTCAATCCCCAGGTCCGGGTATCCGAATTCAAAGAACCAGGGCTTGTACAGCCAGCTCAGGTCCTCTTTCGACACGTCGCTGAATGTAAAGAAAAAATCATATGGTGTGGGATGTTTTCCCTGCCAGCGATCCATATAGGTATTCAGGGCCTGCATAAACCGCTCCTCCCCGAGGTAATCCCTCAGGATCAGGTAGAAGAAGGCTGCCTTGGTATAGGAATTATTCCAGTAGGGTACATTCCTGATCACATTCGAAATGCTAAACAATGGAAGGTCAATGTCTGAGCCGGCCAGGTCATTGCACGCCGAGCCCCACATGAGGAATGCTTCCTGTACCGTGTCGATCGCCGGGGTGATCAGGTATTCCCCCATGGTCGCCCAGCCTTCATCCATCCAGGCATATTTTGTTTCGTTGATCCCCATATAAAAAGGAAAATACGTGTGGAAGATCTCATGGCAGGTCAGGCTGATCACCTCGTGCGGATCGGTCAACGAGTGATCGTTCACCATCATAGGGTATTCCATCTCACTCAGACCGTTAAAGACGGTCATGGAGGGATATGGAAAGGGGAGGGCAGGAAACATGTACGACATTTTTCCGATGGAGCGGCGGGCAATATCACAGACCTGATAAAAGTCTTTTGAATCCTTATTATATGCGGCAGCGATCCAGGCCCTCCGGCCAGTGCCCGGATCGACCACCAGGCTTGTGGCGTCCCAGAGGTAATGATTAGAAACTCCGAAGGCTACATCGGTTACGTTATCAGCTTTGAATACCCACGTATGAAATTTTCCCCTTGGAGTGATCCTTTTTGCCAGATCACCGGTCTGGATGATGGAGATGATCTCATCTGAGTCCTTTGATTTCAGGAACCGTCCCAGGTATGGCTCCGAAAGGACCTCTTCCGGATTTTGAAGCTCGCCTGTAGCCCAGACCCGATGATCCCCCGGTACGGTGACCGATAGCAGGTAGTTGCCAAAATCGTTGTAAAATTCCTGCTCCCCGGTATAAAGGGACGTATCCCAGCCATCTACATCATCATAAACACACAGATGCGGGTAAAAATATGCAAAGAACCAGCTGCCCGGATCCACCTGTCCGGTCCGCAGATGAGATTCCCGGTTGATCCTGTAATCCCAGGAGACATCCAGTGTAATGGACTGAGAAGGGAACAGGGGATCGGACAGTTTGACCATCATGACTGTATGTGAGATTAAGATCCTGTTTTTCAGCGGAGAAAGATCCACAGCGCTGCCGTTGATCCTTAAATAATAGATCGTCATTCCATCGTGTTCATCCAGGGGATTTACATCATAGTCGCGGTGCAGGCCGTTCTTATAGTGGTTGGGATACAGGTGAAAATAGAGCACAGCGAGTTTATCCGGGCTGTCATTGAAGTAGACGATATGGGCGTTACCCGTCAAATGATTGTTGTCAGGATTTAACGCAATATCCAAGGTGTAATCGGCATGGTTCTGCCAGTAGGCAGGGCCGGGAGTGCCAGTAAGTGTACGGGTACCTTTGTCATAAGTCTGCTTAATGTTTTTGGGGAGGTAAAGTGTCTGTGAATGAATTCCTGATGAAGGATAAAGGATGTAAAATCCCAGGCACAGGTTTGCCAGCAGCACAGCATTGAGATGGAAGTGCTTCATGAATTCAGAATTTGGATTGAGATGATAAATTTACTGTTATTTATTGACCTGGCATTATCCATCGATCATCGACAGGTTTTCTTTACCTTCGTGCACCGGAACAGAGCCGTAATGAAAAGAGTTGTCCTCATCACCGGAGCAGCCAACGGGCTTGGGAGAGCGCTGGCAGAAGAATTTGCCAGGCATGGCTGGATGGTCTTTGCAGCCGATAAAGAACCTGTTCCCTCAGTCCAACCTGGTATCATAACACTGCAAATGGATGTCACAGATACAACTTCCATTCATGCAGCATATGCTACGGTTTCACAAAATATCAGTGCACTTGATTTACTGATCAACTGCGCCGGCATCTACGAAGCCTATCCGTTATCCGAAGTTTCCTTTGACGACCTGTTCAGAATTTACTCCATTAACACCTTCGGCGCCTTCCTTGTCATCCGGCAACTTGTACCCCTTTTATTGCCAGCCAAAGGGCGGATTGTGTCGATCAGTTCTGAGAGCGTGAAATTCCCTTCCCTGTTTCAGCCCTACCAGGCCACCAAGATCGCCCTGGAGGCCATCCACCACACCATAGGCCAGGAGCTGTACCTGAAAGGCATTCGCATGGCCCTCATACGTCCCGGCGCCATTCAGACCGGGATGACCGGAAAAGTTGAGCGCCTGGTCAATCCAGTGCACGATTCAATGTTCGATAAGGAGTTTACCCGTTTTGTCGCCCTGGCACCTCGCTTCAGAGGCAGGTTGCTATCCCCCGAAAAGGTGGCCGCTAAAATTTACAAAAAGGTTACCCGTCCTTATTTGCGACCGGTATACCGGATCAACAACAATCCTGTGCTTTTCTTGATCGCATTGATACCTGAGAGATGGATGATGCGGATAATGAAATTGATGCTATCCTGGCATTAAAAATCCCAAATCCCAGGACCCAAATTCCAAACAAATCACAAAATTCAAATTCCATGCATTATCAGTATGAGATTTGGATCTTAAAATTTGTTTGGGATTTGGATCGTGGGATTTGGAATTTCTCTGGTATATGCCGGAGATCCGGAATCTCATCCCACAGACATATCATGGTCGTACTTGATCCGTGACGGCCTTGATCCCATTTCCACACCCTCGATGAACTTATCGACGCAGGCACGGATATCGAGGTGGTATCCGCCTTCAAGGACAGCGAAGATATTGGAGAAGGAACGCCGGAGCCTGAAACCCGTTTCGTAAAAGGCATTCAGGGAATATTGCAATCCCAGCAGCCGGTCTTTATGGTAGGCATCAAATCCGGCAGATACGGCGATGACATCCGGTCCGAACTTGCGGGCGGCGCCAATGGCCTGATCAAGGCAATTCAGGTATTCCTTGTCGCCGCTGCCTGCAACAAGGGGAAAATTCAGGGTGTATCCTGTCCCTTTGCCGGTCCCTTTTTCGGCCGCAAAGCCCGAAAAGGGATAGGCGTATACCTGGTGCATGGAACAAAAGAATACCTGATCGTTATCGTAAAAGATAGCCTGTGTGCCATTACCATGATGCCCGTCAAAATCGAGGATGAAGATCCTTTTTCCCTGGTTGACCAGCTTCTGGACAGCGATGGCAATATTGTTGAAAAGACAGAAGCCTGCTGCGCTTGACCTTCCGGCATGATGACCGGGTGGGCGCACAATGGAAAAATCACCCTGTTCAGAGGCCAGTACAGTAAGCCCAACGGCAATTTTTGCCGCTTCCCATGACTCGGGTGTCAGTAGGACCTCTGCAACATAATCATTGTTTTCACAGGAATCGTGGATCCACTCAATATAGGGTTCCGAATGCACCAGGGAGAAGTACTTTTCACCGTCAGCAAAGGTGTCCTCCACATCTGAAAAGCCCTGGATGCGGTAGGCTCCCTCCGCATCGCTGAGGATATTGTGCAGAAGGAATTTCTGATTGAAAAGGATCTTCATCTTTATCTTCAAACTTTAAGCAAAAATACAATTTATAAATGATTGAGAATCCTTTATCTTAAATACATTAACTACAGAGTTGCGATAAGTAGAACTTTTGCAAACAGATAAACCTCCGTGTTCTCTGTTAATCCTCTGTGTGCCTCTGTGGTTAAATAAAAAATCCTGTACTTCCAGGACCGGTCATAAGGAGCATCGTGTAGCTGATCTTTTCGTCCAACCGGAACAACAAGGGGACGAGGGATACGAATCTGTTCATTGCGGAGTGGGTTGAATAGTCAGCAGTCAGCAGTCAGCAGTCAACAGTCAACAGTCAGCAGTCAGCAGTCAGCAGTCGGCGGTTAGCGTTAATATCCTGCCAACTGCCCGTCCCTCGTCAGTGTGCTCCTCGGGACAGGCATCCAACCGATCACTTCGACCGCTCATTGCGATCTGTCCGGCCGTCGTCATAATGCCCGACCAAGGCTGTGGCTTTTTCATTTTCAACAATGATCTCCAGCATGAAATAGTCGAGCTCATCGAACATAAAGAGGGTATCGTTTACCGGGATCATTTTGTATTTGGGCCGGCCCTCGCGCTGGTAATACAATGAACCGATCTCAAAGGTGATGGCCCTCGGGCCATATATCCCGGTATATTTTTCCAGAAGCTTTGTATCAAGGGTGACCGGATTCAATTTTGCATTCAACCGCTGGGATATCCATGCATAGGCTTCTTTTTGTTTTTCATCCCCTGTCTTTTTCGCCAGGCTATCAATGGCCAGTAAATGGGCTTTACTCAGGGCATCATTTTCAGGAACCTTGACACAAGGAACAATTCCTGTTCCTTCCCAATTGGTCTGTGTGACGGGGTTGATGGCTTTGCCCTCAGGAACGCTGATTCCAAAGTGATCATTGATGATCTTTCGGTTCACCGGGTGTGCGCCGCCGCCGGTGGTCTCGCCAACGATGACTGCACGTTTCATGTTCTTAAGGTTGTACGTGAACTCTTCAGCTGCGGAAAAGGTCCGTGGGCTGGTCAGGACATATACATCCACTTTTGGCATCCTGTGGCCGGGGACGTACGGCAATGTCCAGAATTGTACGGTCTTATCCTCGGGTCTCCAGTAAAAGCTGTTCAGATGCTTTGTATCACCCTCATAAAGATAGGATGTCAGTAGCTGGATCATATCCGGGCTGCCGCCTCCATTTCCACGCAGGTCAATGATGATGGCATCGCAATGCGACAGGAATGTCATAGCGGCAATGGCGGCCTCACCCGCTTCCGGGAAATTGGTTCCGGAGAACTGGTTCAGTTCCAGATAGCCGATATTTCCTTCCATGATCTTCAGTTCCCTGAATCCGTAATTGTTCTTGCGAAGCTGCTCCAGAACAAGTCGCTCGTACTCCTTGTCATCCGGATTTTCCTGCGATTTTTTCAGCAACGCGATCTGTTCCGGATTATAGCCCACCCAAAGGTGTTTGTCGCTGGAAATGGATTGCAGATCGCTGGTCAGTCGTTCGGCGAAGGCATTGGGATCCGTCAGAGGGTCATAAACACCTTTAGAGAGATTATCCCTGAGCAGGCCCTCGATCTTCTTTGCGGTCTCCGGATAAATATAATTGGTGTTCAGAATGGTACACACACTGTCGACGACCAGCTGCTGTTCTGTACTGCCGATGGTTATTTCCTGTTCCTGTGCGGAAACTGAAAAGAAGATCATAGTGAAAAGAATGAACAGAATGATGGTCATCCCATTCTTTTGTAAGTAAAAAATCGTTTTCATCGTAAAATTTATTTATGGTTGAGCACAAGTTGCATGCATGAAGAGCACCGGCCTGTATGGTCGGTAAGCCCTGGATGTCTTTCAATCTCGTAAAATCCTTTTTTAACATAGAGCTTTGTGGCCTCTTGCAGGTTCGGATGGGTCAGCAGCAGGATGGAAAAGCAACCTGCTTCCCTGGCTTTTCCGATGGCCAGGTCCAGTAATTGATGCCCAATGCCAAGTCTTCGGTATTCCCTTTTTACTACGAACTTCGATAGTTTACAATGGTTACCCGGAACCGGGGCAAGGGTAAAGGTACCAACGACTTCCCTGGTAAGTGTGACAATAAACACCTGCCCACCTTTGCTGATCACTTCCCCGAACGGATCTTTCAGGATGGTTCTGTCGTGCGGTGACACTCCCACATATTCGCTCAGCCAGTCAAGGTTCATTTCCCGGTATGCTTTCAGGTACTTTTTATCAAAAGGGACGATATGAAGGGTCAGAGGTTCCCGTTTTAGCATTTCCCGTTTGATCCGGATATAATTGCTGGTCTCTTCCAGCGCATTCTCGATCTTTTCCAGGTCGGCAACGAAATGGGGAGCATGGTCATTTATCAGGGAACGGGCAGCCTGATGAATATCATTCCAGACCGGTTGAAGCTGCGATATCATATGAATTCCTTTATCAGAAAGTCCTACACGGTTGATCCGGCTGTCGGTCTCATCTTTTGTACGAATGACGAGTCCTTTTTTCTCCAGGATGCGGACTACCTGGACAATGGCCGGGTGGGACTGGTTGAGGTCTTTGGCAATGGTGGTGAGTGGAGCGGGTCCCTGGTTCCTGAGGTAGAAGGTAACGGGGAACCAACGGGGTTCGAAGTCCAGTCCGGATTCCCGGTAGATACGGATGCCGTCGGTCATTAGTTTTTCGCTGAGCATCTTAAGCCGGCTCGCCAGTGCAAGCGGACCAAGCTCCTGGAGGTACTTCATGAAGGGGAAATTTATGTAAGCGCTTTCATAAATTGTACCATTTTCATAACATATTGTTTATCTTTTATTTATGAATTATTTAGTGGATCCATCTTCCATTTGACTGTACGGAAATAAACGAAAGGGTTCGGAAACGGACAGTTGGTTTCTACCCATATTTTGTGCCTGACGGTACAAAAAGATTGTCAACTGTCAATTTTCAATTGTCAGTTTTCGACCAAAGCAATCCCCAGAGCCTGCAGGGCGAGCTGTATCACCGCCGAATGATCCCCGGGCAAAACCAGGTGATGATTCCCGAGGGGATTTTCTTTCAGGGATTTCTCTGCCTGTGCTGGCAATTCAACCAGTATCTGGGTGCGGCATGCGTACGGGAAGGTGGGCCGGTCGGTGATGGTGCCGGTGGCCAGGAAAGCCCTGGAAAGCTTTTTATCAAGGCGAAAAAGCGTCACCCGGTCTTCCTCGAAATAGCCCTGGATCGCGGTGCCTTTATCCGTTTCAAAATGTGTCTGGATGGAAAAATCGGCCAAAAGATCGGTTGGCGCTGTACAATGGGCTAATAGCGCACTGCTACCCTTGATCCCTGCCATGTTGGCCATCCAGGGAATGTGACCTGTTATTTCCTTGAGCAACATCATCCCGGCAATGCTTACCAGGTCACCCTCGCAGCCGGCAGGGACGCCCTGGTCATTCAGATCGGAGAGCGCCAGGCAGGCCGTAACCCCATTCTTTTGAACCAGCGAAAAACATTCAACGGTAATCGCATCCAGGTGATGCGTGGCCATGATCTCTTTCAGCAGCGTATGCACCTTGCTGGCGGAAGTCAGGGGATGAGTGCTGGTATGATCGAATTTGCTGATGAACTCCATCGAAGGAAGGTGGGTCCTGAAATCCCCTGCCTCATGCCAGGTGATCTTCTTCATGCGGAGGCCCAGTCTTTCCCGCAAAGCTTCCTGACTGACGGAAGAGGCCACCAGCCAGTCCGATACTTCGCCGATCAGTCCAAGCGTCTGACCTTTCAACCGCTTCAGCCCTGATTTTACTTTATATAAGTTCCTTATGGTATGAAGGCTCTCCCTGTCATCCAGCGAGAGAAGCAGGGTATTGTAACCATGTTGGCCGGCATAGGCCTGCACTTCCGTTGCCGAAGCAAACGCATTGTCCTCACCGAATGCTGCCAGTAATTGTAGTCTGGATTTACTGAGCTTTTTAACTGCCTCTGCTTCCGAGCCGCCGGTAAGGAAATACAGGATATCGGGAACCTGACCTTCAAAGGTGATATAGTCCCTTTCCAGCCAGTGTAGGAACCGTTCTTTTCCTTTAACTGCCAGATGACCCTCAGCACCCATAAACGTGAGTGGATGAACATAGATTGGATCATCATCTTTTCCAGGATGAATTGCCATGATCGTTCTGACATTTAAGCCATATCTACACAAATCAAAGCACTGCGTACTACATTTCGCTTCACTGCTGGCCGCTGACTGCTGACTGCTGACCTCTTCCCGCCAACCGCTCCCTCCGCTTCAGGATCATCTCCATCTCGTACGGATCGATCCCTACGTAATCCTCGTAGGAAAGATACCAGTCGATCACTTTCAGCGCTTCGGCCGCTTTTCCTTCCTTTTCATATACCATCGAAAGCCGGTTCACCGGGATCCGTGTCTGTCGCCACGCCCTGGCTTCCAGTCCGATGTCGTCCAGCGCAATGATCTGATCGATAGCCTGCAGGTAATTCCGGATAGCCAGCTTCATTCTGTCCTTTTCATGGGCGACGGCACGGGCTACCGTCCGTGCAATCTCCCTGTCCCTGTCAATGATGGCCCTGAAATTTTCAGGATTCAAGGGGGTCATCAGCACCTCGATAAAATGACTTTTGTTTATTCTGAACAGGTTCAGGAACCTGGTGATGTACCTGTTGCTTCCCGGTGCAGTGATGATTCTGGCCCTGACACCTCCACCCCGGTCCAGATGGATGGCCAGTTCCTTTTCCTTCAGGATGGAACCAATGTGCTGTCCGTTGTTATTGAAGACATTGATCATAAACCTGTTACCATGAAGGTTGTGCGGGCGCCGAAGGAAGACCGGTTCGTTTTCCTTGCATCCCGAAACAATATCGCTCCGCTTCATACCGTTTTCGTTGGTACCTGCCGTATCCTCCAAGCGGATCACGAACTTTTCCTCAAGGTTCAATTCAAGGGTGGATTCCATGGGATAAGTCTGAGCATCAAATTTACGCCATCAAAAGGGAAAAGACAACAGGAAAAATAATTATTGACAGGAAACAAGCATCATTAACGGATCACAGGATAAAATGAAGATGCCGGAAAAATTATCGTACTTTTGCAGTTCTTTATGCATTGAGCTATGAAACGACCTATTCTTCTGCTGCTGATGTGCATCCTTTTCCATCCGGTCTTTTCACAGACCGTGCCGGAAAAGCTACAGCGTCACCTGGCTTCAGGATTTGATTTTTACAATGATTTCTGGATGAACATGCCCGACTCGGTGGATGCCGGTGCGATCAACTGGGGAGCCAATATCTATATGCTGTACACGTTCCCGTTCTCCGACAAAAGCAACTTCAGCATTGCCATTGGCGGATCCCTGGGTATCCATAAGCTTTATCACGACGGAATGTTCGGGGTCGACACCAATGGCATCACTCAGTTTTTAAGTTTCGATTCGCAGTATCCTGATCTGGATTTCAAAAAGAACAAGCTCGAGGTCGACTATCTTGACTTCCCGATCGAGCTGAGGTATATGGCTAAAAACGGAGTCCGGTTTTCTGCGGGAGTGAAGATCGGGGTGACCCTCCAAAGCAAGACCAAATACCGCGGAGATGATTACTTGTATGGAGTGAATGAAGTCCTGAAAGTCAAGTTCCTGGACCTGGCCAACATTGAAAAGTACCGCGTAGCGGCCACGGCTCGCATCGGATGGAAATGGATTGGCATCTACGGGTCCTATTCCATCACAGACATCTTCTCCTCAGGAGAGGGGCCCGATATTTACCCGATTTCAGTGGGTATATCCCTGTTTCCTTATTAGATCCAGCTGATTACCCTTGACAGCCCGGTCACAGTTCCTTTCGCAGCCGTGCCACGGGGATATTGAGCTGTTCACGGTATTTGGCGACGGTCCGGCGGGCAATGTTATACCCCTTGTCCTTAAGCTTCAACGTGAGTTCCTCATCGGTCAGGGGCTTGCTTTTCGGCTCATTTTCAATGCAGTCGGAAAGGATCTTTTTGATCTCCCTGGTGGAAACCTCTTCCCCGGAGTCTGTCTGCAGGGACTCTGAAAAAAAGCTCTTTAAAAGGAATGTCCCATAGGGCGTTTGAACGTATTTACTGTTGGCCACCCGTGAGATCGTGGAAATATCCAGTCCGACGATCTCGGCGATATCCTTCAGGATCATGGGTTTGAGTCGCGTTTCATCGCCTGTCAGAAAGTACTCTTTCTGGTAGCCCAAAATGGCGTTCATGGTGATATACAGCGTATTCTGCCTTTGTTTGATGGCATCGATGAACCACTTGGCCGAATCCACTTTCTGTTTGATGAACAGGAATGTATCCTTATGGGCGCTGTTCTTCTTATCTTTACTTTTTGCATAGGTTTCAAGCATATCCAGGTAGGTCCGGCTCAGCCTCAGCTCAGGAACATTCCTTGAATTGAGGATGAGTTCCAGGTCGCCATCCTTATTCTGGATGATGAAATCAGGTATGATGTAATAGTTGGTGCGTGCGGTTTCGCTCACCGAATTCCCGGGTTTGGGGTTAAGTGCAAGGATCTCATCAATGGCTGCTTTCAGGGCTTCTTCGCTGATATGGGCCTTATGGATGATCTTGTCGTAATGTTTCTTGGAGAATTCATTAAAGTATTTTTCAAGGATCAGTACCGCCAAATACAACGATTCCACGGCCTCGGACTGCAACTTTCTTTTCAGCTGGAGGATAAGGCATTCCTGCAGGTTTCGTGCACCCACGCCGGGAGGATCCAGTTCCTGCACCACCATGAGCATTTCGAGGACTTCTTCCCTGGTGGCATGAATATTTTGCGAAAAGGCCAGGTCGTCCACCATGGCATTCAGGTCTCGCTGCAGGTAGCCTGCGTCGTCAAGGTTGCCGATGACCGTCATGGCGATGGCCCGTTGTTTTTCGTTCAGCACCTTGAGTCCCAGCTGTGAGATCAGCATTTCGTGGAAGCTCACTCCGGATACAAAGGGCATCTCCCTGACTTCGTCGTCAGGGGATGTGTTATTGACATAAAGACGGTAATCCGGAAACTCGTCGTCATCCACATAGTCGCTGATGTCAAATTCTTCTTTGTCCTTTTCATATTCATCACCCTCATCCTCGCCGGTTTCCTGGCCCGTTTCCTCAAAATCTTCATTTTCATCGCCGGTCTCATCCTCAGCTGCCGAATCATCCAGTGCGGGATTTTCCTCAATTTCCTGTTTTATCCTTTGTTCCAGGGCGATGGAAGGGATCTGCAGCAGCTTCATCAGCAGGATCTGCTGTGGCGAGAGCTTTTGTAACAATTTTTGCTGAAGCCGCTGGTTTAACATAATGAATGATATCTATTGTGATTCGGATTATTACAAATATAAACAAATATTGCCTTTGTGCCTTTTTAAAACTCCGCATTTTTTGGCGTCCGCGGGAACGGGATGACATCCCGGATATTGCTCATCCCTGTCACGAACTGGACGAACCGTTCAAAGCCCAGTCCAAAACCGGCATGGGGCACGCTGCCAAAACGACGTGTATCCAGATACCACCACATTTGCTTTTCGGGGATGTTCATCTCCTTCATGCGCATCAGCAGTTTTTCGTAGGATTCCTCTCGCTGGGAGCCGCCCGCCACCTCACCGATCTGCGGGAAGAGCACGTCCATCGCCCTGACGGTCTCCCCGTCATCATTCAGCTTCATATAGAACGCCTTGATCTTTTTAGGATAATCCGACAGGATCACAGGCTTTTTGAACTGTTTTTCCACCAGGTAGCGCTCATGTTCCGACTGCAGGTCGGCTCCCCATCCCTCGATGGTATACTGAAATTTGCCTTTTTTGTTGTAATTTGAATTCTTTAGGATATCGATGGCCTGGGTATAGGTGATGCGTTCAAATTGATTCTCCACCACAAACCTCAATTTCTCCAGCAATCCCATAGCGAATCGTTCTTCCTGCTTTTTCTGCATCTCCTCCTCCTGCTGTCTTTTGGCCAGGAAATCAAGATCGTCGCCGCAGTGATCGAGAACGTACTGAATAACATATTTCAGAAGATCTTCGGCCAGGTCCATGTTATCGCTGTTGTCAGCAAAGGCCACTTCCGGTTCGATCATCCAGAACTCAGCCAGGTGGCGTGAAGTGTTGGAATTCTCCGCACGGAAGGTAGGCCCGAAGGTGTACACCTTTGTCAGGGCCAGGGCAGCCAGTTCAGCTTCCAGCTGGCCGGAAACGGTGAGGTTGGTCTCACGACCGAAAAAATCCTGGGAGTAGTCGATGCGGCCATCCTCAACCACAGGGAGCTTGTTCAGGTCCAGGGTGGTCACCCTGAACATTTCCCCGGCTCCTTCCGCGTCAGAGGCAGTGATGATGGGTGTGTGGATATTGTAAAATCCATTTTCGGTAAAGAACTTGTGCACGGCAAAGATCATAACATGCCGGACGCGGGCCACGGCACTGAAGGTGCTCGTACGAAACCGCAGGTGGGCTATTTCCCTTAAGAATTCAAGGGAATGTTTCTTTGGCTGCAGCGGATACTGGTCAGGGTCCGCCTCCCCGAGCAATGTGATCGTGGCTGCAGCCAGCTCCACCCTCTGTCCGCTCCCCGCTGACTCCAGCAGCGTGCCTTCCACCGTGAGGCCCGCACCGGTATTGATCCGGTTCAGCAAATCCTCCGGGAAGACAGCAACATCCACCACCACCTGCAGATTATGCAGGGTTGATCCGTCGTTGAGGGTGATGAAAGCAACATTCTTACTGATCCGTTTTGTTCTGACCCACCCCATCACCTGAAAGGTCTTACCATAATCGAATGAATCCAGCATTTGCCTGACCGATAGCCGTTTGATCTTTTCCATAGGTTCGTATTGATTCGGGGTGTAAAAATACGGACATTTTTCCATTCTGGAATTTTGTGGCTTCACAAATCAACTTTCGGGAAGGCAGATGGAGGTACTTTCGTTACGACGCTGATAGGATGTGAATGGAACTCAGAGCCACCTTCTTTTCTTGAAATAGGCGATCATCAGCAGTCCCAGCACCAGCATTCCAGCCATTAATATCCAGAAGGAATTAGGATACTGGCTAAGGGGCAATGCGCGGAGGTTCATGCCGTATACGCTGGCAATGAAAGTCAGGGGCAGCAGGATGGAGGAGATCATGGTGAGGATCTTCATGATCTCGTTGGTCTTGTTGGTCTGCAGTGAATCGAACGTCTTGGACAAACTCTCGATCAGTTCGGCGTAATCTTCCGTAAGGTCCCATATCTTCTGGTAATAATCGAGGATATTGCCCCAGTATTCTTCCATCGTTTCGGCGTATCCTTCGATCTCTCCCGACTCGAATTTGTGGAACAGACGAAGCTGGGGTTTGAAGGTAGTGTTGAGCAGGATAAGGTTCCTCCGCGTCAGGGAGATCTTTTCGATGGTTTTTTCGGCTCTTTTACTGAACAGTTCCCTGTTGATGAGTTCCACCTCCAGTCCGACTTTCTGTATCAGCGAAAGGGTCTCCTTCATCAACCGTTCAAGGATCCGGTAAAGCAGTGTATCGCTGTTACCGATCTCCAGTTCTTCCTTTTTCTGGGATGACTGCTGATACTCCCTGAACATTTCAGTTACCACCCAGTGGGACTGTCCGATGGTGATCACATAATCTTCCCCCCAGAAGATCTTCACCTCCTTGGTCAGAAGAAAACGATTCCAGCGGTCGAAGTTGGGGAAATGCAGGATCAGGAAATAATAATCATCGTAGATATCGATCTTGGGGCGCTGGTTGTAACTCTTACAGTCTTCTATGTCAAGGGGGTGGAAGTAAAAGTTTTCGAGCAGGTAATTCAGGTCTTCCTCCCTGGGGTCCAGAATATGGTGCCATTTGATGGTGCCAAATTTAATGGTTTCGATCATGACCAGGCCCTTTATGTTCAATATTCTACATTCCGTGTATTTTTTTCAAAGGTTCAAAAATACTCAATTTCGGTGGAATGATGCACCGTGGGGGTATTTTTTTCGAAAAACCCTATTTCCAGGTCAACGTTTCCATAAGGTGGTCGATATCCTGAACGATAAAATCGATCACCGGGGCCAGAGAGTCGTTGTTTGGTGTAACGCGGAAGTAGAGGGCTCCCCGCAGAAAATGACGGGTGCTGTCGGTGAGATAGAACTGGTAAGGGGAGGCCGTTCCCGAGCCACGGATATCATAGATCATTCCATAGACACGGTGTTCCGGATCCATGATGGGCAGTTCCCTGATGGCCGTTGCCCTGGGGATATGCTTCATCGCCAGCAGGCGGGTGTCTTCCAGCAGATCGGACAGGTTTTCCCTGACCTCCCTGTAGCTCAGATGGACATACCCCTTGAATTCCGGATAGAAGATATTGATGAAATAAGGATTATCCGGTGTATAGGGATCCGGGGTGATTTTAGCACAGGAAGGGTACTCCAGCAAGAACGGGAAAATGGAATCGAGTACAACGTATTCTTTTTCAGGCATGTCGATACGGAAATATCCGTTTGGCCGGGGAACATTGGACTCCCGGCATGAAACCAGCAGCAGCAACAGGCACGACAGAAGACAAATAAAAGAACGTTCCGTGGTCTTATTTGGCATGTTCCTCATTGAAATGGACCTTGATACGTTTGATCCTGCGGTTGTCCACAGCATCGATGGTAAAGGAAAAGTCACCCCAGCCCACCTTTTCACCCTTGTAGGGCAGTTTTCCAATGATCTCCAGGACCAGGCCCGCCAGGGTGTCCGACTCACCCTTGACCTCGTTGAACACTGAATCATCGATCTTCACGATCTTGTAGAAATCGTTGAGAGAGGTTTTCCCTTCAAATACGAACGTATTTTCATCAACAACCGAATAGGCAGGTGCATCGCTTTCCGTATCGTACTCATCATTGATCTCGCCGACGATCTCTTCGATGATATCTTCGAGGGTAACGATCCCCGAAGTTCCACCATATTCGTCGACAACGATGGCCATGTGTATCTTTTTATCCTGGAACTCGGTAAGTAACGCATTGATCCTCTGGTTCTCAGGGATAAAGAACGCAGGGCGTATCAGATTGATCCAGTCGAAGGATTCTTCCTTGTCAAGGTGAGGCAGCAGGTCCTTTACGTACAGAATGCCCTGGATGCTGTCGAGGGTACCATCGTATACAGGAATACGGGAATAGCCTGAGCTGATGACCACGGAGAGCAATTCCTTGAATCCGGTCTTTGTTTCGACGGCCGTGACATCCATGCGTGACCGCATGATCTCCTTGACCTCAATATTTCCGAATTTCACGATACCCTTGATCATTTTCCGCTCTTCCTCAGGGGTGGACGTGTCCTTTACCATTTCAATCGTTTCCGCTATTTCCGGTTCCTTCAGGTTTGGTATTTTTTGCAGGAGTTTACGTTCAGTATAGGACGACGACCGGATCAGAAGGGCGGAAATGGGATAGACAATATTGGCCAGAAAGAAAACCGGTGGTGCCATAAATCGCGCCCAGGCAATGCTGTTGCGCGAAACCAGTGCGGACGGGATGATTTCAGCGAAAAGCAGGATCAAAACCGCGATCAGGATGATCAGGATCACCAGGGTCCATCCCCGTGTGATCTCTGGATGAATGAGCAATGATGTCCCGAAGAAAGCAAGGATCACCACAGCGACATGGATTATGTTGCGCACGATAGTCAGTGTCGCCATCAGGTGCACCGGCCTTTCCAGCTGATTGGCAAGAAGCCGGTTACGATAATCTGCCGAAGAGCGCAATCCTTTCATCTGGCTCTGGGTGAGTGAAAAAAAGGCAATCTCCCCCGCAGTCACCAGCGTTGACATACAAAGAAGCAAAAGGATAATCAGCAGGATAATGGCAACCGGTGTTGAAAAAGGTTGAAAAATAGCGCTGATTAGAAGTCCTCCCAGGGGTTGGTCAGGATCTGTGAACGGCTCGTCCAAGTTGCTGCTGATTTAACTGAATTTCGCGGCAAAGATAAGCATTTTTTGATGACTTGGCCTGAATTGTTATGAAAGGCAGCAGGCGTTTCGGGGGAGGACTGCCTGCTACCTGCCAGGACTCCGGTGGTCACCCGGAGCAACGTCGGCGGTTGGATAGAAAGTCTGTATCAGAAAGGGAGATCGTTGCCTTCATCGCTGACCAGTTCGCCGCCATTGTTCGGAACAGCGTTTTCCTCGGCGGGAATTGCTGCCTCATGTTCTTTCCGGCCACCCAGCATGATCATGCTGGTTCCCTCGATCTCAGTCATATACCGGGTATTCCCTTCTTTATCCTCCCACTTCCTTGTCCGGATCTTGCCTTCCAGGTAGATTTGATTTCCTTTTCTGAGATATTTTTCCGCATTTTCGGCCAGCCTTCTCCACAGGACAATGTTGTGCCATTCAGTATGATCTGTGGGATTGCCATCTTTCCCTTTGAATGTTTCGGTCGTGGCCAGCGAAAAGGCCGCTTTTACCAGTCCATTGTCCAGGTGCCTCACCTCCGGGTCCTTCCCTAGGTTTCCGATTAAAATGACTCGATTGATACCTGCCATGATCGTTGTTTTTAGAGAGTGAATACTGATTGAATTACAAAGGTACGAAATGCAGCACTTACTTGAACGGCTCAGGAAGCAGCATGTGCATTCTTAATGGTTAATACGGAAAGGTCATGTTTTGTTACCCATCATGGCCCGGTTTTTTTCAAAAAATCGTGTGATCAGCCGTGGCATGGGATAGTCCCGCATACGTTCAGGGCTTACCGGAATCCAGTTTAGAGGGATCTTTATTTTCGAGGGAGCCGGGATCCTGACAAGGAAATATTTCACGTACAGGTGCTGATGACTGAGCATATGACAGTGTATACCCTTCATTTCCGACAATTCCACAACGGTTTCCCTGAAGGATTCCGGAAACTCAGGGTGTTTCCTCAGCTGCTTTTCAGTCAGCAATGACCTGGATTCGATCATCGGAAAGTCGTAAAGGTTTTCCCATATATCACGGGTAAGGCGTTTTCTCAGGACAATCTGACCGGTGGTACCGGGGAGCAAGATCACAAAATAGTGGAAATAGCGGATCCTGGGCTCCTGTTTGGGGTTGCGGACCGGAAGTTCAGTGACCTTTCCGGATTCAAATGCACTGCAATGTCTCTGCACGATACAATGCTGACAATCCGGCCGGATGGGTTTGCAATGGAGTGCGCCAAATTCCATGATGGCCTGATTGAATGTTCCGGGCTGCTGACGATCCATCAGACGGTGCGCGGCAGATCGTATTTGCTTTCTGCCGTCAGTCGTATCGGCGGGGATCTCCAGGCCCGTCAGCCGCGCAACGACGCGCACGACGTTGCCGTCCACTACAGGGTAAGGCTTGCCGAAGGCGATGGAGAGGATGGCAGCAGCCGTATAATCTCCAATTCCGGGCAAGGTGACCAGGGATTCCCAGGTATCCGGGAACCGGTCGTTGAACGTTTCATGAATGATCCGTGCCGCCTTGAGCAGGTTACTCGCCCTTCTGTAATAACCCAGACCCTGCCAGAGCCTCAGCACCTCCTCTTCGCCAGCCCGGGCAAGGGATCCAACATCCGGGAACCGGCCGGTGAACCGCAGGTAATAATCCCTTCCCTGATCAATCCTGGTCTGCTGCAGGATCACTTCAGAGATCCAGATGGAATAGGGATCGGTCGTCCTGCGCCACGGAAGGTCGCGCCTGTTGGTTTCATACCAGGCCATTAATCCTGCCTGGATGTCATCTGTATGATCCATGATCCTCATCCAAAGAATGTTGTTACTGTTTGGCAAACGCTATCTACTATGAAACAAAAAAAACATAAATTTGATTATATAATTTCGATATAAAACAAAATAATAATATATTTGCAGCCCATTAAAAAATTTATTTTCAAAACATTAATACATTAGAATCATGACAAAAGCAGAAATCGTTGCAGAAATAGCCAACAAGACTGGTATCGAAAAAGTCGCCGTGCAAGCAACAGTTGAAGCATTCATGGAGGCTGTGAAGAATTCATTATCCACTGGAGAAAACGTTTACCTGAGGGGTTTTGGCAGTTTTATCATTAAAAAACGCGCCAAGAAAACCGGAAGGAATATTTCCAAAAACACCACCATTATCATCCCTGCACATAACATCCCGGCTTTTAAACCTGCCAAGACATTTGTCGGTCAGGTAAAGAAAAGTGTGAAGAAATAATCTATTAAATTATTCATCGATGCCTAGCGGTAAAAAGAGAAAACGCCACAAGATGGCTACGCACAAGCGTAAGAAACGGTTGAGGAAAAACAGGCATAAGAAGAGATAGCTCTACTTTTCACTGATGTCATGGCTGCTCCTCCACCCGGGAGGAGCCATCGCATCACCATCATCCCGTCTAACAGGTTTGAACCGGTTGCCAACCGGTTGCATGACTGCTTGGATGTCGCATAATTAAAACAGCTGAAGTGATGAAGGAACTCATCATCGATTCCAAACCTACTGAGGTCGACATCGCACTATTTGAGGATAAACTGCTTGTTGAACTTAACAAGGAAAAAACCAACAACGATTTCGCGGTGGGAGACGTGTACCTGGGCAAGGTCAGAAAGATCATGCCTGGTTTGAATGCCGCTTTTGTCAATGTTGGTCATGAAAAAGATGCTTTTTTGCACTACCTTGACCTGGGCCCCAGCATCCGGTCGATGAACAAGTATACACGACTTGCCCTCGGTGGCAAAACGGGCCAGATCACCCTCGACAATTTTGAGCCGGAACCCGAGATCGATAAAAGCGGGAAAATCTCCGACATCTTGACCCTCAACCAGCAGGTCGTCGTTCAGATTGCCAAAGAGCCCATATCCACCAAAGGCCCCCGGATCACCTCCGAGATCTCCTTTGCAGGCCGTTACCTGGTGATGATCCCATTCTCCAACAAGGTATCCATCTCCCAAAAGATCAAAAGCCAGGAGGAACGGAACCGGCTCAAACGGCTCATCATCAGCATCAAACCGAACAATGTCGGCGTTATCGTGCGGACAGTCGCCGAAAATAAAAAGGTTGCTGACCTGGATGCTGACATGAACAACCTGTTGGGTAAATGGGAATCAGCCGTCAAGAAGCTCCCCGGCGCAAAGGCACCTAAGCGGATCCTGAGCGAACTCGACCGCACCTCGGTCATCCTGCGGGACCTGCTGAACGATACCTTCAATAATATCCATGTCAATGATCCGGTGTTGTATGAGGAGATCAAAAACTACCTTCTCCGCATCGCCCCTCATAAGATGGATATCCTCAAGCTGTACAAGGGTAAGGTCCCGATCTTCGAATACTTCGGGGTTGACAAGCAAATCAAGGGTTCCTTCGGGAAGATCGTCAGTATTAAAAGCGGGGCATACCTGATCATCGAACATACGGAAGCCATGCATGTGATCGACGTGAACAGCGGCCACCGGATCCGGTCTGAAAACTCCCAGGAGTCCAATGCACTGGAAGTGAACCTGGAAGCGGCCACAGAAGTGGCCCGGCAACTGCGGCTGCGCGATATGGGGGGGATCATCGTGGTGGATTTCATCGATCTGCGCGATGCAGGGAACCGAAAGACGCTTTTTCAGAAATTCAAGGAAGAGATGGCGAAGGACAATGCCAAGCACACGATCCTGCCACCCAGCAAGTTCGGTCTTGTCCAGATCACCCGCCAACGCGTCAGGCCAGAGATGAGCGTGGAGATCCTCGAGAAATGTCCTGCCTGTGACGGCACAGGAAAGATCAAGCCCAGCATCATCCTCATCGACGGAATTGAGAACAACATCCGATACCTGCTCCAGGATCAGAACGAATCCTATCTTAAACTGACTGTTCATCCGTTCATCTATTCTTACCTGAAAAGAGGCCTGTTCCAAACCCAACTCAGGTGGTACCGGAAATTCAGGAAATGGATCCCCATCCGCTCCGCTGCATCCTATCATCTGCTGGAGTATCACTTCTTCAACAGGAATAACGACGAGATAAAGACGTAACCATGGACATCGTTGTAAGTGGAATCCGGCCAACAGGGAACCTGCACCTCGGGAATTATTTCGGGGCAATACAGAATTTCGTACGGATGCAGGAAGAGAACATCTGCTACTTTTTTATCGCAGATTACCATTCCCTGACTACCCACCCCACACCCTACGACCTGCATGGTACGGTTAAACAGGTACTTGTGGAATATCTTGCCACAGGCCTGGACCCTGACAAAGCAACGCTTTACATCCAGAGCGACATCCCTGAAATAACCGAATTGTACCTGCTCCTCAACATGAATGCCTATGTCGGGGAGCTTGAGCGCTGTACCTCGTTCAAGGAAAAAGTGCGCAAGCAGCCGGATAACATCAACGCAGGTTTGCTTACCTACCCTACCCTCATGGCAGCTGACGTGATCATCCACAAAGCAGTGAAAGTCCCGGTGGGAAAAGACCAGGAGCAAAACCTGGAGATGATGCGGACCTTTGCCCGCCGGTTTAACAGGATGTACAACCAGGATTATTTTCCGATCCCGGTGGCTTACAATTTTGGGAAGACGCTGACCAAGATCCCGGGCCTGGATGGTACCGGGAAAATGGGAAAATCAGAGGGAGAGGGAAACGCCATCTTCCTGGCAGATGATGAAAAAACCATTCGCAACAAGATCATGAAAGCCGTGACCGATGCAGGGCCCTCACAACCCAACCAGGTGAAACCGGAACCAATCGAGAACCTGTTCACCCTGATGAACGTGGTATCGGCTCCGGAAACGGTGGCCTATTTTAACGAACAATACAATACCTGTAGGATCCGCTACGGGGAAATGAAAAAACAGCTGGCCGAGGATATGGTACGCTTCGTTGCCCCTTTCACACAACGGATCCACGAACTTTCCGGCAATGAAGCCTACCTTCACCAAGTAGTCACCCGTGGCGCTGAAAAGGCACAGGAAAGCGCCTCGAAAACAATAAAGGAAGTCAGGGAGATCATTGGATTCAGACACTTTTAGGAGGTGGTTATTCGTGGTTATTCATGGTCATTCATGGTCATTCATTGTTATTCGTGGTAATTTATGGTTATACAAGGTGATTCGTTGAATTCCTTATAATTCGTAGAAATTCGTTACTACCCTGATAGAAGATCTTGAACACGGAAAATAAAGAAACTGCTGTACTTGTTGGCCTTATCAACCAGCACCAGGGTGAGGAACGGGTGAAGGAATACCTGGACGAGCTGTCGTTTCTGGTCGACACGGCAGGTGGTACGGCCGTCAGATGGTTTACCCAGAAACTGAACCTGCCGGATGCCCGAACGTTCGTCGGACAGGGTAAGCTGGTGGAGATCGTGGAATATGTGAAAGAGAATCAAATCGACATGGTCGTCTTCGACGATGAGCTGTCGGCTTCCCAGATCCGTAACCTGCAGAAGGCACTTAGCTGCAAAATCCTTGACAGAAGTAATCTTATTTTGGATATTTTCGCAAGCCGCGCCCGTACGGCCCATGCCAAAACACAGGTTGAACTTGCCCAATATGAATACCTTTTGCCAAGACTTACGGGGATGTGGACGCACCTGGAACGTCAACGCGGAGGGATCGGGCTCCGGGGCCCCGGCGAACGGGAAATCGAGACCGACCGAAGGATCATCCGCGACCGCATCGCACTGCTGAAAGAAAAACTGACCCGAATCGATAAACAGAAGGTCACCCAGCGTAAAAGCCGTGAAAGCCTGGTCAGGGTGGCACTTGTCGGGTATACCAACGTGGGCAAGTCCACCCTGATGAACCTGATCAGCAAGTCGAGCATCTTTGCGGAAAATAAACTGTTCGCCACCCTTGACACCACCGTCAGAAAGGTCGTCATCCATAATCTTCCCTTCCTGGTCAGCGATACCGTGGGATTTATCCGTAAGCTGCCTCACGACCTGATCGAATCGTTCAAATCAACCCTTGACGAAGTCAGGGAAGCCGACCTTCTGCTTCATGTGGTGGATATCTCCCATCCGGATTTCGAAGAACAGATGAACGTCGTCAAACAAACACTGACCGAGATACAGGCAGCAGATAAACCCGCCATCATCGTTTTTAATAAAACAGATATCTATACCTATACGGAAAAGGATCCGGACGATCTTTCACCCGTTTCCGCTGAAAACTATACCCTGGAAGAGCTGAAAAATTCATGGATGGCTAAAAACAACGTCCCCTGTGTCTTCATTTCCGCTACTGCACGTCACAACATCGATGAGCTGAGGGCCATGTTGTATGAGGAAGTCAAAAAAATACACATCCTCCGATACCCCTACAACCATTTTCTTTTTTAAATTAGCCGGACTTACCGTCGTTTTGAATGAAAAAGTACCAGTTAGCCCTGATCTCAGTCCTCTCAGGGATTCTCCTGAGCCTTGCATGGCCTGCCCGTGGATTTCCCCTTCTGATGATGATCGGATTCGTCCCCCTGCTGTGGGTGGAAGATCACATTTTACAGAGACAGGGTAAGGGAGAATACCACAATGGTACCCTGGTCATTACCGCCTGGCCGGGATTTATCATCTGGAACCTTCTCACCACGTGGTGGATATATAATTCGACGGGGGTAGGAGCTGTCCTTGCCATCGGGCTGAACTCCTTTTTCATGGCACTGATCTTCCTCCTGTTTCACATGACCCGGAGAGCTTTTTCGAATACCCTTCCCGGCTACCTGGGCCTGATCGTTTACTGGATCACCTTTGAAACTATTCACAACCACTGGGAGATCTCATGGCCGTGGCTGCATCTGGGCAACAGTTTTGCCGCCTTTCCCAGATGGATCCAATGGTACGAGTTCACCGGGATCTTTGGCGGTACGTTATGGATCCTTGTTGCCAATATTCTTATTTTTTTGATCCTGAAAGAGTTATACGCTACCAGGAAATTCCGGCTTCCGGCCCTGGCCAAAACCATCTTCGTTATTTTCTGGATCGCAGCACCTATGGTGGTTTCCACGATCATCTACCACCGTTATCAGGAGAGGCCTGATCCCGTGGATGTGGTCATTGCCCAGCCCAACCTGGATCCCTATTCCGAGCAGTACGGACTGAGCGTGGATTCCGTGCTGAGGCGTACCCTGGCCCTTTCGGACAACATCGCCGACAGCGCCACTGATTTCGTGGTTTGCCCCGAATCCGCCCTGCAGGAACATCCTCTGTTTGAAAGCGAGTTCACTCGTTCAAAAAGCTACCGGTACCTGGCCGAATACATGGATCAACACCCGGAACGCTACCTGGTGGTTGGGGCCTCCACCTACAGGATGTTCCAACCGGGAGAGCCGCTCACACATACGGCCCGGCGATTCGGGGAATCCGACAAGTTCTACGATGCCTATAATACAGCCATCCTGATAGAACCGGACAAAAGCTACCAGCTGTATCATAAGTCGAAGCTGACTCCCGGAGTGGAGATCATGCCCTATGCGAAATACCTTCGCTTCATGGAAGGGCTTGCCATTAACCTGGGGGGAACTGTTGGCAGCCTAGGCACCGATAAGGAGAGAAGACCCTATCACATCCCACTGAAAAACCTCAAAGTGGCACCGGTGATCTGTTATGAATCGGCATATGGAGAGTTTGTATCGAAGTATGTCCGCGCAGGCGCCAACCTGATCTTTGTGATCACCAATGACGGCTGGTGGGGGAACACTCCCGGACACCGCCAGCATCTCACCTTTTCTTCGATGAGAGCCATCGAAACGCGAAGATCCATCGCCAGGTCGGCCAACACAGGGATATCCGCTTTCATCAACCAGCGGGGAGATGTTCAGCAGACAACCCCCTACTGGGTAGAGACAGCGATCCGGCAGACAATCAACGCAAACGACAGGATCACATTCTATGTGCGCTATGGAGATTACATTGCACGTATCGCAGCTTTTACAGGTGCACTGCTGCTGCTGATCACCATCTCCGTTTTGATGATGAAGCGGACGGCGAAAATTAAAAAGGCATTGCCATGAAAAGATTTTTACTGCTCATTTTTCTGCTATTTTTTTCCCAACTTATTTATTCCCAATCTGATACGACTTCCGTTCAAAACGGGAAAAAACCTGGTAAAGAAAAGAAGGTCTACCCGATGATCCTCCCGGCCATTGCCTCCAATCCCACCAGCGGATTGCTGTACGGAGTTGCCGCTTCCGTCACCTGGTATATGGGCCCTGCTGAATCCACCCACCTTTCGGAATCCATGGCATCGATCATCTACACCACAAAAAAACAATCCATCAACCTGATCAAATCCAACATTGTTCTCAAGAACGACAGCTGGATCCTGAAAGGCGACTGGCGGGTCTTTTTCTCCTCCGCCCCCACCTACGGCCTTGGAACCGGGCCCCAGTCGGCCAAACCGGTAGGCACAGGCATTGAATATGCAGATGATATTTTCTCAAAGGCGATCCCTGATTCACAGATGATGGAATTTGACCTTATCCGTTTTCATGAAACAGTAATGAAAAAGATCGGCGACAGCCGTTTCTTTATCGGGCTTGGGTATCACCTCGACTATCATTATAACATTAAGGATAACCTGCTGGATCTGGATACGAACCCACCGGTCATCACCAGCCATTATATCTACAGCGTTACAAACGGATTTGATCCTGAGAGGTATTTCCTGTCGGGCATTTCCCTGAATGCTCTGTTCGACAGTAGGGATAACCCGGTTTTCCCGACCAACGGCCGTTACGCGTTCATCTCCTGGCGGCTGAATCCGGAATTTTTGGGCAGCTCGACCAACTCCACCCTCCTGTGGCTCGAATACCGCGATTACTTTAATCTATCCAGAAAGCGCCCGCGTCATCTGATCGGCATATGGACCTACGGGAATTTTATGACCACAGGCCATGTTCCCTATATGGACCTTCCTGCAGTGGGCTGGGACCAGTTCGGGAAGTCAGGGCGCGCCTATACACAGGGACGTTTCCGTGGAGAGGACCTCTTCTATATCGAGACCGAATACCGGTTCCCCATCCCCGTCATCAAAAAGTACCCCGATCTGCTCGGCGGTGTGGCTTTCGTCAATGCGACGACAGCCACGAACCGTGACGCTGACATCGACCTGTTCGATTATGTGGATCCAGGTTATGGGATCGGGCTTCGGGTGATGGTCGTCAAAAAATCAAAGGCGTGCATCACCCTTGACTATGCCTGGGGCAAATACGGCGCCCAGGGATTCTGGTTTGGGATGAACGAGACCTTCTAGGAACAGGGATCACTTCAGCACCTCAAGGGCAAAGGCATATTCCAGCGCAATCTCCTCAAACCGCTTGAAACGGCCCGATGCGCCGCCATGACCATAATCCATGTTGATCTTGAAGAGCAGCAGATTGTCATCGGTCTTCCTATCCCGTAATCTGGCCACCCACTTTGCCGGCTCCCAGTACTGCACCTGGGAATCGTGGTAACCCGCGGTCACCAGCATGGCAGGATAGTCCTTTGCTTCCACATTGTCGTACGGGGAGTAGGACAGCATATAATCATAATATGCTTTCTCACTGGGATTGCCCCATTCATCGTATTCTCCTGTCGTCAGCGGAATGCTTTCGTCAAGCATGGTCGTCACCACGTCGACAAACGGAACTTCCGCGATGACCCCCCGGAAGAGATCGGGCCGCATGTTCACCACGGCACCCATCAGTAATCCGCCGGCACTGCCTCCGTTGATGATGATGTGATCAGGATCCGTATAATTCAATGCGATCAGGCGTTCGACGCAGGCGATAAAGTCAGTGAAAGTATTCTTCTTGTTCAGCATCTTCCCCTGTTCGTACCAATCATATCCCATCTCCTCCCCGCCGCGGATATGGGCAATGGCATAGACAAATCCCCTGTCGAGCAGGCTCAGGCGCACGGAGCTGAAATTTGGATCATAGCTGCTGCCATAGGAACCGTAGCCAGTGATCCAGGCCGGATTCTTTCCGTCAAGCTGAATACCTTTCCGGTATACAAGCGAAATGGGTACGGAAGCTCCATCCGGAGCGGAGGCATAGAGCCGTCTGGCCTCATAACAGGAAGGATCGAAATCACCAAGCACCGGATCCCTTTTGAGCAGTATCTTCTCGTAGTTGGCCATGTTATAGTCGTACGTGGAAACGGGAGTGGTGAGTGAAGTGTAGCCAAACCGCAGCCACTCACTGCTAAAATCGGGATTGACCGAAAGCCATGCACTGTAGGTTTCTTCCCCGAAAGGGATGTAATGACCGGCTTTCTGTTCCCAGTCCATGATCCGGAGCTGGGTCAGTCCGTCCTTTTTCTCGCTCAGGACGAGGTACCGGTCAAACACTTCAAACTCCTCCAGTAATACGTCTTTACGGTGTGGGATGACCTCCTCCCAGTTCTCTCTGGCGGGATCACCAATGGGCGCTTTCATCAACATGAAGTTCTTTGCTCCGGGGTTGGTCCTGATATAAAAATGACCGGCAAAATGGTCAGCATAGTATTCCAGTCCGCGTTCGCGCGGTGTCAGTACCCTTATCGCTCCGGAAGGATCGTCTGCCTCAAGGAAACGGTACTCGGTGGTGATGCTGCTGAACAGGCCGATCATGATGAACCGTTTTGATTTTGTCTTGAAGCAGGAGGTGCTGAAGGTGGGATCCTTTTCTTCATAGACTAGCACATCTTCTGCGGGATCTGTCCCCAGCAGATGCCTGTACACCTTGCAGGGAAGCAGGGTCACCTCGTCCCTGGCCACGTAGAACAGTGTCCTGTTGTCGTTGGCCCACGCCACCGAACCGGAGGTATTGGCAATGGTCTCAGGGAACACTTCTCCTGTGGCCAGGTCTTTTATGTGAATGGAATACAGCCTTCGGCTGACTGTATCCACCGAATACGCTATAAGCTGGTTATTGGTGCTGATGTCGTATGAGCCCAGGCTGAAGAATTCATGCCCCTCCGCCATTTCATTGACATTCAAAAGGATCTCCTCGGGATCCTCCAGCCTGTCCTTCCTGCGGCAATGAATGGGGTATTCTTTTCCCTGTTCATAGCGATAATAGTAATAGTAACCATCCTTTTTATAAGGCACCGACTCGTCATCCTGCCTGATGCGGGAGAGCATCTCATCGTAAAGCAGCTTCTGCAGGTCTTTCGTATGAGCCATCATAGCATCTGTATAAGCATTTTCGGTTTCCAGGTAACCGATCACCTTCTGATCGTCGCGCTGGTTCATCCAGTAGTAGGGATCCATGCGTTCATGGCCGTGCATGACCAGCTTTTTCTCTATCTTAATGGCAACAGGTGGTTTGGGCATAGCTTTCTGATTTTTAACACATCCTGAAAAAATGGACAGGCTGATCAGCCAAACAGCAGGTACAAGGATGAAAAGAACGAACCGTTGTTTCATCGCTTCTGATTTAAAATTGAAAAGCAAAGATATTCAATAGAAATATGCCGAAAGGAAGGAAATAAATGATAAAAATATGTCATTATGTCATTATTATTCAATAATTTATGCCAATATGGCATAAAATTGTAATAAAAGTATCAATTTTTCCTCCTGGTATAATCCTTGACGAAAGGAAGCATCAACAAAAAACTAACTTAACCAATCAGGAGGACATTGATATGACGATCGTTCGTTTTTCCCCGACATCCAGGTTCACCGATATATTCGACAACCTGTTTGAAAGAGAGTCCGACCGTGTAGAGCATCGCAACTGCGGATGCCTTCCCCGGACCAACATCATTGAAAAGGCAGATAAATTCCAGCTGGAACTTGCGGTTCCCGGCATGGCCAAAAAAGATTTCCACATTCAATTGGAGAAAGATCTTCTGACGATCTCTGCTGAGGTGGAATCCGGTAACACGAAAGAGAACAGTGAGCAGTACACCATGGTTGAATTTGAAAAAGGTTCGTTCAGCCGCAGCTTCATCGTTCCCAAATCCGTTGATAGCGATCACATCAAAGCGGATTACGAGAACGGTATCCTGACAGTCAGCTTGCCTAAAAGGCGTGAAGAGGTGAAGGTGTCGAAGGAGATAGAGATTCACTAATGGGTAAGGCACAAAGGCACAAAGTATTTAATATAATTCTGTGCCTTTGTGCCTTCTTCAGAACCAGTGCCGGAAAGGGATCAGTAACCGCTCAAAGAATTTATCCACGAAAGGCCGGTTCAGCCAGTGATCGTAGTTGAAGGGCTCAGCGTCTTTCAACGTGCCTAGTATGTGGTCGACCACCAGGGTGACCGCCTCCGGATCGCGTCCGAGGATGGCGATTTCATGTTGGTAGCGAAAACTCCGGAAATCAAAATTGGGAGATCCAAGGATGAATGCACGCCGGTCGGCGAGGATGATCTTGGCATGAAGGTTATCGGGCACATAAAAAAGGAACTGCACCTGGTGACGGCAAAGCATCCCCAGGTACCGGTTGCGGAGAATGTCGATGATCCTCATATCGGAATGCTTGGGAAGAAAGACCTTAACGGCAACACCCCTCCGGGCGGCATTGATCAGTCCTTTCCGCAACTGGGTCCCCGGAAGAAAATAGGGGGTTTCGATGATGATCTCATTTTCAGCGGCCTGGATCAGCTCCAGGTACTTCTTCCGGATCCTCTGCATGGCAATGGATGGAACGTCACGCAGGATCTCAAAGGAACCATGCCTGATGGTCCTGACATAGGAAGGTTTTTCAAAAACATACTTCCTGTATATGCGAAAGTCACTTAAAAAGACTCGCTTGAACGGTATAGCGATATCGCCGCGGATGCGAAACATGGCTTCCCGCCAGCTTTTCGCATATTCCACGATGTTGGCCGACCCCAGGTGAACGATTTGGTCGTCGATCACAAGGAGCTTCCGGTGATTTCTCCGGTGATTCTTGGTGAAAAAATCGATGAAGAACTTAATCTTCTTGAAATAGCGGACCTCTCCCCCGGCCTGGATCAGCTCTGAAAAAAATGAATCATTCACATACGCCCCCCATGAATCGATCAACACCTTGACCTCCACCCCCTGGCGGCATTTCCTTGTCAGCTCATCCCTGAAGAGCTTCCCATTCTCACCGTTACCGTATTTATACATCTGCAGGTAAATATACCTGCGGGCGTGACGGATATCTTCAAGCATGGCTCCAAGGTAGTCGTCCGCATACTCAAAAAGCTGGTATTTCGCCTGTGGATTTGTCAACCCCGAACGATCTGATGTTGCTTTCCAAATTTAGTTAAAATTTTACCCTTCACCTCCTTCTTTTAAATTTTTATCTTTGTCATGACGCAAGAGAAAAGCCCTATGATCAAATCAATGACTGGCTACGGAAAGGAAGATGTGGAATTCAACAGCAGGATCATCCACATTGAGGTCCGTACCCTCAACAGCAAGCAGACCGACATCAGCATCAAGACTCCGGGGCGGTACAGGGAAAAGGATATGGAGCTACGGTCAATGCTTGCCGACAGGCTGGAAAGAGGCAAGATCGACCTGAGCATCACGGTCGACAGCAATTCCGACGAAAATCATTATTCGGTCAATATGTCCGTTGCACAAAGGTATATGGACGAATTGCGTGAATTGGCTGCTGGGATCGGGGAGGACGACTTCAGACCCTATCTTCCTCTCCTGACAAGATTACCGGATGTTCTCAGTCAGCAAAAAGAGGTGATGATTCCGGAAGAGTGGGAAACGATCAGGTCATCCGCCGAAAGGGCAATGGATGCAGCCAATCTGTTCAGGATGCAGGAGGGAGCTATCCTTCAGGCTGACATGGAAAAACGTATCCATTTGATCCTGGCATACCTCGAAGAGATCATCCCTTATGAAGAGAACCGGATCAGTATGATCAGGGAAAGGCTGCTGAAGAACCTGGCGGAGATAGCCGATGAAACCCGGCTCGATGCCAACCGGTTCGAACAGGAACTGCTTTATTATCTCGACAAAATTGACATCAGTGAGGAAAAGGTCAGGTTAAGGAAACACTGTGATTACTTTTTGGAAACCATGAACGAGGAAAGAAGCAATGGTAAGAAGCTCACCTTTATTTCGCAGGAGATCGGACGGGAGATCAACACCCTGGGCGCAAAAGCCAATGAGGTGAACATTCAGAAACTGGTGGTGCAGATGAAGGACGAACTGGAAAAGATTAAGGAGCAGCTGTCCAATGTACTCTGAGAAAAAAGGCAGGGTGATCATTGTCTCCGCTCCTTCAGGCGCAGGGAAGACAACCGTCGTAAAACATCTTCTGGAAGCGGGGCTGAATCTTGTCTTTTCAGTTTCCGCCTGCAGCAGGCCTCCACGCAGCCACGAAATCGAAGGGAAGGATTATTACTTCCTGAGCGTTGAGAAATTCCGGAAAAAGATCAGCGAAGAAGCCTTTATCGAGTGGGAGCAGGTGTATCCCGGAAAGTATTACGGCACGCTGAAACAGGAAGTCAGGCGTATCTGGCAGGAAAGTCATCACATCCTCTTCGATGTGGACGTGAAAGGGGGGACGAACCTTAAGCAATATTTCGGCGACCGGGCCCTGGCTATCTTTGTCATGCCCCCTTCGCTTGAGGAGCTGGAGAGACGCCTCAGGGCCCGCAAAGCAGATCCTGAAAGCAGCATCCGGGAACGGATACAGAAAGCATCCCTGGAAATCACCTATGCCAGCCGGTTCGACTATACACTTGTCAACGACCGGCTTGAAACAGCGCTGAAAGAGGCGGAACAGGTTGTCAGCCGGTTTCTCGGGGAAAAAGACATACAGGATTCAGTCATATGAGAGCAGGTTATTTTAACAACATCGGTCTTTTTTTCGGATCATTCAATCCGATCCATCTGGGACATCTGATCATTGCGCAGTATGCCCTTGAATTCACCGATCTGGACGAGATCTGGTTCATCATCTCACCTCATAATCCATTCAAGGATAAAAAGACCCTGCTGGCCGACCATCACCGTTATTACATGGTGAACATGGCCGTGGAAGATATCCCGCGGCTAAAAGCCTCCAACATTGAATTCAATCTCCCGCAGCCATCCTACACCATCAATACCTTGACCTATCTCCACGAGAAGTATCCCGAAAAACGCCTGGTACTGCTCACCGGATCCGATGTGCTTCCCACTTTCCATAAATGGAAGAATTACGATCAGATCCTGCAGTTCTATGAGTTATACGTATATCCCCGTCCCTACACGGAAGAGCATCCCTACGGGGATCATCCTAAGGTAAAATTCATAGAAGCGCCGCTGATGGACATCTCCTCCAGCTTCATCCGGGAATCCATCGCGCAGGGGAAAAATGTTTCGTACCTTTTACAGGAAAAGGTCTACAGGCACATCATGGAGATGCATTTCTACGAGGTGTGATGACCTGCAGGTCTACTTCTTGCCCTGATTGGCAACTTGCTCCATCTTCTTGCGGATCTCTTCCGGGTCGCCAATAAAGTAATCCTTCATGAGCTGAAGATCATCGTCAAACTCAAACACATAAGGGATGCCTGTGGGGATGTTGAATTCGACGATATCCTGTTCGCTGATGTTCTTCAGTATCTTAACGGCAGCCCGCAGGCTGTTGCCATGGGCAGAGATCAGCACGTCATCATATTTCTTCAGTGAGGGTATGATTTCCTTTTCCCAGTAAGGGATGAGTCGTATGACCGTTTCCTTAAGGGATTCGGTGGAAGGGATATCGACGGGGTCCAGGCCGGCGTACTTAGCTTCAAACCGGGCATGGCGCGGATCATCAGGTGCCATGGGTGCAGGTGGAATATCATAGCTGCGCCGCCAGATCTTTACCTGGGCCTCGCCATACTGCGCTGCCATCTCTTTCTTGTTCATACCCTGCAGCGCACCGTAGTGTTTTTCGTTCAGCCGCCACGTATTGCGTATAGGGATCCACATCATGTCCATCTCGTCCAGGGTCAGCCAGAGTGTCCGGATAGCCCTCTTCAGGTATGAAGTATAGGCAAGCTTTAATTGAAAACCTTCCCGTTTCAGCACCCGGCCAGCTTCACGGGCTTCTTCAATCCCCTTTTCAGAAAGGTCCACATCAGTCCACCCGGTAAAACGGTTATCCCTGTTCCATACACTTTCTCCATGACGGAGCAATACCAATCGTTTCATATCGTAACCTGTTAATTGACAAATTGACTGCAAAGGTAAAAAAATAAGGATAACTCCAGCCTGTTAGACACGGGGACCTTCAGAAGAGATCGGGTTCAATCGATCTTGATCACTTTACCTGACTTGATCCCGGTTGGCGTGTAAATCTTCAACAGATAAGTACCGGAAGGGCAGGCTGACAGATCAACGGATATGGATCGGCGGGGGAGAACGGTAACCATGGGTACCTGAAAGTGTCGCCCGGAAAGGTCAAAAAGCATAAGGGACTCTATCTCCAGTGTTTGCGTCACAACCTGAAGCAGCTGGCCTGTTGGATTGGGAAGCATTTGTATGGCGTCGCGGGAATCATCCGGTGGATTGATGATCACCGAATTGCCCCTGGAAACGATCCACCGGTCGGGATCAAACAGGATGGAGTCAGCGACAAATCCCGGGTTGACCACGAAAGCTTCGCCGGAGTAGTGGTGGTCAAGGACCATAAGGGTATCCCCGGTTGAACTTTTAAAACGTACAGGCAGGGGCATCTCAAAGAAATCGACCGACGGGTGCGACTGCTTCTGGTAAATGATCAGCTGGTACTGTGAATCCGGCAAGGGGTAGCACAGGAGTGTATAGGAAGGGTATCCTTCGCCGGTGTACCAGTCCTCGAAAAATCCGGTCAGGTCGAGCAGGCAGGCCTCTTCCAGGTGTTGTTTCAGGTCGGTGGTGCTGGCAAAGCCGTAGGTCAGTGCGGGATCTGTCAGGTAATTGTGGATGGCTCTGAAAAAAAGTTCATCCCCAATGATCCACCGGAGCATGTGCAGAACAAAAGCCCCCTTGCTGTACGACAGCCGTGAGTTGAAGATGCGTGCCACCGAGGTCGTGTCAGCCACATAAACAGCCCCGTCGGGAGCCTGGGTGATGTAGGCGATGTTGTTGTTTTTCCAGATGCGCCAGTACAGATCCGGGAAAAAACGTTCATAGGCCAGCCCGGCGCAGTAGGTGGCAAAGCCCTCGTTCAGCCATACCTCATGCCAGGAGCCGCAGGTAATCATGTTGCCAAACCAGGAATGCGCCAGCTCGTGCGATGAGAGCTCAAAACCGAATCCCCCCATGAACGACATGGTCTGGTGTTCCATGCCTCCGCCATGACTGAACTGGGCGTGACCATATTTTTCTTCCCGGAATGGATAAGGCCCAAACCGCTCGATAAAATACTGCATCACCCGGATCAGTTCCCCTGTACCCTTTCGGGCACTCTCTATGTTTTCCGGATAAACATAATTGAGGACCTCCACCGAATCGGACCCGGTTACGCACCAGTCGGAATAGAATTCATAATTCGTCACCGCAAAAGCGATGAGGTATGGGGCGATGGAATAACGGTGCTTCCAGTGATAGACCTTGTCGGGGCCAACCTCCTTTTCTTCCACCAGCAGACCATTGCCGGCAACGCGGTACCTGGCGGGCGTTGTGATAATCATATCGATCGAATCGATCTTGTCATCCAGACCATCCTTACAGGGCCACCAATCGCTTGAGCCGTATGGTTCCGACAATGTCCATATCACCGGCTCCCCGGCATGATATGCTTGCTCAAACGACCCAAACCCTTCCCCAAGTTCGGGTATCCCATGATAAAATACCGTAACGGAATCCAGCTGCCCCGCAGGAAGGGTCTCTCCTAAAAGGATCGTTAAGCGGCTATCTGTCGTGTGATCGTAAATCACGTCACGCTGGTGAAAGATAACCGAATCAACCACCAATGCGTGGCTCAGGTCAAAGGTTAGCTGCTGAAAATCACTTTCAAGGACTCTGAAACAAGTGGTGACTGAACCGTCTAAAAACCAAACGGCAGGGTCGACAAAATAACTGAAACGATGATAGGTCACATCATAACCGGACCGTGAGCCGGATGGACTTTTTTTCGGAAGGTATCGCATCGCTTTCTGATCAGTGGCGGCGATGGTGTTCAGCGCCTCTGTTTCCGGTCTGTACTGGGGAAAGACAGAATCCGGAAAAAAGGTGAGCAGGCACAGGATACCGGAGAGACAGATGGCTTTCATCCGTGTAAAGTTATTAAAAAAGTGCGATGCCTCTTCAGGTCTCCTGCCCACTATTGTTACTTTTGTATCACAAAACATTCGAGTTGAGCTGGAAATCCGGATACACGATCCTCATGCACCTGGTCAGGCTGGCTATCGTCCTGTTTGTCTGGTCATGCGCCAATCCTGTCGCCCCCACCGGCGGACCCAGGGATATAACCCCTCCGGAAGTTATCATCAGCCAGCCTGAAAACAGGTCGGTGAACTTCAGCCAGAACCAGATCCAGCTGACCTTCAATGAATATGTGCAGGTCAAAAGCGTAAAGGAACAGGTGATCATCTCCCCTCCGCTTGAGGAAGAGCCCGAGTTCAAAATGCGCGGAAAGGCGGTCACGATCAATTTTAAGGATACGCTCAGGGAAAACTCCACCTATACCCTCTTCCTGGGTAAGGCCATTACCGACATCACCGAGAACAATCCCCTGACCGACTACCGGTACGTATTCTCTACCGGCCCCGTCCTGGATTCGTTTTCTTTGCATGGCAAGGTAGTCAATGCATTTACGCTTCAACCCGAATTCAATGTACATGTAGCACTGTTCGATGCGCCGGGTGACTCGGTGCCATACCATGAGCGGCCTTATTATGTTGCCCGGACCGATTCATCAGGTATCTTTCATTTTTATCATCTCAGGGATCTGCAGTACCTTCTTTTTGCAATGAAAGAAGTCAACGGAAATTACATGTACGATGATCCCAACGAGCTGATCGCATTTGCAGATACTTTGGTAAAACCATGGTACATCGCTGAACCAGAAGCTATCGACCTCACTGACAGCACGCCCGAACCCAGAGCGGTATTGCCGGAACCGATCCTATATCTCTTTCAGGAAACTGATTCTTCCCAGCGGATCCTGGAGAATAAGGCATTTTCCAACGGATCCGTGCGTCTGGTCTTCAGGATGCCTGTCAGTCACCCCAATTTCCGGTTGCTCGATTCCCTTCCCGGGGCACCGTGGTATTTGCCTGAATGGAACGTAAAAAAGGACACACTGATCCTGTGGCTGAAGAGGGACTGCCCGGATACAGCCTTTATGGAGGTGGCCGATCACACGGCCATCTTCGACACGGTCCGCATCCTCACAAGCCCTATTGTCAGGGAAACCAGATCAAAGAAAGATGAGGGAGGGGAAAAGCTTCTCATCACCAACAACACCCGCGGAGGCAAGCTGGACCCCTTCCGCCAGCTGACCCTCCAGTTCAGCCATCCAGTCGTCCGGAGCGACCTCTCACGACTGAGACTTATCGCCGGAAAGGACACCCTTGTCCCTGAATCCGTCTTCAGCGACAGCCTGCACCGCAAACTGACCATTCCCTTCAGTAGGCAGGCTGACAGCAGCTACCAGCTGTTCATTCCGGATTCGACTTTCATCTCACTGCGCGGGACAAGTCATGATACCATCATTTTCCCGTTCAGCGACCGGAAGAAAGAGGAATACGGAAGCATGATCATCAATGTGACAGGTGCTGACACCAGCGACCAGTACATCGTACAGCTGCTGACAGACAAGGAAGTGGTTGTTGAACAACGAATCGTTCATAGCAGGGAATCGGACAAAATTGAATTCCCCTGGCTGAATCCGGGCAAATACCGCATGAAGGTCATTTTTGACCGGAACCGCAATGAACAGTGGGATACAGGCCACTATATCCTGAAGAGGGAACCTGAGAAGGTGCAGTATTATGAGAAGGTCCTCGATATAAGGGCAAACTGGGTCTCAGAGGAAACCTGGCAGCTATCCGGGAAAAAATAAGCTATGTTGCGAAAAGGGACTTACTCACCACACCGGTTGAGGCAGTTCACCAGGTCGACCAATGCTTCATTTTTCAGAGAATAGTGGATCTTTTTTCCATCCCTTCTTGAGACCAGGACTCCTTTGCTTTTCAAGATGTTCAGGTGATGGGAAGCGGAAGCCTGTTCGATCTTGAGATGTTTGTAGATCTCAGTCACGCTCATTTTCTGATTCTCTTCCAGCAGTTCAATGATGGCAATGCGCATGGGATGGGCAAGAGCCCTTAATCTGGAGGCGGCAGATTCCAATTTTGTGATATCCAATCCTGATTTTTGCATGTTGTTTAATTTTTATACAAAATTATATAAAAAAATATAATAACAAAATAAATATGTAGGTTTATTGCTTTATTTTATGAACAGGCTGGTGTGACTGAACGTGGAGCCATCAAAGAGTCCCTGGTCACTTAACTTCAGCTGGGGGATGACCAGCAGGGTCATGAAGGAAAGTGTCATATAGGGAGCCTGAAGTGAGGAGCCGAGATCTTTGGCCTGCCGGTCGAGGTCACGATAGTGAGAAGCGACGGCAAATCCGTCGTGGTTCGACATGATCCCGGCCACAGGCAGGGGAAGGACATCGTTCACCGGGCCCGCTGAAAGTGATACGCCTCCTTTGTTTTCGATCAGCAGGTTAACAGCGTTAGCCAGATCCTGGTCGTTGGTCCCTACGGCGATGATATTATGGCTGTCGTGTGCCACCGTGGAGGCGATAGCCCCTCTTTTCAGCCCGAAGCGGTGAATGAATCCCACCGCAGGAGGAGAGGGCCTGTACCGGTTTATCACGACCAGCTTCAGCAGGTCTCTTTCCGGGTCAGCCACGGCCAGTCCATCCTTCAGGGTAGCTTCCGCCTCCGACATTTCCGTGATCAGCTGTCCGTCAAACGCTTCCATAACCCTGATATGGGTTCCTTCCGCAGGTACGGCAAGGTCATCCGGGGAGATCCTGCTCGCCCTGAAGAAATTCGGGGTGGTTTCTTCAACGGAGGGGATCAACGTCCGACCGTTTTCAGCCACCTTGGTGCCATGGATGTATGTGGCCAGCACGTTCATATCCTCCAGGTCGCTAACCACGATCATATCCGCAGGGTCCTGTTGCCGAAGCAATCCCACGGGCAGTTTGTAATGCCGGAAAGGGTTCAGGGTACAGCACCGTAAAACGTCAAACAGATCATATCCCATCCGGATCGCCCGTTTCACAGAATCGTTGATATGACCTTCCACCAGGTCGTTGGGATGCTTGTCGTCGGAGCAGAACATGACCTGGTCAGGGAAATGGTTCAGCAGGGGTATCAGGTCGTCGAAATTTTTGGCGGCGCTACCCTCCCGGATCAGGATGTGCATACCGTAGATGGCTTTATCCATTGCTTCTTCCATTCCAAAGCATTCGTGATCGGTGGAGATTCCCGCGCGGATATATTTTGCCACTTCCTCCCCCCTGAGCCCGGGAGCATGTCCATCCACAGGCTTGCCATATGTACGCGCAAGCCTCAGTTTCTCCAGGACCACGGGATCGTCACCCAGAACGCCCGGAAAATTCATCATCTCCGAGAGGTAATGGATCTCCGGCATCCGCAGAAGCTGTTCCACTTCCTCCGGACCCAGGGAGGCGCCGGAGCTCTCGAAAGGTGTTGCAGGCACGCAGGAAGGAGCGCCGAAGAAAAATTTGAAGGGCGTCTTCTTCCCGTTGCCGATCATGAACCGAATGCCTTCGATCCCAAGGACGTTGGCGATCTCGTGAGGATCGGAAACCGTGGCCACCGTCCCGTGAACAACAGCCAGCCGCGCAAATTCCGACGGGATCAGCATGCTGCTTTCGATATGGATGTGGGAATCGATAAACCCGGGTAAAATGTAGTGCGTAGCGGATACCGGAACTTCCTCCAGCCCGCTGATCATTCCACCCTCCACAATGATTCTCCCCGGGAAGATCCTCCTCCTGAAAAGATCAACAATCCTCCCTTCCAGCTCAAACGTATCCCTCATCCTATATAAAATTATCTTATCCCTAAAACCTGTTAAAACTTTGTGCCTCTGTGCCTCTGTGCCTTCGTGCCTATTCTCAAAACCTGTAACACAAATTGATCGCAAACTGACCGTCGGTCCGCACGGCATCTTCCTCGTAGGGCGCTTCCGGGAAATACCTGATCCCGATACTGCCGATGGCGGATACACTGAAGTTTCTCAGGGGCATGAATTGGACGCCGTTGTCAATGAAAAACTTGGAATATATCCCTTCACTGTCCACTTCCTCGCTGTACCAGTAATTCCCCTGATTATCAAAATAGTCCACCCAGTCGTTGGCCCGGCTGTAACCGATGCGAAGCTGCGGGCCCATAAAATATTTCCACTTTCCCTGCCCGGTCGGGTAGAAATTCAATCCTACACCCGAGTAGAAGACATTATTGAAATCCCAGTTGTCATATTCATCAAATCCAAATGCCACGGGAACCTTGATCCCCACTTTCCCCGACGGGAGCAGCCGTTCGTAGGAAAGGGCGAAATCGCCAAAGACAAGGTCAAAGAGATGATAAGCAAAGACATTCTTTGCAAAATTCACTTCAAGATCCTGATCATCAATTTCTTTATTCGCATTAGACCGGCTGAACAGGTCATAATCCCCGTTCTCATACGTAATCATTACGGTATTCTCTTTGTTTATAATATACACTGGGCCATCCTGATTGTCAAATTTTTTGTACTGAATCTCCCTATTACCGACCTGCAATATTTTGACCTCTTCTTTGGTTCCATCGGTTCTGTAAATGATGTCCTGGGCCAGAGTTCCTTCGTCGAAGGCGATGATCAGCAGAAAAAGTAAAAGATAACGTGTCTTCATGTCTGTATTTATTGGTTCAGTGATATGGTTGTAAAGATAATGCAGGCAGGGATACAATATTGCCCGGAGAGTCAAAAATAATCGGAATATGGAGATCAGAATACCAGAACGGGTGAGATACCGTGCTGCTCGAGGGGGATTTGCGCCCATTCAAGATCGGGCGACATCTCCAGTAAAAATCCTCCCCCTCCCGGTCCGCATAGTTTAAGATAAAAATCCTCCGTACGAATTCCTGTTTTCCATACCACGGAGGGTCCCGATGAACTGCACATGGACTGTCTTTACCGTAGAAAGCACCCGTGTATGAAAGCCGCCCCGTTCCGACCAGAATTTAGCGTTGTTGGATGCTGCCGCCACCACCGAACTCTCCTCGATCACCATGGGAACCAGGTATATCTTCCTGTTGATCACAAAAATGGGTGCAATGCCCAGGGGAAAAAATAATTGGTAATGGTGTTTTCGATGAACTAGTCCATCTTTTTCTGAACTTCAGGATTGCTGTGCCAGAAAGAGGTCAGTTCAGCGTAGGCTTTTTCCGGTTCATGGAAATGGGAAACTACACACCGGAGTTTGTTCTCCTTGCTTAGTTTGGGAAAACCAGAAACCAGGGTTCTGTTTTTCAGGGTTTTGAAATTTTCAATTTGAGAAACGTTTGGACCAGTCGGAGCCCTCTGATCTGGTTTTGCACAAAATCGCGCAGCCGGTCATAGGACTCATTGGCATAAGTGAGCAAGGAACTGGCCTGTCCGTAAATGGCAGGCAACTTACTTTTGCTGATCAGGTAATATCCATCCAGGAAGTTACGGACACCTCCGGAAGCGATGATATGCCGGCAGCGCACAGGAGTGCCCGAGTCGATGTGAGCGTTGACCATCTGCATCATTTCTTCTGCGTCGTGGCCGATACTGGCCAGTGGTCCGTAGAATTCCTGCCAGGTTTGCCGAGCGCGGAGCATTTCCAGTCGGGCAAAGTTGGTACCGCCGTAGGCCGCAAAATCGATGGCGGCCAGTGGGAGTTCCAGCAGCGCCCTGAGGCTGGACGGCCCCATACCCTGCCCCACTTCCTTCACGATCACCGGAAGATCGAACTGCCCGAGAAAGGCCCGCACAGTCTCCAGAGGAGGGACCGCAATGCGATTGCCTTCTGGCTGGAGCCATTCCTGCAGTGGATTCACATGGATGATCAATCCATCTGCCTTCAGGCGTACCACCAGTTCAAGGATCCGGTCGACCCATTTTCCCTCCAGGGCTTTTTCTACCTGTGCGATACCCAGATTGGCGAAAAAAGGCGCCTGATCCCCGATGAGTCCGCGAAGGTTATAATCCTCAAAAAAAGTATCGTCCTCCAGCAGGGGTCGGCAGGAGCCCAGCCCCATGCCGAGTCCAAACTCTCCGCATACCCTTGCGAGATTCTGGTTGATATGACGGGCGGGGCCGGTGCCTCCGGTCATACTGGAGATCCAGAGTGGAGCCTTCATCTCTTTGCCGAGAAATGGAAACGCAGTCAGGTCATCTTTCGGATGTGCAGCAAGGACCGGTTCATAATCAAACCGTTTGTCAACGGTATCACGTGCTGTTACGGACCTGAAGGCCAGGTCGATGTGGTCTTTTTTGCGGTCGCTCATGACACAGTTTTTGTTTAATTATTGATAAGAGAATCTTAAATAATTTCTCCGCACAAAAGTTGCATCATGGCTGTAAATTTTCACCATTCCACTTCTTCCTTGACGGATTTGGGTTTCATCGACTGTTTCAGGGTCAGGATAAGGCTCTGCACGACCTCATCCACCTTACGTAGTTTAAGGTCGCAGTCGGGTGAATAATCCGGCCGCGACCTGTCGAGCCAGCGTTCGATTGGATACCGGGAATCGGTTTTCAGAAGGAAATCATAGAACGAGTACCGGTACCTCCCATCCTTGAACTCCAGCCTGAACGAATAAAGAATGGTTCCCCACTCCATGCCTTCCTGTCCTTCGGTACTCTGGTAGATCTTCAGGCGGTAATTCCCCTCGATCTTTCCGGTCTGTGGGTCGCGAACGGTAGTAACGGAAGTGGGATTTTTATAGGTTATATTCACCCAGGCGACAGCCCGGTTGAAGAAATCATTCTTTGTTCCCTCTTCGGTCACCACCTCCTGATAGTTTATCATACCGGTGGTTTTATCGACAGGAACGACAGACAATGAGTCCTGCCGTACCTGCATCTCTTGCCCGGTCGCGTTATGTACCGCCATTCCGCATATCAGGGCGGCACAGACAAAAGCATATATTCCCTTATGCATGATAGTGATTGATTTACAGAATGTACAAATGTAAATAAAAAAAGCCGCACGTGGGGGCGGCTTCTTTATTTGACAAGGGAAAATCCCTCTTACATCATTCCTGGCATTCCTCCTCCCATTCCGGGATGGGGCGCATGTTCTTTCTCTTCCTTGATCTCAGCCAGGACGCACTCGGTTGTCAGGAGCATGCCTGCAATGGATGCTGCATGTTCGAGGGCTACGCGGGTCACCTTGGTAGGATCGATCACACCTGACTGGAAAAGGTTCTCATAACGGTCGGTACGGGCGTTGTAGCCGAAGTCATCCTTGCCTTCCTTCACTTTCTGGGCGACCACAGAGCCATCGAGCCCTGCATTTTCCATGATCTGGCGCAACGGTTCTTCGAGGGCCCTCTTGATGATCTCGATACCGGTGACCTCGTCGTCGTTGTCGCCCTGGATCCCGTCCAAAACACTCATGGTACGGATGTATGCCACCCCGCCTCCGGGAACGATCCCTTCTTCGATAGCAGCGCGTGTCGCATGCAGTGCATCGTCGAACAGGTCCTTCTTGGCTTTCATTTCCACTTCACTGGCTGCACCCACATAGATCACGGCAACACCGCCTGACAATTTGGCCAGCCGTTCCTGAAGCTTTTCACGGTCGTAATCCGATGTGGTGGATTCGATCTGTTTCTTGATCTGTGCGATACGTCCGTCAATGTGCTTCTTATCACCCTTACCGCCAACGATGGTCGTATTTTCCTTATCGACCGAGATTTTCTCAGCATGACCAAGGTACGACAAGGTAGCGTCCTCCAGTTTATAGCCTTTTTCTTCCGAAATGACGGTTCCACCGGTGAGTATGGCTATGTCTTCCAGCATTTCCTTTCTTCTGTCGCCGAAACCGGGGGCTTTCACGGCAACGATCTTTAGCGAGCCCCTGAGTTTATTCACGACCATGGTAGCCAGGGCTTCGCCATCCACATCTTCTGCGATGACCAGTAAAGGTCTGCCCGACTGTGCCACCTTTTCCAGGATCGGAAGCATATCCTTCATGATCGAGATCTTCTTATCGTGGATCAGGATGTACGGACTTTCGAACACTGCTTCCATCTTTTCAGGATCGGTAATGAAATAGGGAGAGATGTATCCCCTGTCGAACTGCATCCCTTCCACCACTTTCACATTCGTTTCGATCCCTTTGGCTTCTTCGATGGTGATGACGCCTTCTTTCTTTACCTTACCCATGGCTTCTGCGATCAGGCGTCCGGTATCCGGGTCATTGTTAGCTGAGATGGCGGCAACCTGTTCAATTTTCTCGATGCTGTCGCCGATCTGCCGTGTCTGTCTCTTCAGGTCAGTAATGACAGCCATCACAGCCTTGTCAATACCTCTTTTGAGGTCCATCGGGTTGGCGCCTGCCGTCACGTTCTTCAGGCCTGCGGTAATGATGGCCTGTGCAAGGACCGTGGCTGTGGTCGTACCATCGCCTGCCACATCGCTCGTTTTGGAAGCCACTTCCTTAACCATCTGAGCTCCCATGTTTTCCACCGGATCCTTCAGTTCAATTTCTTTGGCAACGGAAACACCGTCTTTGGTGATGGCCGGAGATCCGTACGACTTATCAATGATCACATTTCTTCCTTTGGGGCCCAGGGTGACCTTGACGGCATTGGAGAGAATGTCCACACCTTTTTTCAGTGATTTTCTCGCTTCAAAATCAAATATTACATCTTTTGCCATTGTTCAGAAGTTTTTAATGTATTAGTAAGAAATTTTTAAATGATAGCAACGATATCGGATTCACGCATAATCAGGAAATCCTTTCCTTCGAAGCTGATTTCAGTACCGGCATATTTGCCATATAATACGGTGTCGCCTACTTTTACGGTCATGGGTTCATCCTTTTTCCCGATGCCGACTGCCACGACAGTTCCTTTCTGGGGTTTTTCTTTAGCAGTGTCCGGAATGAATAGACCACCGGCTGTTTTTGCTTCAGCAGGTGAGGGTTCGATAACGACACGGTCTGCCAGGGGTTGAATAGCTAACTTTGCCATACGTTTGAAATTTTTGAGTTATACATGAATGAATAATAAATATTTCAGAAGTCTGCGATCGCTTTGCATATTTTATGCCATAACCGGATAATAAAAAAAGTGTCATAATGTTCTGACATTATGACACTTTTTTGTAGTGTTACGTCACCTGACGGATCATTCTTCAGGAGGTGCCTTATAATCCACCGGTATGGCTGTACCTTCCTGTACCCTCTGCTGGATCTCGCTCTGAGGCACCTCAGAGGCCCTCATGTTCCTCGGGATGATCAGGATGCTCGTTAGGCTCAGCACCAGAAGGGCCACCGCCAGTGTCCATGTGGCTTTCTCCAGAAAATCGGCCGTCTTACGCACACCCATGAACTGGTTGGATGAGGAGAAATTGGAAACCAGTCCTCCTCCTTTGGGATTCTGGACCAATACGATAAGTCCCAGGAGGACACACGCTACCAAGATTAGCACCGATATGAGAATATATGCAGCCATGACGTAGATCTTTTAAATTCCAGGTTTATTTTCCAGATTTTTAATTTGGGCTGCAAAGTAACGACTTTTTTCCGGGAATTTCAATATCAATTGCTGATAAATTTTTATAGCCCGCTGATGGTGACCCTGTTCGGCATAGATCCGGGCAAGGGTTTCCGTGGCAATATCATCATGTTCGATCACGCTTTTGCGGGCGATGTCGACCGGATCAAAAAAGGCAGACCTGGATGGCAGGGGATGCGATTCCACACCCGAGGACCATTCAGCCGGTCCGCCTGCCGGTTCGCCCTCGCCATCGAAATAGCTTTCAGCAGGTTGGATTTCCATCGCAGCGAACTCTTTTTCAATATCGTACGGGCCCAGTGTTTTTGCTTTCTGAGACTGAAGTGCGAGGAAGGTTTGCTCAAGCTCAGCGATGAGCTCGTGAAAGCGGTCCAGATCGAGCTGTTCAGACCCGGGGATTGACGGCTCGCTGATGACCGGTTGCAGGACGGCCTCCGGAGGAGAGGAGGTCGCGGGAAGGTCAAGGATAATCTCCTTCAGGCGTTTGCGGTCAATGGCGCGTGCGGCGGCTATTCGCAGGTGGCCCTGGAAATAAACGCTGTCATCTCCTGAATATGCCCTGGCAAGCATCATGTAAAGTGTCTGACAATAAGGGAACGAATGGATCAGGGCACTCAGGTCTTCAGCCTCACGCGGGGACAGTTCGGAGGGAAATCGTAGAAAATGTTCAAATCGCTGGCGGTTCATCAGTTTGATCCCATCATTGAAAAGGGTGTAATCACCAGTTCACCACTGCCTTGTCGAAAACATCCTGGACCAGGTCGCGGTTGATCTGATCGATCAGGTCATCTTCGACGTCAGCAAGGCTCCTGGAACTGTCATAATCCTGGAAGCGCGAAAAACTCTGCTCAAAATTCATTTTGGGGTCAAGATGGTTGACAAACCTTACATTGACCGTAATGGTCAGCCTGTTGAGGGCTGCCTGCTCATTCCCCTGAATGGCGATCGGATTGGCAGAATAGCCGACGATCTCCCCTTCGATCGACATATCCCCGTTCTCTCTGACCAGGTTCAGGCTGGTCTCGCTGGTGAATTTATCCCTCAGGGCATCTGTGAATCGTTGACTCAGTGTTGGTTGTACCAAAAGAGCATTGTTGGGAAAATAATCAACGGAGATGGTACTGGCACCGGGAGGGATCGAAGCGCCGGTAAAGGAATAGACTCCGCATCCTGGCAGGGAAAAAATGCCCGGCAGAAGAAAGATCAAGATGAAAACCATCCCGGAGCCGTACCCTGTATTGATCCCATGTCTCATATGCGATGGATGATGATCCGTCACTGAATGTTATATTCCTTGATCTTTCGATAGAGCGTGCGTTCGGAGATTCCCAGTTCCCGTGCTGCATTCTTACGTTTGCCCGCGTGTTTCTCCAAGGCTTTTTTGATCATATCCATTTCCTTTTTCTCGAGTGATAGGGATTCTTCGAGGACTTCCGAGGGCTGGATGGGCTCCTCGAGCGGCACCTTGCTCCTGGGATGGATCTGCACCTCCGGTATCCCTGACGGGAAAGGATTTATGTCATTGTAGAGTTGCTGCAGGATATGGGTGTCATCTTCCCGGATCACATGGCTGTCGCCTTCCGGTTGCATGATATCAGCCATCAGCCGTTTGAGGTCATTGATATCCCTTTTCATGTCAAAGAGCACCTTGTACAACAAGTCTCTTTCAGAAATGCCGTTCCTGGAAGGCTCGCTGTTATATAGGACCGGAAGTTCCGTATAATGCTTGTCAGGCAGGTATTTTTTCAGTGTTTCCAGAGTGATGAACCGGTTCTCTTCAATGATCGATATTTGTTCCGTCACATTTTTCAACTGTCTGACATTGCCCTGCCAATGGTAATTGGTCAGGTAGTCCTGGGCCTCTTCGCTCATCTGGATGGATGGCATGCGGTAACGTTCAGCGAAATCTGAGGCAAATTTCCGGAACAGGAGAATGATATCTTCTTTCCGCTGATTCAGCGTTGGGACGAAGATCGGCACCGTATTGAGCCGGTAATAGAGATCCTGGCGGAATTTTCCCTGATGAATGGCATCCGGTATGTTCACATTGGAGGCTCCCACTACGCGCACATCCGTTTTAATCACCCTGGATGATCCGACACGCATGAATTCACCTGTTTCCAGGACGCGTAACAACCTTACCTGGGTCGAAAGCGGAAGTTCTGCCACTTCATCCAGGAAGATCGTCCCACCGTTGACCACCTCGAAATACCCTTTCCTTGATTCATGCGCTCCGGTGAAAGCTCCCTTTTCATGCCCGAAGAGTTCCGAGTCGATGGTCCCTTCAGGGATGGCGCCGCAGTTGACAGCGATGTAGGGTCCGTGTTTCCTGGCACTGAGCTGATGAATGATCTTGGGAAAGACTTCCTTCCCCGTCCCGCTTTCACCGGTGATCAGGACCGTAATATCGGTGGCCGCCACCTGCCGGGCAATGTCAATGGCCCTGTCAAGCAGAGGGGAGTTCCCGATGATACCGAACCTTTGTTTGATGGTCTGTATGTCCATGACCAGTGTCTGCACCAAAAGATAGAATAAAATACAAAATTACTGAATATATCGATATCATTTCATCTCCAGACACAAGTTTATCGGTCTGAAGACCCTCCTGGCGACATCATCGGATGACCGCCTGGAACTTGTGTTTAAAGGCCGACATCAACCGTTCCATCACCTGGTCGATCTCTGTGTCCGTGAGTGTTTTTTCATCATCCTGCAAAAAGAACGTAACCGCATAGGATTTCTTTCCTTCGCCTATTTTTTCTCCTTCATAGACATCAAACAACCTGATCTTCTTCAGCAGGCGTTTTTCGACCTGGAAGGCCAGTTGTTCGATCTGTGCGAACTGGATCTCTCCTGACAGCAGAAGGGCCAGATCCCTTCGTACCTCCGGAAAACGCGGCAACGGCCTGAATTCGATACCGGTATCTTTAAGCATCCCGGAAATGATCTCCATGTCAAGGTCGGCATAAAAGACTTCCTGCCGGATATTGAATCTAGCCAGGATATCACAGTGAACCGCCCCCATCGCCAATACCCTGTCCTGATGGCAGATGCCAACGAACGTTTCCGTAAGCAGAGAGGAATCCATCGTTTGAAAGGTCAGTTTGGCAGAGTCCATGCCAAGGCGCTGCAAAATGTTCATCACCACCGCTTTCAGGTAAAAGAAATCCACTCCTTCGTCGGAGGTATGCCAGTGCTCGGGCTCTTTTCTTCCGGTTACGAACAGGGCCAGGTGTTCGGTTTCCCGGTAACGCCTGACAACATCCTCCGAGTTGATCTGGTCAGGCTGCTGGTGATACGTTTTCCCGAATTCAAAGAACTTCAGGTCAGGAGAGCGGCGGTTGATGTTATGGACAATGGACTCCAATCCTCCGAAAAGCATGGCCTGCCTTAATATCTTCAATTCACGGCTGAGGGGATTGATCACTTCGGCAAAGGATCCCGGAACGAATTCCTTCACAGGTTCATAATAGTCAGGATTGGTGAGTGAATTGTTCATGATCTCATGGAAACCAATACCTGTCAGCAATCCGGAAACAACCTCCCTGACCTTTTCCCGGTCAGGTTTTTCCGAGTAGACTACCGAGGCTTTGATTTCTGTCGGTATTTCTATGTTATTATAACCATAGATCCTCAGGATCTCTTCCACCACATCCGCTTCCCGGGTGACATCCAGCTTGAAGGTAGGGACTGAAACCAGAAGGGTTTCAGAATCCTCTGAAAGGATGCGGATTCCTGTATCGTTCAGGATGGTCCTGATCTGATCACGGGGTATCCGTTTTCCGATGAGTCTGTCAGCAGCTTCATACCTGACACGGATCACCTGTTCGGGGATGGGATGGGGGTAAATGTCTACGATCTCCGATGCGATCGATCCGCCGGCGAATTCTTTTAAAAGCAATGCGGCTCTCTTGAGGGCAAATAGTGTCCCGTTGGGATCCACACCTCTTTCAAACCGGAACGAGGAATCGGTCTGCAGTCCATGACGTTTGGATGTTTTACGGATGCTTCTCGGGTTGAAATGAGCGCTTTCGATAAAGACCCTGGTGGTTTTTTCACTCACGCCCGACTTCATCCCTCCGAACACGCCAGCGATGCACATACCCTCCTTGCTGTTGCAGATCATCAGGTCGTCGCCCGAAAGTTCACGTGTCACCTGGTCAAGGGTTACAAAAGCGGTTTTATCAGGTAATTTTTTCACGACGATCCTTTGCCCGTTCACTTCATCCGCATCAAAAAAATGGAGGGGCTGGCCGGTTTCAAGCATCACGAAATTGCTGATATCCACCACATTGTTGATAGGCCGGATACCGGCTTCTGTCAGCAACGATCTCATCCATTCAGGTGATTCGCCCACCTCTACGCCCGTTACGCTCACCCCGGAATACCTTGGGCATGCTTCTGTATCTTCCACTTCCACCACGATGGGCAGGGAGAGGTTATCGGGCCTGAAGTCGTCCACCGACGGGATGCGAAGCTGAAGGTCTTTATACGCCGCGTCCTGGCTTTTAAGGGCCGCCAGCAGATCCCGCGCCACACCCAGATGCGACATGGCGTCCGTACGGTTGGGCGTCAGCCCGATCTCGAATACCACTTCTTCCCTGAGCTGAAAATGATCGCTGGCGAGCTTCCCTACGGGTGCATCCGGCGGCAGTTCCATGATCCCGGCATGGGATGTTCCAAGGCCAAGCTCGTCTTCAGCACAGATCATTCCCTGTGAAAGCTCGCCACGGATCTTTGATAGTTTTATCTCAAAGGACTGATCTCCCTGCCAAAGCACTGTTCCGATGGTGGCCACCGGAACTTTTTGCCCAGCCCTGACATTGGGTGCTCCACAGACGATGGTAAGGAGCTCCGGGGCACCCACATCCACCGTGGTGATGCTCAGATGGTCCGAATTGGGGTGCCTGACGCAGGTCTTCACCTCTCCGATCACCACGCCTTTTAGTCCGCCTTTCACTGCTTCGGTCATCTCGAGGTTTTCCACTTCCAGCCCGCAGTTCGTCAGTAGCCCGGAAACCTCTTCGGCAGGCAGATCAATGGCGAGGTAGCGTTTCAGCCAGCGGTATGAAATTTTCATGCAGCAATATTTTTGGGCAAATTTAAATAAAATATGAGCGTTTACGGGCAGAAGGCAGGATTAGGATCGGTTTTACCCTTTCAGCTGATCATGCCCCAGTTGGCCCTCATTTTTTTCATTCGCTGAAGCTGTTCAAGGACAGGCTGGTTCTCGGTCCTTTTCAGTTCCGGATCTTTCTCCAGAAGAGAAATGGCTGCATTGCGTGCCATGGTCAGCAGTCTCTCATCCCTGACCAGGTCGGTGATGCGCAGGAGGATCATGCCGCTTTGCTGAGTACCTTCCAGGTCGCCGGGGCCCCTTATCTTCAGGTCGGTCTCCGCTATCTCGAAGCCATCGGTGGTACGTACCATCGTCTCTATGCGCTTGCGGCCCTCCGTAGTCAGTTTATTGCCTGTCATGAGGATGCAGTATGACTGATCAGCCCCCCGGCCTACTCTTCCGCGCAGCTGATGCAACTGGGAAAGGCCGAAGCGTTCCGCATTTTCGATCACCATGACCGACGCGTTGGGGATGTCCACACCCACTTCGATCACCGTAGTGGCCACCATGATCTGGGTTTCCTTCCTGATGAACCGCTGCATCTCATAATCCTTATCTGCCGGTTTCAGCCGTCCGTGAACGATGCTGACCGCATAGTGGGGTAAGGGAAATTCCCGCACGATGCTTTCATAGCCGTCCATAAGGTCTTTCAGGTCGAGTGCTTCGGATTCCTTGATGAGGGGATAGACAACATAGATCTGCCTTCCTTTCCGGATTTCCTGCTTCATGAATCCAAAAACCTTCAGCCTGGCGCTGTCGCTGAAATGGTACGTCTTGACGGGCTTCCGTCCCGGCGGCAGTTCATCGATCACCGACACATCGAGATCACCGTACAGGGTCATGGCCAGCGTACGGGGGATGGGTGTGGCGGTCATGACCAGTACATGGGGCGGCACCTCACGTTTCTCCCACAACCGGGCCCGCTGGGCTACACCAAAGCGATGCTGCTCGTCGATCACCACCAGTCCAAGGTTTTGGAACTGAACCTCCTCTTCGATCAGGGCATGCGTTCCAACCAGGATCTGCAGCTCACCATTCCTCAGCCGTTCATGGATACCCTTTCGCCTCGAAGCAGGTGTTGAACCGGTCAGGAGTTCAAACTGAACATTCATGTCGCCAAGGAATCGCACCAGTGATTCATAGTGCTGCATGGCCAGGATCTCGGTCGGTGCCATCATGCACGCCTGGTAGCGATTGTCGAGGGCCATCAGCATCGCCATCAGCGCCACAAGCGTCTTTCCGCTTCCCACATCGCCCTGCAGCAATCGGTTCATCTGCTTGCCCGATCCTGTATCCATCCTTATCTCCCTGAGGACTTTCTTCTGCGCCCCGGTGAGTTCGAAAGGGAGATGATGATGATAGAATTCATTGAAAAAGTCCCCGATCCTGGGAAAGGTAAGGCCGGTTATTTTTTTGTTCCGCAGTAGTTTCAGCTGGACAAGGTTCAGCTGGATGAAGAAAAGTTCCTCAAAACGGAGACGGAATTGTGCTTTCTGAAGCATGCTGCTGTCTGCTGGAAAGTGGATCTGGTTTAAGGCTTCCTCTCTGGAGATGAACCGGAACTGTGTGATCAGTTCCGGAGGCAAGGTTTCCGGAAGGTTTCCCTTGGCATTGCCGGTGAGGACTCTCATGACCTTACTGAATTCTTTGGAGTTAAATCCCCTGGATTTCAGTTTTTCAGACGAATTATAAAAAGGTTGCAAGGTCTCAGTAACGGTGAGGGTCCGTTCGCTGGCAAGGTCCATTTCCGGATGGGGAATGTTATATTTACCTTTGAACCAGGTTGGTTTGCCAAAGACCAGAAAATCCACATCTGGGATCAGTTTGTCCCTGATCCATTTGATTCCCTGGAACCAGACTAGTTCGATCTCCCCGGTATCATCCCTTAATACGGCCACCAGCCTGGTGGCCGGACCTTTTCCGATGGTCTGCACGCGGACTATATGCCCGATCAGCTGCACCCATGCCGCGTCACTGGTGATCTCCCGGATGGACTGAATACGGCTGCGGTCGACGTACCGGAAGGGAAAATACTCCAGCAGATCGCCGAACGTATGGATCTCCAGTTCGTTCCGGAGTAACTCAGCGCGCTTCGGCCCGATGCCTTTCAGGTATTCAACGGGAGTATCAAGAAACCGGTTATTCATTGCGCCTGCAATAATAGCATACTGACAGCATGTAAACAAAAGTACTAAATTCCGGATGATTTTTCTCGATGTCTGATCCCGCGGGCCTCATCCTGTCCGGTAAATTAAAAAGGGGTTGACCCCTCATCCTGGTCAACCCCTCCTATTTCATCGTTCATCCTTCCTTTCGTCAATCTCCCTCCACCTCTCCTTCTCCTTCTTCAATCGTTCATGGTTACTGTTTAATACTCCCACAGGTTCTGTTCAAACTCAAAGAGTTCATATTTTATTCGTTCTGCTTCCAGGAGAGCATCAAGGCCAGTGGCGTATTCTGATATTTTCCGGTCGAACACGTTGTCTTCCTTGTAAATATAACTATTGAAGATACGTTTATGGAAAACATCGTCGTAGGTAAGCCGGTTAGAGCTGTTCATGCGGTTGAAGACCTCCGCCTTGGCTAAGATGTTCCGTGCTTCCGGGAAATAGATCCAGAACAGGGGTCGGAAGGCGCGGAATTCACCCTTTTCGTCATAGTCTTCCACGACCGGGCAAATGCCGAGGATCCTCACGTCCAGCATCGACCGGTGCTTGTCGAAGAACCAGTCCTCCTTTATACGGATCTTTTTTACAGTCGAGGGGTTGAATGTCACTGAGATCACCGTGTCGTACCAGTCATAGGGTGGGTAGGGCCGCTGCAGGGACATAGTGTCAGCTCTTTCCAGCGTATTCATCAGTTCCTGGAAGGTCAGAGGTGCCGTGAATTCATCCGTCGGCAGGCTGGCATCATATGCTGTGATGGATCCTTCCTTGAGTGCGTCGATGATCACCTGCATAAAGCTTCTCCACTGATTATGAGGCATTTCTGGATAATAGAATACCTGGTTGATCTTTTCCTCCATATCAATGACTCTCCACAGCCGTTTTTCCCACATGACATCGGCTTCCCGGACGTAGGCATAGGGCAGTGGAGTATTCTCGATGATATGGGTTTTATCGTACGCAGCATCACGTGGCGGGCTGTCGAGGATCTGGGCTGTCGAGGACAGCGCCATCACGATCAATCCAAAGAAAAAACCCGCTGCAATTATTTTTTTCATATCTCCTCCTGGTGAAATTATAATATTAATGATTATTCAAGAACAAGTGTTATGGTTCCCAGCCTGCGGTTACCGTCAGGTCCTTCGGCAATGATATTTTCCAGCCACACTTTGGTACCTCTTTTGGCATTGGTGATAAATGTTTTCATATCCTGCGTAAGCTGGTTCCCTCGTCCGGAACTGCTGAAAATGTCGCCGCTGCGCACAGACACAAAAGTAAAGGAAGTGATCACAAAGCTCAGGTCGAACTCAAAATCTTCGGGTGGCCGTGGGATGATGGCACCGGCAGCCACCAGGGCGTTTTTCGACACCGGTCCGTCGTTGACATTGGCAATGAATGCCTTGGGATCAGGTACACGCTTGATACGGAATTCAGAGCTCCCCATATTGATATTCTGACCGCTGTACTCCGCTTCTACGGCGATCACGGCCTTACCCGTCGAACCCTTCGGGATCCTGACCACATAGTTGTAATTGTTGCCAGCAGGGGCAGGTGTCAGCGAGCCTACATTGATACGGGGAAGGATCAGGTCATTGCTGATGCCCGGCACGGAAATGGAAACCGGATTGTCGACCCCGATATAGAACACGTTCATTTTGGTGGCAGAAACCGTCAGTGAAGGCTTGGCAACGATGTATTCATCCTTGAAGGAGTAGTTCTGGGGTATTCCTGAGGGATCCAGCACCTGAACGATACCGGCATATTTCTTCAGCCCGGCGGATCCGGCAGGGATGCTCAGTTTTACCACTCCGGCCTCTCCATCCACCTGCTTGGCATTATCGATATTGCGGATGGTATCCGCTCCCTCCATGTAATATACAGCCGGATTCTGTTTGGTGTCATACGCTGCCACGATGACTTCAGCTTCGTATTTATCCCCTTCGAAGATATACCGGCTGTTGGCAATGACCTTCGCACTGATCTGGTCGAACTTGAAGTCTTCGGCAGTCACTTCACTGTAAATATGAGAAACCACATCAAACTCAGCATTTTTAACCTCTGCGATCAGCCGGTTGAGAATGGCCACGTCAGCGGCAAGGACGGTGTAGTAAAAATAATGCTGCTCCCAGGTCTGCTTCTTTCCGTCTGCATCCCTGAAATCCCCTTCGGTGATCAGTCCAAGACGGTCGCTGTCGCTTGGCAATCCCATGTACTGCAGCATTTTCGCCCTGAATTCGATCAGTTTCCTTTTCAGGTCGCCGGCCACGCCCTCTTCCCCTGTCCGCGATCTTCCAAAGAAATAACGGGTGGGTTCGGTAAACCGGTCTTTTGATGCTATTTCATCCAGCGGAGCAATTTTGGCCTCTTCCACCGTATTGATCTTCGCGTCAGTAGTTATGATTACTTCATACTTGATGTTGTTGATATAGTCGATCAGTTCATTGGCAAGTTTTTGTACATCCTGGGCCTGAGACCAGAAAGGTCCGACTTTATTTGGATTCAATGAGTACTGCTGACTGAATTTCGAGTACGTGTTATCCATTTTACTTGTAAATGTCCTGGTGGTGATTTCCATACTCTCATTCATAATGATGAATGTGTCGATGATCTCCTTTGAGACATTGAGTGCGAGCAAGGAAGTCAACACCAGATACATCATGGCTATCATCTTTTGTCGCGGTGTTTCCTTATATCCAGCCATCTGATATTGATATTAAGTCTTTCAAATGCGTTTTTGTTAATATTTACCCAATTCAGGAGCCCATCCTGACATTCATGGCCGAGAGCATATTTCCATAGACCTTATTGAGGGCGGCCAGGTTCTGGGTCAATGAATCCACTTCCTGTTTGTACTTTGAGGTCAGGTTGGCGGAGGCATTGAGGTTTTCCAGGAACTTATCCAGTGCTTTCTGCATCTGGTCGGTCACTTCAACCTGTTTATTCGTTCCCTGGAGCTGTTTTTCATACATGGCGTTCAGGGCGGCGATATTTTGCTGGTACTTCGTTGTCTTATCCACCGACTCATTCATGCTGCTCAACAGGTGGCCCAGGGTCACCTGAAGTTTGCTGTTGGATTCCACGTTTTCGTTGGAACCCTGTAGTTGCAGTTCATAGATCGTGTTCAATGCGGCCAGGTTATCCGACACTTTCTTTAGCTGGGCGTTGAAATCCTTGGATTCCATCCCGATGTTCTCGAGTTTGGATGCCGATTCCGTTATTTTCTCGGCGGAAGTCACATATTTTTGGGAAAGGGTGGCAGCCGACTGTGCCGCTTGTTTCACGCTCTCCGAGAATTGTTCAGTGGCAGTCAGATTGCCTTTGATCGACTGGGATGCATCGGTATAGACCTTGGAGAGGGTGGCGGCCGACTGGGAAGCGCTCTTCAGGTTACTGAGGTGCTCCTGGGAAGATTCCAGATCCTTGTTCAGGGTCTGTGAGGTTTTAGCATATGTCGACGAAAGTTCTGAAACGGATTTGGAGGCGCCTTTGACATTTTCGACATATTCATTGGTGGCAAGGGCTGCATTGGAAACCTCGGAGAGCACGGCCGTGCTTTCGCTCATTTTCTTCAGGCCCTTGCCCAAACTATCAATCAGCCCCTGGTCAATTTTGGCTTCCGCCAGCATGGTGTCCAGTTCACCGGTAAGACTTTGTTTCCCTTTCTTTAACACCTTGGTATCGACTTCAGCGCCGTGATACAGCCCTGCCAGTTCAGGATACACCAGGCTCCAGTCGGGCTCCACGTAAGGGGGCTCGAAGCCTGAGAAAAAGAAAATCAGTGATTCGGTACCCAGACCGATGATCAGCATATAATCTGCTCCCGGGTAGTGATTGATTTTAAAAAGAGCTCCCAGGATAACCACGGATGCGCCCCATCCATAGAGTTTGGACATAAAATTCTTAAATCCTCTGCTCCTGACTGTGTTGCTAAGTCCCATAATGCTATTCTAAAATATTAAGTTGTTAATTAAAAAATCAAGAAATGGTATCGACTGTTAACGATAGATGTAAGAGGCCTTGGAAGGATTGTCGCCTTTTTGCCTGCCCAGATAATTCTGGACACAGCGGAATCCGATGTAGCATTTCGCTGTATCCTGGTATTCATAGCTGCGGGAATAGACCTGGAGATAATAGGCTACATCTTTCCATGAGCCGCCCCTGACAACTTTTCGTTTCAGTGTGGGGGAATCCGTTTCCTTAGCGGTGTAGGTATAGGTTGGATTCATATCCCATGCAAAATTGTAGGTGGATTCATCGTAGGCATCATTGGTCCATTCTGAAACGTTCCCTGCCATGTCGTAGAGGCCAAAGTCGTTGCGTGGATAATGGCCGGCCACGACCGTTGTCTGGCCACCGTCACCCACATAGTTCCCGCGCATCGGCTTGAAATTGGCCAGAAAACATCCTTTGCCGTTTCGGGTGTAGGGTCCGCCCCAGGGGTATGGATTCAATTCATAACCGCCCCGTGCCGCCCACTCCCATTCGGCTTCCGTGGGCAATCTGAATTCATTCAGGACGGCTTCCTCCTTGGAGGACAGGTACGTGTTCAGCAGTTCCGTCCTCCAGATGCAGAATGCTTTTGCCTGCGACCAGGTAACGCCCACCACAGGATAATTATCATAGGCAGGATGGGAGAAATAGCGCTGGGTGGCAGGTTCGTTGTACGAATAGGCATAGTCCTTTATCCAGACAAGCGTGTCGGGATAGATGTTGATCACTTCCTTTCTTACATATACCGAGCGGTCTGTCATGCCCTGGGGACGGTTGGCGAACATACCGTTCGTGGGATCGCCCTGCGTATTGAAGTCTTTTTGTGAAGCCGCCTGCCAGTCAACCCAGTAATATTCATAGAACAACTTCCGCGTATCGATCTCCTTTTTCCGGAAATATCGTTCGTGCTCCGGAAGGTACATCTCTTCCAGGGCTTCGCGCTCCTCTTCCCCGTTCCAGTCGATCTCTTCATCCCAGTTCAGGATCGGAGGATCATACACCTCGCCTGTTTCCTTGTTCTCCTCGATAAGATAAACCTCTGGCTTCACATCACCCAGTAACCTCCTGGCAATGGAGTCCCTCACATAATATACAAACTGACGGTACTCATTGTTGGTGATTTCCGTTTCATCCATGTAAAATGCGGACAGGGATATGGTTCTGGGCTGGTGGATTTGGGATGCCGGCACGTCCTGGTCGCCAATACCCATGGTAAAGCTGCCCATGGGAATATAGGCCATACCATAAGGATCAGGCTGATAGAAGCGTGGCCTTTTTTCCACACCGATCAGTTCACCGTTGCCCGTGTTCTTGCAACTTCCAAGAACGACGACCACCAGCAGAAAAAAGAATAACCTTTTCATTTGATTTCCTGATTTTACGTTCATTATTAACGATGTTTATATCTTAAATATTATTTTTTCAGAAGAACTACCTGCCTGTTTACAAGAACCTTGTGTTCTTATAGCTTTGCCTGAGCTTCTCCATCTCCAGTTTAAAGCAATATCCTGCCATCAGTTCATGACTTCCACTGCTGTAAGAACCACCGATGGATGAAGTAGTTATATCATATGAGTATCCGATCCTGATGTTTTTGTAATGGACGCCCACCATCACAACGATCGCGTCCTCGTAACGGTAGCTGACACCTCCCCAGAAACGTTCTTTGTAATTGAGCATGGCGCTGACATCCACCTGGAATGAAGAGCCATCTGATTTCAGCAGCATGGAAGGGGTTATGGTGAAGGCGGGATTCCTTGGAAAGGTGAAATCGTATCCTCCCGTAAGGTAATAATGCCGCCGCAACTTCAGCTTGAATTCCTTATCATCGTTCTCTCCCAGCGCTTTCCCGCTGGATTGGATCACCTGGGTCGATGAGAGGCCGACGTAGTACTGGTCGGGTACATTATAGAACACACCCACGGACGCATCGACCAGCAGATCGCTTTCTTTTCCCAATCCGGATAAAATCGGATCATCGTCCACCGGTCTCAACTTTGAAAAATCGACCGATTTATCATTGAAGCTTGCCATCAAGCCCAGGCCCATCACTCCCGTTCCAACCTTCAAATGGTATGCATATCCTATCTTCACCATGGTATTTCCTTCAAATCCAAGTTTATCAGAGGACACGGCAAGTCCCACCCCCCCTTTGAGGAACCTGATGGGCGCTTCAAGAGTGATGGAGTAGGTTTCGGGAGCGACGTCATTGCCCTCCGTATCCTTAAATCCAAGCCACTGCTGCCGGTAGAGGCCAAACGCACAGATCGCTTCACTGGTTCCGGCAACACCCGGGTTATAACCCAGATGATTGAACATATACTGACTGAACTGCGCCTCCTGCTGGCCCAATGCAACGCACGGAATGAGAACAATAAATGCAATGACAGCATTTACGATATACCGTTTCGTGGTCTGCATCAAATAGCCTTAGCCTAAAAGGCTGCTAAATTAATGTTTTTTTTTATTAACAAACAAATCTGACAAATATTACTACCCATACTATTGGATGAAATCAGGTTTGCCATTTTTTATAACTGATTTTCGCCGTTGTTAGTACATTATATAAAAAAAAAGATTGACCGCCCGGCATCAGCGGCTTTGATTAAAATAGCTATTTTTATCCGCATACTAAATTTAGTTACCATGTCCTTTTTACAAAAAGAAAAACTGTTTTCACGGAAATGGTTCGCCATGTACAGCCTGATTGTGATTGGAGCTTTCATTCTTGCTGCCGGTTTCGTTTTTTTCATCACCCCCTATAAGATCGTCCCCGGGGGAGTGTACGGGATTGCCATCGTGGTTCATCACCTGACAAAGGGTATGTTCAGCCTGTTCCCCGACGGCCTGCCTGTCGGGGCCACAGGGCTTGTCCTGAACATTCCACTGACAATCATCGGCATCCGCATCCTGGGGCCGCGTTTTGGCGTGAAGACCGTAGTGGGTTTCATCTTCACCTCCGCCTTTATTGATCTGATCACCTGGTTCTGGGGCGAGAAGCCCCTGGTGGCCGATGACGCGCTGCTCTCTTCCATATTCGGTGGCGTACTGATCGGACTGGGACTGGGACTGATCTTCAAATCCAAGGCCACCTCGGGCGGATCGGACATCGTTGCCATGATCCTGGCAAAATATACCCGGCTACCCCTGGGCCAACTGATGATCTATGTTGATTCGGTCATCGTCCTGGTAGGACTGGTCGCTTTCGGCGACTGGCGCATCCCTCTGTATTCCTGGATCGTGATCTTCATCACGGGAAAAGTGATCGACGTGGTCATCGAAGGGATCAGCTACGACAAGACGCTGTTCATTATTTCGGAGAAACACCAGGAAATCCGCACCAAGATCATCCATGACCTGAACAGGGGAGGGACGCTGATCGAGGCAAAAGGGATGTACAATTATGCCGACAAAACAATCATCTTCACCGTGGTCAACCGCCGTGAACTGGCCATACTGGAGGATTTCATACACTCCATCGATCCCGGCGCCTTCCTGACGGTGATCAACGCCAACGAGATCCTCGGCCAGGGATTCAAATCGCTACAGGAAAAAGTATCCGACTGACAATCATTTCCTGAGCAGCCTGAGGATATCGTTGCCGTTGGCAAAGATCAGCAGGCCGAACAGGATGATCATCCCGGCGATCTGGGCATACTCCAGGAACTTGTCGCTGGGTTTTCGGCCGGTGATGATCTCATAGAGCAGAAACAGGACGTGGCCCCCGTCCAGTGCAGGAATGGGGAGCACATTGAGAATGGCCAGCATGATCGAAAGAAAAGCGGTCAATCCCCAGAAAGACTCCCAGTCCCACGTAGATGGGAAGATGTTGCCGATGGTAATGAATCCGCCCACCGACTCGTATGCTTTTTCGGTGGAGAACAGGAGTTTGAGAGACTTCAGGTAATTCCCGATGCCGGTGAACGCTTTCTTTATGCCGGCAGGTATGGCTGAGAAGATGCTGTAATGTTTTTCCTGGAATTTAAAATACGTATCCAGGTTCTTGGGGTACACTCCGATAAGGCCTGCTTCCGGGATGGAAACTGGCAGGTGGAGCGTATCGCCGGCGCGAACCAGGTCGAGTGTCACCTCCTGGTTCCTGAATTTCTGGATGGTATTCCTGAACTCGCGGAAAAAAGGCAGGCTGATCCCGTTGAGTCCGATGATGCGGTCATCTTTCTTCACACCGGCTTTCTCTGCCGGTGATTCTTTTACAAATTCAGCCACCTCAAAGGGGATCCTGGGCCAGATCACCGGATCCTTTTCCTTGATCAGCTTGCTGATGGCGGATTTCTGGACAGGCACATCGATGGATTGCCCCTCACGGATGACCTGTATGGTTTCTGCCTCTTCCAGGATGATGTAGGGGATGATCTTCTGGAAATCGGCCACCGGCTTGCCGTCGACCGACAGGATCTGGTCGCCGTTGCGCAGGCCCAGTTCCATGGCCAGCGTGTCGCAGGAAATTCCATACCTGTTGACCTCGGAGGTTGGCAGGTACTGCTCTCCCCACGCAAACAGCACACCGACATAGATCAGCATGGCCAGCAGTACGTTCACGATCACGCCGCCCAGCATGATGATCAGGCGTTGCCAGGCAGGCTTCGACCGGAACTCCCACGGCTCGGGAGGTTTTTTCATCTGCTCCCTGTCGAGCGACTCATCAATCATCCCGGAGATCTTTACATATCCCCCCAGGGGGAGCCAGCCGATCCCGTATTCGGTTTCTTTAGTGCGGTAACGGAAAAGCCGGAACCAGGGATCAAAAAACAGATAGAATTTCTCCACCCGTGTCTTGAAAACCTTGGCAGCGATAAAATGGCCCATCTCGTGAAATATGACCAGGATGGACAGGCTTAACAGCAGTTGGATGATCTTGATCAGCACCTCCATTTTTTCTTTCTTTAGATATTTATAACGTTGTATTTTTATGTTTGTTCACGATCATTTCAGCAACCTTCCGGGCCTGGGTATCGGTTTCGATGTATTGAGCCAATCCCGGATCAGGGATGAACGCTGTCGTCTCCATGCATTTTTCAATAATACGAGGAATACCGGTAAACGGGATCTCTTCCCGTAAAAAAGCACCTACCGCCACTTCGTTGGCTGCATTCAGGATGCAGGGCATGTTGCCTCCTTTCTCCAGGGCGTCGTATGCCAGGGCAAGGTTGCGGAACTTGTTCGTATCGGGCTGACTGAAGGTCAGTGCCGGATAATCGGCAAAATCGAAACGCGGCAGGTTGGAAGGTATCCGCGACGGATAGCCGAGGGCATACAGGATGGGCAGCCTCATGTCGGGCAGCCCCATCTGTGCTTTGATGGAACCATCGCAGAACTGCACCATCGAATGGATGACCGACTGGGGATGGATCACCACCTGTATCTGGGAGGGCTTCAGGTTGAAGAGCCACCTGGCTTCGATCACCTCCAGTCCTTTGTTCATGAGCGTTGCCGAATCGATAGTGATCTTGTCGCCCATGTTCCAGTTGGGGTGCTGAAGCGCCTTTGTACGCGTGATCGAAGGAAACTCCGAAAGGTCTGTCTCCCTGAAAGGCCCTCCGGATGCGGTAAGGTAGATCTTCTCGACAGAATCGCTACGCTCGCCCGCCAGGCACTGAAAGATTGCGGAATGCTCAGAGTCGACCGGGATCACGGATGCTTGACGGCTTCGGGACAAGGAGGTGATGATCTCACCGGCCACCACCAGGGATTCCTTGTTAGCGAGGGCTACCTGGCGTCCAAGCTCCAGGGAGCGTATAGTGGGTTGAAGTCCGGCGAAGCCTACAATAGCAACCAACACGATATCAATATGTTCCATCTCAAGCCCTTCAAGAAGGGCTTCACTCCCGGCCGATACCTTCACCGAGTATGGCTTCAGCGCTTCCCTGACCTTGTCGTACCGGGCAGGATCGGTGATGACAACGGCGCTGGGCCGATGCGTCAGGGCCTGCCGTATGAGGAGGTCCGCACTTTTCTGGGCAGCGATCAGTTTCACTTCGAACAGGTCGTGCTGCTGCCGGATCACCTCCAGGGCCTGATGCCCTATGGAGCCCGTCGAACCCAGTATGGCAACACCCTTTTTCCTCATCAGAACCGGATATAGTCGGTAGGATCAACCGGATTACCATTGTACCAGAGCTCAAGATGTAAATGAGGTCCGGTGGAGAGTTCTCCGGATTCACCGATGATGGCAATGACATCTCCGGCCTTGACAAAATTCCCCTCCTTCTTCAGGAGAACAGAATTATGTTTATACACGGAGAGAATGTTCTGCTGGTGCTGGATGGTGATCACATGTCCTGTTTCGAGTGTCCACCCGGCAAAAATGACCATGCCGTCGAGAATGGCTTTGATCGGCTCATTCTTGTTGGAGACGAGATCGACGCCAAAATGGCCGATGTCCGGATTAAAACGGCTGGTAATGATCCCATTCAGCGGGGTGAAGAACAGGAAGTCAGGCATTTCGTTCCCTTCGTCGGCCGGGAGCAATCCTTCCGATGATCCGGCAAGGTACCTTCCCTGCCGTTCAAATTCCAGCCGAAGAAGGGAGTCTTCCCGGGAATGGGAGATCTGGATCTCGCTGTAATTGATGGCAGTGTCGGTCTCGCCTGCATTGGCAGTGGCCTTCTGATAAAATTCGGTCATATCATTGCCTTCGATGATATTCTTCAGATTTTCAAAGTAGAGGCTGCGCTGCCTGAACTCCCTTTCGATGGAGTCAGCCCTAAGCTGGAGGGCATACATCTGACGGGGCATGTCCACATCCATATAGCCGGGGATGTATTCCCGCAGGGGTGTGAAAGCGATCAGAAAAATGGTCAGGACCACCAAAATGATGGCAGTGAGCCCCAATGCGATGAAAACATTCAGGCGAGAAAGGCGGAATGACAGCTTGACCTCATACGTATCCTCGTTACGGATGACAAGAAGGTATTTATTGCGGAGTTTCTGTATCCACTTTCTTTTCAGGGATCTCTTCTCTGCCATGGATCCTGTATTTCGCGGCAAAGATAGTGCAATACTCGCAATCTACGACACTGAAAAAACAATCCAGGTCACCCGGCACAGATGTTTCATCCCCGGAGTACATCTTTTACTGCAAGCCCTCCCATTATTCGAAAAAATAAAATAATTTTGCAGATTTTCAGTTTGTAAAGAGTCAGATAACGGCAGGTTACATTAAAAATAAGGTTCTTTTGGCCTGATGAAGCTAAGCCAGATTTTACGCCCTTCCCTGTATTTCATACCTGGTAAGATCACTGTAATTACCCTGTTGGTACTGTTACTGGCATCCTGCAGCACCAAAAAGAACACCATGACCCGCAGGCTGTACCATAACCTTACAGCCCATTACAACGCATACTGGAACGGAAGGCAAAGCATCAGGGAGGGTGAGGCCGAGCTTCACAGAACTGTCAAGGATAACTATACGTTTATCCTGCCGGTCTTCAATTACGGCACAAAAGAACAGGCGGTAGCCATCAATCCCCAGATGGACAGGGCCATCGAAAAAGGATCCAAGGTGATCCAGAAACATTCCATGTTCTTCAATAACAAGGAATATGTGCAGTGGATCGACGACAGTTACCTGATGATCGGCATGGCTTACTTCTACAAGCAGGAGTACCTCATGGCCCGAAGGACCTTTGACTATGTCATTAAGAACTACGAGCACGACCCGATCAAATATGAAGCAATGATATGGCTTTCCAGCACCTATATTCAGCAGGAGGAGTGGAATAAGGCCCAGTCGTTGCTTGACCTGGTACAGAGTGAAATCGACAAGGAGGTCGTTTCCCTGCAGAAAATGAAGCGGCTGCCGCTGGTGTATGCCGATTTTTATATCAGGCAGGGATTGTACAAACAGGCGATCCCCTATCTGGAACGGAGCCTTGAAATTAACCACGAAAAGCTCATCCAGTGCCGGTTATTGTACATCATGGGCCAGATCTACCAGGCCGATAAGGATTACGAAGCCTCCAGCGAATATTATACGAGTGTGATCCGTCGCGGCGCGCCTTATGAAATGGCTTTCAATGCCCGCATCAACCTGGCCCAGTCCTACTCTACAACCACCGGCGACAAGAAAATGATCATCAAAGAGCTGCAGAAAATGATCAAGGACCTTAAGAATGAGGACTTTCTGGACCAGATCTACTATGCGCTGGCGGAGATAGCCCTGAAGGAAAAGGACGACAGCCTCGGGATCAACTATCTGCGGCTTTCAGTCAGCAAAAGCACATCCAACCTTTACCAGAAGTCCGTTTCTTCCCTGCGCCTTGCGGATCTGTTCTTCTCCTATCCGGATTATCCCAATGCACAGTTGTACTATGATACGGCAGTCATGTTCCTGCCCGAGGACTACCCCAATTACGATCCCATTGTTACCAAGGCCAGGCTGCTGACTGAACTAGTGACCCATCTCACCACGGTCCATGTCCAGGACAGCCTTCAAGCCATCGCCCTAATGCCGGACCCGGAAAGAAACGCTCTGATCAGTAAACTGATAGCCGATTATCAGGAAAAGGAACGGCTCCGCAAAGAGCAGGAAGCTGAGATGGACCGTCAGCGGATGATGGCTTCTTCCAATTACCAGACACAACAGAACGTCGACCGTCTTGCCGGAGGAAAGTGGTATTTCTACAATCCTTCCACCCTGAGCTTTGGATATAATGAATTCATTAAAAGATGGGGCAACCGGAAACTAGAGGACCTGTGGAGGCTGAAAAACAAACAGATGACCTCCACCTTTGGTCAGGAAGAAGAACTGGCGGCAAGCGACTCAGACAAGACCGACAGCACTACCATGGCATCCACGGATCTATCCAAACCGGAAACCTACCTTCAGAACCTGCCCCTGACGCCTGAACAGATGGCCAAATCCCACGAAATGGTCGCCTCGGCACTCTATCAGTCGGCCATCATCTATGATGACGGACTGGCAGACTTTCCGGCAGCCATCAGATCCTATAACAGCCTGATCGAACGTTACCCCGACGACAAACGGGTCCTGGAATCCTACTACAATATGTACTCTATCTATAACGAACAGCAGGATGCGGAGCGTGCAGCATTTTACCGTGATCTGATCGTCAATAACTACCCTGAGAGCGATTTTGCCAAGATCATCATGGATCCTAATTACAACCTTGTGCTTCAGGCTCAGCGTAACAAGGCAGCGGTACTCTATGAGGAAACCTACCAGGCTTTTGTGAATGAGCAGTATATGATGGTTAAGATCTATTCGGAGGAAGCCATCGTCAATTACGCGGAGGATAAGGTCCTCATCCCGAAATTTGAATACCTGCGGGTGCTGGCAATGAGCCAGACGATTAGCCACGACTCACTGGGTGTCCTTTTGGCACGGTTCATCGAAACGTATCCCTCCAGTGAAGTAACACCCCTTGCACAAAATGTCCTGAATCACCTGACCATGGTTGAAGCAACCCTTGCCGCAGGTGACAGCCTTCTTGCAGACAGCACCCGGATCGAACAGGCGGTGATCGCACCCTATCAATATGATCCTGAATCCACCCACTTCTATATCCTGATCGTAGAGGCCTCCACGATCAATGTGAACGCCACCAAGGTCAGGATATCCGACCATAACATGAAGTATCACCGGCTTGATAACCTTACCATCAGCAGCGTGTTGCTTGACAGCAAGCGCCAGATGATCACCGTCAGCAACTTCAGGAACAAGGAGCAAGCCCTCACCTATTACACGGGGATCAGCAACAATGACTATGTTTTCTCCGGCATACCAGCCGACGCTTTCAGCCAGTTTGTCATTTCCTCGGATAATTACAGGATCTTTTATGAAAATAAGGACTCAAAGGATTACCTGCGGTTTTTTACAAAGAATTACCTGGCAGAAAAATAGCCATGCCGGCAGAAAACTTTAGAAATTAGTATAATGCATAATTATTGTGCAACTATTTCAATTAACTTTGCGTAAAATCGAATTCAAACTTTATTTTAATTAAGATACACTATGGTGAAGAATAATCTACCCGATACACCGTCGATCAACTTACTGGGCGCAGGTACGGTCCTCAAGGGTGACATCACCTCCAACGGGGATTTCCGAATTGACGGCACAATGGTTGGCTCTATCAACTCGAAAGGAAAGATCATTGTGGGTACCACCGGAAAAATCGAAGGGGAAGTGATCTGCCAGAATGCTGATATCTCAGGTGAAGTCAAAGCAAACCTTACGGTAACGGAATTATTGACACTGAAGGCTACCGCCAAAATACACGGCGATATCCGGACTGGCAAGCTGGCCATCGAATCAGGAGCAAATTTCTCAGGAACCTGCTCCATGGAAGAACCCTCCTTCAGAAGGGAAAAACTGATCCTGGAAAATGAAAAACCACCTGTCAAGGAAAAAGTCCTTTGACAACTTCATACGGTACTCCAGCATTTCGTCCCAGATGCTGGTCATCATTCTTGTTGGTGTTTACGGAGGTATCAAATTAGACAAACTGGTCAGGATCGAGTTTCCGGTGTTTACCGTAATATTGTCGGTCGGATCAGTGGCACTGGCCATTTACTATGCGGTTAAGGATTTCATCAAGACGAAATGATATGCGTTCCCCCTTTGTTCAGTTCCTGATCGGCTTATCTGTTTACACAGCCATCCTGGTATTGATCACCATCGTTATCTTCCTGCTGCTTCCTGCCGGATCTGCTTCCAGGGCCATCCCCTTTCAGTTTGTCCTTTTTTACGCGGTCACCATAACCGTGCATTACCTGCTGCTCCGGGCATCGGAAAAAGGAGCCGGTTCGTTTGTCACCCGCTTCCTGCTGGTGTCGTTCCTGAAGCTCCTGCTCTACATTATCGTGCTGGTGGCCTATCTTTACCTCAACAAGAGCGACGCGATGCGGTTTGCCATCCCTTACCTGGCCCTGTATATTCTTTACTCCTTATTTGAGATTTATTCCATCACCCGTTATTCAAAGACAAATCAATCTACTCAGAAAAAAACTGAAGATGATTTACATCACGAGAAAGGAACGTTTTAATGCTGCTCACCGGCTCTTCAGGCCTGAATGGTCGGATGAGAAAAACAGGGAGGTCTTCGGGAAGTGCTCCAATCCTCTCTGGCATGGCCATAATTATACCCTTTACGTGACGGTGAAGGGAGCGGTCAATCCCGAAACAGGATTCCTAATCAACCTGAGCCATCTGAGCGAGATCATCAACCAGGTCATCATCGAAAAGGTTGACCACAGGAACCTCAACCTGGAAGTCGATTTCATGAAAGGCCAGCTGGTGTCGACCGAAAACCTGGCCAAGGCGTTCTGGGAACAGCTGAAACCTCCTGTACGGGATCTCGGAGCAGAATTACACTGCATCAAGGTGATCGAAACGGAAAACAATTATGTGGAATACTTCGGGTACTGAAAGTCATACCGAAGTGTAAATGAATAAAATTGAAAGCAAACAATGAAAGACACGATTGACAGGGAAATGATCGACGAGAATATGATGGATGGCTATGAAAAGCTGGATGTCTACAACCAGGATACGATCCGTAAACTGAGCAGCAATTATCATGACATTTTAAAACTTGTGGGAGAGGATCCGGAGCGGGACGGGCTGATCAAAACACCGGAAAGAGTGGCCAAGGCCATGTTGTACCTCACACACGGGTATGACCTCGATCCTGAGCAAATCCTCCGGTCGGCCATGTTCGAAGAGGACTACAAGGAGATGGTCATCGTCAAGGACATCGAAATCTACTCGATGTGTGAACACCACCTGATCCCGTTTTTCGGAAAGGCCCACGTTGCTTACATCCCCAATGGGCACATCGTTGGTCTGAGCAAGATACCCCGCGTGGTGGATGCTTATGCGCGAAGGCTGCAGGTTCAGGAGCGCCTCACCCGCCAGATAAAGGAATGCCTTCATAATACGCTTCAGCCCCTTGGCGTGGCCGTGGTCATCGAAGCCATCCATATGTGCATGTCGATGCGGGGGATCCAGAAACAGAATTCAGTGACCACAACATCGGATTTTACCGGAGAATTTTTAAAGGTCGCTACCCGTGAGGAATTCATCCATCTGATCGGTTCCCGGCTTCATTGAAATGATTCTAATTTAGTAATACACTTTATTGTAAATCAATTATTTATACTAGTTTAACCGAATCCTTGAGCCAAGTTGTGAAAGTTTTCTATTTTTGCAGGCTTCGAAAAAACAATTCTATGAAGGCTTATGTTTTCCCGGGACAGGGTGCACAGTTTCCAGGGATGGGCAACCATCTGTATGATACTTATGAACAGGCCCGCAAGCTTTTTGAGAGAGCCAACGATATGCTGGGTTTCCGTATTACGGACGTGATGTTCAAAGGATCGGAGGATGACCTGAAGCAGACCCGGGTCACACAGCCTGCCATCTTTCTTCACTCGGTCATCCTTGCCAGGGTGATGGGCGATGCATTCAAGCCCGACTTTGTAGCGGGGCATTCTCTGGGTGAGTTTTCTGCACTGGTCGCCTGCAAAGCCCTGAGCTTTGAAGACGGATTACGGCTGGTAGCCCGGCGTGCCGAGGCGATGCAGAAAGCCTGTGATGCCCAGCCTTCTGCCATGGCAGCCATTCTTGGAATGGAGGATGAAACAGTGGAAAAAATACTGAAAGGGATCAAAGACACCGTGGTTCCTGCAAATTATAACAGTCCCGGCCAGATCGTGATCTCGGGGACGGTGAGCGGTGTGGAGCTTGCCTGTGAGAGGCTGAAGGAAGCAGGAGCCAGACGGGCCCTGATGCTGAAGGTCGGTGGGGCTTTCCATTCACCACTGATGGAACCGGCACGGCTGGAACTGGCGGAAGCTATCCATGCGGTTGAAGTCAAACCGCCGATCTGTCCGATATATCAGAACGTCAACGCCCAGTCGGTGACCCATCCCGACGTGATCAAATCCAACCTGATCAAACAGCTTACCTCGCCGGTGCGCTGGACCCAGACCATCCGGAACATGATCGCCGACGGAGCCGGCACATTCATTGAACTGGGCCCCGGCAAGGTACTGCAATCGCTGATCCTGCAGGTGAAGAAGGATATTAAGGTGATGAGCGGGGAGATCGGACAGTAAATCCTGCCGATACTGGTAGAGTTACCTGATAAATTTTTTCAGCAGTGGATGATAATCCCCTTTTAAAGGGACCGGTTTAGCATTCCTTATCTCATAGACCACTTCTATGCTAGGCAGTGCATCATTGCAGCCAAAACCCCCGCCCCTGATGATATGGCGGTAACTTTCCGTATGCAGATCAGTGAATCCCTCACTGAACTCGACCATTGTCCCGTCGACGGCAACGTTCCTGTACGTTCGCATTCCCTTTGACCTGACCTCTTCGGGCAGCATCTGACGGTCGAGGCTAAGGAACCACCTGATACGGGCCTTCTCCAGCATCAGGAATCCGGATACCGTTTTATCGTCGGAATAATAAACACGATTTTCTTTCACGGCACCAAAAATATCGATCAACATATCGAAAAAATGGATCCCTATATTGGTGGCCACCCCTCCCGATTTGGTCATGTCTCCTTTCCATGACCTGAAATACCATTTACCTCTCGAGGTGACGTACACCAGATCCACATCATGGATCTTACCGGCAGGGCCGGCTTTGATCATTTCTTTCAGCCGGATGATGGCAGGGTGAAGCCTGACCTGGAAGATCACGTTGATCCTTTTACCGGTTTCCTGTTCGATCTCCTTTAGGGCGTCAACGTTCCAAGGATTCAGTACAAGCGGTTTTTCGCAGATCACATCCGCCTGGTTCCGCAACGCCATTCGTATATGGGCATCGTGGAGATAGTTGGGGGAGCAGATGCTGACATAGTCGATCCTGTGTTCGCCCTGCCTCCGCAGCTTGTCGATATGCCTGTCGAAACGCTCCGTCTCCCTGAAATAATCCGCATCCGGGAAATAGGAATCCATGATCCCGACGCTATCGCTTGGATCAAGAAAAGCGACCAGGTCATGGCCGGTATCCTTTATAGCCTTCATATGGCGGGGAGCAATGTATCCTGCCGCTCCTATCAATGCAAAATTCATAGCTGTATTATTGATGGTGACCTTTCCGAACCATCGCTCTTCGCGACCTTCCCTTCCTTCAGTGCATACCATTGTTTGCTTTCGGGACACTGGGCATGTCCGCTCTTATCAAAATGGAGCCGGTGACCGTACTCGCTCATCCAGCCGGTCTGACGGGCAGGATTTCCTACCATCAGGGCATAGGGGGCAACGGATCGTGTCACCACGGCACCAGCCCCAATAAAGGCGAACTCACCAATCTCCACACCGCAGACGATCGTGGCATTCGCACCGATGGTAGCTCCCTTCCTGACCAGCGTGGTGGCATACTGCCCCTTGCGGATGACGGCGCTCCGGGGATTGATGACGTTCGTAAAGACCATGGATGGCCCGAGAAACACGTCATCCTCGCATATCACCCCTGAATAAACGGAAACATTGTTTTGCACTTTCACATTGTTGCCCATACGGACCCCCGAACCGACGAAGACATTCTGGCCGATGATGCAGTTCTCCCCGATCACACAATCGGTCATGAGATGCGAGAAATGCCATACCATGGTTCCTGTCCCGATGATGCAACGATCATCCACAATGGCGGTTTCGTGTACAAAATAGTCAGCCGGGTGGTTCTTCATGGCTCAGTTGGTATTCAGGTATTCATGGATCGAAGCAATGATATAATCCTGCTGTTCATGATCGAGCTCGGTATGCATGGGCAGTGAAAGGACTTTATGACAAAGGGCTTCGGTCACGGGCAGGACCCCCTCCCTGCAGCCCGTCTCCACGTAGGCTTTTTGAAGATGCAGCGGCACCGGGTAATAGATCATGGCGGGGATCCCTTTTTGCTTAAGGAATTGTTGCAGTGCGTTCCGGTCCGCCCCTTCGATCTGGAGGGTATATTGATGGAAAACATGGCTTGAGTAAGGGGCCCGGTATGGGATCTTTATCGTTGGATCGCCTCTCAAGCCCCGGTCGTAGTAATCCGCAGCCTGTTGCCTTGATCGGGCGTATCCGTCCAGGTACCTGAGCTTGACGTCCAGGATGCCGGCCTGGATGCTGTCGAGTCTGGAGTTTACACCGATATAATCATAATAATAACGGGTGAACATGCCGTGGTTGACAATGCCCCGCATCTGGTGAGCCAGTTCATCACTGTTGGTGAAAAGGGCACCACCGTCGCCATACGCTCCCAGATTCTTTGAAGGGAAGAACGACACGGCCCCGATGTCGCCGATCGTCCCCGCTTTTCTGACAGTCTGGTCACTGAAACGGTAATCGGCCCCGATAGCCTGGCAGGCGTCTTCAATGACAATCAGATCGTGCTCGCGGGCAATCTGCATCAGCGGCTCCATGTCCACGCACTGACCGAAAAGATGCACCGGCACGATGGCCCTGGTGTGAGGAGTGATGGCTTTTTTCACTGCCCCGGTATCCATATTGAAGGTATCCGGCATCACATCCACCAGCACCGGCTTCAGTCCCAGCAGGGCGATGACCTCTACCGTTGACACGAACGTGAACGACACGGTGATCACCTCATCGCCGGGTTTCAGTCCGGCAGCCATCATGGCTATCTGCAGCGCATCGGTCCCATTGGCGCAGGGGATCACGTGCTTCACCCCAAGGTATGCCTCCAGGTTCTTCTGGAACCGCCCGACGGCAGGACCGTTGATAAATGCCGTCGACTCCACCACTTCCCGGATCACACCGTCGATCTCGTCCTTGATCCTGTCATACTGCCCTTTCAGGTCCACCATCTTGATCGGCTTCATCATAAAATCAGCTGTTAATGAGTGACATCATTCCCGAACGCGCGCAAATTTACGATAATTTGGCGTCTGAACGGAAGCTCTGGAACCATTTTACTATCTTTGTCGTCTATAATCATCGAAGAATGGCCTGTATACGTACCTGCATGATCCTGGCACTCTGCCTGGCACTCCATCTGCCCCAGTACGCCCAGAAGGATATCCGGGACTCCGTGCTTCTGATCCCCACCCTGAAGGCCACCTTTGGTTTTTATGTACCCGGGGGGGATATTGAGGAACAATTCGGGTCTAACTTCACCACTGGTGCCGAGTTCACGGTGAAGACCAGGAAAAACTTCCTCATCGGCGTCGAAGGGAACTTTCTGTTTGGAGGGAACGTGAAAAATAAAGAGGAGATCCTAGGTCCGATGCTGACCGATAAAGGTTGGGTGATCGACAAGTACGGATCTCCGGCCGACCTGTTCCTTTATGAACGAGGTTTTACGGTATTTCTCAAACTGGGGAAGGTGTTCCCTGTGATCGGGCCCAATCCGAACTCGGGCATTCAGTTCACCGTGGGAAGCGGCTATATGCAGCACAAAATCCGCATCGAGAACATTGAAGGCACGGTACCGCAGGTCATGGGCGACTATAAAAAAGGCTGGGATAAGCTCTCGGGCGGCTTTGCCCTGTCGGAATTCCTGGGTTACATCCATTACAGCAACAACAAACGGATCAACTTCTTCGCCGGAGCGGACCTGCAGCAGGGATGGACCACTTCCATGCGTCCGTATGATTTTAACCTGATGGGCAAGGATACGGCCGGGAATCTCGCCCTGTTTTTTGGAATAAAAGTGGGTTGGATGATCTCATTCTATCCTCAGTCAGCAGATGGATATTACTATTACTGATGCGCTTTTTCTACACCCTGACGATCCTGTTCTACGGCCTGGCCATCCGGGTGGCATCGCTTTTCAACCGCAAAGCCGCTCAATGGATCCATGGACGCAGGGATCTTTTCGCAGGATTGGAGGAATTCAAAAAATCAGCTCCATCTCCCCTGATCTGGTTTCATTGTGCCAGCCTGGGGGAATTTGAGCAGGGACGCACCCTGATGGAGCGGATAAAGAAAGTGTATCCCGGGCACCGCATCCTGCTTACTTTCTTCTCCCCCTCCGGGTATGAGATCCGGAAAGATTACCCGCTGGCCGATCACGTCACCTACCTCCCGCTCGACACCCCGTGGAATGCCCGGCGTTTTGTGCAGATGGCACAACCCGAAATAGTCTTCTTCATCAAATATGAATACTGGTATAACTTCCTTTCGGCACTGCACCGGGAACATATCCCCGTGTACATTACTGCGGCCATATTCAGACAGAAACAGCTTTTCTTCAGGTGGTACGGGACCTGGTTCCGCAGTCAGCTGGACAAGATCACCTGTCTGTTCGTCCAGAACGAATCTTCCCTCGAACTCCTGCATCGTTACGGTATCACCAATGCCATCGTTTGTGGGGATACGCGTTTCGACAGAGTAAAGGCGGTCGCGGAGAACCCTCTGCCGTTTCCTCAGGTAGAACGTTTCGCGTACGGATATCCTCTGCTGATGGCCGGAAGCACCTGGCCGGAGGATGAAGAGCTGTTGATCAGGTTGATGGAGGCAACATCCGGCAGCCTCAGGTTTGTGATCGCCCCCCACGAGATCCATCCGGATAGGATCCAGTCCCTGCTGAAAAGGATCCGGCAGCCGGCCGTCACCTTCTCATCCCTGCAAGGTGCCGAAGCTGTTGAAGCCAGTATCCTGGTCATCGATACCATGGGCATGCTTTCCCATCTTTACAGGTATGCCACCATAGTGTATGTCGGCGGGGGGTTCGGAAAAGGTATCCACAACATCCTGGAGGCAGCTGCCTTCAGTAAGCCGATCCTCTTCGGACCCAACCACCGGCGGTTCCGGGAGGCGGACGACCTGATCCGTTCAGGTGGAGCAAAATGCATTTCCTCAGCAGAAGGGCTGATCAGCGCAGTTCAGCAACTGACCGGCGATCCAGACCTCTACAGGCGTTCGGCCGATGCCGGCGGACAGTATGTGAAGACGCATACGGGTGCCACCGATAAGATCATTGATAGTGTTCAATCCCATAATAAATCTGAAAATGATCAAGAAAATTGAACGGCTGAAAGGAACATCATTCAGCATCATCCTGCTCCTGGAAGACATCGAAAAACTGCCTGCCGGCAGACTGACCAGCGAAGAATACGCTTATGTGGCAGGACAAAAGGAAAAACTGGATAAGGACCTGGTGATCCTGAACCGGTACGACCGGCTGGTCGTCGTACAGTTTATTAAAAAAGAAACCTACGGCCCGAAAAGACTGGAGAACTGCAGGATCGCAGGGGATAAGATCGGTGCCCTGCTCAATGATCACAAAATAAAGGAGGTGGTCGTCGATGATATCGAAGGTCGTCCAAATGAAGTCCTGGCGCTGGCAGAAGGTATGGAACTAGGCAACTATCAGTTCCTGGCCTATAAAAAAGATCCTGTCAAGAAGAAGAACACCCTTGATGCGGTCTTTATTCACTCCGGAAAAGTTTCCGGAAAAGAGATTGACATGTTGAACACAAGGATTGAGGGGACGGTGCGCTGCCGTGACCTGGTCAATGAGCCAGTCATACACATGAGCGCATCCCGTCTGGCATATGAAATGGGAAAAATGGGAAAAGAGGTGGGTGCCGGGGTGGAGGTTATGAACAAGAAAAAGATCGAAGCGCTTAAAATGGGAGGATTGCTGGCGGTCAATAAAGGAAGCCAGGATCCCCCTACATTTACCATCTTTGAATGGAAACCTCCACAGCCTGTCAATGACAAGCCGTTCATACTGGTAGGTAAAGGTGTGGTTTTTGACACCGGAGGTCTCAACCTGAAGACCGGTACCAACATGGACAATATGAAATATGACATGGCTGGAGCCGCCGTGGTGGCTTCTGTCGTGTATTCTGCGGCGAAGGCCGGGTTGCCGGTGCACGTCATAGCCCTCGCGCCGGCAACGGATAACCGGCCCGGGGAGAAAGCCTGTACGCCAGGGGACGTGATCACCATGCACAATGGAACAACGGTGGAGATCCTCAACACCGATGCGGAAGGGAGGCTGATCCTGGCCGATGCACTGAGCTATGCCAGAAACTATGATCCATGCCTGGTGATCGACATTGCCACGCTGACCGGTGCGGCAGCCATGGCCATCGGGAAATTCGGCATCGTGGCCATGAAGGCAAAAAGCGAAGAGGAGTTTGCAGAGCTGAAAACTGCCGGCGAAAAGGTGTACGAACGAATCGTCGAGTTCCCTTTCTGGGAGGAATACGGCGAACTGATCAAATCGGACGTGGCGGAAATTAAGAATATCGGAGGCCGCGAAGCGGGAGCCATCACGGCAGGAAAATTCCTGGAACATTTCACCGAATACCCTTTCATCCATCTCGATATTGCCGGCCCTGTCTGGTCAGAGAAAAAGGACAGCTACCGGGGTGCAGGCGCAACAGGTGTCGGGGTGAGGCTGCTGTTCGAGTTTTTGAGGGGGAAGTGTCGGGGGTAGTTATTCATGGTCATTCATGGTCATTATTTAATAACGCGAGGCGCGCAGCGCCGAGCAAGTGACCCCAAATAACCATACAAACCAAGGTTAAATTTACTACTTTTGCACAAACAGAAACCGTATGGAACCAATCCCGGAACAGGAATTTGAAAAACTACACCCCGACCAGCTGGTCAAAGTGGGCATCACCCATGGCGACATCAACGGGATCAGTTACGAGATCATCATAAAGACCTTCAGTGATCAACGGATCGCCGAATCGTTCACTCCCATCATTTACGGACATTCAAAAGTAGCCTCCTACTATCGTAAAATGTTTAACTTCAACGAGTTAACATTTAATTTGATCAAAAGGGCCGATGCAGCCCTGCCCCGAAGGATCAATATCATCAACTGCTACGAACAGGAAGTGAAGATCGAACTGGGGCACCCTACCGCAACCGGCGGCGAGCTGGCTTATCTTTCGCTGAAAATGGCCACGGACGACCTCCTCAAAAATCAAATCGATGTTCTGGTCACTTCGCCGATCAATAAACATACGATCCAATCGAAAGATTTTCACTTCCCGGGTCATACCGAATATCTCGCCAGCCGGTTCAATACGAATACGTACCTGATGATGATGGTCGACAGGCAGCTTCGCGTGGGGATTATGACTGGGCATTTGCCGTTGAAAGACGTTGCCCATGTTCTTTCAAAGGAACTGGTCCTCCAGAAGATCAGGATCATGCATGATTCGCTTCTCAGGGATTTTGGCATCCGCAATCCGAAGATCGCTGTGCTCGGCCTCAATCCCCATGCCGGAGACCAGGGGCTCCTGGGCACGGAGGAGGAACAGATCATCATGCCGGCCATCCGCGAGATGCAGGATCAGCAGATCCTTGTGTTCGGCCCCTTTTCCGCCGATGGCTTCTTCGGAACCTACAGCCACACCCGCTTTGATGGCGTTCTGGCCGTCTACCACGATCAGGGAATGATTCCCTTCAAGGCCATCTCGATGGAGACCGGAGTGAACTTTACCGCCGGACTGCCTTTTGTAAGGACATCCCCCGCCCATGGGACGGCCTATGATATTGCCGGGAAGAACGAGGCCTCGCCCGATTCGTTCCGGCAGGCCCTGTACCTGGCAGTGGATATCTTCAACAAACGAATGGAATACAGCGAGATCACGGCCAACCCGATCCAGAAGGCAACCATCGCCGAAGAATCGTCTGAATTAGACCAGGAAGAGATCCATTGATGGCATTCACGATGCATGATATACACCGCATAGTGGGCGGTGAATGGATCCTCAGGGGCAGGGATGACATCCCGCTGAAGGAGTTGCTCATCGACAGCCGGCGCCTGCTGATCCCCCGCCATGCCCTTTTCTTTGCCTTCATCACCGCCCGGAACGATGGTCACCGCTATATCCGCGATCTGTACGAAAAAGGAGTGCGCAATTTTGTCGTTTCCCGGACTCCTGCCGACCTGCCACAGTACGATCCGCCCAACGTGATCCTGGTGGAAGATACGTTGCACGCCCTGCAGGCACTCACAGCTTTCCACAGGCAGCAGTTCACCTGCCCCGTGATCGGGATCACAGGAAGCAACGGAAAAACGATCGTGAAGGAATGGCTCTTCCAGCTGATGGGCAAGGATATGCGCATCGTCCGCAGCCCGAAAAGCTACAACTCCCAGATCGGCGTCCCCCTATCGGTATGGCAGATGGATCACGATGACGAACTGGCGATCATTGAGGCGGGGATCTCCAGACCGGAGGAAATGGAGAAGATCGAGCCTATCATCCGGCCCACGATCGGGATATTCACCAATATCGGACAGGCCCACGACGAGAACTTCACTGACATACAGCAAAAGATCGAAGAAAAGCTCAACCTATTCGTTCGTGCCGACACGATCGTATATTGTGCTGATCATAATCCTATTGTAAATGCCATTCATTCCAGCAGCCTGCTTTCCGGGAAAAAATCCTTCACCTGGGGAAGCCACCCTTCCTCCCTGCTTCACATCACCTCCATGGAGAAATCAGCAGGCAAGACAAAGATCACCGGCACTTTCCAGGGTCAGATCGGCTCCGTCATCATTCCTTTCACCGACACGGCCTCCATCGAGAATGCCTGTTTCTGCTGGTCGGTTATGCTCCTCATGAGATATAACATGATCACCATCCAGGAAAGGATGAGATGGCTCTCCCCCATCGCCATGCGCATGGAGATGAAGGAAGGGATCAACCAGTGCTCGGTTCTGAACGACAGTTACAGCGCGGATGTGAAATCCCTGAACATTGCCCTTGACTTTCTTGACCAGCAGAAGCAGCATGAACGTAAGACCGTGATCCTTTCCGATTTTCTGCAAACCGGCAGGGCCGATGCGGAACTATACGCCGAGATCGCCACCCTTCTCACCGGAAAGAGGATCCAGCGGCTGATCGGTATCGGGCCGCACATCCGGGAGCAGGAGGGCTTTTTCCCGATGGAAAAGGAGTTCTACCCTGACACGGATGCCTTTATCCGGGACTATCATCCCGGAAAGTTCCAGAATGAGGCAGTACTTCTGAAAGGCGCCCGCATCTTCGAGTTCGAAAAGATCAGCACCCTTCTGCAGCAGAAAGCTCATGAAACGGTGCTGGAGATCAACCTCGACGCCCTGATCCATAACCTGAATTATTTCCGGTCGCGACTCAGCCCCTTCACGCGCATTACCGTGATGGTGAAAGCATTCTCTTATGGCAGCGGCAGTTATGAGATCGCCAGCCTCCTGCAGTACCACCATACCGATTACCTGGCAGTCGCCTACGCCGATGAAGGCTATGAGCTGCGCAAAGCAGGGATCACCATGCCTGTCATCGTTATGAATCCGGAAGAGGAAAGTATGGTAGGAATGATCCGTAACCGTCTCGAACCCGAGATCTATAATTTCAGGGTGCTGGAGATGCTGGAAAGGTGCATCCGGGACTATAACGGCAGCCTGGATGAGAAGGTGGTGATCCATATCAAGCTTGACACCGGCATGCATCGGCTGGGATTTGATAAGGCAGACCTGGAAATCCTCGCTTCCCGCATCAAAAGCAATCCGCAGTTGAAGGTCGGCTCAGTCTTTTCTCACCTGGCTGCTGCTGAGGATCCGGTGCATGATGCTTTTACATGGGGCCAGATCCGTTCGTTTGAAACGATGTGCGCCAGCCTGAGGTCATTGTTAGATGAGCCTTTCCTGATGCATATCCTGAACTCGGCCGGGATCTGCCGTTTTCCGGAGGCCCAGTACGACATGGTGCGGCTGGGCATCAGCCTGTATGGTGTGCCGGCCTGCCCCGAACAGGCGGATCGCCTGCAGCATGTGAGTACCCTGCGTTCGACGGTATCCCAGATCAAACATGTACCTGCCCGCGACACGATCGGCTATAGCAGGGGATGGACTGCGGAAGGCGACATGACCATTGCCATCGTCCCGATCGGCTATGCCGATGGCCTGAACCGGAGACTGGGCAACGGAAAGGGCAAATTACTGGTCAATGGAACATTCGCCCGTATCGTGGGAAACGTCTGCATGGACATGTGCATGATCGATATCACCGGGATGCAGGTAAAAGAAGGCGACCAGGTCATCATCTTCGGTAAGGACTATCCCATCACCGAACTTGCCCGGGATATGGAAACCATACCGTATGAGGTGTTGACGGGGATATCGAGGAGGGTAAAGAGGGTTTATTACCAGGAGTAAACTTCGTAAATTCCAAATTCCAGGCACCAATTCCCAGGGAAATTCCAATACCCAAATCCCAAACCTTTGGAAGTTGGATCCTGGAATTTGGAATTCAGATCAGCGGGATTTGGGATTTACGATTCCCATCGTACCGTCAATCCCAATCGTCACAAAGCTCCTTATCGCTTCCACCGCCTTCTCCACGCGCGGTATCAGAATCTCTTCCTCCTGTCTGGTCCATCGGCTGAGCACATAATCCACCTGGTAACCCTGGGCGAAATCGTTCCCGATGCCGATTCTCAGTCTTGGAAACTCGGTCGTTTGGAGATGAAAGATGATATCCGCGAGACCATTGTGGCCCCCGTCACTTCCTTTGGCACGCAGGCGCAGCTGTCCCGTTGGAAGGGCCAGGTCGTCCACCACCACCAGCAGGTTTTCGTGCGGGACCTTCTCCCTGTTCAGCCAGTATTTAACGGCCTTGCCGCTGAGATTCACATACGTGGAAGGCTTGATCATGACCAGCGTCCTGCCTTTATACCGGGCGGATGCGACAGAGGCGTACCTACCGGGGGTGAAGGAAACACCAAAAGACAAAGCCAGAGCATCCAGCACGACAAATCCGATGTTGTGCCGCGTATTGGCATATTCATCGCCAATGTTTCCCAGACCCGTTATGAGGTATTTCAAGGGTGACTGAATATATTAAGATGTTTAGAGGTTAAGGTAAAGAGGCCAGTTTAGTTTAGGGCTATAAGGTCATGTTTCACCAGTATCCTAACCTCTAAACTAAACCGGCTTCCTAACCCTAACCTCTAAACAAGGATTATTCGCTCTTGGTTTCCTTTTCGGTTCCTTCCTCAGCGGCGCCACTGGCCGGTACGGCACGGGTGATGGCCACGGTGACCAGTACGTCACGCGGGGAATCCATCAGCTGCAAATCAGGAACGGTGATGTCGGAAATGCGGATCGACTGGCCGATCAATAGTTCGGTGACATCCACCTCAATGTGTTCGGGGATGTTGTCGGGCAGGCCGTGCACACGGATCTTTCTCTTCTTTTTCAGCAGCTTGCCGCCGGCCAGGACACCTTTGGACACACCCTTAACCTGGATGGGAAGGGCTACGGTAACCATTTTGCCTGGCTTGAGTTCCATAAAATCCGCATGCAGGACGTGGTCGCTGACGGGATGATACTGAACATCCTGGAGGATGGCAGTGAATCTCTGCCCATCGATATCCAGTTGTGTAATATACACCTGGGGGGTAAAGATCAGCTCGTTGAAGCTGGTTTCGTCGACGGTGAAGTGGATTTGTTCTGCCCCGCCGTAAAGCACGCAGGGTATTTTACCACTTCTCCTGTGCGATTTAGCATCTTTTTTCCCTACGCTCTCTCTGCGGGAGCCGCTCATAGATACTGTTTTCATGTTTGTTGAACGATTTAATGATGAGTAATCAGGTTGTCGAACCGGTACAAAGAACTGATCGACTTATGTTTATGGACCCGGCGAATCACTTCTGCCAGCAAGTTGGCAGTGGTCAGCACCTTGATCTTCGGGTGTTCCTTTTTCAACGGGATCGTGTCGGTGACGATGATCTCAGTCAGTGAGGATTCTTCGATATTCTTATAAGCATCTCCTGAAAGCACAGGGTGAGTGATCATTGCCCTGACGCTTGTGGCTCCGTTTTCCATGATCAGGTTGGAAGCCCGTTTGATGGTCCCGCCGCTGTCGATGATGTCATCCAGGAGGATGACATCCCTTCCTTTGACGTCACCTAGCAGGGCCATCGCGGCTACCACACCGGGTTTGGAGCGTTGTTTATAGCAGATCACCATTTCCGTACCCAGAATCTTGGCATAGGCTGCGGCGCGCCGTGTCCCGCCGGAGTCGGGCGAAGCCATAAGCGCATTGGTAAGGTTGTTCTCCACCAGGTGGGGAATGAAGATGGAGGAGGCGAACAGGTGGTCGACGGGCACGTCGAAGAATCCCTGGATCTGGTCGGCGTGTAAGTCGATGGTAATGATGCGGGTGACACCGGCGGCGGAGAGCAGGTTGGCCACCAGCTTGGAGGCGATCGAGACGCGGGGCTTGTCCTTGCGGTCCTGCCGTGCGTAGCCATAATAGGGGATCACGGCGATGATCTGCTCGGCAGAGGCGCGTTTGGCGGCGTCGATGAGCATGAGCAGCTCCAGGATGTTTTCGGCGGGAGAGATGGTGGACTGGACGATAAAAACATCATTTCCGCGGATATTGTCTTCAAAGGAAGGCTGAAATTCGCCATCGGGAAACCGGAGCATCTCCACATTTCCCATAGATTTTCCATAGATCTCACATATCTTTTCAGTAAGTGTGAGACTGGCACGGCCGGAGAAGATGTTGACTTTTGCAGTCATGGTAATGATGTTTTTGGTACCAAAGTGAAAGTGGGGCACAAAATTACGAAAAATTCCAAATTCCAGAGCCCAAAATCCAAACAAATTCCAGAGTCCAAGATCCAAATAAATTCCAAACGGTTTTATGGGTTTTGAGACACGAGATCTATGGTTTATCTTTTGTTTCTGTTTTTATGATGATGACAGAAAGAATATTCCTCAATTCATTGGCTTCTCTGAGCAGGGATTCGCCAGGCTGAGCGATTGATGAAGATAAATCATTTGATTTCAGAATAGTACTGATCCAGAAAGTGGTTTCCTTTGCTTCTTTCCGGCTGATCTTTAATCTCATCATACGGTCTCTTTTACTCAATGCTTCATTGGATTCAATATAGTTGGCACATATGGATCCTGAGGATTTGATAAGCTGTCGCACATCTTCATAATTAGCCAGGGTTTGGGGTAACGATTTAATAAACCACCGGACACTGACTGCAAAATCCGAGGTCCTTTGTTCCAGGTCATTCATAAGGATAATTTTGTCATATACTTGTTAATCCTATTTTCATCAAAATGTTACCCTGTTTTATAGAATTTTTATTATTCTGGAATATGATTGGAATTTGTATCCTGGAATTTGTTTGGATTTTGGATCATGGAATTTGGGATTTGCTACCTTTGTAGCCTCGCCCGGATGGCGGAACAGGTAGACGCGTTGGTCTCAAAAACCAATGGGCGCAAGCCCGTGCCGGTTCGATTCCGGCTCCGGGTACAATTAATTTTATATTAGGCTGAATATCAATGTGTTTATTCAGCCTTTTTTATTAGTTGCTGACTGGGTTGCTGAAAAAGAAAAGATCTGGATTAAAATGTACTATTAAAAAGTTGAAGTTTTATACAGGGAAACAAACTGCCTGGCAAGCTATCCATACTTTAAAGGTAGTAAAATAGGCTCCACAGGTTCGTCACACCCATTAACCGTACGATCTCTCAATAAGTGACAGAATGCTTGTCCTATGTTATTTTTTCGACAATCAGAACATAATCGATCTTTGCCCTATCACAGAGAAAATAATGTCATAAATAACTCAGCCACCATTTATCTTTATGCCTGGCTTTATAGATCATGTATTTTCTTGATATCGGATATAACAGAAGTACAACAGCGACCCATATTATATACACGACCCACATGGGATAACCATAGGTGTCAATTTGATGGCTTACGAACACATCCTCTGTTAAGATCATGAGCCGCCAGTCACCCCCTGTAATAATTAACCCAAGCAATGCAAGCAGATGGATAAGAACTATATGCAGGACATAGTAAAAGAAAGGTACCCTGCCGAATACGATGAAGAAATTTGTGACTCTGTTTTTTATCGTTTCGATCGAATACAGGAATAATAGTGCCGGACCCAGTGTAAGCAGAATAAAATCAAGCGAGGGTGGATATTTGGTGACATTTATAAACGAGAAGATTGTATAGAGTATATTTTTTTGTGAGCTCCATGGTTCCAGATCGCCATAAACATTGATGGATCTCAAAAGAATGAACAAAGCAATGGAGCCCAGCCCCAGCCCCAGCAGCCATTTTTTTCTCAGGGAGGGATCAAATTCAGAGGAATACAGTTTCCCCAGGCAATATCCCAGTATCATGACCCCAATCCATGGTAAAACAGGATAACTAATCAGGATCATTGACCTTTCAGATAATTCAAAAAAAGAATATTGATGCAGAAGATACCAGAGAATGGAGGGCAAGCTTTTTCCCTCTGCGGTTATTCCATCCAGTAAATTATGTCCTGCAACAATGAGTACACCGACTGCAAGCAGGACCTTCCACCGCAGATGAATCAGTGCTGCCAGGGCGATCATGGAAATGCCGATAGCCCATAGGACCTGAAGATTAATAAAACCATACGCAATATCAAAACACCATACGACAGTCATGACAGCTATTTCCAGAAATATCAGCCAGAGTCCCCGGGTGACCAGAAATTTACTTAACGCAGGTTTTGACTTTTTACTGCCATACAAAAAAGCGGAGGTACCGGCAAGAAAAACAAAGACCGGTGCACAGAAATGGGTGATGAACCGTGTTAGAAATAAGAGAGGAGTTGTTGTGGTCAGGTTCACAGGATCATACACATATGCCCCGTAATGAAAATAAGCACGGCAGTGGTCAAGTGTCATCAGTACCATAACCACTCCCCGTAACAGGTCAATGGATTCTATCCTGGTTATTCTCAGATCACTCAGAGAGAAAATATTGAATCCACTAAGATATGAAATTACAGAGCGAAAGGCAAATATTGTTTTAAATTAACGGTTCAATGTACAGGTCATACATGTCTTTTCAGGTATCCATTAGCCTGTTTTACGCACGATCTCCTCTCATGTGAAGATAGATACTGGGCAGGATAGAAAGAGGCTGTTTTGAGGTAATGGTATTTAATTATCATGATTATTTAAACTATTGTTTGGCGGTGAATCATCTCTTCACTTCAGTTAAACGTGAATACTGCTGTCATCCCTTCTAATTCAATGACAAGATGTTCGTTGATAATAATTCGATGAAATGACACCTTCTCGCTCAATGCAAGAGTAATAGTACGTATTCGCATCACTGGATTGGGCATAATATCACAGGTAATCTTTATAAATGAATTCGAGAAGGTATTCCCGTCCTGACTTAAGCCTAATCCTAGAACTGACTTTTTCAGGTACTCAAACTCATTATTATCGAGTAAAAGATGCACTGCAGTGATTCGATCGAAGAGTTTTATAAATATCTTTCCTGTTCGCTTGTAACCATACATTTCAAAAGGGATATCTCTTTCCAGTTCAGCATCACTGAAGCCACGCTCTTTCAATCTCTCGGGGGTGTACTCCATTAACCAACCATAGAATGATGGAGTCGTATCCATGGGAATTAATCCGATACTGTAATATAAACTTTTCATCATTCCCTTATCTTCTATGAAACTTGTATCAGCCCAAAAAGAATCAGTCCCTTGCTGTTGCCATTTATCCAGAATACGCCATATATCACCGCTTCGAAACGTAATGAATCCTAATCCAACTTCACCTATTGTCGCATTTTCAAATCCTTTGGTCGAGAACAGTTCAAGATATCCATTCCTTCCCATAAGATATTTACCAAAATAGGATTCCCGATCCGTTGTTATGGTGTCTGTTTCGCAATCACCCAGCGAATCCCTCAGAAATGGAGACTCAAAGAGATGCTGATATGTAAGTGAATCCAAAACGACATATAGGTGATTAAGACATACCGTCGGAAGATTAGTTTTCTCTTGTGCATACAGACCGTTACAGAATAGGTAGCTCCATGTTATCATTGCAAAAAAAAGTGTATAAACTTTTTTCATAGCTGTATGATTTGAAGATAATATTCAGGCTACTAAGATATGAAATCTTCATGCGAAAATCAAGTAATATTTTGAGATACAATAGATTATTTTCAAATATCGCCAGGTTCGACATCATTGGCATTTGGTTTTATATGCTCCAAGACATCTGGAATCTACGTACCCGATCTGGATATAAATCACCTACAACATTCACATTGATATGTCTGAAAGTAAGCATTATACATCTTAAAAAGATACGCCTATACCACCCCAGGAGAGTCCTATTACGACAAGTACTGCAACATCTAAAATTGCTCCAATTCCAGCACCTTTTTTAGCTCCTCTATTATTGGTACTATGAAATATAACCTGCTGCACCTGTTCAAGGGGAATCACTTTCACAGAGTGATCCAATTCCATGGCGATCATGCCACTCATATCCGGAATGGATCCTTTCATGAGCAAGTCCAGTACGGCAAGGGGATCATATACCGGACCATCCTCTTCTATCATCGAGGTTGTTCTTTCCAACGGGAGGCTGTAAGTCCTGCCGAAGCTTTGCTCATACATTAGAAGATGCCCCATTGAAAATCCAAGAAGTGCCCCTTTAAATTGACCGCCATAGGTCACCCTTGTTTTGGTGTCCGTAAACTGGGATTTCATAATAAGGGTATCTCCTAATTCCGGTAATTTTATGGATGTATCCAGCACATTTCTGCATTTTTCATATTGCAGGGCATAGTCAACCGAGTCCACTGGAATAATTTCCAGGATTTTACCACTGATCGTACAGCTGTCATCCAGTAAAAGCCTGACCTTCATCCCCGGCATCAATGTGTCAAACTGTTCTGATGAAATGGTTATGCCATCATACCTTTCTTTATCTATTGAATGACCTATAAGGGATCCCCATACAGTGCAGCCCTGTAAAAAGTTTACTGCCACCAGGATCAGTATCAGATAAGTCAGATTAAGAACTTGCCGTGTTTTCATGATCTTTGGTTTGGAGGAAACATATTGTGCCAATAAAGATATGAAATATAAAGGCGAAAAGCAAATCCTCCCGAGTTTGACAGTTCAGGTGCACCTGACCTTCTGAAACCCGCCTGAATACTGGATTTTTATTTTCAATTTCCAAAAATGTAGTGAACAAAATTTACTTGTATATGTATCATTATAAGAATATAGTATTATCTTTGATGCATAAACAATAACTTATGTATATCCGGATCACAAAAAACAGCCGTGGCGATGCTTATTATCACCTGGTCGAGTCCTTCCGGCATGAAGGGAAAGTCCGCCAAAGGGTCTTGCTTTCCCTGGGACGGGTTGAAGAAGGGAAGCTGGAACAATTGGCAAAGGCCATCGGCAAGCATCTTGACCAGATCACAGCCCTGAACCTTGCAGAATCGATCGACATCCATCAGGCATACTTGTATGGCCCGTTATTGCTGATGGAACACATGAGCGAAAAGCTGGGAATCCGGCAAGTTCTCTCCAGTATAGCCCAAAGCCATAACCGATTGCAGTTTGACTTTGAAAGGGCTGTGTTTTCAATGGTTACCTCCCGGTTTATGGAGCCGGTTTCCAAACTGGGTCTGTTTGACCGGATGCTGGATCGTTTTTACCCGGGCTTGTTTGAGAACCAGATCGAACTGCAGCATTTGTACCGTAGCCTTGATCTGCTGAGCATCCACAAGGAAGAGATTGAACGGAAACTTTTTTACCATGGCAAGGATCTGTTTAATGTCCAGGTGGATGTGGTACTTTATGACCTGACTATCTTGCGCTTTGAAAGCACCCGCACCGATCTGGCCAGCCTGCCCCGCTTCGGGTACAGCAAGGAACAGCGCAGTGATTGCACTCAGGTGGTGCTGGGACTGCTGACCGACACACAGGGCATTCCCCTGGGATTTGAGACACACCCGGGTAATACCTTTGAAGGAAAAACCCTTGAAGGGATGGTAAGGAAACTGCGAACAAAGTACACAGTGAACCGTTTTATTTTTGTGGCCGATCGCAGGTTGTTTTCTGCTGCCAACCTGAAGTACCTCAGAAAGGACTCCGGAGAGTTCATCGTAGGATTCAAAATCGGCACGAGCAAAAAAACCATGCAGGATGCCTTCTACGATATCAGCCGGTTCACCTTAGTTAATGATGAGCTTGCCTGGTATGAAACCCAGAGGGAAAAGGATCGGTACATCATCACATGGTCAAAGGTGAGGGCCCAGCGTGACCTCAAAACCAGGGAGGACATTCTGGACACGATCAGGGGGAAGCTTTCAAAGAAGAAGGTATCTGACAAGGAGTTTATTACCAATTCCAATTACAAAAAGTATGTCTGTATCCATGGGAAGGACACACCTGTGCTTAACATGGAAGCCATCGAAAAAGAAAGTAAACGGGACGGCTTCTTTAGCATTATCACCAATGTGAAAAAGGATTCCATGTCCGCCGAGCGGATTATCTCCGAATACAAACAACTCTGGCACATTGAGGATGCATTCGGAGAACTGAAGGGAACCTTTAAAACCAGACCGGTGTTCCATTGGACAGATGAGCGGATTATCGGCCATATCATGATCTGTTTCCTTGCCTACCTGTGCCAGGCTAACCTAACAAAAAGCCTCCGGGAAAAAGCAGAACAGTACAGGTCAAAGACCGTCGAAAAGGGTTGGATCGAGTCCAGAACGTTAACTTCAGTTGAGGGACTGAAAGAATTAAACCAGGTACTGGCCATCCCGGTAAAAATCGGAAAACAGAAAATATGGGTGCGAACTGACATCCCTGAAAATGCGATGAAACTGCTAATGGCAATGAATATGAAGATACCACCAAAAGTACTAGAAAAAGGGAAAATGTAGTGTCACAAACTTTTTTGGCACCACTTAATATTTATGGTATCAATTAGTTACAAAAATCAACTGTCAAACTCGGGCCACTCTTAACCAGTTAAAGGATTTCGAAAACGATTTGCACTGGCATATGCATCTGGAAAATAACATTTTGTTTCCCAAAGCAATTGAACTGGAAAATGAATTGACACAGAAATATTATTAATAGAATATGTTTACAAAGCCCACTGAATATGCAATCAGGGCACTTGTATATATAGTATTACAGAATACGAGTGGCAAACGACCAGGTTTTAAGGAGATAGCTAAAAAAATTAATTCATCTGAACCTTATATGGCTAAAATTCTTCAAAATCTGACAAGGCATAATGTTATTAATTCTGTAAAGGGAAGAGGTGGCGGATTCTATTTTTTAAAACCAATAGAAATATTGCCTTTGTATGATATAATTAAAATTACAGAAGGTGAGAGTTTTTTTTTCAAAATGCGGATTTGGATTAGAAAATTGTGATGCCGAAGAACCTTGTCCGCTACTCGATAATTATATGCCTATAAGGGAGGAATTATTGCTTTTTGTGAAAAAAGAAAGCATCCAAACACTGGCTAATAAGATTATAAAACATAAAGCTGTGCTAAACAGAGAGAATTTATAAAATGAATAAATCAGTAATGATTCCGGCAGCGATTGTTTTTTCTGGGCAGGTTTTGTTTGTTCCATAAGTTTTATGGAAGCCTGGCTTAAATTCCGTGCCCCCGGAGTAACCCTTCCAATAGGGCTGAGCATAGGGAGCAAAGTATTTACCGTATGAAACCGGGTAGAATGGGTGTTTTATATTTTTTTTATTACAACTCTGGTATGGACATATAGGCTTAATTCAAAGTTACTTATTTCTATATTAATAATCTTGCTGGTTGTATTATTAGCTTAGATATTCTTGTTCCTGCCTCAATTAGTTGAACGGTCTGGCAGAATAATAAATGGAGAAACAGTCGGAAAATCGATGGTGCACCTGTATTATATAATTGCTGAATCAATGAAAGTAATTATTCTAATATACCTGGGATTTCATATTTCCAATCGATATTCAATTATCAACTCATAACAAATGGAAAAGAAATGATATTAACGAAAAGAATATATGGATATGAAGAGAAGAACGAGTATTATAAAGTATTTGTAGATCGTTTATGGCCAAGGGGAATATCAAAAAGTGAAGCAATTTGGAATGAGTGGATAAAAGAAATTTCGCCAAGTATGGAACTGCGGAAGTGGTTTGGCCACAAACCAGAAAACTGGGATGAATTTAAAAACAGATATAAAATTGAACTTTCTCAAAAAACAGAGGAAACGTAAAGGGTCAGAAGTCTTGAAAAAAGGTATGGTATTGTGGTATTACTTTATGCTGCAAAGGATTCAGTACATAATCATGCAAATATCATAAAAGAATATATTATGAATAACAAAGGATGAAGAATATGCAAAAAATAGGACTAATCGGAGGACTTGGACCGGAGGCAACGGTTGATTACTATGTTAGGATAATCGAAGCGTTTAAAAGTATGGGTAAAGATTTATTTTATCCGGAAATAATTATTTACAGCGTGAATATGTCGGAATTTCTGGATATGATGAATAAAAAGGAGTATGATAAGGTAGTATCATATCTCTTGAGCAAAGTTGACTGTTTGGCTTCATCCGGGGCCGATTTTGCGGTACTTACGGCGAATACGCCACATTTATTATTTGACAGATTAAAAGATAAGACAAACATACCATTAATAAGTATTGTGGAAGCAACGTGTAAAGAAGCAATAAATAAAGGGCTGAAAAGACCAGGATTATTTGGTACAGGTTTTACCATGAATTCGACTTTTTATCCCGATGTATTTAATAAAAACGGTATCGATGTTATCATGCCGAAAAAACCGGATAGGGAGTTGATTAACTATAAGCTGTTTAGCGAGATTGAGCTTGGAATATTTAAGGAAAGTACGAAACTTTTATTAATCGAGATAATCGAAAAAATGATAAAGGAACAACATATTGATTCTATTATTCTTGGCTGTACCGAATTTCCCTTAATTCTGAAAGATTTGGAATATGCCGGAATTCCAGTACTGAACACTACCGCAATACATGTAAAAGAAATTGTTGATTTTTGTTTAAACAAATCTTAATAAAATGAAAGATAATAATGGGCCTTCTGAATAGGCTAATACCAATAGAAACAGAAAGCTATTAAAAATTAATTAAAAATAAATAACATGGCTATTAAAAAAGTATGGATTGAAAAAGGATGTACAGCTTGCGGGCTGTGTGAAGAAATATGTCCTGATATATTTAAAATGGAAGATGAAGCTACAGTAATAGAGGGCGCAGACTACAGCGCTTTTGAGGAAAAAATCAAGGAAGCTGCTGACAGTTGTCCGGTTGAGATTATTAAATATGAATAAGAATCTCTAAAAATGAGAACTATTAATTCTATAATTTCCTATTAAAGAGTTATTGAAATTTTACAATAGGTTATTAATTTAACGTGAGTTCGACGTAAAAAAATGCCACTATAATAATTTATTAAGCAATT
>JAEAMF010000187.1_pt1 | contig 104709 bp, 116 predicted proteins | sample 8958721 | NCBI WGS metagenome assembly JAEAMF01 (sample SAMN16933255, study PRJNA681124) | bioreactor sludge metagenome | isolation source: anaerobic bioreactor treating anionic surfactant - SDBS | place: India: Bengaluru | collected 2019-02-28
ACAACAGGAATCACAATCCTGGACTCTACCAACTGAGCTACAGCCACCGGAAGAGATTGCTATTGTATCGCGCTTTTCAGAGCCCCCGGAGAGATTCTGAAATCTTTTCCATTTCTCAAGGGCGCGGCACCTTGATCTGCACCTTGAAACGGTTCTTCAGCGTCTCGTAGTAGGCCGCACCTTCGGCGGAAGACCACAGCTGCACGTACTGCTGGGCAGCCTGGCGTTCGAACTCGGCATCGCGCTGCTCGGGCGCCAGCACCTTGTTGACCTTGACCACGGCATAGCCAGTCTTGCCCAGGGACACACCGGTCCAGGCGGCTGCACCGTCCTTGACCGGGGCCACCATGGCAGCGTCCACCACTTCACGCGGCAGGCCCTTGGGGTCGTTGCGGGAGATCACCTGGGCGGCGGCCAGCCCCTGCGCCTTGGCGGCATCGGCCTTCCATTCGGCCAGCTTGTCTTCGCCGGCCTTCTTGGCCAGCTCGGCGGCCTTGTCGGCTACCCACAGGCGCTTGACGTCGGCTTCCACGGCGGTCAGGGGTTCGGTGTGCGCTGGTTCGTAGCGGGTGATGCGGCCGGCCACCATCTGGCTGGTGCCGAATTCCACGGCTTCGGTGTTGCGCTTGGAGTCCAGCGATTCGGGCGTGAACAGGGCTTCCAGGAAGCGGGCGCTGGCCAGCGGGCCTTCGGCGCCCTGCTTGGGTGTGCGCTGCACGCCGGTGGCCTTGACCACCTTCAGGCCCAGCTTGTCGGCCGTGGGCTGCAGGCTGTCGGCCTGTTCGTAGACCAGGTTGGAGAAGCTGTCCGCCACTTCCGCGTACTTGCGCTGGGCTTGTTGCTGCTGCAGCTCTTCCACGATCTTGGGACGCATCTGTTCGTAGCTGGGCACGGGCGGCTGCTTGGTGTCGGTCACCTGGATGATGTGGAAACCGAAATCGGTCGCCACCACATCGCTGATGCCACCCTTGGGCAGGCTGAATGCCACCTGTTCGAACGGAGCCACCATGGCGCCGCGGCCGAAGAAGCCCAGGTCACCACCGTTGGCGGCCGAACCGGGATCCTGCGATTCCTTCTTGGCCACTTCGGCAAAGGTCTCGGGCTTGGCACGCACTTCGGCCAGCAGGGCCTCGGCCTTGGCCTTGGCCTTGGCGCGCTCTTCGGCGCTGGCGGATTGCGGGGCGTTGATCAGGATGTGGCTGGCGCGGCGCTCTTCCTGGACTCCGGCCAGGCGTGGCGCGTTTTCCTTGTAGTAGGTGCGCAGATCGTCTTCGTTCAGCTGGATGCCTTGCTTGACCGTGTTCAGGTCCAGCACCACGTATTCGATGTCGGCCTGCTCGGCCTTGCGGAACTGGGCCTGGTGGGCGTCGTAGTAGGCCTTGATCTCGTCGGCCGAAGGCTGCAGTGCGGCCTTGTACTGCTCTGCATTGAACAGGGCGACCTGGATTTCGCGGCGCTGCAGCACGGCGTTCATCGCGGCATCGGTGGTGGCAGGCGTGGTCAGGGAGGTTTCCTGCAGGCTGCCCAGCACCTGGTTCAGGGCCAGGTTGCGGCGCAGATTGGCTTCAAAGCCTTCGGGCGTCATGCCTTGCGAGGCCACCAGGGCACGGTAGCCGTCGGCGTCCAGCGTGCCGTCGGGCTTGCGCAGCGAGGCAATGGCGGGAATGCCCTGCAGGGTGCGCACCAGCTGGGCGTCGCTGGTGGTCAGGTGCATCTTCTGTGCGGCAGCGGTCAGCACGCGGTCGCGCACCATGCGCTCCAGCGTGGCGTACTTGGCTTCGGGCGAGTCGAGCAGCTTGGGGTCCAGGTTCGGCATCTCCGCACGCATGCGGTCGCTTTCCACGCGGTGCGCGTTGTCCCAGTCGGACTGCTTGATGTCATTGCCGTCCACGCGGGCCACGGTCGGACTCGACTCCGTGAAATAGCTGCGATCGATACCGACAAAAATGAACGAGGGAATGATCAGCAGGAACAGCAAGATCATCACGATCTTGGAGTTCTTGCGGATGGATTCGAGCATAGTCAAACTTTCTGAAGCTGCTGCAGATGCAAGAAAAAAGGCGAACCGCAGGGTCCGCCTTGGCCTGCCAACCGGTTCGGCATGAACCGGTGGCGAAAGGGAATCACCGTCGCACGCAGTGCCCGCAGCCAGCAAGGCCGCAAGCAGGTGAGCCGGACTATTCTACTTGAGGGTTTTCGACTCCCCCAACAGCGGCGCATGGATGCCACCACGGGCGGCCCTGCGGGCACCGCGCGGGAGCGCCTCCCGCAGCGCTGCGGCTTGGCAGCCGGCACCCTGCAGCCACACTGCGCAAGTGCTGTCCAACACTGGGCCAACGCTGCCACGCACCGCAACGCCTGCAGTACCAAAGGTGCAGACAAAGAAAAAGGACTTGGATCACTCCAAGTCCTTCCAGGATTTTTGTGGTGGGTCCTGACGGTCTCGAACCGCCGACCTACTCCGTGTAAAGGAATAAAACACCAATATATATCAATGAGTTACATCAATCACCAACCAAACCAACCAACTTTCGCACTTTTCTTCACTCAGACCAGCTGCAATCACAAACTTTGATTTTGCGCGCGCACGCGCGCGCGAGGCCTGAATCCTACACCAGACAACCACCGGTCAAATCGGCCCACCCTCTCCCGCCGACAGATCACCAGACAAACACACGGCGATGCAAATTCATAAACAAAAATGCTTGCGTGTTGTTAGCATTTTTGTTTATACTCACACCATCGCAACAAAAGAAAGGTGGTCGTGAAAATCAGCGAATTCAGGCGTTGGCTTGAGTCGCAGGGGGTCCGAGTCGAGAACGGTACAAACCACTGGAGGCTGTACCACAACGACAAAGTAAGCACCCTGCCAAGACACCCCGCCAAGGAGCTGAAGGAAGGCACAAGACGAGCAATCCTGAAGCAGTTAGGAATCAAATAAGGAGGCAGGCCCGAGAGGGCCTAGCCTGAATTCCTGAGCTTCACGACCACCACCAGATGGGACACAACATGCTGCAAAAGTACCCTGCCCGCTTCGATCCCGCCGACGAAGGGGGCTACAACGTATCGTTCCGGGATATTCCCGAAGCCATCACCCAGGGCGATGACCTGGCCGAAGCTGAAGCCATGGCGCGTGACGCTCTTGTCACCGCGATGGAGTTCTATTTCGAGTCTGGCCGCCCTGTACCCGCACCCAGCAAACCAACCAAGGGGGAGCGCATCGTAGAGCTGCCCCCCAGCGTGGCGGCGAAGGTTGCACTCTTGAATGCCCGCCTGGCCAGCGGTGCGCGCCCGGCAGACGTGGCCCGCGCCATCGGCGCCAAGCCGCAGGAAATGTCGCGGATCTTCGATATTGCCCACGCCACCAAAATCGACACGGTGGCCGCAGCACTGGCGGCCATGGGCTACGAGCTGGAGCTGACCGTGCGCCAGGTGAAGTAACCAATGCCCAGCTACTGCACGGGCCCAGCGTCGAATACATCCACAGGCGCCAGCTTGATCAACGCCTGAGCATCCTTGGCCGATCCCGAAAGCCAGCGGTCAACGTCCGCCATCTCGATCGGGATCACGCTGCGCTTGTCCTGCTTGTCCGCCGGCAGACTAAGGTCGTACCTGTGCATGCGGCACATCAGCGGGTGCGTGTCTGCATTCATGGTCAGCATTGTGTAGCTTTCGTGGACTTCACCTGTTGCGCGGTCAACCCAGGTGTTCCACAGACCGGCCAGCGCCCACGGCAGCCCGTCAGCTCGCCGGAACCGCCACCACACGTTGCTTTGGGTCTCCCAGTTTGGTTCGTCAAAGTCGGCGGCAGGAATGACGCAGCGCTGCCCACGGCGCCAAGCATCCTTGTAGCTTGCCTTCTCCGCCACCTCTTCGGACCGTGCATTGTTCGTGCTGTATTTGAGCTTCGCCTCCTTGGCCCATGGCGGAATCAGCGCCCACTGACCTACAACCACCTCGCGCGCGCCACCAGCGCTCCGAATAAATGGCCCCGGTGTACGTGGATGCACCGACGCAGGCCAGGCCTTGCCCCGCGTGTCCACAGCAAAGTGGAGCGCTACTTCAGCAGGGCCAGGCGGGCGGTAGACGTTACACATAGCGCCATGGTACGGCCTTGCACTGGACGAGCACTATGCCGATTCATCCACATACCCGAGCGGCTTGATGCCCGCCTCAATGGCGGCGCAGGCGTAGGCCAGCCGCAGGTCGTAATCCACCGGTTTGCCTGTGGTACGCGATATGCCGCCCATGTAGTTGGCATAGGTGCTGCGCTTGACGCCGAGCGCCGCGGCGCCTTCCGACTGCGTGGCAAAACCCAGGCGCTTGTGCCACTCCACAAAATCATTTTTGTCCATGCAGGCCTTCCAGTTCATGCAGTCTTTTTTGGGCCCGCTTTTCGCGCAGCTGCAGCAGAAACAGGCGTTTGAATTCGGGATCGAGGTTGGCGTACCAAGCGCGGTTTTGGGCGCGGGCGTTGTCGCGCTGCTCAGGCGTCAGGTTGTGGAACCAGGCGCGGTGCTTTTCCTGGTATTTCGCCCAACGCACCGGGTCTTTTTCCAGCTCGGCGCGGTACTTGCGCACGGCAGTCCTGCGCCCTGCCACATAGCGGGCTGCAAAGGCTGCATCGGTCTGGAGCCGCTCTTTCAGCCGGGCAATGTAGTCGGCGCGCGCCTCTTGCCATTCGGGCGTGTGCTTGACGCGCAGGTAGCGCTTTTTTTCTTTGTCGTTGTTGCGGTCGCGCTGGCATTCAGGGCTGCACGTTTTGGATGCCGGCCCACGTTCAGCACCGATCAAATGCCCGCACCATTCGCAGATGCGCACCTTGGGCGTGCGTTTACGCGGCATCGCTACGCGCTTTCAGCACACCGACTGCCGCGTAGCACAGCACGATCAGCTCTGCGGCCGAAACCTGCGCGCGCTTGCCGGGCTGAAGTGACCGGATGTTGTCTAGCCGTGCGCGACTTGTGGGCAGGCCCAGGCTACCCATTGCATCAGCCAAGGTCTTGAGGTCAATTCCAGCCGCGCGCGTCAGCTGCTGTAACGCTGCGGCAAGGTCGCGCAAGTCAGGTTCCGGCTGCTGCGGATCTGGCCATGCATGCCCTGTTTTTGTCTGCGGACGCACGCTGGCCAGCGTCTGACCATCTTTCTCAAGCACCAGCTGAGCGCCTTGCATGGCTGCATCTCTATCGTGCGAAGAACGATTCCAAGCTGCGGCGGCGACCGGCAGCCAGTCGGCTACCGTCAGCAGCTCTTCGTCAACATAGACCCGATACTGCGGTCGATCAGGCATCAGCACCCTCTCGCCGCCGGCGGTAGCCCAATGCCTCACGGGCATTGCATTGCGCCTGCTGCACGATGTCAGCCCGGTTATTGCGCACCCATTCTTCTATCTTTGCGCGAGCCCCCCAGGCCGTGTCAAAGCAGGGGCGCCCGGCCCATGCTGCGTTCCAGCGCAGACGGTTCTCGATTTTGCTCAGGTCGATGGGCCAAACCAGACGCCAACGGCCACGCGCCACCCACTGATAAGTGGGCGGCAAGCCATCCCACAGACTGTTGCCAGCGCTATACGTGGCATCGCCTGGGTCGTAGGAATTCAACTGTCCAGGCGGCTGCAGGCCACCCCGCACAAAGTCGTGCGTCGGGTCCAAGTACGCCATCCATTTTCCGTTTTTGCACTCTTCGACCGCGCAAAACTGGTTGATGAACTCGTGGACCTCGCGGCCATATTCGCTGGGATCTGACATATTTGCTCCTGTTCTTTGCTACCTGTGCGGCAGTGAACGATCTAAGCAGTACTTGCCGTGCTGCCTGAGCGGCAGACTGACCCACCTAAGCGGTGGGGCCTGGGCGCCGCTCAATTAAGCGACGAAGTATTCCCCGGGGTTGATCTCTGTAGCGTAGCGCGAATCTTCAGTCTTGGACCACACAGCATCCCACTTGGCCGCATTGCTGATTTTGCCGGTTTGGGCGTTGACCAGATTCCATACCCGGGCGGCGTTGATCTGGTCTTCTGTGCGTACGCGGCTGAATTGAACTTGCGCACCGCTTGCGACTTCGGCGTTGATCTTGGCGACGATCTGGTTGTTGGCGATGATGTAAGACATTTTGCTTTCCTTCTTTGCGACCTAAGCGGTCGTGAAGCCCCAGTTACGCTGGGTCGGCAGACAGCCTGTTTGCTGTCCATGGGTGTAATGTAGTGCAAAGTTTGCACAATTGCAAATGAATTTATTCGGCGAGAACCCCAACACCACAGATCCTGCTCTAAAGCATTCGCCGCGGACGTTACATCTAGCGGCATAGTGCGGGCTTGGCGGCGGCTGTACACTGTATGCATGTACAGCAATCTATTGTCCACCGGAATCCCCGTGCCTGCCACCGCATCAGCCATGCTTATCCCGCTGGCTGATTGCAGCGTGCGCGCCGGGTTCCCGAGTCCTGCAGAGGACTTCAGCGGCAAGCGCCTGGACATATCCGCCCTGCTCATCAAGCACCCGCAAGCGACATTCCTGCTGCGTGTGGCTGGGCCTTCAATGCGGGAGTACGGCATTGATGATGGCGACTTGATCCTTGTGGACCGCGCAATCCCTGCCCGCCACAAGCACATCGTCGTGGCCGTCATCGATGGCGAATTCACGCTCAAGGCCCTGCATCAGGTCAATGGCACCTTCCGCTTGAAGGCCGGCAACCCCACATACCCAGACATCGTGCCCAAGGCCGATCAGACGCTGGAAATCTGGGGCGTGGTCAAGTCCTGCATCAAGTGCTTTGAATGAGGATGCATGTTCGCTCTCATCGACGGCAACAACTTCTACGTGTCCTGCGAGCGGGTGTTTCGGCCATCGCTACAGGGGCTGCCCGTTGTCGTCCTGAGCAACAACGACGGCTGCGCTATCGCCCGGAGCGATGAAGCCAAGCGGCTGGGCGTGAAGATGGGCCAGCCATATTTCGAGATCCGCGACCTTGAGCGCACTGCCGGACTGGTCTGCTTGAGCGCCAATTTCGAGCTGTACGGCGACATGAGCGACCGCATGATGTCGCTTGCCGCCGGCCTGGGCCCGCAGCAGGAGATTTACTCAATCGATGAAAGTTTCATCGGGGATCTGGACGGCGTGCGTGACCTTACTCGCCGGGCCTGGGCCATCCGATCACGCATCCTGCGCTGGACCGGCATCCCCACATGCGTCGGGCTGGCACCCACCAAGACGCTGGCCAAGCTGTGCAACCACGCTGCCAAGGACGCAGAGCGAAAGCCAGGCAGTTACCCAGCTGAGCTGGCCCGGGTCTGCAACTGGGCCGAGCTGCCAAAGGAAGCCCAGGTGGATCTGCTGCGCCGCACTGCGGCCGGGGAAGTGTGGGGCATTGGCCGCCGCATTGCCGCCAAGCTGGCCGAGCAAGGCATTGCGACAGCCCTGGACGTAGCCATGATGCCCGCCGCAAAAGCGCGGGACGGCTGGAGCGTGGTGCTAGAGCGCACAGTACGGGAGCTGCAGGGCGTGAGCTGCATCAGCCTGGACCAGGCCCCACCGCCGAAGCAGCAGATTGCGTGCACGCGCAGCTTTGGCCATGCCGTCACAGAACTGCAACCCCTGATCGAGGCTGTGAGCGAATTTGCCTCGCGCGCCGGGGAGAAGCTGCGCGCCGGCAATCAGAGGGCTGGTGCCCTGCAGGTCTTTGCGCACACCTCGCCATTTCGGCCTGGCCCACGGTTCTACCGGACGGCAACCATCCAGCTGCAACCCCCAACATCCGACACCAAGGCACTGGTGGGCGCGGCCGTCGCAGGCCTGTCTCGCTTCTATGAGCCTGGCTACAAACTGGCAAAGGCCGGCGTCATGCTGCTGGATCTGTGCTCTGCCGACGTGCAGCAGCATGAGCTGGAGCTTTTTGGCACCGAGCCTGCCCGCGATCAAAGCCGGCTGATGGTAGCCATGGACACGGTCAATAGCCGGTTCGGCAAGGGGACCGTGCACGTGGCCAGCACAGGCCAATCCACGCGCGCAGATTCAACATGGCGAATGAAGCAAGAGCGCCGAACGCCGCGCTACACGACAGCATTGGACGACATCCCGATTGCGAGGGCCTGATGCCATACCCCACCCTTTTACGCATGCCGCCGTGGCTAGGATTTCCAGAAGAGCGCAAGCTGCCGCACCCTCCCCAGGCCTACAGAGTCCAGCAGGAACAAGCCGACTGGTTTCGCGTGCTGGGGCCCGCCGGGGAAGTGGTCTATACCGGGATTGGACCGGTTGAGGTCATAGCCTCACCGGCCCCGTTTTAACCACCGCCCCGGGAACGGCGGTCATTCCTGACCCATCACTCCACCCCGCTCGCACTGCCCTGCGTACTGCTGGAGGAAGCTGAGCTTTGCGGCGTCTTCGGAGATGGCGTCTCGAAGATCGAGAACACGTTCTGATACGCCTGCATCGAGCGTGATGGCGTCATCGCCCATGCCGCCGGCGGCGGCATCTGCGGGCCCAGCACCACCGGGTTGATCGACGTAGCGGGTGATGATGCGCACCCCGCAAGTGCCAGCGCGCACGCAATCACGCAGGTGCTGTGTTTCAGCTTTTGCATTGTTCAAGTCCTCAGTGCTTTTCTTGTCCGCAGCAGCCAGGGCCAATCCGGCCTGGCGCTCATAGGCTCGGACCGCATCAGCTGTGGCCCGGGTTTTGGTGGCGATATCGGCCAGCACGCCCGCGTGGTCCTGCCGGAGCTGGGCCAGCGCGGCATCCGCACGCCAACCCTGGGCCACCCAGCCGGCGGCAAAGGCCCCGGCCAGCGCCAGGGCGGCCACGATGGTTTTGACGCGCCCCATCATGCCAACCCTCCTTCGCACAGCTGACGCTCAGCCGCGCGCCGGCGCACCAGGCCCGGCAGCTGCTTGCCGCCGGCATAGGTCCAGCGGCTCAGCTCGGCGCACGCCCCATCCATGTCCCCGGCATTGGCCTTGCGCACCAGGGTGGAGCCGCAGAATGCCCCCTCCCCCACGTTGAAGGCAAACGACAGGAACGCAGCGCGCTGGCCATCGGTCAGCGGCTGGCGGATGCAGGCCAGAGCGTCTGCGTGCTGGGCCAGATCCTCATACAGCATGGCCTCGCACTGCTCGCGCGTGAAGGTCTGCCCCATGCGCAGCTCTGGGCCAGTGTGGCCGGTGCACGCCGTCACAATGCCAATGGGGTCGCGGTACGTGCGGTGTACGGTCCCCTCATACGTGGCAACGAACGGCACCACGACCGCCGCGGCGGCGGCCCCTATGGCGGCGATCAGCTTTTGCTTGTAGTTCATTTCGGGTAGACCCCCCCACGTGCTGCGTTCCAGGCCGCAGCCAGAGCCACACCCAGCGCCACGATGGCGGCCGTGGGCCGCGCCAGTTTGCCCATCCAGTTGAGCACCTTGAAGGCCCCCTTCATGGCGCCGAAGAACTCCAGCAGATCCGCCAGCTGCTGCTTGAGCTCATGCAATTCCTTGCGCGTCTGCTCAAGCTCTCGCGCGATCGAGCCCTGTCCGCGCTCAATCTCCGCCATGCGCGCGCTGCCGTCATCAAAGCGCTTGTTGATCTGCTGCACAGTGCGCACCGGCAGCTCGTTTCCCCATTCGTCTTGCATATCCCCCCCTTACCCCCAGCAAAAACCAGAGGGCGTTTATTGAATAAATGCCGATTCACTGCGGCTGCATTGCCGCCACAATTTCCGCCTTGCGCTCGGGCGTCAGAAGCCCCTTTTCAACCAGCAGAGCCAGGCCCAGCTCGGTTTCCGTGTCTTCATAGCTCCAGTACGCAGCTCCCAGCAGGCGGTCGTAAAGCAGCTTGACTACCGGGTCTTGCATCGTTGCAGTCACGACGGCCAATTGCTCGGCCGGCGTGAAGAGATCGAGCTTCTGATTGCCCACAAAGCGAGGCCACACGACTGCTTGCGCACCTGCGCCCCAAGTGCCATCCGCCCGCGCGACGCTGCCCACATCTGGACGCTGCTCTTGCATAACAACCCATCCCTCGGGACAGTCGCCTCCCACTTGCTGCAGGCTTTCGCCCACGATTGCGAAAACTTGCATGCTTACCCCTTCACCTTGTTCACGCGCACTCGGCATGGCAGCGGATTGACAATGTTTCCCGTAATGCCAAATGGGTTGCCGTCATAAGCACTGGAGACCATCAATGCAGCGCTGCCGGTCTGTACCACAATGGTGTCTGCATGCTGGCGCGCCAAGATGCCGAACCCATTTGTGGTGGAACCGGTGCCATCAACCGTGATAAAGCCCCCGACACCTCCCCACGCGCCGCCGTACTGCAGCTGCACTTCGCAGATGACGCCAAGGCCAGGAAACGGATTTGCCAGCACGTATCGGCTATTGACGGCCACAGTCGCAGGCGAGGCCTGAGATCCGCCGTTGGGGTAGATGTAGGTTGCGCCAACCGCCACATCAATCAGCTCCTGAATTTTCGCGAGCACCCACGTTCGGGATGCCAGGACCCTCCAGGCACCAGCCACTCGGTCCCAGAACTCGGGCTTGTAATCTGCAGCATCCTGCGTGTTGCCGCGGACGGGCAGATATCCCGCCGGGATGCTGCCGACTGCTGGCCGCTGGGCATCCCCCCCCTCGGGCAGCAATGCCGCGCCGGCGGCGGCTGTTTGCAGCACGCGCTGGTCCAGCGCAGCCTGCAGGCCGGCGACAGTCGCAATCGCCTGCGTGCCAGTGTGGTTAGAGCGGTCACGCAGGGCAACGGGGTTGATGGACTGTGCGTAATCGCCTGCAGCATCCCGCGCCGCCTGGGCCTGTTGCATTGCCAGCTGTGCGCCATCGTTGGCCTGCGCTGCACCAGCCGCCTCGCCTCCCGCAGCATCGCGCGCAGCTCGGGCCTCGTTGCGGTAGCCCATGGCTGCATCGGAATCTGCATGGGCCGCAGCCTGGGAATCGCTTGCGCTCTGGGCCGATGCAGCAGCAGCTTGCGCATCACCTTCGACCTGCTCCGTAACAGCAGCCACTTTGGCCGCATTCTCCATGGTCGATGTGTAGGCCTGCCCCACATCAGCAGTCATTTGCTCGTGCGTGGCAATCAGTGCATTGACCCGGCGCGTCAGCTCCTTGGTCATGCTTGCGCTGGGGATGATCTGGTACGCAACGCCAGCTGCAGCAGCACCAGCATAAGCATCCACCAGCAGCAATTCGGTGTTGCTAATGACCTCGGCAATTTCCTGCAGGCGGCCATCCAGAACGTCCAACCCCTCCCCCGGCAAGACCTGGCCCTGCCAGGCCGTACCACTGCCCAGCACCGTGCGCGAGCCGCTTTGCACAGTGATCTGACCATTTTTGTACCAAGCCATATTCCCACCCTTACAGCAGTTGCGCTTCCAACAGAACACCCTGCACGGCAGCCTTGAACTCATCGCTCATGGTTTCAAAGCGCTGCTGCAACGTGAATTCGTAGTTTTCGGTTTTCCCGATGCCCGGGGCCACCTCCGATTTCACGGCAACCTTGACTTGAGTATCTTCGGGCTTATCAGCCGTATAAGCCCAGCTAACAATATCAAACTGCTTCATTAAACAAATCTCCCCAAATAAACCTTGTATTGCACCGTCACGCCGTCCTTGATCTCAATACGCCCGCGCTTTCGCATCACGATGGTCTCCCCATCCTTTACCACTGACAGAATGGATATAGAAAACACTGATGATCCCTGCCACGCAGCCGACAGCAAAAATGAGCCAGGCGAAGAAAATGGTATTCCACCATTTGCATACTGCGATGACGATGAAGACGCAATCAACAATGTTGGATAGACAAAATCAACACGCGGATCGCAAGGGCCAAGCGCAACATTGACAACCGACTGAAAATCCCCCAACCCTGCAAAGTGCACAGAGCCCGACAGCGAACCCACAATGACCGGCATTTTTCGGTCAGTGTCAAATATCGTTTCACCACTTCGATTAGTGAGAGCGATTCGATTGTTTGCGGCATGAAAACTCATAAGCTCAAATAAAATGCACTTGGATCTTGCCAATTCGGGTTGTAGCCGCCTATCAACGGCCTGTTCTTGTAGCCCACATTCCCGCCACTCAAATACAGCGTCTCCGTCGATGGCCCGGGCCACTCATAACCCGCACCCAGCGACTTGCCGACATAGCGCTTGTCGGTATCCAGCTTCCCGCCAGATGCGATAAATCGCTCGGGTGTGATTCGCAAAACTTCTGCCATATCAAAACAAAGGGTTATTGAACACAAGGATTTCCAAGGGGATCGTCTGTGCCCAGCAGTAATTCCCTGAGAAAACGATATAGACATTCGTCGCGTCGGAACCTACAGCAATCTTTCCATTCGCACCGCTTGCACTGGTGGAAACGGGCGACGATCCCGTCAAAGCCTCCTGCGTATCTTTTCTGCGCCCCAGCACAAGGCAGGCACGCCCCATGCCGTGCGAATAGATGTTGTGCAGCTGGGTCATGCCATCCATGATGGCGCCGCTTCCATACGCAGGAAGTGTCAGATTGATATTGACCACCGCGACGATATTCAAGTAATCCAGCCCCGAATGGAAATAGATATTCTGAAGATTGGAAAGCGGGTTATCCAAGTCAGCGCCCGGCTCATGAATAGCCACCAACCCATCAGCGCCACGTGCAGTGAATGTTTTTGCCATGTCACACCGTGATGCTGATGAATTTGTTATTCAGGTCGATCACAAACTTTCCGTCAGGCGATCGAATCAGGCCGGCAGTCATTTCGCCGGTGAACGTGGTTTTGCCGCCCGCACTGCTCAGCCCGGGCAGATACAGCTCGCCCTTGGCAGAGATTTGGGCGTACTGGCCGGTGCTGTAGTTGCCCAGCAGCAGCCCCAGGGGGCCCAGATGGAACCCTGTGCCAGTCCCTGTCGGCCACGCGTAGCCCGTATACGCTCCAGCGCTCAGCCCGTTGCCGTTGATCGTGATGCCACCGATGCTTCCAGACGTGGCGTACACCACGCCGCGCACGATCACGCCGCTGAATTCCGCCATGCCGTCCGGCCGCAGAATCCAGCCGCTGCTGCCTTCCACGTAGTTGGCGGATTTCAGGCTGCCGCCAATCACGCCATTGCCTGCCGTGAGCTGGCTGGCACTGATGGCCGTGGCCTGGATCGTGTCCGCCACCAGGCTTCCAAACCGCCCCCACAGCACCGTCACGTTGTTGATGTAGGCCGCATCCATGTAGACGCCCGCCGGCACCACCACGCCATTTGCCGTGGTCGGCACTGCCTGCACGTAGAACGGGACCACATCAGCCAGGCCAGCCCCCTCGGGCGCTGCCACATAGAAGCGGTTGGCCAGCACGCCAAAGTCCAGCGTGGGCAGCTCGCCATCCGCCGCAGTGCCATTCATTTGCACACCGCCCACCACCTGCTGGCCGCCCGAAGAGAGCGCCATCTTGACCGACCACTTGGCAGAGACACGTCCCAGCTCGTCGGTGTGCACGCCCAGCTCCTCCATGATCACGGCCTTGTTTTCCCAGCTGCGCGTGATTTCATCCAGCAGGGTTTCGTCGTTGTCGTCCTGCTTGGCCTTGCCCGACAGCATGCGCACCAGCTCGGCAGATCCAGACAGCGTGTGGGCATCATCCAGCGCCTGCTGCAGCGCGGGCGTCATGGCCTCGGCGGGCAGCTTCCCCTTGATGGCCTCCAGCAGCCCGGCCACATCGGCGCCGGTGACGGCCAGCACAGGGCCTGCAGGCTCTTCGCTCAGCACCCCGTCCACAGTTTCATGCTTGGCCCAGATCAGCCAGCTGGTCGCAGGCTCACTGCCAAACGACACCGGGCCGGCGTAGCTCTCCGCCACCTGCTGCGCATCCTCAAACTCCGGCAGCACGCTGCCGACAACCTTGGCCGCATAGATGCGCGTGCGGCCGTGCCCGTGCCCCTGGGTATAGGTCGGTGCGTCATAGCTCACGCTCACGCTGGCCAGCGCCGCGGTGGCCGCCAGGCCGGTCACGTTGGGCGGCGGGCTGGGGTCGGGCTGCTGCAGTTGGTCAAACACCTCGGTGAGTTGGATCACCACGCGGGCAATGCCGTTGGCCAGCTGGCCGGCGGTGTTGATGGCACGCAGGCCAAAGGTCCACAGGCCCGCACCTGGGCGGGTTGTCTCAAACTGGGCGGTGTACACATCATCCGCCTCGCCCACCGGCTGCATGGCGTCCCAGTCCGCCACGCTCAGCGCCACGTCCCCCGGCAGGTAGCGGATCTGCACACCGGCCAGCGCGGCCGGCTTGTCCCCGCCGTAGGCCCAGGCAAAGCGCCGCATCGATCCGGCCACCAGCTGCACCACGAAAGTGCCAGGGTTGCGCGGCGGCAGATCCGCCAGCTGGGTGATGTACAGCGCCTGCGCACCGCGCCCCACCTGGCCCGATGCATTGAACGGCCGCACCTCTACCAACCACTCCCCGGCGCCCGCGATGCGGAACGTGCTGCGCGCGCCCGTGGCGTTGCCGTCCACCAGACGCAGCTCCGACCCGTCACGCCCAGCCCACACCTGGGCATGGTCGTAGTCACCTTCCACGTCCCATACCGCGTGCAGCTCGTACCACTCCGTGTCGCCCTGCATGTTGACCTGCTCTGTGATACGCAGGTTCGACACGCTGGGCCGGCCCAGCTGGGGAATGCTGCTGCCGTTGCCCGCCGGCACATAGGTGCCATTCAGCACGTAGTCCCAGAACTCCGGCCCCTCGGGCACGCAGGTCACTTTGGCGCCGCTCAGGTCGCGCTCGGGCTCCATGCTGACTACGCGCACCCGGTAGCCCGGCGTGGCCTTGAAGTCGTAGCACCACAGCGTGTCATGCGCGGGGTTGTCCAGCGTGCCGCCAGGAAACTCCAGATCCGCCGGCCAGGCGCCGGCCAGCACGATCTGGTCCGATGCCTGCTCCATCGGCACCACGGCAAACACGCGGTAATCGCGCTCACCGGGCACGCGCAGGCCCACCCACGCCTGCGCCATGGGCGGCACCGACGCATCCAGCGTCAGCTGCACCAGGCCATCATCCAGCACATCGGCGGCCACCAGGCGGCCACCGTAGCCCCACTGCGTCAGGTCGTGGCTGATCGACAGCACGCTCAGGCGGCGATAGTCCAGGTGCTCGATATCGGCCTGGTAGCCAATGGTTTTGTACTGGTACAGGCTCTGCGCCAGGTGGTAGCGGGCCAGGATGGCGGCATGCGCCTCTGTCGTCACGCCCACGCCCGTCACGCGCGCCGGGTTCAGCACCGTGGTCACGCCCGGAGCGGCCACGCGCAGGGTCTGCGTCTCAAAGTTGTTGGCCCGGTCCACAAACTGGTATTCGATGCCATCGGCCGTGTTGCTCAGCGCGTAATCCACGCTGAAACTGGCCTTCAACATGTTGGCCATGTTGACAACGCCACTGATAGGCTGGCCCGATGCCACAAACACCACCGTGGGGCGGCTACCGTCCACATGGGCGTACTGCCCCATCCCGGCCAGGGCCACTTCCTCACAGAATGCGCCACAGCTGATGTTTTCCGTCACCCAGCGGTCATAGGTGTAGCCCTTGGCCGTGCAGTACAGCATGAAGGCCTTCAGGCCCTCGATGTCGATCATCTCGTCCGGGTAGCCAAAGCCGAACATCAGCCGGCCCTGGTCGTCGCGCACGCCGCGCAGCGCCTGCAGGATGATGGCACCGGGGTTGCTCAAGCCCTCTTCCCGGGTTGTGGCCGTGATCCACGCCACGCCATTCCACACCGGCAGGGGGCGGGCGCGGTAAGTGGCGCGCAGCGTGTCCAGGCTGCCGGAAATCTGGCCCGTGGCCTTGATCTTGATGCCGATGCGGCCAAAGCGACTGTAATCCACAGTGTCCGGCTGCACGGAGCGCAGCGCCGACCATTGCACCGTACGCGTGGTCTTGCTGTCGTTGGGACCTTCCCGCCGGCGCATGCGCACCTCATACTGTCCACGGGGCACAGCCACACCGTAGCTCACGCGGCGCACATCTGCGGTGGCGTTGTGGTACTGGGCAGCTGTCAGCATAGGGATCCAGTCCGCAGCACCCACAGCGCGATACTCCGCATCCAGCGTCAGCACAGCATTCTTGAGCCCGCTGTCACCTTGGCGGAACAGCTGGTACTCCCAATCCAGCCCCAGGCTGATGGTGTCCACGGAACTGGTGCGCGTCACCCAGGCGCCGGAATCCTCCAGCTCCCCGCCGGCCACAGTGTCCACGTTGCTGTACAGCGGCACATCCTGGCTGGGCATGCCAGAAAAGCCGTTGTAGAACACATCCACATCGTTGAAGTCCCCGATGGGGGTATCGCCAATCGCCAGATCCGCCACGCTGTGCACATTGATGCCACCCAGCAGGATGGTGCTCATGTACTGCTCATCGCCGGAATACCAGCCGTAGGCCTTGCTCGCCAGGTCGGGCGTGACGCGCATCTCCCCCCACAGCACAGGAATGGGCTCATAGGGGCGCGCACTGTTGCGCTGGCTGCTCAGACTGTAGACCTGCCGCGCTGCGGCCGTATCCCCGGGCTTGGCCACCTTGGGGCCCAGCACCTTGTTGATCAGCAAGGAGCCGGCCACAAACGCACCCATGGCCGCAGCAAAGCCCACTGCACCGGTCATGCCCATGAAGGCACCGCCGGCGAAGCCGCCCATTCCCATCGTGAAGTACGACAGCACGGCAATTGCCACCAGCTGCAGCGCAGACTTGCCAACGGTGGACCGGCAGGCGATCAGCTGGCCGTGCTTAGGGAAGGTCTTGCCCCACATGCGCTGCGGCACCATGGCACCAGAAATCATCACGGACCACGCGCCCGAACGGATGCCTGGCACATGCCGCTCCAGAAAATCCCCCAGGCTCTCACCCGGGCGCAGATCCGCCGGCACGTTGCGCTGCCCTTCCAGCGTCAGCGCGTGCGGGGTAATCACCAGGCGCCCAGCGGCGTCCAGCACTTCGGCCGGCACGCCACCCACAGCGGCCACAGCGGCGGTTTCGAGGGGGTTCATTTCCATCGGTAGTAGCCCTCGACCGTCAGGCCCAGGGCCTTGAGGTCCTGCTGCCGGTGCAGCACGCTCCCGCCCAGTGCATGGGAGGTATGCAGCACGCAAGGCGCGAAGTTGAGAAAGAAATAGGTGCCGATATGGCCTGCGCGCGCAGTGCCCGCTTCGCGCATCAGCACGGCATCGCCAGTGCGGGGCTGCTGCACAGGCTCTGCCAGCAACGCGGCGTAGGTGTGCACAGCGTCGGCCTGGCCCTGGTCGTCCAGCGGGCGGGGGCGCTTGCCAGGCAGCTGGACCGTGCGGCCGAACAGCTCGCGCTGCAGCAGCATGGCCAGGTCGCCACAGTCCATGCGGCGGGGGCAGTACGGAATACCGATGAAGTGATCGATATCCATCAGAACACCCCCGGCAGCGTGAAAGGGTCGGCAATCAGCTTGCAGGCGGCCTGGCGGTTGCGCTCATCCACGCTGCAGGTGGCCTGCGCGCTGGCGCCGCTGATGCCCACCACCGTCACCGGCAGATAGAACGCATGCTCGTGCACATCGGGCGTGTCCCGGGCCACAACAATCAGCTTTGCCATGGTTTCGCTGCCGGGCAGCAGGCGCTCCAGCTCATCACTGATGCCGCGACCCACGTTGTCCATCTTCAGCTGCATGCGCGGCGCGCTGCCGCTAACGTCCTCGGGCAGGGTGAAGCCGAAGGGCAGGCCGATGTATGCCACGCCCTGGCTGACCCAGTCCACCACGTCGTTCGCAATATGCATGGGGCCGGAAAAGCTGGGATTGGTCACCTCCAGCAGCTCCATATGCCCCACGGTGTTGGTGATGCGCTGGTTGCGCGTGCGAAAGCCGGTCATCGCAGGTACTCCAGCGTCACGGAGCGCTTGCTTTGCGCGTACTCGGCAATGGTGGGCACCAGCTTGCCAATGGCACCATCCTTGAAGCGGCCGGTGCGCGTGCCGCCGGTGCGAGGGTCTGTCCAGGTGAAAAAGCCAATCCGGCCGATATCGTTGAAGTACCAATCCTCAAACCGGCCGGCGTCTTCAGCGCTGTCAAACAGCAGCGCCGCACTGACGCTCACCACCACGCGACTGGTGCCAACCCGCATCTTTGGCAGGCCGCGCTCCATCTCGCTTTTGACCACGCCCGGATCAAACTCTTCTCCGGCCTCATCCAGCAGCATGGTCACGTAATCAGGCAACTGCGCCATGGTCAGGCCTCCTGCAGAGCAAAGCGCTGCTTGACTGCCCGCGCGGTAACACCACCAGCCGCCATATCGCCAGCCACCTCACGCAGGATCACCTTCACCAGGGCCCGACCGTCCGACTGGCGCTCTACGGTCGCCTCCGCCTGGGCCGGCTGGCCTTGGTTGATCACCTGCACATCAATCTGCATGGGCGCTGCAGCCTGGCCGCCACCGGCATTTGCCACAGCGCCGCCGCTGTAGCCCGCCAAAGGCACCACGCTGCCCGACTGCTGGCCCATCATCAGGTACTGTCGCTGGCCAATATTCAGCAGCTCAGGGTCCCCGGCTTCGTTGACTTCGTACATGGTGCCGGCCGCCACACTGCCGCCGCGCTCACGGCCACCGCCAAAGCTCAGGCTTGCGCCTCCATCCATCCAGCCGCCCACATCCGCAGCGGTAGCACTGGTGGACGCAGATGCACCGCCTCCAAAGAACGAGGAAACGCCGCTCACCAACGCGCCGAACAAGCCACCGCCGCCGCTTGCACCACCCAGGGCCTGCACCATGCTGGCGCGGATCTGGATGCGGATCAGGTCGGAAATAATGGATTCCGCCAGGCTCTTGAAATCCATCTTGCCGGTCATGGCGAAGCTCACCAGCGCATCCTCCATGCCCTGAAAGGCACGCGTAAACAGGTTCGCGGTCTGCCCCGCCACATCGGCCGCGCTGTCAGCGTAATTGGCAAAGGCGCGGCTTGCCCCGTTGAGCCAGTTGCCCTGGGCTTCGGTGATGGCCTCAAACGTGCTCGCATAGCTGGCCTTGGCTTTGCGCTCGAACTCATCAACCAGGGCCAGCTGCTCGGCGTACGAACGGGCGATGTTGTCGGGCAACGTGCCGCCGTGCTGGTCGCGCGCCTGCTGCATGCGCTGGTTGAGGTCATAACGCCGGCCGGCGTAGTTATCCTCAATCTGGTTCAGGCCGCTCAGGTAGTCGCGCTGGCGGTCACCCAGGCCCACGGCCTGCACCTGGCGCTGCTGCGCCTTTTGCATCACAGCCAGGTACTGCTCGGCCTCTGCACGCGCCTGCTGCAATGCAGCCGCCTGCTGGGCAAAAGGCTGCTTGGCAATCAGCGCTTCCTGCGCCTGCGTGTAGCGCTCAAGGCTGATCGCGCCACGGTCATACGCAGTTCCCAACAGATTGAGCTGCGCCACAAAGTCAGCGGCATAAGGCGAGCTCTCAGACAGCAGCTCATCCGACAGCTTCTTGCCCTGGCGTGCCTTCTGCTTTTGCTCGATCCGCTCAAGGTCCGCAATCTCTGCCCGCACCTGCGCCTGGTGCGCTGCCGACAGCTTCAGCTTGCCCTGGGCCAGCTCCTGGTCCAGCTTGATACGGATCTTTTGGCTTTCGGTCAGCTGCTGATCCTGCAACAGCTGCTGCTCTATCTCCTGCCCTTTGGTGCGGATCGAGGCTATCAGGTTGTCATAGGCAGTTTTCTCGGCCTTGGCAGACGCACCGGCAGCCTTGTCCTTGTACTTCTCGCGGATCTGCTGCAGGCGCTCTTCAATCTCAATCTGGGTTTTGCCAGCGGCCACCCCCTCACCCTTGGCGCGCGCCAGCTCTTCCTCCATGCGCGCCTGGCGGGACAGAAACTGCTCACCGCGCTTATCCCAGGCCGCAGTGGCGTCCACGCGATCGGCCTGCGCCTTTTGGTCTTGGGCTGCCTTGCGCTCTTTCCCAATCTCGCTTTCCAGCGCCGAAATCTGGCTGCGCAACAACTCATTGCCACGTTCCGTGGCAACATCATTGCCCAACAACGGCGCATTGGCCATGCGTGCTGCCAGTTGGGCCTTCTTCGCCTCCAGCACCATTTCCTTGGTGTCAGAGCGACCGATGTTGAGCATCTTGTCCCAGGCCTTGCGGGCAGCACCACCCAGGGAATTCCAGGCGCCTTCAAGATAGCCCAGATTGCTCTTGATCACTGCAGAGCGGGAATTGAGGGCTTCCGCATAGGCCTTCTGCGCAACCTCGCCCGCATCAGTCACCCGCCCTTGGTCCTCCAACGCCTTGATCTGCTCATACAGGCCCAGGGTCAGAAAATTCATGCCCTCATTGAGCTTGAGCGCAGCCTGCAGCGGATCCTTGCGCAGCTGTGCAAACTTCTCCGCCGTCTTGTCCACGGCCTCCCCGGTGGCGCTGCTCCAGTTCTGGGCAGCAGCCGCGGCGGTCTTCAGCATCTCGCCATCGGCCGCACGTGCCCTGGTCATCGCCACCAGGGTCGCAGCAGCCCCTCCCTCGGTGCCGGATACCTTGCTAATATCAACAGCGTACTGACGAAGCTGCCCGGACGTCACCCCTGCAGCCGAACCCGTTTCTACCAGCGCCTTCAGGTATGCATCGGCCTCCTTGCTTCCCTGGTAATAGGCAACACCAAGTGCCACCACAACCACCGCCAACGCCGACTTGATTGTTATCAATCGGACAAGAGTTTTGATCAATGCATTTGCCGCAGCGCCAATACCGCCAAACATGTCCTTCAACTGGCCGCCCTGCTGCAGCAACACCGTCAGCGGCGCCTGCCCGCCTTGCAGGCTGACCACAATGTCGGTGATCTGCGCCGGCACACCGCGCATGGCTGCTGCGGTTTGCTTGGCGGACATGCCCACCTTGTCCAGTTGCGCGCTGGCACGCCCGGCCTGGCCCATGCCGGTGACCATGCTGTCGGTCAGGCTGGAGACGGTCTGCCGGGCCTTGCGCGCTTCTTTCTCCAGCTCTGAGCTGTCGGCGCCAATCTGGAATATGAGATGGGCGAGATTCACAGCAGAATCCCCCAATCGCAACCCAGGTCAGCGCTTGGGGCGCGTGTCGCGCAGCATGCGCAGGCTGTCACCAAGGCGGCCAGCCACCCGGTCGCGCCGCTCTTCAGCGTGCTCAGGGCTTTCGTCCGCACTGCCCGGGGCAGCAGCATCAGGGTTTGCAGCTGCAGCCAGTTCGCTGCAGTACGCACGCGACAGGCGCTGCACAGTCCGCGCTTCCCAGGGCGTGAGCTCCACCCCCATTTGCCGCTGCCAGGCCTGCAGCTGCTCATAGCCCAGAGGCAATGGCCCCATGCCGCTTGGCATGCACGGCCCCACATCGAAAAGCACATCCAGCAGGTAGCACTCCCCTTCGAGCTCAGGCAGCTCAAGCTCCACGCCTTCGGCGTGAAACTTTTGGCGGCGATTGATGCGGGGGGCAGGCTCATTGCTCTTGGATTGCTTCTTGGGTGGATCTAGCGCGGCATCAAGCCAGGCGACGTACCGGACATACAGCTCTAGGCTGGCTGCTCGCCGTTCGTAAAATTTGCCCAGTCGCTCGCAAACACATTGACCTGATCGGCGATGTAGCCCAGCTTGGCCTCGCTGTAGACCGCCACAGCCAGCTCACGCCCCTGCAGGCCCATGTATTCCAGATTGGTGAAGCCCGCCGTCAGGTCCGCCAGCAGCACGGCCACGTCTTCGCGGCGCTCATCAGGGGTGCGCTTGTCGCCCTTCCCCTTCTTCATCAGCACCATCACGCGGCGCTGTGCAGCCATCTGCGCCCGCTGGTACTGCTTGGAACCGGGACCGAAGAGGGTGACGGTCACAGGCTGATCCTCGCCTGCAGCGTCCTTGGTCGTCAGCGGCTCGCCTTGGGCGCTCTTGAGGTGCAACACCGCGGTGTCATTTGCCATGGCCTGGGCCAGATCGAATGCCATATGGAAACTTTCTTTTGATGGAAGGATGTGGAATTACTCAGCCACGAAGCTGGCCGTGACAGTCAGGTTTGCCGTCACCGGCACATCCAGGCGCGGGTTGTCGGTCTTGTTGTCGCTCCACTGTTCAAACTTGTAGCCCTGGTCTGCCTTGGCAAACACCAGCGTGCCGGTGCCGCCTTCCTGCACCGTCTGCACGGGCACCCCTTGAATGGCGCCATTAGCGCCAGCCTTGTATTCCAGGGTGAAGCTGGCAGAAGCCACTTCCAGGATGTCGCCGTCGATCTCCAGCACCGCCGACTTGCCGGTGATGGAGTCCACACCGCCCAGGCTCGTCTTGAACGACATGCACTGCGCAGTGAAGTAGAAGCGCGTGCCGTCCTGCAGGCGAATGCAGTAGCTGTAGCTGGCGTCCGAAAGCGCCGCGGCATCCAGCAGCTTTTGGCCGGCGTCAGACGAATCACGCGCCATAGGCAGGGTGATCGAACCTTCATCGAAAGAGCCCTTGCGCTTGACTGCGCGGCGGTTCTTCACCGGCGCATGGGTGACCTTGTTGTACTCGCGGCCAAACTCGCCGAAGTCGGTGATCTCCCCCACTTCCGTGAAGTCCAGCGCCCGGAAGCCCGCAGCGCTATAGGGATTCGGAACGATCGGGCATACCAGCAAGGTCGAGCCTGCAGTTGTGCGCACATTGCTCATGGCATGTGTCCTTTCAAAATCAAGGGTTTGCCGGGCCGCGCGGTGCGCCCTCGGCGGTGAAGTAACGGAACATCCACATACTGCGGATGGCATACACGGCCTGCGCGCCCTGCCCATCTGGCTGCGGGCGCGTGCCCAGCAGGCGCGGTCGCCGGGCCAGCAGGCCATCCAGCACGGTGGGCTGGCGGCTGCACAGCGCCTCTTCCACCTGTGCCAGCAACTCGGCGGCACGGGCGCGGTAATCACGGCTACCCGCCACCAGGCAGGCCACCTCAATCTGCAGCTCGCGCTGCTGGGTCTCAGACCCTGCCTGGCCGTTGCTGATGGCTGCTACAGACTCATCGCCCACAGTCAGCTCCAGCGCGGGGCAGTAGCCCACAGGCAGCAGGTCCAGTCCATCCACCCGCACGCGGTCCTGGGCTGCCGTACCGGCCAGCTGCAATGTGGTCTGCAGCGCCTGCACGATCTGCTGCTGCATGTGCTCAGCCATGGCTCACTCCTTTTTCCAACTTGCGCAGCTGCAGGGCAACCCAGCCCGATGCGTCTGGCTGCACGGGCGCCGCTACCTCGTAGGGCACGCCGTCAATCACCAACTCATCGCCCTGTGCAAGGCCTGGGGCGCACGCCAAGGGAAGACTGCAGACAACTTCACCCACAGCCACATCGCCAAACGCGCTTTTCTGCCCGCAGGCGAAGATCACTCCAAATGGATCCCCTCCCTGCCAAGTAGCAACGGAATTGGCCAACACAGACTGCACGCCGATGTTGAGCAGCGCGTCCACCTGCGCAAAAGGCGCAAGCGCTGCATGTGCTGCATCGGCTGCGGATGGAATTGCCTGCATGAAGCGCCCCGCCCTTACTTGCGCTTTCCGCGCAGCAACATGCCGGGGCGGGTGCACATGAACAGCGGGTAGCTGTACACCTCGGGCCGCACCCAGGCCTGGCGTTGCAGGTCGGGAACCACCATGGCGTACACATCCTGGCCCGGGGTGTTCACAAAGGGCAGGAATTCCGCAGGCGAGAAGCCCGCGCGGAACGCATCAGGCGCCCCCACCGGGAAAAACTGGCACTCATCGGTCTTGATGGCCACGGTGCTCTTGTCGTCAGTGCCACGGTAGTTGATGAACAGAATGTTCCCGTAGCGGAAGGTGCCAAAGGCCTGGCCCACGTCGTTGCGCAAATCGCTTGCTTCCTGCTGGTTCAGGTAGGTGCTGCGCGTTTCGGCATTGCCCGTCAGGTCATCAAAGAAGTCATCACCGCACAGGCCCACCGCATAGGTCTGCCCCGGCAGCCAGGCGCCCGCGCTGGCGCGCATCATGGTGCGGATCACGTCATTGCACTTGGTGCGCACCTTGCCTTCTTCCGCCGTGGCGCTGGCAAAGTCGAAATTGATGGTGCTGGGTCGGCTGATGCCAAACTCATCAAACCAGTCGTAGATGGTCTTGCCGTCAGAATCCAGCACCTTGCCCTGCACAGCGCCCAGGCGCATGTTTTCGTGGGTCAGCTCCACCGCTGCACGCAAGCCCACGCGGCCGTCCATGATGGAAGCCACCTCGTTCTGCACTGCCTGCAGCTCGCTGGTGGTGCCAAAGGCACGAATGTTCTGCACCTCGGCCGCATACAGCGTCTTGCCACGCGCAATGCGCGACGTGTTGAAGTGGCGCATGCGGCGCTCTTCGCCCTTGGCCTCCTCCAGGGGCGCACCGCGCTCGCTGGTCTTGATCAGGGACAGCACGCCGCCCTTTTCTTCCACCGCCACGGTGGTCACACGCACGCGATCCGGGGTGAAGATGCCCAGTTGCCCCAGCAACTGCGGCACATAGGGCGCCTGCTGGATGGCCGCGCTCAGCGCCGTCATGTGGAAGGCGCCGTGGGCGAAGATATTCAGGTCTGCCATGTGGTTACCTCTGTTCTTTCCGCACGCCTTAGCGCGCAACGATTCCGCGGGCGGCCAGCTTGGCCAGCGCGGTGGATTTCTGGGGTTCGGTCATGCCTACAGGCCAGCCCAGGGCATGGGCAGCCACCTCTGCATCACGTGCAGTCACCACAGCAGCGCGCTCGGCATCGGTGCTGTCCACCTCGGCAAATAGCACGGCAACGGCGGTCTCGCTACCGTCGGTAGCGGCAGGGTCCACCGGCACAAACTGGCCAGTTGCCTCAACGGCGCCCAGTACTGCGCCAGGCTGCAGTTGGTGGCCTTTGGCCACAGTGACCACTTCGCGCGAACGGGTGCCATTGGCCTCGCTGACCAAATAGCTGGCAGTGCCGGGAGCAAGTTGTTCCATGGGTACTCTCCTGATTGGGATTGGGTGAATCAGCGTTTGCCGTAGCCAAAGGCAAAGCCCCAGCCCGCTTCAGCCTGGGCAGTTGCCGCGGCCTCGCTGTCAGGTGCGGCGGCTTCCACACCAGAAACATTGGGGTTGCCCATGGCAGCCATGGCCTGCGCAAACTGGTTGACAGGGGCCGCGGCCTGCACCTTGGTGGCAGCTGGTGCCACATCCAGAAAGCCCTTTGCCTGCTCTGCACTCAGCCCGGTGCTGATGCATTGCTGGGTGATTGCCGGGTTGGCCGCCGCATTGGCATGGCCCAGGATGGCGGCCACACGGGCACGCTCACCCGCAGCGCCGTCAGCACGCGCCTGGTCAATGGCCGCTTGCGCGACGGGCACGGCGGAAGCAGTGGTGGTGGCCGCTGCTTCTGTGCCGGCGGCGGCAGTGGTTGCCGCACCAGGGGCAGCAGCATTGGCAGGCGCAGCCGGGGCTGCCGCCGTGGAATGGGTGGCTTGTGTCATAGAAGCTCCAGAAGGTTGAGAAGACAGGCCCGGCCCTGCCGGGTAGCTGCGGGCGCGGCGGCTGGCCAGCTCAGCCACCACGGCATCGGCAGTGCCAATGCGATCGGCCAGGTGCGCAGCCACTGCAGCCCCGCCCCGGTACACGGCTGCACGCGTGTCGCGCACAGCCTGTTCGGCCATACCCCGGTGCTGGGCCACGGCAGAAACAAACATTTGGTACAGACCTTCGATGTCGGTCTGCAGGTGGGCACGCACGGCATCGGGCAAGGGCTGGTAGGGGTTGCCGTCCACCTTGTGCTCACCGGCAAAAATATGGCTCACGCTGATGCCCTCATTGGCCAGCGCACGGCTGAAGTCCACATGCCGCATCACCACGCCGATGGAACCCACATAGCTGGTGTTGGTCAGCACCACTTCATCGGCGGCACTGGCTGCCAGGTAGGCGGCGCTGGCTGCCATGCCGTCAGCCACGGCCACCATGGGCTTGGCACCGCGCGCGGCATAAATGCGCTCTGCCAGCTCAAACGCGCCAGACACCTCGCCCCCCGGGCTGTCCAGCACCAGGGCAATGGCGTGCACATCGCTCTTGCCCAGCGCATCCTCCACATCAGCAGCCAGATCGTTGTAGCCAATCAGCAGGCTGCTGTCGGCATCCAGCCGGGTGCGGTGCACCAATCCGCCCATGGCGCTGATCACGGCCACACCTTCGCTCACGCGGTAACCGCGCTCGGTGCGCTCACCCTTGCGGGTGGTGAACATTTCAGCGGGCAGCGCCGCAGCAGGGCCCAGCGCAGCAGCGTCTAACTGCAGGCTATCTGCCCCCAGCAGCCGCTGGCCCAGGCCGGCCAAAATTGCATCCAGCTTCTGCGGGTGCACCAGCAGCGGCGTGTTGAACAGCCGGCCCGCCAAGTGGGGATAGGGTTGCATCCACTGGCTCATTGCCCTGCCCCTTTTTGATCGGAACCAGCACCACCGCCACTGTGGCGGCCATCGCCGCTTTCATCGTCGTCACCGCCTTGGTTCGCGGTATTGACCATCCAAGTAGTAGCACCTGGCTCGGCAAGGCCATGATCACGGCGGCACTGGGCTTCCAGGCGACGCTGATGCATCACCTCTTCCCAGTCCAGGCCCTGCTCGGCGCACTCCTGCTCCAGGGTGGATACACCAATCTCCAGGCGCAGCTTCGCGGCAGTGATCTCCTTGACCGGGTCCACCCAGCCTTTGCCGCCAAATACAAAGCGGCAGCGGGTATAGGCATAGCGGTTGGCGTAAAAATCAGGCGCTTCAATCACGCCCGCGTTCACAGCCTCTTCCAGCCACAGCTCATAAATGGGCTTGAGCCATGTAGTGGTCAGCCACCGACGTCGGCCCAGAAAGTAGCGCCAAGCCTCCAGCAACGCTGCACGGGCGCTGCTGTAGTTCACACGGCTGAAATCCTTGGCAAACAGCTCATACGGCAGGTTCATGCCGGCGGCAATGCGCCGCTCCACCGCCAGCATGAAAGCCTCAAACGCCACATTGGGGCGGCCAGGGGTAAAACTGGTCATCTTGGCGCCCACAGGCAGCGGAATCACCGCAGCGCCCTGCAGCTTGCCAATGCTTTGCGCCTGCTTGACGGACTGAGCCCACTGCCCACGCGGATCTTCCCCAAACAACGCACCCGCAGATTCCTGGTCCAGATCAGACTCCAGAAACGCCGCCACCAGTGAATTGGCCAGGCTGGCCTGCAATTCGTTCTGCGCATAGCGGCCAGCCATGTGGAATTCACGCATCACCGCGCTCACAATGGGCTTGCCACGGCTTTGGCCCGTGCGCTCTTTGGCGTGCAGGTGCACCACGCGGCGGCGGCCCCAGGGAGTGAAGGCAGGCACCCGCTCCCAGCGGTGCAGGTTTTGCGCTTCATCACCCCTCAAGTGCAGCGCATCGCCAGGGTGCGCGCCACGAAAGTGGTAGGCCACCGGTGCGCCTTCGCGGTCAAACTCCACCCCGTGGCGAATGCGGGCTGCGCCCATCATGTGGGGCGGGGTCTCCAGCCGGTCAGACTCAATCACGCTGATGCGCGTGCTCCACGGGCTATCCGGCCGGGGCAACCATTTGGGTATGGCTACTGCATCGCCGTTCACCATCTCCCCGCCCAGTGCCAGCACCGTCAGCCCCAGCAAATCCAGCGTTCGTGCGGCATCGCAATCAGTGGTTTCCGCCCAACTGCGGAAATGCGCCTCCACCTTGTTCCCCCACTCACGGGCCTTCTCAGGTGCCCAACCCAGCAGGCGGTAATCCGGTATGGCAGACAGGCGCAGCACCGCGCCCACAATGTTGTCGCGATGGGTCTGAATGCCGCCAGCCATCAACCCGTCATTACGGGCCAGGTCACGGCTGCGGCTGGTCAGGGTTGGCAGCTCGGGCAGCAGATCCGCATCCGCGCTACCGGCAAAAGGCTGCCAATCACGCAGTGCCAGGTCGGTGTGCGACGCGCCCTGGTAGGCAGACATTGCCGCACCGCCCTGCGCAACAGATGCGCGGGCACGGCTTTGGCGGTGAATGTGAGTTTTGCGGCCCATAGCTACACCAAGTAGATGGGTCGGCGCGGCTGCTGGCCTGTACGGCGCTGCAGCTCTGCATTGATCTCGCCAATCTGGCGGCGCAGTTGCGTGGTGTCCGCATTGAACTGCACCGCACGGGCACCCACGCCATCTGCACTGCTGCTGGCCTGCGTAGGGCCAGTAAGGCGCGCATCCAGTGCGGCCATGTAGCTGTTGCGCTTGGCAGTAAGCTGAGCGGTGGTGAAGTGGCTGTAGAAACCCATGCACCGATGGTCGGCGGGGTGCTGCGACAAAGCCAGACGACAGCGTCACAAAAACATGTCGCAGGCTAGCAGTGCTCAAGCAGCAGGTACACCCGCAATCCTTGCCTCACACACTCTTGCAGTCGACTTAATTCAGCTTCCTCTGCGGCGTGTCTGCGGTGTTGGGTGTTGTGGCTGACTTGCCTGGATGCCCAGGCAGTGCCATCTGCTTTTCACGGTGCTGGGCACGTGCGGCAAGGCGCTGGGTGCAGGCGGATGCCAGGGTAGCAAGCTGCGCATCGCTGCTCATGGATTCACCGCTGGCTATGTACTCGGACAAGCTGGACAAGGAAAACACCATCTGGTCATGCGCAATGGCTTTGGCCACCGGCACGGTAGCCTGCCCTTCACGGTCATAGCCCAGGCTCAGCAGATAGCGGCCATGCTGCCAGCCTGCTGCATCAGCCGCCATCACGGCATCAAACACAGTCTGGGTCACCTGGGCCGCGGCCTGTGCAGCCAGGCGATGGGCCAGCTGAATGCGCTGCTGGTCGTGCGCGGGCTTTTGCAGCTCGGCCTCCATGCGGTTGAACGCTGCGATGTAGGCCAGCTTCCACCGCAGCGCCTCTTTGCCCGTAAAGCCCATGGCCAGGAGCATAAAGCCTTCGCGGGTCATGCGATAGGCAGGCTCTTGCCGAGTAGCACCGTTGCCGATGACGACCTCTTGGGACATGCGCGCAAAATTGCGCTCATGCTCTTCTGGAGCCTCTGACGCTAGATTGCGAAGGGCACGCAGCACATCACCATGGCGCTTGCCAAAGAACTGTGCAACTTGAAGGCTGGTGGTGGTGACAGCGCCGTCGTGAATGGAAAGCTCAGGGCGAGCAGAAACGGCGGATGCAGAAGAACCGAGAAAGATGTCAGCCATGGCGAGGCTCCTGTTGATGGACTTTGAGCCATCACCTCCCCGACCAAGAGAAGGTGGTGGACCGTGCAGGGTTGGTCGACCGGCAACAGGCACCGGCACACCCTCGCGGGTGTCCCCACACGGCCCACCGTAAAAGGTAGCCGTGTGCACGCAGACATGCTCTAGAAAGCAAAAAGCCGCAGACCATCTTGTATGGCGCGGCTGCTGCGCCTGTTGTACCGGGCGACCAAGCCCAGATCACGCTTACGGGCGTGATGCGCGTCATCATAAGTCAATTTCGATCAAATACGCTGATGCAGTATGTTACAAAGCACTATCAAATGAGCAAGGAGATCAGATGACAACTACAACACTTGAAAAAGATCCACAGAATCAGCCACCGGAAGATCCGAGCAGAATCGATGCAAGCCCTGCGAAGCGATTCTTTGTCGAAATGCTGACTCGAGATATCGAGCTTTCTGATGCAATCTTGGATCTATTAGATAACTGTGTTGACGGGGCAATCCGTACAAAGCCCAAAGCAGGCTCCCCTACAAATAAACCATATCAAGGATATTTTGCAAAGATAAAGTTATCTCCAACTGAATTTTCTATTGAAGACAACTGTGGAGGTATATCTCATGAAATTGCACAGAAACATGCGCTCCGACTTGGACGCGAAGATTCCGACCGAGATGCCAATCTAGCAACAGTAGGCGTCTATGGTATCGGAATGAAAAGAGCAATATTCAAATTAGGCTCCGATGCAAAAATTCACTCATATCATCCTGACGGTGCTTTTTTAATCCCCATAACCAGCGAATGGATGGAGAAAGACATTTGGCACTTAAAGATGGAAGCTGCAGATAATCTAGCAGAATTCGGCACAAAAATCACTGTTAGGAAGTTAAAAAACTCAATCGCCCTACTTTTTGACAAAACTGTAAATGATTTCATAAATGATTTTAAAGAACTGCTTAGAAAGCACTACTCCTACATCATAGAAAAAGGATTCACGGTTGAAGTCAATGGGGAGAAAATAATCCCTAAAATCCAAAAGCTACTTTTAGTCCCTGACTCTGTAAAAGAGAATCAAAAGATATCTCCATACTTTTATGAATTGACCGTCGATGGCGTTTCAGTTGAACTGGTGATGGGGCTGTATGACAACCTACCATCGGAAGACGATGTCGAAGAGGGAGTTTCAGGAAGAAGAAGCAAGTCAGACGCAGGGTGGACTGTAATTTGTAATGACCGAATAGTGATCGACAATGATAAAACTCACTTAACCGGCTGGGGGGAAAATGGATTGCCTAACTATCACAGCCAGTTCATTGCGATAACTGGTGTAGTCACTTTCACATCCAATGACCCCAAAAAATTGCCTGTAAAAACCACAAAGAGAGGCATTGATCAAGATTCAGCCCTTTATTCTGTGGTGAAGAATGAAATGCGCGAAGCGCTTAGAGTATTTACTTCCTTTACGAATCAATGGAAAAGTGATTCTCAAGAGAGACGTGAAATACACGAGAAAGCAGAATCAGTAGAGATTAAAAAAATTACTGCATCTATTCCCGCCGAAAAATGGAGAAACGTGACAAAAGGAGGCAAGGGGCGGCGCTATGTACCGGATCTTCCTAAGAACACGAAAGACAAGGCAAACGCAAAAATCTCGTTCGCCAAGCCAATAGCAGATGTAGAAAAGCTAAGATCCTATTTTGGAGAAGATACCGAAACAAAAGCCTCCGAAATAGGAAGCATGGCATTCGATGTAGTTCTTAAGAGGGCTGGATGAAATGAGTGGCGAATCAATTGCTTATCATCTTCGGACCAATAAAAACATAGAAAGAAAGCTATTTATAGATCTACTCCAAAGAATTGGAAGATATGTAAATATTTCCGACTATACATACATAGGATTCGCTGGACCATTTGCAGAGGATTTTAAGGAAATACATAGCCATCTTCGGATTAACAAGATGGTCTCTATTGAGATGGATGAAAATGTTCTAAGAAGACAAAAATTTAATTACCCAGCCAAATTCATAGAGCATTTTTTAGGAGATAGTACGGATTACATATCCCAAATAGATGAGTTGGAAAAAAATGTAATATTTTGGCTAGACTTCACGAAGGTAGATACTTTAAAGCAGCAAATCACTGATTTTAGACAGCTCATATCAAAATTAAGTGTGAATGATATTGTCAAAATAACTCTTAATGCACACACAGCCTCAATTGCGTCAAATCCAGCAAAAGGGCTTAGTCTCGCAGAGCATCGAGTAAACACCTTCAAAAAGAGAGCTGATGTTTATTGCAACTGGCCTGTTGACATTGAAGATATTAATGAAAAGAATTACCCAAAAACTCTTTTAAGAATTCTAAAAAACAGTGTCACAGGTATTAGCCAAGCCATTGGCTCTAAATACTTTCATCCTTTATCTGCATTCTCATATCAAGATGGCATGCAAATGCTCACATTGACTGGCATCATTCTTGATGGGAAAAATAATATTGAAAAAAACGTATTCTTTAGCAAAAGCAGATTGAAGCATTGGCCTTACAAAAACTTAGATTGGTCTGATCCGTTAAACATCAGTGTTCCTGCTCTATCAGCCAAAGAACGAATGGCAATAGATGCTGAACTACCAATAGCATATAAAACACTCCCATCAATGCCTCCAGGGCATCATCTGCACAGATCACTTGGTTTTTCACCAAGTAGCAACGATAGAATCCCTGATGGAATTGCTATGCTTGATAATTACGCTAGATTCTATAGAAATTACCCAACATTCTCAAAAACAGAAATTTAGCGTTTGCTAATCAATTCAAAAACTCTGCTCAAGACAGCTTCGGCAACCAGCGGCGACACGCTGTTGCCGATCTGTCGAAATGCGTGCCACTTGGCTTCCGGCAACCAGAACCAGTCCGGAAAACCTTGCAGCCGCGCTGCTTCGCGGGGCGTAATAACCCTTGGCTGGCTAGGGTGAATGGGGCGTACGGCCTGATAACTGCCTTTGTCCGGCCCTGTGCCGGCACGCAGTGTGGGGCAGTAGCCCTCCGGCTCTAGGCGGCTGGAGCGGGAGATGGGATCTCGGGAGCCTGGCAGGAGGTCGCCATATCGCTTTGTTAACTCGGGCGAATGGATAGTACCGACGCAGCCCGAGACCGACCGCTTTTCTATGTAGAGCTTTAATGTTTCAGGATCGCCAAGGCCGTTGGGGATTTCGCTCTGCACCCGATCGTTGAAGTAGCCCTTAGGCAGAGCTTGCGCCTCACCCCAAGTGCTTTTGCCTTTCCATTCCGCCGATATTTCTTCCGGCAGACCTTTCAGGGCTGCCGTGACATTGACGTTCTCAAAGGCCGGCATGTCTTTGAAGATATCGCTGTCAATACCGGATGCCTTGTCCTTGCGTATCCCAATGAAGAACAGCCGCGTGCGGATGGTTGGAGCACCTAGCAGGTTGGCCTTAGCCTCAAACGGCGTCAGCAACACATAGTCTTTTTTCACATGTGTTAACGCACGGTCCACAGTGCTGCGGTTCTTTTCCAGCATGATGCCCGGCACATTCTCAGCGGCAAAGAAAACCGGCTGCGTTTCGGCAACCAAGCGCATGAAGTGCCCAAACAGTTCATTGCGGCTGTCTTTAGGATCTTTGGGACCGATAGCGCTAAATCCTTGGCATGGAGGGCCGCCGATGAGCCCTGTGAGCTCGCCTGCAGCAAGGTTGCATTTTTCTAGAAGTGCATTGCCGCTTAGGCATGCTATGTCCTCCGCCAAGTGCGTCACTTTGGGGAAGTTCTTTTGATGCGTAGCGATTGCGTTCTTATCGAGCTCTACAGCACCGGCAAGTGTGAACCCTGCCCGTGCAGCACCAAGCGACAGCCCTCCGGCGCCGCTGAACAAGTCGATAACAGTATTTTTCTTCATGGTTTGCGTCTAATCCGCTGTCGGTATGAAGCGGCCCCCGCTCAGTCGGGAACCGCGTATTGTCGATGAACCTAGGGCTACTTGGAAAAAACAGGCATCAAGAAGCCCCGGCCAATGTCGGCCGCTTGCTCGACAGCAGTCGCTGCACTTGCCGAACGCTGATACCGAAACGGCGTGCCAGCTCGCGGGTGTTGCGGCCGTCAAAGTGCGCGTACAGCTCTTTGGCGAGCTTGTCGCGTTCAACAATACGTCGCACCGGCACATAGACCTGACCGCCACCCAGCCGCTGCACATACCTGCGCACCAGTTCTTCCGTCAGTTCCTCGACCCGCTCCACGCCATGGCAGACCGCAGCTGCAGCAAGTTCTTCGCGCAGCACGGCAATGGGGTCTAGCTTGTTGGCTGCTGATGCGGGGGTAGTGCGAGGGGTGGAGTTGCTCATTGGCTTATCCGCTGCCTGTGTTGGTTCTGCTTGCGATTGCATTGGTTGTACTTATTGAAGGCTGATGGGGGCAAACAGCGCGTCGTCCACCGGCTTGCGGGTGGGTTTGGGCGCGCCGGGCAGTGCTGACACATCTGGCGCAGTGGTGCTGTCTGCAGCAGGCATGGCCTGGGCGGCTGGAACCGGCGCGGAAGAGGCTGTGGGTGCGGGGCTGAACAGGTCCTGCGGCGGCTGCACGGCCTGCTCTTGCTGCTGCCAGCGCGTGTCTGCCCACTTGTGCAGGCCCAGGCACATGGCGGCGTGCAGCGAATAATTTCGACAATCGAGCACCTCATTACGAGGGCGGCGCTTAACCCAGCGGTAGGTGTCTTTGCCGTTCACCTTGGTGAGGATGCGCTGCTCTGCGGTGAGCTGTTCGTACCATTCGCGCGGCAGCGCCTTGCTGGTGTGCACGTAGCCCGGGCCGGGCTCTGCAATGGCCAGCTGGCCCAGCAGCAGGTCTTTGGCGTTGTCCGCCCCCACCAGCCACAGCTTGATGCCACGGGCTATCTTGCGGCCGCGGTGGTTCACCTCTTGCAGGCTGCTGGGGCCAACGATGGGCCGGCTGTCATTGTTGTCGCCCTTGATGGCGCGCAGCCCGGTGATCTGGGCCTGCATGTTGCGCACCCAGTTGTAGACGGCCTGGGTTTGGTCTGACGAGTCAATGCTGACCGCAGACAGCCCCATGCTGCCGCCGTGCCAGGCCTGGGAAAAGCGCTGCTGCAGGTACTGGCCCACGGGTTCCCAGTCGCCCTCATTGGCAGGGTTGCCGTGGATGACGTGGTGGGCCACCAGCCAGCTTTCCAGCCCACGGGCCCAGCCCCAAATGGAGATCTCCCACCGGTCACGCTGCACGTCCACCCCGGCGGTCAGCACCAGGGCGCCTGCGGGCACTATGCCCAGGGGGTATTCATCCGCCCGGGCTTGCAGGGCGTGTTCATCGCCGCTGTCGCCTTTCAGCTCCCACACCTCGCCCAGCGTTTCGTTGGTAAAGCTGGTCATGGGCCCCACATCGCCCACCTGCATGGCGCGGTGGGCTTTCTCAAATTCGTCCACTATGCTGACCCAGGTGCGCTGCGGGCTGTAGGCAGCCCACACCTGCACGCCCACGGTGCGCGGGGCGCGGCAGGGCTGGCCCAGGGCATTGCGCCAGATGCGGTCTGCGCCGTAGCGCGTGCCGGTTTTGCGGCACACCCAGGCGCCAGTCAGCGGCCAGCCACCAGGCAGGTAGTCCGCCTGGCTGATGCTTTCACGGCAGTGGGGGCAGACATGGCGCACGGTGTCTGGCTGCCCTTTGCTCCACTTGAAGCCCCAGGGTACGTCTTTGCCGCCCCAGCTCAGCGGGTGTTCCAGCCCGCAGCGCGGGCATTCAATGTGGTACCGCACATAGGCGCCAGACTCTTCACACGCCCGGTCCACCGGGCACAGCCCTTTCACACGCGGAGTGCTGCCGCCCACAAACTTGGGGTACGGCGCGCCCTCCAGTCGGCCTTTGGCCAGGCTGCCAGGGTCGCCAGACTTTTCAATGCTCTGGTCGAAAGCGCTCCATTCATCAAGTATGGCCACGGCCACGGTAATACGTCGGTAGGCCCGGGCGGCCTTGCCGCCCAGCAGGTGCAGCACGCTGTCGCGGAACGGCTTGTATTTGATGGTGTCTTCCACGCCCCTGCCCTGGCGGCGCGCTGCGCGCACGGCGGCCACGCCGTCCAGCACGGGTTCGATCTCGCTCTTCACATAGCTGTCGCGGTCGTCATCAGTGGGCTGCCACAGGGCCTGCTTACGCCGGCGGTGGGCAATGTTGTAGGCCACAAAGGCGGTGATCATCTTGGTGTAGCCCACGCGCTTGCTCTTTTTGACGGCCAGCTCCTCAATGCGGTCGTCGCTCATGAAGTCCAGAATGCCCTGCTGAAAGGGCCAGCCCACCCAGCCGCCCTTCTGGTGGCTGGACTCTCCAGCCAGGATGAAGTGCTCCGCCGCCCATTCGCTCAGGGTCTGCGGCACCTCGGCCCGCAGGCTGGACAGCCCCAGGGACACGGCAGCCTTGATGGCGGCCATGGCTTCTTTGGTCAAAGGCGCGCTCATGAGGGCACCTCTTCGCCGATATCAGTCATGGGCTGCGCATCACCGTCAGGGTCGGACTGCGCCAGTGCATCCACAGCTTCAGCCAGCAACCGCGCGGTGGAGCGGATCCATTCGTTGCGCGCATCGGCCAGCACGCGCAGCACGGTGGTGCGCGCGTCTTCGGGCAGTTCGGGGCAGGCCTTGCGCAACTGGCCTTCCACCTGGTCCATGCGGTCCACCACGGCAGAGCTGGCCATCCCCAGTACATCCGCCAGGGCGCCGATGGGCGCGTACTCGCCACGGGCCACGGCGTTTTTCAGGTCCTGGGCCTCGCGCTGGGATCGGGTCAGCAATGCGCGCTCCAGCACCAGATCCGCGCCGCCAAGGCCAGACCGACCTGCAGCCTGGTCACGCAGCCGGTCGCAGTAGGCCAGCAGCCATTCGTGGGCGGTTTCGCCCCGGGTCAGCACGTTTTCGCTCAACAGCTGGCTCACGCGGGCCTCGCTCACGCCAATCAGCTGCGCGAACTCTGCTTGCGAAATAGGAGCATCAAAGCAAGACAGTACCTTCACTTAACCCCCCTTAGAGCACCGCGCAACAGTCCGACATCGCGGCTCGAATCACCCGCTTCAGAGGGTCGGGGGGAGGACCCGCGCCGGGGGGTGGTGCGGATGCGATGCATTCTCATTTGACACCCTCCCACCGATCCCCCTGCGCGGTCCACATGCAGCCCGGTCCTCATGCCGCCTCCCTGGCAGGGCTGTGCATGCCCTGCTCGCACTCGGTCAGCCGCTGCTGTACGCGCGCCTCGTACGTGGCAAACAGCCGGTCGTGCGACTGGTCCCACGGGCCCAGGCCCAGGCGCTCACCCATGGCGATCACGCCACTGCGCGTGGTCGACCAGTCCGCAGGAACACCGCCAGCACCGCCAGCACCACCAGCAACGCTGGCCAGCTGGCCCTGCCCCACGGACGAATCCAGCCAGCGCGATTCCCGCAGCCAGCGCAGGACACTGGGGCTGGCCTTGCCACCGTCACGGCACAGCTCTGCCGATTGCTTGGCCGCTGCAGCCTGCAGCTGCACCAGCGTGACCACTCCCGCATCCACCAGCTCAGCCATCATCGCGGCTACTTCGGCGGTGCGTGTGCGGCGATGGCTAGGGAAGTGCCCCTGCAATTCCAGGGCGTCAGCCAAAGCATCGCGCAGCCCCCCGGCGGGGGGTTGGGGGGTTATTTGGTTTTGGTTTTGGTTCTGGTTACCCGTGACACCGCCGTGACAAGGCGTGTCTGTCACAGTGACATTGCCGTGACCAGCAGTCTTTTGCGCTGCTGCACCCACGTCAAACTGCACACCATCGATCAGCACGTCCACGTCTGTCACCGTGACACGGTGCTCACGGCACAGCGCCATCAGCGCATCAGACTTGATCTTTGCCGGGGGCACCACGCCGATGCTGCGCAGGGCAGCGAAGATGGCTGCACGCCGTGCCCTGCTGCGTTTCTGGCGCTCGTTCTCGTTGGCCTTGACCTGGCCGCGACCAGTCTGCTGCGCTTGGAACTGGGCAATGATCTGCTCGCATTCCTCGTTCTGATATCGGCCATCCTCTTGCAGAACAAAGAACTCACCCAGCACAAACTGCAGGGCGGCCACCTCTTCCGTGCTGCGGCAGCACAGGCGGCGGGCCAGCAGGTCAAAGTTTGACCCATCAAGCCCCGCCTCCGTGTCAAAGTACATGTCACGCATGTCACGGTACACGTCACGCTCCAGGCGTGACAGGTGCCGCGTGGCCGTGTTGAAGTCACCAATATGGTGGGGGTAGTGGTTCATGCCCTTTCGCCCTTTGATATCAGACCAGCGCTGCCTGTTTGGCCTTCAGGCGTACAGGCTTCACCAGGCTCTGGCGGGGCGACAGGCTGCAGGCGCGAGCCGCGCCCTCTTCCAGGCGGCCTGCGGCCAGCAGCGCGTTGACAGTGCTGGCAACGCTACTCAGCTCTAGCCATTCCTGCGTCTGCTTGCTGTGAAATTCCCGCAGCTCGCGGCGGCTCAGGTCGCGCACGCCCTGCTGGTGGGCCGCGCGCAGTGTTTCGCACAGCCGTTCATTCAGTCGGCGGCGGCTCTCATTGCCCAGCCCTTCAAAGGCTGCAGCGCTGGTGTCATGCCCAGTCACAGTGCCAAGTTTTTGCATACTCAAACTCCTTTGATATCAGCGAAAGCCGGTCAGGCCTGCGCGCTTTGCGGCTTCGTAAACACGGCCGCGAATCCACCTCGGCACCACCTCATCCAGGCCAGCGCGCACGCGCACTGCCTCCACGCTGATGCGGGGGGTATAGGTGGGGTTCTTCACAAACATCAGCACTGGGCGCACGTCAGCACCACCGGTGCCCGTGGCCGCCCAGATGCCCGGCGCCAGGTTGGATGCCCGGCGGTCGTTCTCGCCCTTGGCCGTCCAGCGCGCGCCGCCACGGGCTTTGCCATAGGCCACAAAAAAGCGGTGCCCGCGTACCGGGCCCACAAACCTGGGCGCCTTGCCACCACGGGTGTGGATGGCCTTTTTGCGCTTGTCGGTCATGTTGTGTTCGCCATAAGCCTGGAAATAGCTAAGCAACTGCACCAAGAAGCTGCCGCGCAGGTTGCCCCGGCCGTCCTCGCTGCCCGCAAAGGGGGTGGCAGGAATTGCCGTCTGATATCCGCGCGGCAAAATGCCCGCGCGGCGCAAAGCAACTTCGCTGCGCTTGTCCTGCCGGCGCCCACCCTCTTCCTGGGCCGCCAGAAACTTTTGCGGGTCCACCCCTTTGCCACCCATGTAGGTGGGCGCCACCATGGCGTTCAGGTCATCCGCAGTAGCCTTTTTGTGCACCTGAACGGCATTCAGGGCGTAAGGAGTTGGGCGGTCAAACACGCTCTGCATTTCCTGGCGCATCATGTTTTTCACCCGGCCCGCACCCATGTTGATGGCCTCTGCCATCGCCTCGCGCACCTGCGGCCCGGTCAGCGCGGCCATGGCCTGCTCAAACCGCTCTTTGCCTTGCATGCGTGCTGTGATGCGGAACATGGCTCAGTCCTCCCGCTTGGGCACCAGGGCGGCTGTGGTGCTCACCAGGTGGGCCACAGAGGCAAGCAGCTCCTGCGCGCGGAACTCCACGCGCCGCTGCTCGTTCGGGGAGACTGGGCCACGGCGCACCAGCGCATCTGCTGCAGCACGGCTGAAGTCGCCCGCATTGCCCTGGTAGTGCATGAAGGCATCCACCGGGTCGCCGCCCGATTGATCAGGCGTTGCCAGCTGCACCGTGTAGCCAAGCTGCTTGGCCATGGCACGCAGCACCGCCACATTGCCCGTCACCCGCTGCAGCAGCAGAGCTTCCTGCAGCGTCAGGTGGTGGGTGGTGTTGGCCGTGTTCAGCTTGTGCTGCAGCGTGTTGGCCGAAACCTTCATCAGCTTGGCCACGGCAGGCACACCACCTGGGTGGCCCTGGGCTGCCTGCTGTGCAGCGGCAACCAGGTCCATGCCCGGTGCAATGTCGGCATCAAGGGCCACATCGCCATTTCCGCCGCCGGCGGCAATCGAGACACTGAAAGCCATCACCACCCCCCGTAGACAGAAGGAACAGACATGCCAGCAGCAGCACCCACCGCAGCCAATCCACACTGGCCCCAGGCAATGGAATTTATGCTGGGGCAGCTGATGTTTGTGCTGGACGCGCAAGGCACCAAAGGCTTCAGCGCTGATGCCATGAACCGCTGGATTGACACCTGCACCGCGCGCATGGTCGAAACCGGCAGCGCCCCCGCCGATCTGGTGGCGGGGGTACGCGCACTGCAGGCACGGGTGCTGGCATGACGCAAGCCAGCACCGCAAAAGGGGCCCGCCACACACTTGGTTACGATGGGAGCTTCCACACAACCAACATCGCCAAGGGAGGCAGGCAAAACCATGGGAATCCTCGACTCACAGACCATCAAAGTCCCCTGCCCGAAGTGCCGCCGCCAGCACAGCAAGACCGTGCGACAACTTCAGCTCAATCCGAAGATCACCTGCAGCTGTGGAACACTGTTGGAATTCGATACCAGCAGCCTCACCCGAGCTACCAAAGAAGCAGAAAAGAGCATCGCGGACCTCAAGCGAGCTTTCAGCCGCATCGGCAAGTAGCTTCAAATCGCTTTGAAGCTGCTCCAGACCGCACACCTCAAGGTGGATGCGAATGCGCCGCTCAGCCATGTGTAGCCTCCGTGCTGGGCGACAAGGACAAACGCTCACGCAGCTCGCCCAACAAGCGCTGCACCTCTTGGGGCGCACGCTGGTCATCCAAAGGCGCATACCGCGAATCAGGGCGCCCGCCGCAGGTCGATTCCATACGCACACGGCCATCTGGCAGGACCTCAATGGCGATCGAAGCGGTTGCAGGCCGCTGGACCAAATCAGCCATGAGTCACCTCCTGGCTTGCCACCGTCTTCTCACCTGACTGGGCATCAACGAATGCCTGCGGCAGCGATGGCACGTTCTGGCGCGCCCAAGCTGCCAGCACTCGATCCACTAGCTTTGGTGGCAGCGTTTCGGGCCACTGGGATATCGCTGAAGGTGAGACACGGCATTGACTTGCAGCAACACCTACAGACCCTCCAAGCAACTGAATCGCAAGAGCTTTCTTCATCCACAAACTTTAGCACACTCAAGTAACTATGAGAAGTTTGCTTAAGTATTTAGATGGCTTAATTTGTTATGGCTCTAAAAGACAGAATCCAAGCGTTGCTAGATGCAGGCTTCACACGCACGCAAATCGCCAATGCAGCAAAGAAATCGCAAAGCGCAGTCACGCAATGGCTAAGCGGCGACACTACTTCGCTCAAATCAGATTCAGCAGCGGGGATCCAGGCAATGACTGGATTCAGCGCAGTCTGGCTTGCCACTGGCCAGGGACCACGCATGGCGACCGAACACCACAATGTGGCAGCCGGTCCAAACATGGGCGGTAGCGTCCCATTGCTCTCAAGCGTTCAAGCAGGCAACTTCAAAGAATTTGTGGACAACTTCTCTTGCCACCCTTCAGAGGCTGAAGCCATTTCAACTGCTGTCCCCGTCCGCCAGTACACCTTCGCATTGCGTGTCGAAGGCGACTCTATGGAGCCAGACTTCAAAGCCGGAATGATCATCATCATTGAGCCAGAGCTTGACCCTCTCCCAAATGACTACGTGGTCGCCAAGAATGGCAGCGAGGAAACCACTTTCAAGCAGCTAGTCAAGGATGGTGGGGACTGGTACCTCAAGCCGCTGAATGAGCGCTATCCCATGAGGCTCCTTACCCCTGAGATGCGCATCGTGGGCGTCGTCCGTGCAGTTGAGAGACGCTTTCGATAAGCAGACTCAAAAAATTACTTAAGCAATCTTGCGGATTTAACTTAAGTAGGCTAAAGTTCACTCATCGCTGCAAACGCGATGGGCTCCACGGCATCGACCTGGGCCACGCCCCAGGTCTTTAACAAGAGAGTGGACAGTGAAGAGCTAGCTTCTTTCACGCGCAGCAAGATCACTCAGATCAAAGTCGATAGAAATTTCGATCGTCTTGCTTCTAGGATCGGGCAACCCAATGAAATCGTTATGCATTTCATCGTGCAACAAGTCATGCACCAGGGATGCAGACAACCCCAGGCTAACCAGATAAGCACCTCGGTCTTTGTCCCACGCTACCCAGTCAAAGTCGAAGGCAAAGAACTCTTCCTGCTTCGCCAAAAGAGGCGCAAGATTCTTTAACTCTTCCGGGCTGTAAAAGTCTTCGGGGTGCTGATCCAACTTTTTTCCGTTACAGCGCCTACACAAGGCGACCAGGTTCCCCGGCACCAGATGCCCACCTAAGACCATTGGTATGTGGTGATCGACACAGAGAACTGGTGGCGCGCCAATCCTCACAGGCTGCTCTTCAGCCCCACATTTAAAGCAGCGGTGCCCGAATAAACCGAAGAACTTTGCTTGGTAAAAGCGTTCGATAGCTCGCCATTTATAGCGCCCCCAAAGCTGACGTTTCTCCTTGTTGCGCTGCCCAGGAAAAAGCTCGGCGCTATTTCTCCTCCCCATACGAGGTCCCTCCAGTGATACGTTTGCGGATGTAGGAACCTGCAAATGTAGTGCTGCGAGCGGGCCTCACCCTCAAGCAATCTCTTCACTGTCCACTCTCGTATTGCCGGATACTCCCAGTCGCCACTAAGCGCAGCCACCACGGCAGCCCACGTAGAAAGCGACCCACGCCAGAGCTGCGCCCGTGGAAGACGAAGTGCGCAAAACCCACACCCTCCCTGCCCGAGCGGCGCCAAGTCCACCGCGCTCCGCGTTGAAGGCACAGCGTGTGATGGCCGCATGACACACATGCGGCAGCGCCCACCAGCCGTGGCGCGGTAACGGCTGGGCGTGCAGTGGCCACCGGGCTGGTGGCTACTGCGCAAATCCAAGCGCCCATCTTCTGGACCCTTGGATTTGCAGATGTCAACATGTTGCTTTAGCGTGGACGCACTTGATTGTGCAAGAACGTTAATTTGGAATGAACTTTTTTCCAGAGGGTCAAGCAACACAATTGACTTAGCCTGCGCCTAGATAGGCGCTTGGTTTGACCTGAGGGCGGGCTCAGGTGCTAATTGATCATCATTCCTCTGCGAGATGACCGGCAGCTTGAACTGACCACAGGCAGCAAACGTCCCATAGTGAGCAATTGAACCCTGCATGACTTTATAGGTTGTAGCCACGCAATAAGACATAATTCCGATGGCTTGCTTACTTCAAGCAAGCAGGGTAATTTTTCACTATCTGACTTTTAAGTTGCTTGCCTGCCTATTGGTGAAGACCTCATCAAAATTTCGAACCTGAAGCGCAGTACCATTAAATAATTTCAAAGGATCATCGATGTTTGGCTTAGAAGGCACCCCATATCAACTAAGTGCAGTCGCTTTGCCTGAAGTTCGCAAGCGACTTGATGCCATCGAAGAGCGGGTTGCATTGCTGCGCAATAACGGCAGTCTTACGGAGCAGACGCTACGTGACTACTACGGTGAAAAGCGCTTCGAGCAAGTCGCTGAGTCAAACGCTATTGAAGGCAGTACTTTGACGGCGGGTGAAACAGAACTTGCTGTCGTAAAGGGCATAACAATCACGGGGCACGACCCTGCCTTCGTGAAAGATGCTGTTTCACTTGACCGCGCACTTATGCGGATAACTGAGCTTGCGAAAGACAGAACAGCAAGCACCGACATAGCCCAATTACATGATGTACATCACCTTTTACTAGGTGATCGACCGGGATCAGGTATTTTTCGAAAAGAGCGTGTCGCTATTAGTGGCGCCAAGCATGTACCACCTCGCACATGGAGTGAGGTGATGGATCAAATGGAGCAATGGCAAGCATGGTCGAAATCAAACGCCACTCTTCCCGCGCCGATACGATCTGTGGTGCTGCATGCATGGCTGACGCACATTCATCCCTATATTGACGGCAACGGGCGTGTATCGCGCGCAATCGGCAACCTCGAACTCATTCGCGCTGGGTATCCACCGATTATTATTAAGAAGAAGGAACGAGAGCGATACATTGAGGCCCTAGCCGAGTCAGATCACGGTGGCGATATCCGCTCGTTCGTGGAACTTGTTTTTGATCGAATTGAGGGCGCGCTAGTTGGCCTAGAAAGCTCAGCGAAGCGTAAGCAAGGGTATGACCCCTTAGTCGAGCGAATTAGAGAGCGTCAGAAACAAGAGCTGCGCATTTGGGATACAACAGTGCGTTTGCTTGCAGAAATCGTGGAGCACAACGTATCTTCAGCGCTGGAGGCAGTTGGCGGACGGTGTCGCATTCGAGTCTATGAAGATGCTTTAGACTTTCAAGACTACATCGAACTATGTCTGAACCATGCTGTGGCAAAGAGTTGGGCTTTTGATCTATGTGTTGACGTTCCAGGAATACCTAAACTAGAGAAACTTGTCTACGCCGGGCATAGAAGTATCCAGATGCATCAGAAGCTTGGAGAAGGTGGGCCGTCGCTTTTCTGGTCTAAGAAAAATGCAGCCGGATTTCCGAAATGGGTTAGTGATGATGCCATGTCCCCGTTTGCCATCGAGATGACAACTAAATCTGGCAATGGTGATCGATGGTTTGCCCGACTTCACGATGGAAAGATAGCGCAGTTTCAGACAACTGAGCTAGCAAAACGAATCTCATCTGAACTGCTCAAGCAACTTCATTACCAATAACTTCGAAACTTAATATTTCCGATGGTGGACATTCTTTATTCTCAACGAATGTCCGCTATTTTTCCTAAATCCGATCTTTGCACGATAAGTCGAAATACTCCTTGTAGCCGTACTCAGTCGGTCACAATACGTTCACTTTTCAGCCGTAACCGACACAGGCTTTAAATTTTCCTAGAGTACGTCCCCGAGTGACTTATCTACGCGCCGCCCCCTGCCAACATCAGCAAACAATCAAGGAGCCCCCTCATGAGTACCTACCAAAGCCTTCTCCAACAAAAAGCCGAACTGGAAGCCAGGATCGCTGAGGCGCGCAAGAGCGAACTAGCTCACGCGGTGACGCAAGCGCGTGGACTGGTCGCGCAATACGACCTGACACCTGAAGATGTGTTTGGTGGCAAGAAGGTCGCAACCGCCCCCCGTGGAACTGTGGCCCCCAAGTACCGCGACCCAGTTACCGGCGCCACTTGGACGGGGCGCGGCAAGCCGCCCAAGTGGATTGCAGACCAAGATCGCTCTGCTTTTGCGATCTGAGCAGACATATCTCCAACAACAAAGCGCGTTGGACAAAAGATGTGTTGCAGAACTAGTGCCCGACTTCAGTATTACGAACTGAATTGTTAGGCACTACTCCATACCCGGGCATTGCGCGAGTTTTCAAGCGTTTATGACTAACCGCTTCCCCCTCTAAACTTTTTTGAATAAGGGAAAGGAAGAATGTGTCCAATTACACAGAAATGATGCCTAATGGAGATAGGGACTTCGCATTTTGGCTACGACAAGCTGCATTGGATTACGGGGCCGCACGCTGCTGTTTACTGAATGGCATGTTCCCAGGTTTTGTTTTAGCCCAGCAAGCGACCGAAAAATTAATTAAAGCCTATATCCGAATTGTGGACGTTAATTGGAAGCCCAAAAGAAGCGATACTTGCCTTCCAGATGTCAATCCTAGCCACGATCTGCTGATTTATGCAAGAAAAGCAGACAAGCATTTTCCAAATCTACGATTAGAAGAACAACATAGAGATACTCTGGAGAAACTATCAAAATGGTTTGAGGGCAAGTATCCTGATGGCAAATCACACCCAGGAAACAGCAGTACATCGGAATTAGCTGGAGTTGACCTACTCCTAGTTCCACTTTTTAAAGACATTCCAATCGCACCTGAAATTAAAGTAAGGACTGGGATTTATCCTGCCCTTTGGTCATATACCGGCTTTGAAGACAGAATAGTTTTCCCAGAACATGCGTGGCTATTGAAAGAAAACGTTCTTTTACAGCATTACATGCCGCCAATGATTGATGAAATCAGACGTGAGTTCATGAAGAAATAAACATTACTGATTAATTCTTGTTAATTCAGCCCTCCAACCGGAGGGCTTTTTTTTCCCATTCACCGGAGACACCCATGCCAACCCCGGGCCTACGCGAGCCTTGATCGCCGCCCTCACCCGCTGGGCTATAGCGGGGCCATGAAGCAAGCCCCGAGGCTTTCTTGATGGCATGACTGGTAGTTGCCCACCAGCACGCGGTGAAAGTCCGCACCCTCCCTGCAACATGTCCGCAGAGATGTTGGGAAAAGCCGGGGCGAACACGGCAGCCATCTTCAATTTCCACGCCGGGCCTGGGCAGCTTTTCTGCCATCCCTCCTTCTCCTTCCCCAGGCATGCCCGCCAGCGCGGGCACCGGCGCCTTTACCCCCAGCCCGCCCGGCCCAGCGCCGCGCGGGCTTTTCTTTGCCAGCACCACGGAGATGCCCACCCATGAGCACTGAAACCACTGCCGCGCAGCCGGCCCTTCTGGACGACACAGGACACCATTGGCAGTTGCACTGCCCGCCGGACTTTCGAAGCCACGCACAACTGCAACACTCGACGGTCCACAGCGCATTCATTCCGGATGACGATGAGCACGCCAGAGTCCGCCTGTTCCCCCGCGCCCACCCAAAGCGCCACCCCTACTATGAGCACCTGGACTTGTCGCCCAATGCGGCCCGCGCCCTGGCTCAATGCCTGATGGCTGCAGCCGCCCGCGCTGAAGAGGTGGACCAGCATCGGCAGCAGCTGGCCGCCCAGCAATCCGGAGGCTGACATGCGCAGCCCGCACCCACTTGGCAGCATCGCACTGCCCCGCGTTTCGCTGCTTGACCGCAGCTTTGCCTACAGCTGCGCGGCTGCCACCAACGTGGCAGACACCATCGCCCGCGAGCGCCTGCTGATGACCCAGGAAGCCCAGGCCAGGGAGCTGGCGGCCATCGCCGCGCAGCCGCTGCTGCCAGGTATTGCAGCCGAACCCACCGTGCGCCGCATCCGCGCCGGCCTGGGCACGCCGATTGAATTGCCAACTCTATGAATAACCGGAGCACAGCATGCGCACCTACCTGGTCAAAGTGGTCACCACCACTGGTGTGACGTCGTACCCAGCTCTCCACACAGGAGGCGCAGAAGCTATCCAGCAGGCCATGGCCTTCTTCCCCGCAGCCCGGACCGTGTGCGCCAAGCCCATGCGAACCCACGCCGCTGGATGAGCTGCTGGCCGCGCTGAGCGCGCAGGACCAACGCCGCAGCCAGGTGCTGCGTGCGATCGAAAGCAAGGCGGCCAGCACCCTGCCGCCCAGCACATCCCTCCAAAACTACTTTCAGGGCGAGGCCGCCGCGCAGCTTCGCCGCCGGAGATAAGCCATGCGCCACACCGGAATGCTTTTTCTCAGCCGCACTCACCCGCTGGCGGGGCCTGCACGCTGCGGCACCTTCCAGCTGCAATTGCTGGCCTACGACCGCATTGGCCCGCACCAGACCGAGCCCTGGCGCATTGTCTGGACCGGCATTGCAGCCAAGCGCTTTTGGGACCAGCATGAAGCCGCATTGCAGCCAGGCGCTGTGCTGCGGGTTGAACTGGAAGCCGCGCGCACGCACGCGCTGTATTCCAGACCGCCATCTGCAGAGATACACGCCCGCGTGGTGAGCATGGAGCTTGCCACCCGGATAGACAGCACCCAGGCTGCAGCAGCCTGACCCCACCCGGCGCACATGCGCCCCACCATCAGCCCGCCAGATCACTGCGCGGGCTTTTTCATTCCACTGGAGACGGCATGACAGCAAGACTGCCCCACGGGTTCTGGAAAGCCCACAGCGCCGAATTTGCGCGGATAGCCCCAACGATGACGGCCGAAGAAGTTGCGGCGCACTACGGCAGCACCATCAACCGCGTGCGCCAAACCGCATCGGCGCTGAATGTCAGATTCAAACAGGCGCATGTGCCGCAATGGGTGCAGCACGAAGCCCAGCTGCGGGCCTTGGCCCCACGAATGACCTGCAGCGAAATCGCCCGCGAGCTGAGCATTCCGTCTTCCAGCATGCAGACCATGCTGCAAAAGCTGGGTATCAAGCCACTGAAACAGAGCCTGACCAATCGCCCGCTGACCACCCGCCATGAAGAGCTGCGGCAGCTGGCCGACACCATGACCACAGCCGAGCTGGCCCAGCACTTTGGCAAGGCCCCGGCCACCATCCTGAGCGAGCTGCAGAAGCTGCGTCACGGCCCCAACACGCTGCGCATCGACCCCTGGCCTGCACGCGAGGCAGAGATGCGCGAGATGGCCACGCGCATGACGGGCGCCGAAATGGCCCAGCACTATGGCATCCACCACGGCACCATCTACAAGGTGCTGGGCCGCTTTGGCATCAAGTGCTACAGCAACCAGTTTGTGCCCAAGGCTGCGGCCCAGCCCAAGAAGCCTGCAGCCAAGACTGCAGCACCAGCGCTGCGCCGGTCGGCAACACCACCAGCACCACGGCCCACCAAGCCGGTGCAGATCGTGATGCCGGCGCATGTGAAGGTCACGGTGCTGGAGTTTTGCCCACCGGCCAATGCGCGGGTGTGCAACGGCACTTCGCGCGGCACCTATCGCGGCACGGCCGCTGCCATTTCCGTGGGCGCCGGCACCGCGTACGGCCGCCTGCTGACCGCGACCAGCCAGCATGCCCGCAGCCACTGATCACCCCACCCCCGGCGTGCACCGCCAGGGGCTGGCTGCAGCGTTTGGGCTGCCCGAGCCCTGGCCGCCCAGCTGGGCACCAGTCGATGGCGCCGCCCACCAGTTTGGGCTGTGGAACTGCCAGGACGATGGCTTCTACCGCTTTGTGTACCACCAGGTGCGAGATGCGGAGGGGCCGACCTGGCTGACCAATGACCGAACCCCAGCACAGCTGGAGCAATGGTGGGATGCCTATCAGAGAGCTAAGGGCACCTGATTGCCGTCCTTGTCCACCATGCAACAGCCGCCATCAGCCACTGCCACCGGCACGCCGAGAAAGTCGTTTTCCCAGCCAGGCCGGAACGAGTAATTCATGGTGGTGATGACGGTCTTGCGGGTTTCATTCAGCGTGTGGAACGCATCCTGTGTGAGCTCAAACCGCTGGGGGTATGCGTTGTTGTGCGCTTTCCAGTGGTCCCGCAGCGCGATAACCATTGCGTCATAGATGTTGGCCATGGCCTGAGTCTATGTGAGCCGCCATACCCCTCCCGGCTTCGGCCACCCCAGCCCGCCCGGCACATGCCGCGCGGGCTTTGTCTTTTCTGGAGCAGCACATGAACCAAACCCGACTGGGCTCGCTGATCGAGACCCTGATGAATGTGGCCATAGGGCTGTTGGTCAGCGTTGTGGCAAATGCACTGGTCTTCCCCCGCTTTGGCTTCTCGCCGTCCATTGCCGAGAACGTAGTCATCAGCTTGATCTACACGGCAATCTCAATCGCTCGCCAATACGTCCTGCGCCGCTGGTTCAACGCCCGGCTGCAGCGCGCGGCCGCCCGGATGGCAGGGGTTGTCGCGTCGTGACTGTCTACTACAACGAGATCAATAAGTACGCGGCCAAATGGCTCAGGAACCTCATTGCTGCCGGGCACGTTGCGCAAGGCGTTGTTGACGAAAGGAGCATCGAAGATGTCCACCCCGATGACCTGCGCGGCTTCACGCAGTGCCACTTCTTTGCCGGTATCGGTGTCTGGTCCTATGCCCTTCGCCGCGCCGGCTGGCCAGATGATCGACCTGTTTGGACCGGTTCCTGCCCTTGCCAACCTTTCAGCTCGGCAGGCGAAGGAGCTGGGTTTGATGACGAGCGGCACCTATGGCCAGCGTTCTTCCACCTCATCCAGCAGCGCCGTCCTGCAACGATCTTTGGAGAGCAAGTTGCAAGCCGCGATGCAAACCCTTGGATCGACCTTGTACAAGATGACCTGGAAGGCGTGGGATACAGGGTCGGGGCGGTCCCGTTCCCGTCTGCGGGCGTCGGTGCTCCGCACATCCGTGACCGGCTCTACTGGATGGCCCACGCCCACAGCAGCGTTGGCAGAAAAGGGCGTTCGCACATTCGAGGGTGGCCTGATGGAGGCCATGCGCAACCACGGACCGGATCTGGCGGCGGTGGCATGCCTCTGTGGCTGGGCAACACCGCAGGCACGGGACCACAAAGGCGCCAATCTTCCGGGCAACGAGCTGACACACAACGCCAGGCCGCTGAACGAGATGGTCAGGCTTGCGGGATGGCCGACGTGCACCAGCACGGACGCCCTGCGCTGCCCCTCGATCGAGGCCACGACACCCAACATCACGCTGAACCATGCGGCGAATCTGGCGGGTTGGACCACCCCGAGCGCATCCGACTCGACTCGATGCGGGACGGGGATAACTCCGGGGATGACCGGCAGTTCTTTGGCTCAGCAATGCAAAGAAGCACAAGGCCCGGCCCGGTTAACGGCATCTGGTCAGCTGCTGATTGGCTCCTGTGCAGGGATGGAAAGTGGCGGCCAGTTGAACCCGGCACATTCCCGCTGGCTCATGGGGCTGCCGGAGGTCTGGGACGAGTGCGCGCCGATCAAGAACGCCTCGCCGCGCTCGTCCCGCGTAAAGACCAAGGTAGCCGCTCGGGCCGTTTGATGGCCTACGGAAACGCCATCAACGTGGAAGCCGCGCGCGTCTTCATCACGGCAGCCATGAGCTGCATGCCCTAACAACCCAGGCCCGCCCACCGCGGGCCTTTCTCTTTCTGCACCCCATGACCACACCCCAACAGCCCCACCCCATCAAGCGCTGCGGCAGCTGCGGCGCACCGATCCACAAAGAGCCCGCCGAGGGCGAAGGCCTGCCCTGCGGGCATTGAAGGAGCTCCCGTGAAAGAAACTGGATTGATGTTCAAGGCGCCCCTGGTGCGCGCCATCCTGAGCGGCCAGAAGACGCAAACACGGCGCATTCTGAATCCACAGCCGGCAGAAAACCATCCACATGACGGCGGCACCAAATGGGTGCTGGAGCGTGGGCGGCATACGCCAGTTGGTAGTGTTGGTCATCTTTCACTGCAGGACAAGATGGGACGGAACTGCCCCATGGGCCAGCCCGGCGACCGCATCTATGTGCGCGAGACGTGGCAAGGGCCGCTGATGAGCAGCAAGGAATGGGAAGAGCACTATTTCTCTGGTGCGGATGATCTGCCCGCCCACTTCCGCACGCCGGCCCATTGCCAATATGCAGCGGATGGTGGCCCATCGCCAGAGTTCATGACGATGGATGACGAGCTTGTTTCTCGCTGGAAGCCATCCATCCACATGCCCAAGTGGGCGGCCCGTATCTGGCTGGAGATCACTGGCGTGCGCGTGCAGCGCCTGCAGTCGATAACCGAGGCCGACTGCATTGCCGAAGGCACCACGGGCGGCCACGGCGCCATCCCAGGTTACGCCTACAACGCCACGCCCCTGGAGCACTTCCGCCATATCTGGAAATCCACCGGCGGCGACTGGGACGCAAACCCCTGGGTTTGGACCATCGACTTCAAAACCATCAGCACCAGCGGCCGCCCAGCCTGAACCGAGCACGCACACCATGAGCACGCAAAACGCACGCGATACGCATTTCTTCCTGGCCGGCTGGAATGGCCACTTAGAAAACCACAATGCGACCACACATTTCCAGCAGGCAATGAAAAGCGCCCCCACACCTACCGCGCCCTTGGTTGCAGAGCCCACCACCCGCTCCGATGCCGAAACCCTGGCACGCGCAGAAACCACAGCCCGCTTTCTCCTAGGCTGGAAATACGGCCAGATGCCCGCCAGTGCAGACACACTGCTGCGCCAGTCGGCCCGCGTCAAAGCGCAATGGGCATGGAACGCAGCATGCAAGCTGCTGCGATTCATCGACGGCAGCGCACCTGCAGAGGTGCCGGCCGCAACCTCCGAACCTATGGGCCCGGCAGCGCCTGCCGCCCAGGCGGTGGAGCCCGCAGCCGTTGCCCCTGGCCAGCGCGTTACGGTGAACGCGGGAGCGCTGCAGATGGTCGTCAACGCGCTGCGTCGTGATGCCGTAGAGGGAAAAGCTGCACGCGGAGAAATGGCAGACGAGCTGCTGGCAACCGTCGCCCCAGCGCCCGCAGCCGTGGCAGTGCCTGCGATGCAGTGGCGCGCAATCAAAGATGGAATGCCGGCATGGACGGATGACAATTCCATTCGCGTGATCGCAATCACAGCGGAGGACGATTTCAGCGGCGCCCAGGTCCATGACGTGGCGGCCGCCGACTTCCATATCCGCGACCCGGAAGGCCCCACCGATCCCGATAGCGTTGGCACCGAGGTCACCCGAGCCTGCACGCATTGGGCCTATCGTGACGAAATCTGGCCCCGCGCGGCGCTTGCCGCCACCCCACCAGCGCAAGCGGGGGCAGCAGAACCCGCGCCAATCACCTTCATGACGGTAGATCAAGCCTGTAAATGGGGCTGGGAAGATGTTCGCAAAGAGGTTGGTACGGAAGGCTGGACAGTAATGGACTCCGTAAACTACCACGGCTTCTTCTTGTGGGGATGGAACTACCGAGGGCAGTATGAGCTGCAGCGCGCCGCCACCCGGTCAGCATTCATGCAGGAACTGACGGCAGCGCCTGCAGCGTCCGCCCCCCAGGCGCAGAACGTGCAGCGGGATACGCAGCGATTGGATTACCTGCAGCAGCGATCCGCGACGGTTGACCTGTTGGTGCGCGGCTCAGGGTTTGATTTCCGCATTGGTGGCCTTGCCTGCTCGATCAATGGCGACATTCGCAAAGCCATCGACGCTGCTATCGCAGCCAGCGCAGCACAGAAAGGCGGTGCGTGATGGAGGTTCTTATTTTTATCGCGCTGGTGCTGGGCATGGCCTTGGCAGTTGCGGTCGTTCTTCTGCTGCGATACATGGAGGACGCAGACCGCTACCGCTGGCTGCGCGACTACCCCGCGTCATTGGTAGCCAACAATGAAATCAGTCGCTGGCTCCTACGCCGTCCTTTCGGGGCAGAAAAGATGGATGCAGTGATAGACGTTGGGATGGGGCGGGCACAGAGCGCAGCAGCGCATAAGGGGGAGTGAGCATGAGCCACATGGAAATGATCTATCTGGACGGCAACGATGCATGCAAGACCGGCGTGGGCGCGGAGTTTGAAACGCAACAGCGCACCTGGGATGCATTCAAGTCTGCGAAGCTGATCGCGGTACCTCCCGAGCGGGCAACGTTTGCCATCGACTACTTCAACCGCAATGGCGATCTGACCAACACGATCCACATCGATGACGTTGGCTTTCTGCGCATCACAGGCCGAGCGCCTGAGTCAGCCGCCTTCTATCGAGCCCACGATGCCGCGCACTGGGCCTGCGTTCGCGCATCCCTGAGTGCACAGCGCGCCCAGGCGCAGAAAGGCCAAGCATGAAACTCACCGACTGGCAGATCGTGACCATCTGCACCGGCTATGTGATCGAAGTCGATTGCAACAGTGGCGCCCGCCGCCGCGTTTATCGAAATGGGCGCATCGAGCCGATTGCATAAACGCGAACACAGCCACCATCACGACAACCAGCCCCGCCATTGAGCGGGGCTTTCTTTTGAGGCAAGAAAATGATCACACCCTACACCTGCACAGTCCAAGACGCCGCAGAGATCTTGAAGGTGCACACATCGACCGTCGAAAAGCTAATTGCCGCTGGCACCCTGCCTGCCGGCCGGGTCGGACAGCGGTACATCCTGAAGACCGCCGATGTGACCCGCTACGCCGATGACGTCATCATCAAGCAAACAGCAGATCGGATTACCAAAGGTCGTCGGCCAAGGTCGATCCACGCAGGTTTGCGTACCGCATGAGCATGCGGTGGCTTTTATGGCCTGTGATCTTCATGATCTTCGTCTCGCTCAGCTGGGTACGCTCAAACAAACGACTTGTGGCCTCGTGCCGCAGGTCGTGGAATTTGAGGTCCAGAGCGCCTGCATGCTCGAAGATATCCACAAACAGTTTGGACAAGAAATCCGTGGTGGCATGCAAATCGCGCGGGCTGCCAACCCCCTCAAGAAACGGAAACACCAACGCATCAGGGTCCGCATCTTCGGGCCTGAAGGCTTTCAGCTCAGCCATGGCCACGGAAGACAGTGGCACCTGGCGCTTGTCACCGTTCTTTGTTTTGTCCAAGAAAACCGTTTTCTTCCCCAGATCGACCTGGGCCCAGCGCAGGGTGAACATTTCGCGCATACGCATCGCTGACTCCACCGCCAGCACCATGATGCACTTCAAAGCAGCCTTGTCCCGCCGCCCTTCAAACTTCAAGGGCCGCTGCCGGCGGGGCAGCACACCGGCTGCCAGTACCCCCACGATCTTCTCCCACTCCCCAGGCTCAAGCCGCCTATCGCGCTCTTCATCCTTCCGCTCCACACCGGCCACGGCCGCATCCGCCTTGGTGTACTGGGCATAGCCATTCGGCAATGAGCGCAGAGCATGGTCCGGCATGGTCAAAAAGCCCTTTCGCATGCCCCAATCAGTGCAACGCGCCATGGCTCCCACTTTCGCAAGGATGGTTGTAGGAGCCACCTTGTCGATGCGCTTCATCTCCTGAATCCAGCCATCCACCCATGCGGCAGTGATCGCCGTGAGCGGCAGATGGCCATAGCGAGGCACGATGGTGTTGAGCGATCCCCGGTCCTTCGGGGACGGGTGGGCGTCACGCTCGTACTCCCGGACCAGCTCCGCGATGGTCAGAACCTTCTCTGTACGCTGGTGCTCTGTGGGGACAATCCCACGCGCCAGCAATGCCTCCAGACGCTCCGCATAGGCATCACCCTCCTCTTCGGTCGGGAAGGTCAAGTAGATCGGCTTTGCCAGTACACCCGCCTTTTTGAAGATGTACTGCCAGGTGCCGTTCGGAAATTGTTTTTTGCCCGCCATCCCTACTCCCAGAAACAGCCCGCCATGCTACTCCCTGACAGGTTGGTAGACAACGATTTACGGTTGGTAAGGACGGCTTACGGCGGCTTGATTGGTAGTTAAAGAGGGCAAAGAAAAAGGGCTTGGATTACTCCAAGCCCTTGATTTCATTAGATTTTAGTGGTGGGTCCTGACGGTCTCGAACCGCCGACCTACTCCGTGTAAAGGAGCCGCTCTACCAACTGAGCTAAGGACCCGACCGAAAACCTTGTATCAGTTCAGCGCATCCTTCAGGGCCTTGCCCGGACGGAACTTAGGCACCTTGGCAGCCTTGATCTTGATGGTGTCGCCAGTGCGGGGGTTGCGGCCGGTACGTGCAGCGCGCTTGCCGACGGCAAAGGTGCCGAAGCCCACCAGAGAGACTGTGCCGCCCTTCTTCAGGGTCTTCTTGACCGCATCGATGGTCGATTCCAGAGCGCGTGCAGCAGCTGCCTTGGAAATGTCGGCGTTGTTAGCAATGTGCTCAATCAGTTCTGTCTTATTCACAAGATGCCTCTCGAGAAAGTGGGTTAAACGTCGTGAAAGCGGGCCACTCGTGTGACGCATGCTTTGCTACACCAGCGCAGCACAGAGTAACCTGACTGGCAGTACCGCGTTGGGGCAGATTCTAGACGCAATTTTTCGCGCTTTTTCGCAAGTGCCTCGGTTTTTTGCGCAAAAGGGTGACGCGTGACTTTCCGCATTGACAAACCGGCAGACCCCGCGTGCAGCAAGGATTTGTACAAACACAGCCCCTGCCGGTGGGGGTTGCAGCCGTTTTTTCGCCTGCAGCGCAGACGCCGCGCTGCACAAACCGCACCACATTGGAGCTTGCCGATGGCCCTGAAAGTCGCGGTTTGGTGCATGCCTGTGGGGCTTGGGGACGGGGTGCGCTGCGGGAGCGTGGCGCATCAGCGACGCTGCCACTGCCGTCTGTACAGAGCGCGGGTGCGGTACGCCAGCACCGGCTGGCCGCTGCAGGGCGGCTGGGTGCGGCCGGGGCACGCGGTGGCCGCATGTGGTGGATACGTGCTGAGGCGGGGTGCAGCGACCGTGTGCACGTCCCGGGATTGCTATTGAATCAATAGCTGCCTGCACCCACCTGGAGCGCCCGGGCGGTGCAGCGGCCTGTTTTCAGCGGCTCATTTGCAGCGGCTTATCTGTCCACGCGGGCGCGGATCTCGGGAATGGCTTTTTGCAGGTAGTACACCATGGACCACACGGTCAGCACGGCGGCCAGCCAGATCAGCCAGTGCCCCCAGTAGCCGGTGTCCACGCCGGCGACCTTGCCGTCGTACAGCAAGAAGGGAATGGCCACCATCTGCACCATGGTCTTGACCTTGCCGATCATGTGCACGGCCACGCTCTTGCCTGCACCGATATGGGCCATCCATTCGCGCAGCGCGGAGATGGCGATTTCGCGGCCAATGATGATCAGCGCCACAAACACATCGGCCCGCTGCAGGTGCACCAGCACCAGCAGCGAGGCGCAGACCAGGAATTTGTCTGCCACCGGGTCCAGAAAGGCGCCAAAGGACGACGTCTGGTTGAGCCGGCGGGCCAGAAAGCCATCCAGCCAGTCGGTGGCCGCAAAGACAATGAACATCACCGCCGCAATCAGGTTGCGCGTGGCGGGATCAAAAGGGGCGTAGAACACTCCGACGATCAGCGGGATCGCGACGATGCGCGTCCAGGTCATCACAGTGGGGATGGTGAAAAACATGGGGGCGATTGTGGCACGCCACCGTGGCTTTCACCGGTAGCCCTTGCGCATGGGCCTGCAGCGTCCACTGCCGGGCCGCTGCAGGCCCGACTCGCGCGCCGAAACCACCACAAACGAAGCCTGGTACGGCGCGAACCGGTGTGAACCGATGTGTTTGCGGCCGCCGCCGCGCCGCTTCAGTGCAGGGCGCGGTAAATATCCTCGGCCAGTGCGGCGGAGATGCCCTCCACCGTCATCAGGTCTTCCACGCTGGCATCGGTCACGCCGCGCACACCGCCAAAGCGCTGCAGCAGGCGCGCGCGCTTCTTGGGGCCCACGCCGGGAATCTCTTCCAGGCTGCTGCTGCCGGTGCGCACCTTGGCGCGGGCCGCGCGCATGCCGGTGATGGCAAAGCGGTGGGCCTCGTCACGGATCTGCGCCACCAGCATCAGCGCGGCGGAGTCGTGGCCCAGGTAGACCTTGGGCCGGCCATCGGCAAACACCAGCTCCTCCAGGCCCACCTTGCGGCCCTCGCCCTTCTCCACCCCCACGATGCGCGCCAGGTCCAGACCCAGCTCGGTGAACACCTCGCGCGCCATGCTGACCTGGCCTTTGCCGCCGTCCACCAGCACCAGGTCCGGCAGGCGCGGTGCGCCGGCCGGCAGTTCGGCGCCACCGGCTTCGGCCAGGGCCTGGGCCACCGGCTTGTAGCGGCGGGTCAGCACCTGGCGCATGGCGGCATAGTCGTCGCCCGGGGTGATGCCGTTGATGTTGAAGCGCCGGTATTCGCTGCCCTGCATCTTGTGGTGGTGGAACACCACGCACGAGGCCTGGGTGCTTTCCCCGGCCGTGTGCGAAATGTCGAAGCATTCGATGAGCAGGTTTTCCAACCCTTCCTGCGGCAGGTCCAGGGCCTCGGCCAGCGCACGGGTGCGGGCCTGTTGCGAGCCTTCTTCGGACAGCAGCCGCGCCAGCTGGATGGCCGCGTTCTGCTGCGCCATCTCCAGCCAGATGCGGCGCTGGCCGCGCGGCTGGTGCTGGCTGCCGACCTTGTAGCCGGCCTGCTCCGACAGTGCCTGGGTCAGCTGCGGGTCCATGGCCTCGCTGACCAGCAGCACCGGCGGCACCGGTACGTCGATGTAGTGCTGCGCCACAAAGGCTTCCAGCACCCGCACCTCCACGGCCTGGGTCTGCTCGGCCTCGTCTTCGGTGGCGTAGACCCCCATGGCATCGTCCAGCTGGCTGGGGAAGTAGGCGCGGTCGCCCAGGTGGCGGCCGCCGCGCACCATGGCCAGGTTCACGCAGGCACGGCCGCCCTGCACCTTGACGGCCAGGATGTCCACATCCCGATCGTCGGCGGTTTCGATGGCCTGCTGGTGCAGCACGGTGGACAGCGCCGAAAGCTGGTTGCGCACCTCGGCCGCCAGCTCGAATTCGAGCTTGTCGGAATGCTCCATCATGCGCCGCTCCATGCTTTTGAGCAGGGAATCAGTCTCGCCGCGCAGCATGGCTTCGGCATTGCGCACGTCCAGCGCATAGGCTTCGGGCGAGATCAGGTCCACGCACGGCCCGGTGCAGCGCTTGATCTGGTAGAGCAGGCAGGGGCGCGAGCGGTTGGCAAACACCGTGTCCTCGCAGGTGCGCAGGCGGAACACCTTCTGCAGCAGCTGGATGGTTTCCTTGACCGCCCAGGCACTGGGGTACGGGCCGAAGTAGCGGTGGCGCTTGTCCACGCTGCCGCGGTAGTAGGCCATGCGCGGGAACATCTGGCCGGCGAACTCGCCTGCCTTGCCGTCCTTGCCGGCCACGCCGGTGATCTTCAGATAGGGATAGCTCTTGTCGTCCCGGAACAGGATATTGTACTTGGGGTGCTGCGTCTTGATGAGGTTGTTTTCCAGCAGCAGTGCCTCTGCCTCGGAGCGCACCACCGTGGTGTCCAGTCGCACGATCTTGCCGACCATGTGGCCGATGCGCGTGCCGCCATGGTCTTTCTGGAAGTAGCTGCCCACGCGGCGCTTGAGGTTGCGGGCCTTGCCCACATAGAGCAAGGTGTCCGCCGCATCGAAATAGCGGTAGACGCCCGGCAGTGCGGGTAAGGCGGCCACCTGGGCCAGGAGTTCGGCGGAATGCACATCAGAAGCCATGGCCCGTATTGTGCGTTGGCGCGCACCGCGCTGCCGCGTCCGCCGGCCATGGGCATGCGCCCACACCCCTAAAAAAAGCTGGGGCAGCGCTTGGCATGCGCTGCCCCAGCTTTTGTTCAGCCTTGGGGGTGTGGCCGTATGGGCCCGGCGGGATCTGCGGGACCCACGGCTTATTCCGCCTGGATGTTGGCGGACTTGACCACGCCGGCCCAGTTCTTCAGATCGCCGGCCACCATGGTGCCCAGCGCCTTGGGCGCCATGTAGTCGGCCGTGGCGCCCTGCTCTTCGGCCTTCTTCTTGAACGCCGGGTCCTGCACCACGGTCTTCACGTCAGCCGTCAGCTTGTCGATCACCGCCTGGGGCGTGCCGGCCGGGGCAAACAGCGCGAACCAGGAGGTGGCGTTCACGCCGGGGTAGCCCATTTCGGCCGTGGTGGGCACGTTCGGCAGGCTGGGCAGGCGTTCCTTGCCGGTGACGGCCAGCACCTTGAGCTTGCCGCTCTGGATGTGGGGCATGAATGGCGGCGCGGTGCCGAAGGTCAGGTCCACCTGGCCGCCCAGCAGGTCCTGCAGCGCCGGGCCGGTGCCCTTGTACGGTACGTGCACCATGTGGATGCCGGCCTGCTGTTCCAGCATGGCGCCGGTCACGTGCTGCAGCGAGCCATTGCCCGAGGAGGCGTAGTTCAGCTTGCCGGCATGGGCCTTGGCATAGGCCACCAGTTCCTTCATGTCCTTGACCGGCAGGTCGCCGCGCACCACGATGATCTGCGGCGCAGACACCAGGTTGGCCACGGGCACAAAGTCGTTCTGCTGCCAGGTCTGGCTCTTGCTCAGGTGGGGCGAGATCACATGGTAGCCCGAGTACTGCATCAGCAGGGTGTAGCCGTCGGCCGGCGCGCGCTTGACCTGGGCGGCCGCGAGGTTGCCGTTGCCGCCGCCCTTGTTTTCCACGATGACGCTCTGGCCGATCACCGGCGCCAGGGCCTGGGCCACCATGCGGCCCGACAGGTCGGTGGTGCCGCCGGCCGCAGCCGGCACGATGAAGGTGATGGGCTTGCTGGGGTAGTTGCCCTGGGCCCAGCCGGCAGCCGGAAGGGCCAGCGCCATGGCCGCAGCCAGTGCCGCACCATGCAGGCGGCGGCGGGTACAACGTGGGGACAGCGAAATGGAAGGCATACAAATCTCCTTGGGGTGTGCCGTTCAGGCTTGTTATCGGTGCAGGACGCCAGGGATCTGTTTCCCTGGGCACCTGCCGGTGCAGTGGCTGCTGGCCGGGTGGCTGCAGCTTCTTGGTGGAAGGCGGACAGTGCGTCCCTGCTCCATGCCCCCGCATGGAACCGGGCGTGCTGTCAGCCCATCAATGGATCTTAGGATCGCATCGGATCAGGCCCGCGCCAGGGCGCGCTCCCGCAGTGCGGCAAAGTCGGCCGGCGGCTGGTGCAGATCCAGGCGGCAGCCCGCCTTGGCAATCTGGCTGGGTGTGTCGTGGCCGATCAGCGCCGGCAGCGCACGCGCCGCCGCCACCACCTGCTCCAGGTCCACGCCGGTGTCATAGCCCATCAGCTCCAGTGCGTGCACGATCTCTTCGGTGCAGGCATTGCCGGAGGCGCCGGGCGCATACGGGCAGCCGCCCAAACCGCCGATCGATGCATCGAAGCGGTCGGCACCCGCGTCGATGGAGGCCAGCACATTTGCCAGCGCCATGCCGCGCGTGTTGTGGAAGTGCAGGGTCAGGCCCAGCTGGGGCCAGCGCGCCTTGTACGCGGCCACCAGGGCATGTACCTGGCTGGGATAGGCCATGCCCGTGGTGTCGCACAGGGTCACGCCCTGCACGCCCAGGTCGGCAAAGCGCTGCACCCAGGCCAGCACCTCGGCCTGCGGCACGTCGCCTTCCATGGGACAGCCGAAGCAGCAGGACAGCGATACATTCACCGGCACACGTGCCTGCTGCGCCGTGGCGATCACCTGCTGCAGCGCCGCGAAGGACTGGCTGCGCTGCATGCGCAGATTGCAGAGGTTGTGTGTCTCGCTGACCGACATCACCAGGTTCAGCTCGTCGGTGAGCGCTTCGATGGCGCGCTCGGCGCCGCGCACATTGGGCACCAGGGCGGTGTAAACCGTGCCGGGGCGGCGTGCGATCTCGCGCATCACCACCTCGCCGTCGCGCAGTGCCGGAATGGCCGTGGGCGAGACAAAGGCCGTGACCTCGATCTTGGACAGCCCGGCCGCCGACAGCGCATTCACCAGCGCAATCTTGTCTTCGGTGGGCACGAACGCCTGCTCCATCTGCAGGCCGTCGCGCGTGCCGACTTCATTCATGTAGATGCGGCGATCCGCACCCTGCCACAGGTTCTGGTTGTTCATTGGATGACTCCCTTGGCGCGCAGCTGCGCAATCTGGTCGGCCGTCAGCCCCACCTCGGCCAGCACGGCATCGGTGTCGTCGCCCACATGGGGGGCGCTGCTGCGCACGGTGCCGGGCGTGGCGCTGAGCTTGGGCACGATGCCGGGCACTTCCAACGCATGGCCGTCGCGGGTGTGCTGGGTCAGGATCATCTCGCGGGCGCGGTAGTGCGGGTCCTCGGCAATGTCCTTGGCGGTGTAGACCTTGCCGGCCGGCACGCGTGCGGCGCCCAGCTGGTCCATCACCTGCTGCACGGTCTGCTGCCGGGTCCAGTGGCCGATCACGCCGTCGATCTCGGCCACCCGCGCCACGCGGCCGGCGTTGTCGGCCAAGTCGGGCGCATCGGCCAGGTCCTGGCGGCCGATCACGCCCATCAGGCGCTTGAAGATGGAGTCGCCATTGCCCGCCACCAGCACCCAGCCGTCCTGGCAGGGATAGGCATTGGACGGGGCGATGCCCGGCAGCGCGCTGCCGGCGGCTTCGCGCACGGCACCGAAGGCGCTGTATTCGGGCAACAGACTTTCCATCACGTTGAACACGGCTTCGTGCAGTGCCACGTCGATGACCTGGCCCGGGCCGCCGTTCACCTTGCGGTGGTAGAGGGCCATCATCACGCCGATCACGCCATGCAGCGCCGCCAGCGTGTCGCCGATGGACACGCCCACGCGCACCGGCACGCGGCCGGGCTCGGCCGTCAGATGGCGCAGGCCGCCCATGGCTTCCCCGATCACGCCGAACCCTGGCAGATCGCGGTACGGGCCGGTCTGGCCGTAACCGGAGATGCGCAGGATCACCAGCCCGGGGTTGAGGGCGTGCAGCGCCTCGGGCGACATGCCCCAGCCTTCCAGCGTGCCGGGGCGGAAATTCTCCACCAGCACATCGGCCTCGGCAATCAGCTTGCGCGCCAGGTCCTGCGCTTCCTGCTGGCGCAGGTCCAGTGCGATGGAGCGCTTGTTGCGCGACTGCACCTGCCACCAGACGGAGGTGCCATCCTGGATCAGGCGCCAGTTGCGCAGCGGATCGCCGGCGCCGGGTGCCTCGATCTTCACCACATCGGCGCCAAATTCACCCAGCGTCTTGCCGCAGAAAGGGCCGGCAATCAGTTGCCCCATCTCGACCACCTTCACCCCCTGCAGCGCGCGCGGCGTGGCAGTCTGGGTGGCGGGGTCCCGTATCCATTGCGTTGTGGACATCGCGTCTTGTCTCCATATCCCAGGCCCATGGTCTCCGGGCCTTTGTGCGGGCATCTTGCCGCCGGTCGCGCAGTGTGCAAAACGCTGAAATGCGAAGCTGCCATCGCATTTCGGCATAGCCGGACCGCGTGACGGGATAATGACACCCCTCTCCTGTTGCACCGTATGAAGCTCGACCCCGTCACCCTGCGCCTGTTTGTGGCCGTCATGGAAGAAAGCGCCATTGCCCGCGCCGCCGCGCGCGAGCACATTGCCCCGTCTGCCGCCAGCCGCCGCCTGGCCGAACTGGAAGCCCAGCTGCAGGTGGAGCTGTTCACCCGCAGCAACCGCGGCAGCCAGCCCACCGCCGCCGCCTATGCGCTGCTGCACATGGCGCGCAGCGTGCTCAACGAGCTGGACGGCATTGCCACGCAAATCAAGGACTACGGCCGCGACCACGGCAGCGGCCTGCGCGGCCATGTGCGCGTGGTGGCCAATATCTCGGTCATCACCCAGTTCCTGCCGGCGCAGCTGCAGCGCTTTCTGGCCCAGCACCCGCAAGTGGATGTACGCCTGCAGGAGCGCGTGAGCACCGACATTGCCCGTGCCGTGGCCGACAACGAGGCCGATATCGGCCTGCTCAACAACGGCAGCTATGGCGAGAAAATCCAGCTGCGCCCCTACCGGCGCGACCGACTGGCCGTGGTCGTGCCCCATGGCCATGCCCTGGTGCGACGGCGCAGCGTGCGCCTGGCCGAGCTGGTGCAGTACGACTGGGTGGGCATGCATGCCGGCAGCGCGCTCAACCACCTGGTCACGCGCGCGGCCGCCGACCAGGGCCTGCAGCCGCGCCTTCGCATGAAGGTGACCGGCTATGACGCCCTGTGCCTGATGGTGGCTTCCGGCCTGGGCATCGGCATCCTGCCCGAAGGCAGCGCCCGCCTGTACCTGGGCACGCTGCCGCTGCACTGCATTGCGCTGCAGGAGCCCTGGGCCGAACGCGAGCTGATGCTGTGCGTGCGCGCCACCGAAACCCTGTCCCCTGTCACCCAGCTGCTGGCCGAGCACCTGTGCCAGCCGGCCGCCGACTGAAGTTCCTGCATGCCCGAATTTCTTCCGCTCCCCCCCTCTGCCGTCCCGGCCGCTGCTGCGCCACGCACCTGGGACCTGTTCTGCCAGGTGATCGACAACTTTGGCGATGTGGGCGTGTGCTGGCGCGCCGCGTCGGAGCTGGTGGCGCGCGGCCAGACCGTGCGGCTGTGGATGGACGATGCCAGCGCCCTGCAATGGATGGCACCGCTGCCGCACCCGCCTGGCCTCACGGTGCACCCCTGGCCCGCCAGCGCCGCCGATGTGCCTGCGCGCGTGGGCGAGGTGGTGGTGGAAGCCTTTGGCTGCGAGATTCCCGCACCGTTTCTGCAGGCCCTGGCCGCCCAGGCGGCGGCCGACCGGCCGCCGGTGTGGATCAACCTGGAATACCTGTCCGCCGAAGACTATGTGGCGCGCTGCCACCGCCTGCCTTCGCGCCTGATGAGCGGGCCGGCCAGCGGGCTGACGCGCTGGTTTTTCTACCCTGGCTTCACCGCCGACACCGGCGGGCTGATTGCCGAGCACGACCTGGCGGCGCGCCAGGCGGCCTTCGCCGCCCAGGGCCGCAGCGCCTGGCGTGCCGCCCACGGCCTGCAGGACGGTGACTGGGCCATCAGCCTGTTCTGCTATGAACCGCCGGCCCTGCCCCAGTTGCTGGCCCAGTTGCGGGAGCAGCCCGCGCCTGCACAGGCCGGCTGGCAGCCCCGGCTGCTGACCACGCCAGGCCGCGCCACGGCGGCGGTGGCGGCCGCCCGGCAGACCGCCCCTCAGCTGGAAAGCCTGGACATCCGCCCGCTGCCCATCTGCCCCCAGCCGCAGTTCGACGAAATGCTGTGGGCCTGCGACCTGAACCTGGTGCGCGGCGAGGATTCGCTGGTACGTGCGCTGTGGGCGGGCCAGCCACTGGTATGGCACATCTACCCCCAGGATGACAACGCCCACCACGCCAAGCTGGACGCATTTCTGGATTGGCTGCAGGCCCCGGCGGCATTGCGGTCTTTTCACCACGCGTGGAACGGGCTGGCGCCGGCCGATTCCCTGCCCCGGCTCACCCCCGGTTTGCTGCGGCAATGGCAGGCCTGCACGCTTGCGGCGCGTCAAAAATTGCATGCCCAAACCGACTTGATCGCACAGCTGCTGCAGTTTGTGGCCGAAAAAAGTTAAAATCGACGTTTTGCCTTCTTGGGCCCGCCTTTTTTGAACAGGCTGTGGCCCTGAGGCTCCCGCCGCGGAACATGCGGCAGGCCCTCGTCATCGAACGCCATTGCAGCGCCACTGACGCCTTCGCCTGCCGCGTAGAGCGGCTCAACCTCCCGCAATCAGCTATGAAAATCGCTCAAGAAATCCGCGCCGGCAACGTGATCATGTTCGACAAGAACCCCATGATCGTTCTGAAGACCGAATACGCCCGTGGCGGCCGTGGCGCTGCCACCGTGCGCATGAAGCTCAAGAGCCTGATCGGCAACTTCGGCACAGAAAACGTGTTCAAGGCCGACGACAAGATCGACAACGTGATCCTGGACAAGAAGGATTGCACCTACTCCTACTTCGCTGACCCGATGTACGTGTGGATGGACGACGAGTTCAACCAGTACGAAGTGGAAGCCGAAAACATGGCCGACGCCCTGAACTACCTGGAAGACGGCATGACCGCCGAAGTGGTGTTCTATGACGGCAAGGCCATCTCGGTCGAACTGCCCACCACCATCGTGCGCGAAATCACCTGGACCGAACCCGCTGTGAAGGGCGACACGTCCGGCAAGGTGCTCAAGCCCGCCAAGATCGCTACCGGTTTCGAAGTGGCTGTGCCCCTGTTCGTGGCCCAGGAAGACAAGATCGAAATCGACACCCGCACCGGCGAATACCGCAAGCGCGTGTAATGGCGCTGCAGCCCCGGCGGCTGCACTCCATGCAAAAAGGCTTCCCTCGGGAAGCCTTTTTTTGTGCGCTGTGCTGGGCACAACGCGGTGGGAAGCAGGACTGAAGGACTGGAGGGCGGCAGCGCCTGTGCACCGCCTGCCTTCCGGCCATTCTCAGACCGCCCTCAGACCGTTTTCAGACCGGGATACCGACCAGATCGTGGCCTTGCGCGCCCAGGATGCGCACGCTGATCAGATCGCCCACCTTGTAGGTCTTGCTGGCCTTTTCGGGCGGCTGGATGTGGACCACACCGTCGATCTCGGGCGCATCGGCATAGGTTCGGCCCACGCCGCCCTTCTTGCCCAGGCTCACGGCCTTGTCCACCACCACCTTCATGACCTGGCCCACGCGGCGCTGCAGGCGCTTGGCGGACACTTCCTCGGCCACTTCCATGAAGCGGGCGCGGCGTGCTTCGCGCACAGACTCGGGCAGCATGCCGGGCAGCTCGTTGGCGGTGGCGCCTTCGACCGGGCTGTAGGCAAAGCAGCCGGCGCGGTCGATTTCGGCTTCACGGATGAAGTCCAGCAGGTGTTCGAACTCTTCTTCGGTCTCGCCGGGGAAACCGGCGATGAAGGTGCTGCGGATGACCAGCTCGGGGCAGATGGCACGCCATTCGCGGATGCGGTCCAGGTTCTTCTCGCCCGATGCAGGGCGCTTCATGCGCTTGAGCACATCGGGGTGGCTGTGCTGCAGCGGCACATCCAGGTAAGGCAGGATCTTGCCTTCGGCCATCAGCGGCAGGATGTTGTCCACCGTGGGATAGGGGTAGACATAGTGCAGGCGCACCCAGGCGCCGTGCTGCGCGGCCAGCTTGCCCAGCTCTTCGGTCAGCTCCAGCATGCGGGTCTTGACCGGCTTGCCGTCCCAGAAACCGGTGCGGTACTTCACGTCCACGCCGTAGGCCGAGGTGTCCTGGCTGATGACCAGCAGTTCCTTGACGCCGCCTTCGAACAGCGCCTTGGCTTCCTTGAGCACATCGCCGATCGGGCGCGAGACCAGATCCCCGCGCATGCTGGGGATGATGCAGAAGGTGCAGCGGTGGTTGCAGCCTTCGGAAATCTTCAGATAAGCGTAGTGCTTGGGCGTGAGCTTGATGCCTGCATCGCCAAAGCTGCCCGGCACCAGATCGACAAAGGGATCGTGGGGCTTGGGCAGGTGGGTGTGCACCGCATCCATCACCTCCTGCGTGGCGTGGGGGCCGGTCACGGCCAGCACGCTGGGGTGAATTTCGGCCACCATGGTGGCGCCGCCTTCTTTGCCGGCCTTGGCACCCAGGCAACCGGTGACGATCACCTTGCCGTTGGCGGCCAGGGCTTCACCGATGGTGTCCAGGCTTTCCTTGACGGCATCGTCGATGAAGCCGCAGGTGTTGACGATGACCAGATCCGCGCCTTCAAAGGTCTTGGAGGTCTGGTAGCCCTCGGCGCTAAGCTGGGTGAGGATCAGTTCGGAGTCGGTCAGGGCCTTGGGGCAGCCCAGCGACACAAAGCCCACTTTGGGGGCGCTGGCTACAGGGGTGTTTGCTTCGCTTGTCATGGTGTTTCCGTGTGGGGAGGATTCCGTCCGCCGCAAGAAGCTTGCAGGCACTTTCCGGCCCTGCCAGACAAAATCGAACCGGGCATTCTATCGGCTCGCCCCACGGCATGTGCAAAGCGGGGCATCCCGCCGGCCCTCCCCCTCTGATCTGCCCCGGCCGCCCTCAGCCCAGCGCCCGGCCAGAGGGCAGTCGGCGTCAGCCCGCGCGCGTCACAAACAGGGCGGCGCGCTGCTCCATCTGCTGGGTGTGGGCCTGCAGCATCTGCGCCGTGGCCAGCGACTGCTCGGCCAGTTCGGCATTCTGCGCGGTGGCCTGCTCCAGCTGGCCGATGGCGTCGCTGATCTGGGCAATGCCTTCGTGCTGCTGCACCGCCGCCTGGGCGATGTCCTGCATGCGTTCGGCGACTTCGCCGATGCGGCTTTCAAAGCCCTGCATCACGGACTGCACCTGGCCGCTCAGGGCCGCACCCTGGGCCACGGCCTGCACGGAGCGGTCGATCTGGCGGCGGATGTCCTTGGCGGCTTCGCCGCTGCGCAGCGCCAGGCGGCGCACTTCCTCGGCCACCACGGCAAAGCCGCGGCCTTGCTCGCCCGCACGGGCGGCTTCCACGGCGGCATTCAGCGCCAGCAGATTGGTCTGGAAGGCCAGGCTGTCCACCACGCCCACGATGCTGGCGATTTCGTCCGAGCCGCGCTGCACGGTCTGCATGTTCTGCACCAGCTGGTCCACCATGCTGCCGCCCTGGCGGGCGTCCTGCGCAGCCTGCCCCACCAGGCCATGGGCATGCTGGGCGATCTGCGCGGTGCTGCCCACGGTCTGGCGGATTTCGTGCGCGGCGGTGGCGGTTTCCTCCACGCTGTGGCGGGCTTGTTCGGTGCGGGCCGACAGTTCCTGGCTGCCCGCCGCAATGCGGGCACTGGCCGACTGCAGGGCCGCTGCGGTCTGCTTGACGCTGTCCACCGTGTCGTGCACGCGCATGAACATCTGCTGCAGGCGCTGGGCCACGGCGGTGGCCACGGGCGCAGCGGCCACATCCAGCACCATGGCCTGTGGCTGGTCCACCTGCTGCACCAGGGCATTGAGTTCCCGCCCTTGCGAGAACGCCTGGTTCATGCGGTAGACGATGAAGATCTCCACCCCGGTCTGCAGCACCACATAGGCGGCATGCAGCAGCACGCGCGGGAAGCTGGCTTCCGTCAGGCAGTACATGCCCAGGCCCCAGGCCTGCAGGCGGTCGAACAGCACATGGTGCACGGCAAAGAAGGCTGCGCAGGCCAGCACCACCCGCCAGTCGCGGTAGACCATGACCAGCGCCAGCGTGACGAAGACGCCGAAGTGGAATTCGATCATGCCCAGCGAGACCTGGATGTGCAGCGCCACCGTGGCGCTCAGCAGCAGCGGCAGCACAAAGCGCGTCCACTGCGAGCCACGGGCCAGGGCATAGGACACCAGCGCCAGGGCCGCCACCGCGCCCCCGGCCACGGCGGGCAGCACCGCCGTGCTCATCACCGCGCCGATGACCACGGCCACGGCGGCCGACACCAGGGTCAGCAGCAGCAGCAGCAGATCGGCCTGCCTGCCGACCGCCTGCGCATCCAGCGGCACTTCCGCCTGGCTGCGCGCCTGTATCCCTGCAGAACCGCCGCGGGCCTGCTCCCGAATTTCAACACCATCCATATGACAACGGCGCCCGAAGGCGCCGACCTGCGTTCACCCGCGCACCGGCCCGCTGCCAGCACCTCCCGGGGTTCGTGTCAAATTGTATGAATACGGACAGAACCATCCCCCGGCCTGGCGCTTGCCCAATCCCTGCCTGGGCGTATGTGCCCTTGCGCTTGCACAGCCCGCGAAAATCGCCTAACGCGCGACTAATGGATTCCCAAAAGAAGCAGAGCCAGGCTATCGACGCTCATGCAAAACGGACCCGAAGGTCCGTCGTGTGGGAGCACGCATGCTCGTTCTGTGCCCGGTCTGAGCCCAGACTGAGTCTGGCCGGATCACTGTGTCGGTCAGCGCTTGAGGCCGAACATGGACATCATCTGCTCGGTCTGCTTTTGCATCTGCTCCTGCATCTTCTGCATCTGCTCGGTGTAGCCCGCCGGCATCATGGGGTTGGGCATCTGCATCATCTTGGCCCAGGCATCGGTGCCGCCCACGCCGGACTGTTCGGACATCTTGTTCTGGAAGTCGGTGAACATCTGCACGTTCTTCTCGATGTAGCTGCCCATATAGCCCTGCATCGCATGGCCGTAGAAGCGGATGATGTTGGCCAGCATGGCTTCGCTGAACATGGGCGCGCCACCGGCTTCTTCTTCCAGAATGATCTGCAGCAGGATGGAACGGGTCAGATCCTCACCCGACTTGGCGTCACGCACCACCACGGGTTCGCGCTCGATCACCAGCTGGCGCACTTCGGCCAGGGTGATATAGGACGAGGTGTCGGTGTCATACAAGCGGCGGTTCGGGTACTTCTTGATGACGCGCTGCTTGGATGCGGACGGGTTGGTGCTGTTTTCTGTGGTGGTCATCTGGGACTCCTCCGGGCCCGGGCCCGCTGCCTGTGTCGGTCTGTGTGTATTTGCAGCTGCCGATTCTAAGGACGCCAGCGCCTCCGGCTGCGCAGGGCCAACCCTGATCCCTGGACATAGCAGCACAGAATGCTCTTTTCGTGATAGCAGCCCATGCGCTTGCCGTCTGGGCAAATAAGCCGACAGCGCGCAAACTGTTGCTGCATGCCTTGCCACCGCTCCTGCTTTTGAGGGCAGTCACCATGCCTGCCTGCGCTTTGCCGGCGCACAGGCAACAAAAAAGCCTTTCATCTTGCGATGAAAGGCTTTTGAATTTGGTAGGCGCGATTGGACTCGAACCAACGACCCCCACCATGTCAAGGTGGTGCTCTAACCAGCTGAGCTACGCGCCTGTCGTTGAAGCTGCAAGTATAGCAGGCTGAAATGGGCACTTTGGAAAAGTGCCGCAGATTTTCTGCAGGCCGCTGCAGCATTCGTGCGCTGCCCTCTGCGCCACCGGCGCCTGGGGCGACAATGACCGCTTGCCCCACGCTTTCTGAACCATGCAATTTACCCAACCCGGTGTCCTGGCCCCGCTGCCCGTTGTGGGCCGCTATGTCTTTTTCTCGCTGCAAGGCGATGCCGCCGCCCTGCGCACCGCCTTGGCACAGCTGCGCAGCCACGCCGATGGCGCGCGCACGGTGGTCGCCGTCGGCCCCTCCCTGGCCCAGGCGCTGGATGCCGATATTCCGGGCCTGCGCGATTTCCCGGTGCTGCAGGGCGTGGCTCCGGCACAGTCGGTCAGCACCCCATCGGCGCTGTGCCTGTGGCTGCGCGGTGAAGAGCGCGGCGAGCTGCTGCTGCGCACGCGCCGCCTGGCCCAGTTGCTGGCGCCAGCGTTGACCGTGGAGCACATCGTGGACGCGTTCCGCCACGGCCACGGCCCCAATGGCTACGGCCGCGATCTGACCGGCTACGAGGACGGCACGGAAAACCCGGTGGATGCCGAGGCCGAAGCCGCCGGCTGCCTGCGCTGCGCCACCATGGGGCTGCACGGCTCCAGCTTTCTGGCGATGCAGCAGTGGGAGCACAACATGCCCGCCTTCCATTCCCTGGCACCGGACGCACGCGACAACGCCATGGGCCGCCGCCTGAGCGACAACGAGGAGCTGGACGATGCGCCCGCCTCCGCCCACACCAAGCGCACCGCCCAGGAAAGCTTCACGCCCGAGGCCTTTGTGGTGCGCCGCTCCATGCCCTGGTGGAACACCAGCGCCCAGGGCCAGGACCGCATGGGCCTGATGTTTGCCGCCTTCGGCCATTCGCTGGATGCCTTCGAAGCCCAGTGGCGCCGCATGCTGGGCCTGGAGGACGGCGTGAGCGATGCGCTGTTCCAGTTCTCGCAACCGCTGAGCGGCAGCTACTACTGGTGCCCGCCGGTGCACCAAGGCCAGATCGATCTGCGCCTGCTGGGCGCGTAACACCGCCACATAACGCCAGCGCACCACACCAGCGCGCGGCGCCAACGGATGGTGCCAAGGCATCACGCACCGCGCGCTGACAGTACCAAGGGCTTCCTGCAGGAAGCCCTTTTGCATGGTGCCGGAGATGGCGGGGACGCGCGATCTTGCACGGCCTTGCGCGGGCGTGCTCAGACCACCTTGGCGCGCTCCAGCATGGCGTGCATCAGCACATTGCAGCCGGCGGTGATGTCGGCCGGCGTGGCGTCTTCGATCTCGTTGTGGCTGATGCCGTCCTTGCACGGGATGAAGACCATGCCCGCCGGGGCCAGCCGGGCCATGTAGACCGCATCGTGGCCCGCACCCGAGACCGCCGGCATGTGCGAATAGCCCAGGGCCTTGGCGGCCCGCGCCACCGCGTCCACGCAGTCCGCATGGAAAGGCTGGGCCGGGTAGTTGGAGACCAGCGTGATCTCGATGGGCAGGCCGCTGGCCTGGCTGATGCGCGCGGCCACGGCGCGGATGTCGGCATCCATGGCGTCGCAGTCGGCGTCGCTGGCATTGCGCAGGTCGATGCTGAACTTGACCTGGCCCGGGATCACATTGCGGCTGTTGGGGTGCACCTGCACCATGCCCACCGTGCCACGGCCATGCGGCGGATGGCGGTGGGCACAGGCCACCACTTCCTGCATCAGCTGCGCGGCCACCTGCAGGGCGTCCTTGCGCAAGGCCATGGGTGTGGGGCCGGCATGGGCTTCCATGCCGGTGACCACACAGTCATACCAGCGGATGCCCAGCACCCCGGTGACCACGCCGATGGTCTTGGCGTTGTCTTCCAGCACCGGGCCCTGTTCGATGTGCGCTTCGAAATAGGCGCCGATGGGGTGGTCGCCCGGCTCCTGGCTGCCCACATAGCCGATGCGTTCCAGCTCCCCGCCGACGGTCTTGCCTTCGGTGTCGGTGGCGGCATAGGCATGCTCCAGCGTGAAGGCCTTGGCGAACACGCCCGAGCCCATCATCACCGGGACAAAGCGCGAGCCCTCCTCATTGGTCCAGAAGGCCACTTCGATGGGGGCTTCGGTTTCGATGCCGTGGTCGTTGAGGGTGCGCACCACTTCCAGGCCGGCCAGCACGCCGTAGTTGCCGTCGAACTTGCCGCCCGTGGGCTGGGTGTCGATGTGGCTGCCCGTCATGATGGGCGGCAGGCTGTTGTCGCGCCCGGGCCGGCGCATGAAGCCGTTGCCGATCTTGTCGATGGTCACCGTCATGCCGGCCTCGCGCGCCCAGCGGGTCACCAGGTCACGGCCCTGCTTGTCCAGATCGGTCAGGGTCAGCCGGCACACGCCACCCTTGGGCGTGGCACCGATCTGTGCCAGCTCCATCAGCGCATCCCACAGCCGGGGGCCGTTGACGCGCAGCTGCGCGATGTCTTGCTTCTGCATCACTGGGGTGTCCATGGTGGTTCTCCTTGTCCCGCCGGCTTCAGCGCAGCACGGGCGTGGGTTGCAGGGTGGCGGCGCGGCGCTGCACCGCGTCGAAATTGGGACCGAAAGCCGGGCGCTTGATGTAGCGGCCCTTGCCCTGCACGGCGCGCAGATCGCCCTGGGCATAGGCCACCACGCCCTGGCTGATGGTGTGACTGGGCATGCCCTGCACGGTGCGCCCTTCGAAGATGTTGTAGTCGCCCTTGGAATGCTGGGTCTTGACCGACAGCGTGTGGCTGGCCTGAGGGTCCCACACCACCAGATCGGCGTCCGCCCCCACCCCCACCAGCCCCTTGCGGGGGTAGATGTTGAACAGCTTGGCGGTGTTGGCAGAGGTGATGGCCACGAACTCGCTGGGCGTCAGCCGCCCGGTGTTCACGCCCGCATCCCAGATCACGGCCAGGCGCTCTTCCACGCCGCCCGTGCCGTTGGGGATCTTGGCGAAGTTGTCCTTGCCCATGGCTTTCTGCGCTGCGCAGAAGGTGCAGTGGTCCGTGGCGGTGGTGTGCAGCTGGCCCGACTGCAGGCCTTGCCACAGCGCTTCCTGGTGGCCCTTGGCGCGGAAGGGCGGACTCATCACATGGGCCGCGGCCTTGGCGAAATCCGGATCGCGGTAGACGCTTTCGTCGATCACCAGGTGGCCGGCCAGCACCTCGCCGTACACGCGCTGACCGCGGGCACGTGCCGCGGCAATGGCCTGTGCCGCCTCCATGCAGCTGACGTGCACCACGTAGATGGGCACGCCCAGCACGCCGGCAATGGCGATGGCGCGGTTGGCGGCCTCGGCCTCCACCATGGGTGGCCGCGCCAACGGATGGCCTTCGGGCCCGGTGATGCCCATGCGCGCCACTTCCTGCTGCAGCAGGTAGACCAGCTCGCCGTTTTCGGCATGCACCGTGGGCATGGCGCCCAGCTCCAGCGCGCGCTTGAAGCTGTTCACCAGCGTTTCGTCGTCGCACATGATGGCGTTCTTGTAGGCCATGAAGTGCTTGAAGCTGTTGATGCCCTCCTCCCGCACCAGGATGCCCATGTCGGCGTGGACCTGCTCGCTCCACCAGGTGACGGCCACGTGGAAGGAATAGTCGGCGGCCGATTTCTCGGCCCAGCCGCGCCATTTCCGGTAGGCGTCCAGCAGCGGCTCCTGCGGATCGGGAATCACGAAATCGATGATGCTCGTGGTGCCCCCGGCCAGCGCCGCCGCCGTGCCGGTGTAGAAGTCATCGGCGGTCACGGTGCCCATGAAGGGGAGCTGCATGTGGGTGTGCGGATCAATGCCGCCGGGCATCACCAACTGGCCCGACGCATCGATCACCTCCGTCCCCGCCGGCGCCAGTGCGGCGGCATCGGCCCCCACCGCAGCGATCACGCCGTCCACACACAGCACATCGGCTTTTTCCTGCCGGTCTGCATTTACCACCGTTCCGCCACGTATCAGCAAAGCTCCATGCATTCCCGTCTCCTTGGTATCCACACGCACACGCTGTGCACGCGGGAAGGCGCTGTGCCCTCCCGCGTGCGTCCTCAACCGGCTTGCTCCACACCCTTCTTGGCCGTCAGGTAGTAGTAGGTGCTGGCCACTGCCAGACTGAAGAACCAGCCAAAGTCAAAGATGCTTTTCCAGATCTGTCCCACGCTGTTGGCGTCCACCACGCCCGACACCGCCAGATAGCCCGGCAGGCAGGGCAGCACGCCCAGCGCAAAGGCGGCCACGGCATGCATGTTCCAGCCATTGGTGTACTCATAGCGGCCGCCGCGCACATACAGGTCCTCGACCTTCAGCCGGGTCTTGCGGATCAGGTAGTAGTCCACCAGTAGCACGCCGGCAATCGCGCCCAGCAAGGTGCCGTAGCCGCCCAGCCAGGTGAACAGGTAGCCGCCCGAAGTGGCCAGCAGCTTCCAGGGCATGAACAGCAGGCCGAGGACGGCGGCAATCATGCCGCCCATGCGAAAGCTCACCTTGGACGGTGCCAGCTGGCTGAAGTCATACGAGGGCGACAGCAGGTTGGCCGCCACGTTGGTGGTGAGGTTGGCCAGCAGAATCACCAGCAGGCCAATCCCCGAGGCGAAGCTGCCCATCTTGGTCAGCAGCGCATCGGGAAACAGTTCGGCCTTGCCATACAGGATGGCCGAGGCCGAGAAGCCGATGACCCCCACCATGGAGAACAGCGCCATCGGGATGGGCAGGCCCACGGCCTGACCGATCGTCTGGTCCTTCTGCGAACGCGCAAAGCGGGTGAAGTCCGGAATGTTCAGTGCCAGCGTGGCCCAGAAACCCACCAGACCGGTCAAGGCCGCCCAGGTCTTGGGGCCGCCCTCCACCACCTTGGCCGGCAGGTTGAACAGCTGGCCGGCCGGAACGCGGTACATCAGCACCGCCACGAACACGATGGAGGCCACCACCATCAGCGGCGCGGCAATCACCTCCAGCTTGCGGATGGACTCTGGCCCGTGCCAGATGAACCAGATGTGCACCAGCCAGAAGGCCATGAAGCACATGAACTGGGAGGTGCTGATGGTTTCACCCGCCGCCGGCCCCGCCAGGTTGAAGCCCAGGATGTTCAGAAACCCGTGCAGTGCCAGCGCGCCGAAGTAGCAATTGATCGAGAACCAGCCGCAGCCCACCAGGCCGCGCAGCACGGCGGGCAGGTTGGAGCCTTTGACACCGAACGAGGCCCGCGCCAGCACCGGAAAGGGGATGCCGTACTTGGGGCCCACCCGGCCGATCAGCGTCATGGGCACGAGCACGATGCAGTTGGCCAGGAACACCAGCCAGACCGCCTGCTGCCAGGAAAAGCCCTGGTCCAGCATGGAGCTGGCCATGGTGTAGGTAGGCACGCAGACCACCATGCCGACCCAGAGCGCGGCGTAGTCCTGCCATCGCCAGGTGCGATGCGCCAGAGGGGTGGGAAGCAGATCCGCATTGGATAGCGCCTGATCGGCGGGTGCGGATGAGGTGGATGCGCCGAGGGCGCCACTTGCACTACTGTTCATCTCCGAATCTCCTGTGGGGGTTCACTCACGGAACGACAAGAAACCCAGCCCGGTGCTACCGACTGCACGACATATCCCCTGAATCACCGGGTCTGGATCGCAAGTTCTTCTTCAGCATGATGTGTGCCAGTTGACAGTGCCGCGCACGCTGGAACACACCCTCGAAAACACCGCCAAAAGGCGTGGATTGCGCCTGTTCTGCCACTGCGTTGCACCAGAACAGGCACACACGCGCACCTCACACGGGCACCACCGCACGATGCGGGTTGTTGGGATGCGTTGTCCAGTTGGCGTATTCCCCGGTGACCGTCTTTCCGGTGCGCAGATCCACTTCGCCCGGCTGCAGGCTGCGCATGGAAATGCACTCCGGCACCGGACAGATGGAGACGCACAGATTGCAGCCCACGCACTCGGCTTCGTTCACCTCGAACTTGCGCACGCCGCCCTCTTTTTCGAAGGTGATGGCCTGGTGCGAGGTGTCTTCGCACACCACATGGCAGCGCCCGCACTGGATGCAGCTGTCCTGGTTGATGACGGCCTTGTCGATGTGGTTGAGGTTCAGGTCTTTCCAGTCCTTGACCGTGGGCACGGCCCGGCCCTGGAAGTCCTCGATGCGCGCAAAGCCATGCTGGTCCATGTAGTTGGACAGGCCGTCGCACATGTCCTGCACGATCTTGAAACCGTAGACCATGGCTGCCGTGCACACCTGCACATTGCCACAACCCAGTGCGATGTATTCGGCCGCATCCTTCCAGGTGGTGATGCCGCCGATGCCCGAGATCGGCAGGCCCGCCGTCTGCGGGTCGCGGGCGATCTCGGCCACCATGTTCTGGGCGATGGGCTTGACCGCCGGACCGCAGTAGCCGCCGTGCGAGCCCTGACCGTCGGTGCTGGGGTGCATCACCAAGGTATCCAGGTTCACCCCCATCAGCGAGTTGATGGTGTTGATCAGCGAGACGGCATCCGCACCGCCCGCCTTGGCTGCCCGCGCGGGATAGCGCACATCGGTGATGTTGGGCGTGAGTTTCACGATCACCGGCAGCTTGCTGTAGTGCTTGCACCAGGCCGTCACCATCTGGATGTATTCCGGCACCTGGCCCACGGCGGCGCCCATGCCGCGCTCGCTCATGCCGTGGGGGCAGCCGAAGTTCAGCTCCAGCCCGTCGGCCCCGGTGTCTTCCACCATGGGCAGGATGCGTTTCCAGCTTTCTTCCTCGCAGGGCACCATCAGCGAGGCGATCAGCGCGCGGTCCGGCCAGGCCTTTTTCACGCGGGTCATCTCCTCCAGATTGGTGCGCAGCGGCCGGTCGGTGATCAGCTCGATGTTGTTGAGCCCCATCACGCGCCGGTCCTGTGCCAGCAGGGTGGAGTAACGCGGTCCGTTGACGTTGACCACATGCGGGTCTTCACCCAGCGTCTTCCACACCACGCCACCCCAGCCGGCTTCGAAGGCGCGGGTGACGTTGATCTCCTTGTCCGTGGGCGGGGCCGATGCCAGCCAGAACGGGTTGGGGCTTGCAATGCCCAGAAAGCGGGTGCTGATGTCTGCCATATCCATGCTCCTTGAAAAGCGCGGGCACTGCCGCTTACACCCCGGCACCCACGGCGCTGGTCAGCGCCTGGTGCATGGCACGCGCGGCCACTTTGCCGTGCTCCACGGCTTCCACCGTCAGATCCTGGCCGCCGGCGCGGCAGTCGCCACCGGCCCACACGCGGGGCACACTGGTCTGGCCTTCGGCATCGGTGTCGATGCGGCCGTCGCGCAGCGCGATCGCACTGCCGGCATGGGCGCTGACATAGGTCTGGCCAATGGCCTTGAGCACCATGTCGGCGGGCACATCGAACACCTCTGGCCCCACCTGCAACTTGCCGTCCTGCAACTGCGTGTAGGCCATGCGGATGCCGGTCACCTTGCCGTCCTGCACCAGCACCTGCTGGGGTGCCGCCCACAGCCGCAGGTTGACGCCATGGGTCTGGGCCCATTCCTGCTCCACGCCGGACGCGGACAGCGCGTCCTTGCCCCGGCGGTAGAACATGGTGACTTCTTCGGCGCCCAGCAGCCGGGCCTGCACGGCGGCATCCACCGCCGTCATGCCGCCGCCGATGACCACCACGCGCCGGCCCACCGGCACCGTGGCCTTGTCGCTGGCCTGGCGGATGTCGGCAATGAAGTCCACCGCGTTGCGCAGGCCTTCGGCCTGGGGTTCGGCAATGCCCAGCGCGTTCACACCACCCAGGCCCATGCCCAGGAACACGGCGTCGTAGCTGGCCAGCAACGAATCCAAGGTGAAGTCACGCCCCAGCCGCTGGTTGTTGTGCGGCGTGATGCCGCCCACCGACAGCAGCCAGTCGATTTCCTTCTGCGCAAAGTCGTTGGGGGTCTTGTAGCTGGCCAGACCGTATTCGTTGAGCCCGCCGAGCTTGGGCCGGGCATCGAGCAGCACCACGTCGTGGCCCTGCAGCGCCAGCTGGTGGGCACAGGTCAGGCCGGCCGGGCCGGCCCCGACCACGGCCACCTTCTTGCCAGTGGCGGCGGCGCGCTGGAACAGCGGCGCACCGCCTGCGGCCATGAAGGCATCGGTGGCATAACGCTGCAGCGCACCGATTTCGACCGGCTTGTCTTCATTGGTGTTGCGCACGCAGGCTTCTTCACACAGCTGCTCGGTGGGGCACACACGGGAGCACATGCCGCCCAGCGGGTTGGCGGTCAGGATCTCCCGGGCGGCGCCGCGCACATTGTCCTGGGCGATGCGGGCGATGAAGGCCGGTACATCGATGCTGGTGGGACAGGCCGTGGTGCACGGCGCGTCATAGCAGTAGTAGCAGCGCTCGGCCTCGATCAGGGCCTGGGGGCGGTTGAGCGGGGGGTGGGCGTCGGAAAAATTGGCCGCGTACTCGGCCAGATTCAGTCGGCCGGCGGCAATGCCGCAGGTGCGGCTGGCGGGGCTGTCCATGGTGAACCTCCAAATTCAGGATTGAGGGCGTGAAGGGAACCCGGGCTCGCAGGGCGATGCCAGGCCATATCGAACAACGCAAGGGGGGACACAGGCGTATCGCCTGCGCCGCCCCGAATCCAACAACACAGTCTTCGGAGGTTTCATCGTGGTCCTCGTAGGTGCAATGTGGCGCCTCTTGCCGGGCGCACTGGGGTGGAGTTCAATGTACGCGGGTGAAAAAATTTACCAATCAGTAAAATCACCCAGAAAGTCGTGAGCAAGAAAGATGCCAGACAATCGCACCACAATGGCGCAACTTATCTCTACTTACCGCAGGCGCAATGGCGACTTTTTCTGACAACAGCCCCGTGAACAGCCCCATTAATAGCCCCGCCTCCCAGGCCCGATCGGCCACCCGCAAGCCCACCGCCGCACGGCTGCGCAAGGAGCAGCACATCCTGCAGATGGCGGAGCTGCACTTTGCGCAATACGGTTTCGAAGGCGCGTCGCTGGACCTGATGGCCCAGGACGCCGGCATCAGCCGCCACAACCTGCTGTACTACTTCGCCAGCAAGGAAGAGCTGTACCTGCGCGTGCTGGGCGATGTGCTGACGCAGTGGCTGGCGGGCATGTCCGATCTGCTGCGCGGCGATGACCCGGCCCAGGCCCTGCGCACCTATATCCGCGCCAAGCTGCAGTCCTCGCGCGAGCGGCCCCATGGCTCCAAGGTCTTCACCCGCGAGGTGATGGCTGGTGCGCCCCGTTTTGGCGACGCCATCCTGAGCCGGGTCGGCCCCGCGCTGGCGGCCGACACCCAGGCCTTCGAGCGCTGGGTGGCGCAGGGCAAGATTGCCCGCGTGGACTTCACCCACCTGATGTTCATCCTCTGGTCCGTGACCCAGGCCTATGCCGACCAGCAGGCCCAGTTCGCGTTGCTGCTGGGCCAGGATGCGCTGACGGCCCAGGACTACGACACGGCGGCCGAACTGATCTACCGTCTGGTGGTGCGCGGTCTGCAGCCAGACGGCCCGGCTGAAGGGCCGCTGCTGGCGCCAGCGCCAGCGCGCTAGGCGCCCTTGCTGGCTGCTGACTGCTGACTGCAAGCGGTGCAGGCCAGGGGGCATGGCGCAAGACAGTGGTGCATGGGCGGCGGCCCCGGCGTCTTGCCTTATCCTTGTGCGCTCTGATTGCTCCTGCACGGCGCCCTGCACCAGGGCCCGGACCCGATTGCTGCCCATGACCGACATCCGCCCCGCCCGCTTTCCCGACGATCTGGACGCCGTGGTCCGCATCTTCCGGGAATACGTGGCCAGCCCCAGCGTGAGCCTGGACTTCCAGGACTTCGAGTCCGAGTTCGCTGCCCTGCCCGGCAAGTACGCCGCCCCACACGGCTGCGTGCTGCTGGCCTGGAAAGACGGCCAGCCCGTGGGCTGCGCGGCCCTGCGGCAGGTGGATGCACAAATCGGCGAAATGAAGCGCGTCTACGTGCGCCCCGCGGCGCGCGGCGAAAACCTGGGACGCCGCCTGGTGGAAGGTATTCTGGACGCTGCGCGGCACAGGGGCTACACCCGCATCTGCCTGGATGTGCTGCCCGAGTTCCAGGCTGCGCAGCGGCTGTATGCGTCGCTGGGCTTCGAGGACGCGTCGCCGGTGAGTTTCAATCCCGTGCCGGGCACGCGCTACCTGGGACTGGATCTTCGGGCCATGCGCTCGCCCACAGACGTCCTGTAGCCTCCTATGGAGGCCTGCCATGCCCTCTAGCGCCTGCACGGCGCCTGGGGCGCAGCGATCAGCCATTGCCCACGGAAAAAGAAAAAGCCTTCTAGACCGTGGATCTAGAAGGCTTTGTACCAATGGTTAGTTGGTAGGCGCGATTGGACTCGAACCAACGACCCCCACCATGTCAAGGTGGTGCTCTAACCAGCTGAGCTACGCGCCTGTGTTTGTTCGAGAAAGCGATTCTAGCACGGTTTTCAGCGTCGCCGCGCCGAACGCACGCCAGCCACCCCGGAAACGATACCCAGCACCTTGTTCAGGCGGCCGGAGTCCGAGACTTCCACGGTGAACGTCATCCAGGCCACGCCCTTGACAGACTGGGTCTGCACGCCGATCACATTGGTCTTCTCACGGGCGAACACGTCGGAGATGTCGCGCAGCAGGCCCTGGCGGTCGGCGGCTTCCACCGCCACATCCACCGGGTAGACCGCCGCTGTCGCGGCAGCCTTGGGCAGACCCCAGGCCACATCGATCACGCGCTCTTCGTAGCGCGCGGCCATTTCACGGAAATTGCTGCAGTCCGAACGGTGCACGCTGACGCCCTTGCCGCGCGTGACAAAGCCGCGGATATCGTCGGGCGGCGCCGGCCGGCAGCATTTGGCCAGCTGGGTCATCAGCGAATCGATACCCACCACCAGCACGCCGCCCTTCTGGCCTTCGCCGCGGGGTTTGCGCACCATCTGCTGGATGTCCTCCTCGGCGGCCACCGGCTCGGGCGGCGGGCGCAGCACGGCTTCGATGTTGCGCAGGGAGTATTCGTCCTTGCCCACCACCTCGAACATGGCTTCGGCCGACTTGAAGCCCAGTTGCACCGCCAGCTCGTCCAGCTTGATGGCGGTCTTGCCTTCGCGCTGCAGCAGCTTTTCCACGGCCTCGCGGCCCCGGGTCATGGTCTCGTGCATGGCCTGGGCATTGAACCAGGCACGCACCTTGGCCTTGGCGCGGTTGCTGGTCAGATAGCCCAGCTCGGAGTTAAGCCAGTCGCGTGAAGGCCGACCTTCCTTGACGGTGGTGATTTCCACCGTCTGGCCGCTTTGCAGCGGCGTGTTCAGCGGCACCATGGCGCCATCCACCCGCGCGCCGCGGCAGCGGTGCCCCAGGTTGGTGTGCACGGCGTAGGCGAAGTCCACCGGCGTGGCGTTCTGCGGCAGCTCGATCACGGCCGCATCCGGCGTCAGCACATAGATGCGGTCGTCGAACAGGTTGCGGTGTTCCGGGCCTTCGGACAGGTCCTTGCCCCAGGCCAGCAACTGCCGCAGCACGGCGATCTTGGCGTCGTACTCGCTGGTGGCCGACACCCCGGCATAGCCCTTGGTGCCCGCTTCCTTGTACGCCCAGTGCGCGGCCACGCCATGCTCGGCATGGTCGTGCATGGCCTGGGTGCGGATCTGGATCTCGATGGCCTTGCCCTGCTCGTCCCGCACCACGGTGTGCAGCGACTGGTAGCCATTGGGCTTGGGCTTGGCGATGTAGTCGTCGAACTCCGACTCGATGGGGGTGAAATGCTCGTGCACCCAGGACAGTGCGGTGTAGCAGTCCTTGACGTTGGGCACCACCACGCGCAGCGCGCGGATATCGAACACCTGGGCAAAGTCCAGCGACTTGCCACGCATCTTCTTGACGATGCTGTAGATGTGCTTGGGCCGGCCCTGCACGGTGGCGCTGATGCTGTAGGCACGCAGCTCGGATTCGAGCCGCGAGCGCAGTTGCTCCATGTAGATCTCGCGCTCGGCCCGCTTTTCATCCAGGTTCTTGGCAATCTGGCGGTAGGTCTCCGGCTCCAGAAAGCGGAAGGACAGGTCTTCCAGCTCCCACTTGAGCTGCCAGATCCCCAGGCGGTTGGCCAGCGGCGCAAACACATGCAGCGCCTCGCGCGCCAGGGTGGGCGACACCGGGCGCTTGCTGGCGGCGTAGTAGCGCAGCGTCTGCAGGCGCGATGCCAGGCGCAGCAGCACCACGCGCACATCGCGGGAAAAGCCCAGCAGCATCTTGCGCACGGTCTCGGCCTGGGTGGCCGGATCGTCCACGCGCTGGCTGTTGCTTTCCGCATCGCGCGCCTGCTGCTGCACATGCATCAGCTTGGTGGTTTCCACCGCCAGGGTGGCGAAGTTGGCGCCAAAGGCCTTGGTCAGCACCTCCAGCGGCTTGTTCAGGTGCATGCTGGCGTAGACCAGATACACGGCCGCCTGCATGGTTTCCGAGCCACCGATGCCGTAGAGGATGGCAGCCACCGCATCGGCGTGGGCCAGCATGTTCTCGCCGGTGGTCATGGTTTCGCCGGACAGCAGCGGCTCCGCAAACGAGCGGGCGCGCACCAGCGCATTGGCCTGGTCGGGCATGGCCTCCGAAGTGGCGGCGATCAGCGCCGGTGTCATGGGTACCGTGCCATGGGTTGGCGCACCGGCCTCCACCGTGGTGGGAGGCAAAGACGTCACACTTCTCATGGCCGCACTCCCCTGCCGGCCTGGCTGTTTGGTTGTTGTTCTTGCGTCATTCCTGGGCCAATACAAAGTCCCGCACGACCGCCACTTGGTCGGCTGAGACCAATGTGGGGGCGTGCCCCACATTTGCAAGCACCGCACATTGTGCCCGTGGTCCACGCTCCTGCATGGCCTGGGCGGTGGCGGCCGTCAGCAAATCGGACTGTTCCCCCCGCAAAAGCAAAGTCTGTGCCGTGATCTGGTCGTACAGCTGCCACATCAGCGCCTGGCCCTGTTCGGCCTCCTCCCGTGTCATGTCCCGCAGTGCCACGCCGATCGCCGGGTCGTAGTGCAGGCCCAGGCCGCCGTCGGGCAAGGGGGTCAGCATGGGCTCGGTCAGGGCCCGCCATTCGGCATCGGTGTGCGGACCGAACCCTGCCGAGATGACGCGCAGCGTGGCTGCGGCCTGCTCCACGCTGTCAAAGCGCACCGGCTGGCCCACATAGCTGCCAATGCGCTGCAGCGCCGCCCACTCCAGCGTGGGCCCCACGTCGTTGAGCACCAGGCGCCGGATGGCCACCGGCAGCGGCAACTGGGCCTGGCCGGCCAGCGCCATGCCGATCAGCCCCCCCATGCTGGTGCCTATCCAGTCCAGGGTCTGCAGCGGTGCCTGCGCCTGCAGGTGCTGCAACAGCATCAGCATGTCCAGCGCGTACTGCGGCACGGCGTAATGCTGGGGGTCGGCCAGCCATTCGCTGCGCCCACGTCCGGCCACATCCGGGCAGATCACCCGCGCATGTGACGCCAGCGCGCGGGCCAGCACATCGAAGTCTCGCCCCTGGCGCGTGAGGCCGTGGACGCAGACGATGACATGGGGGTGGGCGGGGTTGCCGGTGGCGTTCCACTCCCAGTACGCCATGCGGTGTTCGCTGCGCTCTGGTTCGTCCGCTCGGCGGGCCGCAGGACCGGGACAGGTTACGTAGTTCAGCGTAGGTTCAATCATGCAGAGCAACTTTCCAGGCGCACCCCATAATGGGCTTTTGACCATCGTAATGGATTCGGAGACCTCTATGCTCAAAGGCAAGACGGCACTGGTGACGGGTTCCACCAGTGGCATCGGTTTAGGCATTGCGCAAGCCCTGGCACGCCAGGGCGCGAACGTGGTGCTCAACGGCTTCGGCGACGCCGAAGGCCCGCTGGCCGCGGTGCGCGAAGCCGGCAAGGCCCATGGGGTGCGGGTGGCCCACCACGGCGCCGACATGAGCAAGGCCGCCGACATCGAAGCCATGATGGCGTTTGCCGCCACGACATTCGGCCGGGTGGACATCCTGGTCAACAACGCCGGCATCCAGCATGTGGCGGCGGTGCAGGACTTTCCGGTGGACAAATGGGACGCCATCATCGCCATCAACCTGACCAGCGCCTTTCACACCACGCGCCTGGCGCTGCCGGCCATGCAGCAGGCCAACTGGGGCCGCATCATCAATGTGGCCTCGGTGCACGGCCTGGTGGGCTCGGCCCAGAAGTCGGCCTATGTGGCCGCCAAGCACGGCATCGTCGGCCTCACCAAGGTCACGGCCCTGGAGAACGCCACCAGCGGCGTGACCTGCAATGCCATCTGCCCCGGCTGGGTGCTGACCCCGCTGGTGCAGAAACAGGTGGACGCCAAGGCGGCCGCCCAGGGCATCTCCAACGAAGAGGCCACCCGGCAGTTGCTGGGGGAGAAAGAGCCGTCGCTGCAGTTCACCACCCCGGAAGAATTGGGCGAGCTGGCGGTGTTCTTCTGCTCGGCCGCCGCCAACAATGTGCGCGGTGTGGCCTGGAACATGGACGGCGGCTGGGCGGCCCAGTAAGCCTGCGCCGCTGCGGGGCGGAAAGCCAAAAACGGTCACCGCGCCCTACCCCCTACAAAAAAGCCCCTGGCAGCTGCCCGGGGCTTTTTGCTTGGCCAAAGCCTGGAGCCGCCCCGAGGGGCGGCTGGGTTACTGCAGCTGCACCGCGCCCGAGACCTGCACTTCCACCTGGGTCTTGCCGGCTTCCACCGCCAGCGGGGCACTTTCCGCGCCATCCGCCGCCATGGAAGATTTCATCATGGCCCCCGCCATATAGGGACGCATGCCGACTTCATTGCTGTTGACCGAGACCTCACGCAAGGTGTAGCCGGTAAAGCCGAACGCCTTGGCCAGGCTGGCGGCCTTGGCCTTGAACTGGTCGATGGCCTGCTGCTGCGCCTCGCCCTCGACCTTGGCCCGCCCTTCCTTGGACAGACCGAAGGCCACCTGGCCCACCTGCATGCCCTGCACCTTGGCGGCGGTGCTGGTGATGCGGTCGAAGTCCTTGCCCTGCAGCACCAGCTGCGCACGCCCCTGCCAGCCGGCGATCTTGCCGTCCTTGCTGGTGGTGCGCGGGAAAACGTTGAAGCCGCTGGTGCGCACTTCCATGCCGCCGGGCTGCGCCTGGGGGCGCACCGTGGCCAGTGCCGCATCCACCACCTGCTGCAGGCGTTTTTGCACGGCGGCGGCATTGCTGCCCTCTTCCGTGGCGGACAGGGTCAGCACCAGCAGGTCCTGCGCCACCTCCACGCTGCCGGCGGCCGTCAGCTGTACTACGTTCTGCGGTGGGGCCATGACGGCGGTCTGGGCCTGTGCGGCGGTGGCCGCAGCACCCCATACGATGGCGGCAGCCGCCAGGGCCTGGGTGTGACGGGGGATAAAAGGCATAGCATTCCTCCTTGACAGGTCAATGGGATGAAGACGAAATCGTCGGGAACAAGCGACCTTACCACCGCCCGGCGGAGGGGACTGCACTACGTCAATCAACACTTGCTCCGCAGGGCAACACTTGTAACACTTGGTCAAAGTACCGGGGTAATCCGGTTTTTCCTCCGCCAAGATGGTCAAAATTGGCTCTGTTACAAATTGGACTAGGGATATCCATGGCCTCTACGAACAACCGTACCGACAAGATCCTGGTGGTGGACGACGACGCCCGCATCCGCGATCTGCTCCGCCGATACCTGACGCAAGAAGGCTTTGAGATCATGATTGCCGAAGACGGCAAGGCATTGAACCGCATCTTGCTGCGCGAAACCGTGGATCTGATCGTGCTGGACCTGATGATGCCCGGCGAGGATGGACTGTCCATCTGCCGCCGCCTGCGCTCGGCCAACGACCGCACCCCCATCATCATGCTGACCGCCAAGGGCGAAGACGTGGACCGCATCGTCGGTCTGGAAGTCGGTGCTGACGATTACCTGGGCAAGCCGTTCAACCCGCGTGAACTGCTGGCCCGCATCCACGCCGTGCTGCGCCGCCGCCCCCCGGTGGAAGCGCCGGGCGCGCCGTCGGGCGAGAACGAAGTGGTCACCTTCGGCCCCTTCACCTTCGATCTGGGCACCCGCGTGCTGCAGAAGAATGGTGAAGAACTGGCGCTGACCACCGGAGAGTTCGCCATGCTCAAGGCGCTGGTACGCCACCCACGCCAGCCGCTGTCCCGTGAAAAGCTGGCCCTGCTGGCCCGCGGCCGCGAATTCGAGCCGTTTGACCGCAGTCTGGACGTGCAGGTCTCGCGCCTGCGCAAGCTGATCGAAGAAGATGCCGCCGCTCCGCGCTACATTCAAACAGTCTGGGGCGTTGGTTACGTCTTCGTACCAGATGGTGCGAATTAAGCACCGTAAGATAGCGCTTCCCCTGACACCGCCTGCTCGCCACCATCCGACCGATGGTGGTGTGCTGCGTTGCGGTTCAATGGAAGTCTTCTGACCATGCGCGCTTTTACCGCCAGCCCACTTTCCTCTTCCGACTCTGCCGTGGCCGACGAGCCGGAACCACAACGCCGCCCCCGTGCGGCGCATGCGCGTTCGCGCATGGGCCTGAACCTGTTCTGGCGCACCTTCTTCCTGCTGGCCCTGCTGCTGGTGGGCAGCATCCTGGCCTGGCTGCAGACGCTACGTGCTTTCGAGTTCGAGCCGCGCACCTTGCACACGGCCCAGCAGATCGCCTCGCTGGTCAACCTGAGCCGCGCCGCCCTGGTGCACTCGGACGCTATCAACCGCGTCTCGCTGATCAAGACCATGGCCGACCAGGAAGGCGTGCGTATTCTGCCGCGCGAGCCGGGCGACAAGTTCGAGGAAATGGACCATACGCCGCTGGGCCAGCGCCTGACGGAGGAACTGACCCAGCGCCTGGGCCCCGGCACCATCGTGGCGCGCAGCGTCAACGGCGAGCAGGGTCTGTGGGTGGGCTTTTCCATCAACGGCGACCGCAACTGGCTGCTGATGGACCGCTCGCGCTTCAGCCCTGCCGGCGGCCGCACCTGGCTGGTATGGCTGATCACCGCCGGCATTCTGTCGCTGGCCGGTGCCGCCGTGATTGCCCGCCTGATCAACCAGCCGCTCAAGCAGCTGAGCGATGCGGCCAACCGCGTGCGCGATGGCGACTTCGAGGCCAGCCAGCTCGACGAGCAGGCCGTGACCAGTGAAATCCGCGAGGTGAACATCGGCTTCAACCGCATGGCGCAGAAACTGGCCAAGCTGGAGCAGGAGCGCGCCGTGATGCTGGCCGGCATCTCGCACGACCTGCGCACCCCGCTGGCCCGCCTGCGCTTGGAAACCGAGATGAGCGTGAACGACGATGTGGCCCGGGGCCACATGGTGGCCGACATCGTGCAGCTGGATGCGACCATCGACAAGTTCCTGGACTACGCCCGCCCCGACCATGTGGCGCTGGCCACGGTCAATCTGCATGCGGTGGTGTCGTCCTGCGTCTACGCGGTGCAGGACCACCGCGAGCTGCAGATCAGCATGTCGGTGCCGGAAGATGTGTATGTGATGGCCGACGAGATCGAGCTGGCGCGCGTGATCTCCAACCTGCTGGAAAACGCCCGCCGCTACGGCAAGACACCGGACACCGAGACCACGCATGTGGACATCAGCGTCAAGCAGCGCGAGGCCTGGGTGGTGGTGCGGCTGCGCGACCATGGCGCAGGCGTGCCGCCCGAACAGCTGGCCAGCCTGATCCAGCCCTTCTTCCGGGGCGACACGGCCCGTACCGCTGCCGCCGGCGCCGGCCTGGGCCTGTCGATCGTGGACAAGACGGTGCAGCGCATGGGCGGCGTGCTGTCGCTGACCAATGCGCCCGGTGGCGGTCTGGCCGCGCATGTGCAGCTGCAGCGCGCAGCCAGCGGTGCCGACAGCGACACGCCCCAGCGCCTGCAGCGCCCGCAGGTCAAGCGCCAGCTACCGCCGCGCCGCCGCAGCACCGACCGCATGGACGAAGCGGAAGACCTGGGCGACGATTGACGCAGCGCTCTGCGCCCCTGCATGCAAAAAGCCGGCATCCGCCGGCTTTTTTTATGGGGTGACCAGGCCTGCAGGGCCGGCCGGGGCTGGTGCCAGTGCTCAGTCCTTGCGGAACAGCAGCGCCGCGGCCCGTGCCTCCATGGACTGCAGCTGGCCCACCGGGCCCAGTTTTTCGGCCGTCTTGGCCTTGACGTTCACCTGGTCCAGCGTCACCCCCAGGGCCTGGGCAATGCGCTCGCGCATGGCGGGAATGTGCGGCGCCAGCTTGGGGGCCTGGGCCACGACGGTGCTGTCCACATTGCCGATCTCCCAGCCTTTTTCCCGCACGCGGCGGGCAGCCTCGGTCAGCAGCACCACCGAGTTGGCGCCCCGGAACTCGGGGTCGGTGTCCGGGAAATGCCGGCCGATATCGCCCAGCGATGCACCACCCAACAGGGCATCGGTGATGGCGTGCAGCAGCACATCGGCGTCCGAGTGGCCCAGCAGACCGGTGACGTGGGGAATCTCCACCCCGCCGATGATGAGCTTGCGGCCCGGCACCAGGGCATGGGTGTCCCAGCCTTCTCCAATACGAAAATTCATAGCTTGCTCCGCAGGTGCTTCAGGCGCGACCTGCCCATAGGGTTGACATCAGAAAAACGGGTTGCCGCTGGCGGACGGCGGGTTGCGGCGCCCCTGGAAGCGCTCCGCCGTGGTGGCCCGGCCGCGCTGCGACAGCACGGCGGCGGCCAGCGCAAAGTCGTCCGGGTAGGTCACCTTGAAATTCTGCGCCCCGCCGGGCACCAGCTTGGGGCGCAGGCCCATGGCTTCCATGGCGCTGGCCTCATCGGTCACGGCCGCTCCGGCGCGGGAAATCGCATCCAGCAGCGGGCCGATGCGGAACATCTGCGGCGTCTGCGCCAGCCATTTGTCGCTGCGGTCCACCGTGGCCGCCACGCGCACCCCGGTCGGGCCGGTGACGGCGGTCTTGAGCGTATCGGGCAGCTTGTGGGCCAGCAGGCCGCCCACGGCATCGTCCACGCAGGCGTCGATCAGGTTGCGGATCTGCTGCGGCGTGATCAGGCAGCGCGCCGCATCGTGCACCAGCACCCAGTCATGCTGGGCTGCGCCCTGCGCCAGCAGGGCCTTCAGGCCGCCCCGCACGGTGTCGGCCCGGTTGGGGCCGCCACAGGGCACGACAAAGCAGCCGGTCACCGGGTGGTCGGCCAGAAACTGGTCGCCGGCCGCCACCGCCACCAAGGTACCCGCCAGCCCGGCCGTGCCGGCAAACGCGGCCAGGGTGTGCAAGACCATGGGCTGGCCGGCCACCAGCTGGTACTGTTTGGGCAGCTCCGGCGTGGGGCTGCCCGGCGCAATCGCCCGCAGTCCCACCCCTGCGCAGGGCACCAGCCCCCAGAAACGGCCCTGGGGCGGATGGGGGACTGGGGAAGGGGCAAGCAGGTCGGTCATGGCAGGCATTCTAGAATCGGGATTTCCCCTTCGCAGACATCCTGGCGGCAAAAGGCCACGCCCATGGGGCCACCGTACCGCCACCTCCTCTCCCATGCAGCTGCCCACCCTCCGCTCCGGTCACCGTTTCACCCTCCCCCGCCCCACGGGCAGCGCCGATGCGCTGCTGCTGTCGCGTCTGGCGCAGCGCGAGCGGGCGGCGGGCCGCATCACGGCCATCGTCACGGCCGATGCGGGCGACGCCCAGCGGCTGATCGACGAGCTGGCGTTCTTTGCCCCCGAGCTGCGCTGCGCCCTGTTTCCGGACTGGGAAACCCTGCCCTACGACACGTTTTCGCCGCACCAGGACCTGATCAGCGAGCGCCTGGCCACGCTGTGGCGCATCCGCAGCCGCGAGCACGAGACCGGCGCCGACGTGGTGCTGGTGCCGGCCACCACCGCCCTGTACCGGCTGGCCCCCCCGTCGTTTCTGGCGGGCTACACCTTCCACTTCAAGCAGGGCCAGAAGCTGGACGAGGCCAAGCTCAAGGCCCAGCTGACGCTGGCCGGCTACCAGCATGTCTCGCAGGTGGTGAGCCACGGCGAATATGCGGTGCGCGGCGGCCTGATCGACCTGTTTCCCATGGGCTCGCCCGTGCCCTACCGGGTGGATCTGTTCGACAACGAGATCGACTCCATCCGTACCTTCGATCCCGACAGCCAGCGCAGCCTCTACCCCGTGCCCGAGGTGCGCCTGCTGCCCGGCCGCGAGTTCCCCATGGACGAGGATGCACGCGCCAAGTTCCGCTCGCGCTGGCGCGAGCTGCTGGAGGGCGATCCCACGCGCAGCCGCGTCTACAAGGACATGGGCAATGGTGTGGCGACGGCGGGCATCGAGTACTACCTGCCGCTGTTCTTTGACGCCACGGCCACCGTCTTCGACTACCTGGGCGGTGACGCCACACTGGTGCTGCACGGCGATCTGGAGCCGGCGTTCCAGCGCTTCTGGACCGACACCAGGGAGCGCTTCCGCCTGGTGCAGGGCGACCCCGAGCGCCCGGCCCTGCCGCCCGAAACCCTGTTCCTGACGGCCGACCAGTTCTACACCAGCGCCAAGCCCTACCCGCAGCTGGCCTTGCGCCCGGGAGTGGAGGATGTGGCCGACAGCGCCCTCTTCCAGCAGCTGCCGCCGCTGGCCGTGGTGCGCGGCGCCGAGGAGCCGCTGGCCCGGCTGCAGGCGCATATCGCCCACGCGGCACGCCGCGTGCTGGTGCTGGCCGAAAGCGACGGCCGGCGCGAAAGCCTGCTGGACTTTCTGCGGGCCTCCAACGTCAACCCGCCGGCCTTCGATTCGCTGGCGGAGTTCCAGGCCGACGACAGCGAACGGCTGGGCATTGCCACCTCCAACCTGGCCCAGGGCTTTGCCTGGACGGAGGAAGGCATCGACTTCGTCACCGAGACCGAGCTGTTCGAGACCAGCGGCGGCACGCGCCGGCGCAAGAAGCAGGAACAGGTCAGCGATGTCGATGCGCTGATCAAGGATCTGTCCGAGCTGAAGGTGGGCGACCCGGTGGTCCATGCCCAGCACGGCATCGGCCGCTACCACGGCCTGGTCAACATGGACGTGGGCCAGAAGAACCCCGATGGTTCGCCCGCGCTGCAGGAGTTTCTGCACCTGGAATATGCCAAGGATGCGGTGCTGTACGTGCCCGTCAGCCAGCTGCACCAGATCAGCCGCTACACCGGCGTCACGCCCGAATCCGCGCCGCTGCACAGCCTGGGCAGCGGCCAGTGGGAAAAGGCCAAGCGCAAGGCCGCCGAGCAGGTGCGCGACGCTGCAGCCGAGCTGCTGAACATCTACGCTCGCCGCGCCGCGCGCCAGGGCCACGCCTTCCGCTACAGCGCCCAGGATTACGAGCAGTTCGCCCAGGACTTCGGCTTTGAGGAGACGGCCGACCAGAAGGCGGCCATCCACGCCGTGGTGCACGACATGATCAGCCCCCAGCCCATGGACCGCCTGGTCTGCGGCGATGTGGGCTTCGGCAAGACCGAGGTCGCCCTGCGCGCGGCCTTTGTGGCCGCCATGGGCGGCAAGCAGGTGGCCTTTCTGGCCCCCACCACGCTGCTGGCCGAGCAGCACTACCAGACGCTGGTGGACCGCTTCTCCAAATGGCCGGTGAAGGTGGCGGAGATGAGCCGCTTCCGCTCCACCAAGGAGATCAATGCCGCGCTCAAGGGCATCGAGGACGGGTCGGTGGACATTGTGGTGGGCACGCACAAGCTGCTGTCCGAGAAGACCAAGTTCCAGAACCTGGGCCTGCTGATCATTGACGAGGAGCACCGCTTCGGCGTGCGCCACAAGGAGGCCATGAAGGCCTTGCGCGCCGAAGTGGATGTGCTGACCCTGACCGCCACCCCCATTCCGCGTACCATGGGCATGGCGCTGGAAGGACTGCGCGACCTGTCGGTGATTGCCACCGCCCCGCAACGCCGGCTGGCCATCAAGACCTTTGTGCGTTCCGAGAGCAACGGCGTGATCCGCGAGGCGGTGCTGCGCGAGCTCAAGCGCGGCGGCCAGGTGTACTTTCTGCACAACGAAGTGGAGACCATCGAGAACCGCCGCCAGAAGCTGGAGGAAATCCTGCCCGAGGCGCGCATTGCCGTGGCCCACGGCCAGATGCCCGAGCGCGAACTGGAGCGCGTGATGCGCGACTTCGTGGCCCAGCGCTTCAACATCCTGCTGTGCTCGACCATCATCGAGACCGGCATCGACGTGCCCACGGCCAACACCATCGTCATCAGCCGCGCCGACAAGTTCGGCCTGGCCCAGCTGCACCAGCTGCGCGGGCGCGTGGGCCGCAGCCACCACCAGGCCTATGCCTATCTGATGGTGCCGGACATCGAGAGCCTGACCAAGCAGGCCGAGCAGCGGCTGGACGCCATCCAGCAGATGGAGGAGCTGGGCAGCGGCTTCTACCTGGCGATGCACGATCTGGAAATCCGCGGCGCCGGCGAGGTGCTGGGCGAGAACCAGAGCGGCAACATGATGGAGATCGGTTTCCAGCTCTACAACGAGATGCTGGCCGAAGCCGTGCGCAGCCTGAAGAACGGCAAGGAGCCCGATCTGCTGTCGCCGCTGTCGGCCTCCACCGACATCAATCTGCATGCCCCGGCGCTGCTGCCCAATGACTACTGCGGCGATGTGCACCTGCGCCTGTCGTTCTACAAGAAGCTGGCCACGGCCAGGACCAGCGACCAGATCGACAACCTGCTGGAAGAGATCGTGGACCGCTTCGGCAAGCTGCCGCCGCAGGCCCAGACGCTGATCGACACCCACCGCCTGCGCGTGCTCTCCGAGCCCTATGGCGTGCTCAAGGTCGATGCCGCACCGGGCGTGATCAGCATCACCTTCAAGCCGAACCCGCCCATCGATCCGATGCAGATCATCCACCTGATCCAGAAGAACAAGCACATCAAGCTGGCGGGCAACGACAAGCTGCGCATCGAACGCGCGCTGGAAGACCCCAAGGCCCGCGCCCAGATGGTGCGCGATGTGCTGAAAAGTCTGGGACAACCGTTGCGCGCGGAAACACCCGCCACGGCCTGAAGCTGGTCATACTGCTCGCAGGAGGTAGTCCCCCATGCTGCAAGCCTTGCTGGAAGCGGCCTTTGCCCTGGTGGCACTGGGGGTGGCGCTGTCCATGCGCCCCTGGCGCCTGCTGGTCGACCGCACGCTGCCGGGGCGCTATGCCACGCCCCAGGACGTGCCGCGCATCGCTTCGCCGCTGTGGACGCCGCTGCTGGCCACGCTGGTGATCCTGCCCTGGCTGTGGGCCATGCCAACGCTGCACAAGATGCCGCTGCAGCTGCAGTGGTCCGGCGCCTGCCTGGTGGTGCTGACCCTGGGCTGGCCGCTGGCCATGCCCACGCTGGCCCTGGTGGGGGTGATCGCCTGCCTGCTGTCGCCCGGGCTGGCCGGGCACGAGGCGCTGCGCCTCATCGTCTGGCACGGCATGCTGCCGGCCACGCTGGGCATGCTCTGGGGCGTGCTGCTGCGCCAGTGGTTGGGCACCAAGGTGTTTGTCTACCTGTTCGGGCGCTGCTTCATGGGCACCGTGTTCAGCCTGTTTGCTGCCAGCGTGCTGGCGAGCGCCACCGGCCAGCCGCTGCCGGGGGTCAACGAGGACCTGTCCCACATCGCCCACTGGCTGATGGCCTGGGGCGATGCCGTGGTCACCGGCATGATCTGCTCGGTCTGCGTGGCCTACCGTCCGGACTGGCTGGCCACCTGGTCCGACCGCCTGTACCTCTACGAGCAGGTGGCCGAGAAGCACGACCGCTCCGCCTGAGCTGGCCTGCCGGCGCCCGCCACGCACGCGGTCGCTGAGCCGACCGTCCATCCGCCCCCCTTCCACCGGCGCTGTGCGCAACCGGCGGCCGGCCTCTTTCCGCTGGCGCTCCCTCCGGCTTTCCCCTCTTTTGCGGTGCGGGGCACGGCATTGAAATTGCTTGGGTGCAGCAGGCCACGGCCCATGCGATTCCGCCGTGATGCCATTCCACCGCCAGTCCACCGCTTTGCAGGCTCCGGCCTGTGCAGCGCCCATCCGAGCAAGGGGTTTCATGTCCGCACCACACCTCCGCCATCTCCCGCGCCATTCCCTGGGTCTCTCCACGCGCCATGTCCCGCGCCTGCTCTGTCTGCTGACCTTTGGCGCCGCCGTCTGGAGCGCCGGCAGCCCCGCCGCCCTGGCCCAGGGCAGCTACCCCGAACGCCCCGTCAAGGTGATGGTGGCCCTGCCCGCCGGCGGCAGCGCGGACATGATTGCCCGCGTGGTCGGCCAGAAGCTGGCGGCCGAGCTGGGCCAGCCGTTCATCGTCGAGAACAAGCCCGGGGCTTCCGGCCAGATCGGCACGCCCCAGGTGGCGCGCGCGCCGGCCGACGGCTACCAGCTGATGGTCTCGCCAGCCTCGTTTCTCACCACCAACAAGAGCATCTTCAAATCCCTGCCCTATGACCCGGAGGCCGACTTCGCCCCGGTGGCCCAGCTGGTCAACCAGCCCATGGTGCTGGTGGTCAAGGACAGGCAGAAGTTTCCCAGCGTCGCCGCCGTGGTGGCCGCCGCCAAGGCCGCACCCGGCAAGCTGACCTATGCCAGCTCGGGCGACGGCAGCCCCCAGCATCTGGCGGCGCTGATGTTCAGCACCCGCACCCATGCCGACATGCTGCACGTACCCTACAAGGGCGGCGCACCGGCGATCAACGACACGCTGGCCGGCAATGTGGACATGCTGTTTGCGGTGCTGCCCGAGGCCCTGCCCCACATCCAGTCCGGCAAGCTGCACGCCCTGGGACTGATGAGCCCGCAGCGCAGCAAGATGCTGGCCGGCACGCCCACCATGGCCGAGAGCGGCTTTGCCAACCTGAACCTGTCGGCCTGGGTGGGGCTGTTTGCCCCGGCCAGGACACCGCAGCCGGTGATTGCCCAGCTCAACCGCGCCGTGCACAAGGTGCTGCAGGGCGAGGTGGTGGCCAAGCTGGGAGACAGCGGCATGGAAGTGGCACCCGGCACACCGGAGCAGCTGAAGCAGACCGTCCACCAGGACATCCTGCTGCATGCCGAGCTGGTGAAGGCCGCTGGCCTGGTGCCGCAGTGAGCGCTGCCCGCAGCGGCAGTGCCGGATACGCCGTGACACCGCAGATTCCCCGGCGTACGGGGATAATGCGGCCTGCGCAGCCGCGCCCGGCGCGGCCTGCTCCTCTTTCTACCCCCTCGACTTGAGCTGCCATGAGCGTTGCCACCGAATTTGCCCCCGGCCTGACAATCCAGAACATCACCGCCCCCCAGAAGCTCAGCGCCTACAAGCTGATCGCGTTCGACATGGATTCCACGCTGATCACCATCGAGTGCATCGATGAGATCGCCGACGCCACGGGCAAGAAGGCCGAGGTGGCGGCCATCACCGAAGCCACGATGCGCGGCGAGATCACCGACTTCAAGGACAGCCTGCGCCAGCGCGTGGGCAAGCTCGCCGGGGTCACCCAGGCCGACATGGCCCGCGTGCTGGCCGAGCGCCTGCAGCTGTCGCCCGGTGCGCACACCCTGGTCAAGGCCGCCCAGAACGCCGGCCTGAAGGTGCTGCTGGTCTCCGGCGGCTTCACCTACTTTGCCGAGCATGTGCGCGACCTGCTGCAGATCGACTTTGTGCGCGCCAATGTGCTGGAGATGGACCACGGCGTGCTGACCGGCGGCCTGGTGGACCAGCCCTGGGGCGATATCTGCGACGGCGCCGAAAAGCGCCGCACGCTGCTGGAGGTGGCCAGCCTGCTGGGCATCGATGCTGCACAGTGCATTGCCGTGGGCGATGGCAGCAACGACATTCCGATGATGCAGGCGGCCGGTCTGTCCGTGGCCTACCACGCCAAGCCCCGCGTGCGCGCGGAGGCCAAGGTCTGCATCAACCAGGGCGGTCTGGACCGCCTGCTGGAAGTGCTGCAGTAAGCAGCCCTGCGGCCTGCATGACCATAGCGCCTTAGCGCTATACCGTCTGACACCACGGCGGACACCCTGGCGGGTCCGCCGTGTTCCATGGTGAGGCCACGATGGCGGCGGCCACGGCCCAGCAGCCCCGGCGCCAACCGAGGTCCTGCCCACGACCAGCCCGAACGGCTTGGAACGAGCGCTTACAGCGTGCCTGCCATCGGCTGCCAGCGCCCGTCGCCTGCGGCTTCGAACATGGGGATGTGGCCCACCGCCCGCACGCGCTGGTCCCAGCCCGTGCCCAGTTCGCCCACCACCGCACGCCAGGCATGGCCTTCGCTCAGCAGCACGGTCAGGCCCACCACCTCGGCGCCGGCGCGCTCCAGCAGGCGCACGGCCGACAGCGCACTGACGCCGGTGTTGATGACATCGTCCACCAGCACCACGCGCTTGCCGCGCACCCGCGCCACCAGGGCCGGGTCCAGGTAGACACGCTTGCCCTGCGTGCTGGTGGACGAGGTGGCGGCTTCGCTCAGCGCCTCGTCGTACCAGAACTTGCGCGAGTGGCCCAGGGCCACGTAGTCAGCCAGCCCCAGGCCGCGCGCCACCAGGCGAGCGTAGTCCAGGCCCATGGTGGGCACGGCGGCAATCACCTCGGGCTGCAGGCTGGCAGCAGCGGCGGTCACCAGCGGGGCCAGCGCGTCTTCCACCGCGAACGGGGTCTGGTTGCTCATCAGCAGCGCAATCGCCTTGTCGCCGCCGGGCAGCACGCGCAGCGGCAGCTCCAGAGCGCTGCCGCCTTGCAGCGCCACGGTGTAGGTGCCGGAAAAAGTGGCCCCCGCCGGCGGCAGCGCGCGCGCTTGGGCGGCGGTGTACCAGCGGGCGGTGTAGGGGGTCAACAGGTCTGTGTTCGACATACTCATGTTCATCGTCATCCATGGCGGTGCACCGCCGCCCGGGAGGCCGCAGCGTTCCCGGGCGATCGGTGGTGCCGCACGGCTTACTGCGGCATGGCGCCGATCACGCCCTGCACCAAAAAGTTCATCTTCAGCTTGTCGGCGTCGGGCATGTCGCCGGCCTTGCTGCGTTCCTTGCCCGCCTGGTCGCGCAGCGGACCGTGGAACACCGGGCGCTTGCCCGAGACGATGTCCTTGCCGCGCTGCTCCACCGCAGCGCGCACCTTGGCGGGCAGGTTCTTGCTGAAGTGGTCGTAGTGGATGGCGCCGTCCTTCATGCCGATCCAGACGTTGCCGGGCTTCCAGGTGCCGGCCATCACATCGGCCACGACCTTGCTGTAGTAGATGCTCCAGTCCAGGCGGGCGGCGGCCATCTGGGCATCGCCGCCCCACTGGGCCATGTCGGTGTCCCAGCCAAAGCCCACCTTGCCGGCTTCCTTGGCCACCTGCAAGGGGGCCGCCGAGTCGGTGTTCTGCATCAGCACGTCCACGCCCTGGTTCAGCAGGGTCTTGGCGGCTTCGGCTTCCTTGGGCGGGTCATACCAGGTGTTGACCCACAGGATGCGGGTCTGGATCTTGGGGTTCACCTCCTGGGCGCACAGGGTGAAGGCATTGATGTTGCGCACGATCTCCGGGATCGGATGCGGTGCGACCACCCCGATGGTCTGGGTCTTGGACAGGTGCCCGGCAATCGTGCCGTTCAGGCAGGCGCCTTCGTAAGTGCGGATGTCGTAGATGCCCAGATTCGGGCCGGTCTTGTAGCCCGTGGCGTGCTCGAAAGCCACCTTGGGAAAGTCGCGGGACACGCGCTCCATGCCGTTCATGAAGCCGAAGGCACCGCCAAAGATGACCTTCGCGCCCTGGGCAGCCAAATCGCGGGTCACGCGCTCGGCGTCGTTCTCGGCCACGTTCTCGACAAAGATGGTTTCGATCTTGCTGCCGAACTTTTTCTGCACTTCCTGGCGCGCCAGTTCGTGGGCATAGGACCAGCCGGCGCCGCTGGCGGGGCCGATGTAGAGGAAGCCGACCTTCATGGGGTCGGCCGCATGGGCCGTGACCAGCGCGGTGGCGCAGCCCAGGGCAACAGCCAGGGGGGTGAGGAGATGGCGGGGAGAGCGCATGGCAGTGTTCTTCGGAAAGGGGAAATGAACCGGAACCCGGCAGCCGTGGCGCGTGCTGCGCGCCATGCCGGGCACCCACTGCACTTGCAACTTGCGTGCCACGGACATTGGCGGGTCCGGCAGCCTCTGCACTCGACCGAATGCTTCCTTTTCAAGAGCATCCGGCACACTTATCGCAGGCCTTTCGACGTATTCTTGTGGTGTGCCGCGGCAAGCGCGGCGGTACCTGTCCGCCCGTGCCGTGCACGGCACGCCCCCGGTTTATCCCTGCATTCACCCCGGTGGGGCGCCGCAGGGCCTCCAAGAGTTCCTACAATAGCTGCTGCAGCCCCATAACGTCACACAACCAGCGGCTGCCCTGGTGTCCCCCCCCGTTCGTTGCCAACGGTTGCACGGAGGACCGCTTGGAATCTCCTCCTCCACCCCTACATACATACCAGGTCGGCGCCGCCATGGCGTTGCGGCCTGGCGGGCCTGTCCGCCCTGTATGACAACCATGATTGGATACTTTCTGTGAAGACTTCGTACCGTGCCACTGCCTCCGTGATTGCCCTGGCAATCGCATCGCTGACCGTGCCTTCGCTGGCCCAGGCCAAGCGCATGGGCGGCGGCAAGACCGTGCGTCCCGCCTCCATCGGCTCGGCCCCCGCCAAGCCAGCCACACCCGCCGCCCCCACGGCTGCGGCCAAGCCTGCCACCCCGGCAGCCGCCACGCCTGCGGCCGCCACCGCCGCAGCACCCGCTGCAGCCGCCGCACCGGCCCGCGCCGGCTCCGGCATGATGGGCACCATGGCGGGTGCCGCCGTGGGCGCCGTGGCCGGCACCATGGCCGGTAGCGCCATTGCCGGAGCCATGAGCGGCCCGTCGGCCGACAAGGATGCCGAAGCCAAGGCCAAGGCTGCTGCCGACGCCAAGGCCGCCGACGCCGAAGCCGCTGCCCTGCAAAAGCAGCTGGACGAAGCCAAGGCCAAGGCTGCCGCTGCCCACGCCGCCGCCAAGTAAAGCACTGCGCGCAAGCCGTCCTTCAGCCGTGCAGGCGGAAGGGAGCGGACACAACGCCCCGTTGGCTGACGCCGCGGGGCGTTGTGCATGGTGGGCAGCCCAAAGCGGTGCGGTGCCGTCCCGGGCAGCGGGGCAGCAGAGTCACTCGGTCACACGCGGCGTGCCGATGCGCGCGGCGCCGTGCGCAACGGATCGAGCAGGCCGCGCAGGTTGTTGTGGTCCAGCTCGTGCATCAGCGCCAGGAGCTGGCCCAGGCGCCCGGCGGGAAAGCCTTCCCGCGCAAACCAGGCCAGGTAGTTACCAGGCAGATCGGCCAGCAGCATGTCCTTGTGCTTGCCAAAAGGCATGCGCAGCTGCACCAGTGCCTGCAGGTCGTCAGGCTGCATAACAGGCCTTTTTCTTAATTTGCATAAAAACCACGTTTTTTATAACTGAAATTGAAATTCTGCTGTCCAGCCGCTCCAGGGCTGCACTAAACTTGCCTTCAGCCAACGTCGCATGCCCAGGGCGCAGACGCTGGAAACCTCTGCTGATTTTCACCTTTGCCAAGGAATTCACACCACCATGCTGAAGAAGACGCTTACCGCCGTGGCCATTGCCGCTCTGGCCCTGTCCGCCCATGCTGCTGACGTGCTCAAGGTTGCCGCCACCGCCGTGCCCCACGCCGAGATCCTGAATTTTGTGAAGCCCCAGCTCAAGGCCCAGGGCCTGGATCTGGAGGTCAAGGAGTTCAGCGACTACGTGCAGCCCAATGCCGCCGTGGAAGACAAGCAGCTGGACGCCAACTTCTTCCAGCACCAGCCTTACCTGGACAGCTACAACAAGGACCGCAAGAGCTCGCTGGTGCAAGTGCCCAACGGCAAGATCCACGTCGAGCCCTTCGGTGCCTATTCCACCAAGATCAAGAACATCAAGGACCTGAAGAACGGCGCCACCGTGGCCATTCCCAACGATCCTTCCAACGGCGGCCGCGCCCTGCTGCTGCTGGCCAAGCAAGGCCTGATCGAGCTCAAGGATCCCAAGAGCCTGACCTCCACCGCGCTGGACGTGGTCAAGAACCCCAAGAAGCTGAAGTTCAAGGAACTGGAAGCGCCTCTGCTGCCCCGTGCCCTGGCCGATGTGGACCTGGCCCTGATCAACACCAACTACGCCATCGAAGCCAAGCTCAACCCCACCAAGGATGCGCTGTTCATCGAAGGTGCGGATTCGCCCTACACCAACATCGTGGCCGCCCGTGCGGACCGCGCTAACGATCCCAACATCGCCAAGCTGATCAAGGCCCTGCACTCCCCGGAAGTGAAGAAGTTCATCCAGGACAAGTACAAGGGCGCCGTGGTGCCCGCGTTCTGAACGCAGCGGCCACGCTGAACCGCTTCCAAGGCGCCGCTGGTCGGCGCCTTTTTTATGCATCTACACGTTTACATAGCGTATGGCAATGGGCTGCCGCCGGCTGTCGCCGCCAACCCACGCGAATGGTGCGCCCCATGGCGCGGGGCCGCAAAGCCCGCTGTAATGTGGGATACAGCACAGCTCTGGTGCAGATCAAGCCCGTTGTCAGCAGGTGGAAATTCGGGTTTCGCCTGACGGCATCTGCGGGCATGATGTTGCTTTTCTGTGCGCATGAACCGGTTGCGCACCTGTGTCACCGGCATTTTTCAACCAGCACCTGCACGTCCATGAGCCAAGAAGCTCCCGCCACCCCTTCCCTGGACAAAGCCATCAAGGATGGCCAGAACGAAGTCACCCACCCCAAGACCCTGGAAGTGTTTGCCAAAAGGCATGGCGACGATCTGGGCAAGCACCACATCAACTTCCGCGGCGACATTGCCGAGAAGTTCGGCTACGACAAGATCTTCCCGACCTCCCAGCCCAAGTCGTCCGGCTATCTGGTCTACATCCAGGGCAAGAGCGGCAAGACCGGCCAGGAGGCCTTCTACCAGATCATGGCCAACCAATGGGGCCTGCTGGAAGTGCTGGCCCGGCTGGACTGATCCCCGCCGGCGCGGCCTTCCCGCCCACGGAAAAGGCGCACCAGCATCGCTGGTGCGCCTTTTTTTTGCGGGGGTGCACGCCAAGTTCATGCCTGGCTCACGCCAGGCTGCGGTCCAGCCCCTGCCACACCCACCAGGCCAGCGACAGCATCATGGCGCCGGTCAGGCCGTCCAGGATGCGCCAGGCCAGCGGCTGGGCAAACCAGTGCTTCAGGCGCCGGCCTGCGGCCGACAGGCCGGCAAACCACAGCGCACTGGCACTGGCCGCACCGGCCACGAACACCCATTTCAGGTCGCCTTCCTGGCGCGCACCGATGGAGCCCACCAGCAGCACCGTGTCCAGATAGACATGGGGGTTGAACAGGGTGATCACGGCCAGCGTACCCACCACGCGCCACAGGCTGCGCCCGCCTTCCCCTTCACCCTGCTGCACGCTGTGCTGGGCAAAGACCATGCGCCACAGGGCAAACAGGCCGTAGGCCAACATGAACAGCACGCCGCCCAGGCCCAGCCAGTAGGCCCAGTCCGGGCGTTCGGCCAGCAGGCGGGCCATGCCGGCCACACCCAGACCGATCAGCAGTGCGTCGCTGGCCACACACCAGGCCACGCAGGCGCGCACATGCTGGCTGTGCACCGCCTGGCGCAGCACATAGAGGTTTTGTGCGCCGATGGAGACGATGAGGGACAGGCAGACCGTGAAGCCTGCCAGCCATGCAGCCAGAAAAGGGGTGTAGAGAGTGCTGTGCGCCATGTCCCTGATTGTCCAAGGCGTACTTAAATTAGTAAAATTAAACTATCTGAACGATCTTCAATTTTTCTAAATGCTCGACTACGCTGGACTCGAAGCCCTGGCCGCCGTGCTGCGTGAAGGCAGCTTTGACCGCGCGGCGCGCAAACTGCATGTCACTCCCTCCGCGATTTCGCAGCGCGTCAAGCAGCTCGAAGAGCGCGTGGGCCAGGTGCTGGTGCTGCGCGGCCAGCCCTGCACCGGCACCGATGCCGGCCGCCGCCTGGTGCTGCATGTGGAGCAGGTGGCGCTGCTGGAAAACGAGCTGCGCCGCCATAACCCCGAACTGGTGCCGGAAGGCCAGGTGGCCCGCCCCACGCTGAAGCTGGCGGTGAATGCCGATTCGCTCAACAGCTGGTTCATCGATGCGATGTCGGGCTTCACCAGCACCGGCAACGAGCTGCTGGACATCAGCATCGACGACCAGGACCACACGGCCAAGCGCATCAAGGAAGGCGATGTGATGGCGGCGGTCACCGCCTCGTCCAGCCACATCACCGGCTGCAACACCTGGCCGCTGGGCCGCATGCGCTATGTGGCGGCCGCCAGCCCCGACTTCGTGGCGCGCTACTTTGCCGACGGCGTGAGCAAAGAGGCCATGGCCATCGCCCCGGTGCTGACCTATGACCGCAAGGACGGCATGCAGGACAAATGGCTGCAGCAGCAGGGCCTGGCCTCGCGCACGGCCCCGCCGCGCCACTGGCTGCCGTCGGCACATGCCTTTGTGCGCGCCTGCGAAGCCAGCGTGGGCTGGGGCATGCACCCCACGGTGCTGATCCAGCGCTATCTGGATGCCGGCACGCTGGTGGAACTGCGCCCCGACACCGACATGGTGGTGGACCTGTACTGGGCCCATGCCCGCAATGCCCAGGCCGGGCTGGAGCGGCTGACCCAGTGCGTGATTGCCGCCGCACGCAACTGGCTGGACCCGCTGCCGGCGGCGGGCGAATAGGCCGCACTGACGGCCTGTGGTCTGGCTGGCAGGCTGCCCGTCCGCAGCCTGCGGTGCAACGCGCACTGCGTATGAGCTGCTCAGGGCTTGTCAGCGCCTTTCAGGGATTTTCAGGACTTTTCCGGCGGGATCTGCTCGGCCACATCGCGCTTCATTTCCAGCACGTGGAAGTCCAGCAGCTGGGTGGCCAGCACCGTCTCCCACATGAAGCCGGCCAGCGCGGCCAGGAAGGTGCCGATGCCCAGCAGGAAGCTGATCACGGCAAACAGCTGCTCTTCGACGCCCCAGGCCTGGCCCATGAACAGGAAGATGATGGTCAGGCCGATCAGGAAACCGCACAGCGTCAGCAAGCCGATGCTGACGTTGGAGATGCGCCCGCGCCGGCGCAGGTACTGCAGCTCGGTCAGGCCGCGCTGGATGAACTGCGCATCCTGGCTGGCACGCACCCGGTCTTCCACCACGCGTGCGCGGTCAATGATGCGCGCCAGCCGCCCGGCCACGGCGCCGATCATGCCGGCCACCGCCGTCAGCAGGAACACGGGGGCCACGGCCAGCTGCACGCTGTGGGTGGCGGTGGCAACGTCAATCACTACGCTCATGGGAAAGCATTCAAAAGATGGGAACAGCGACATTGTGAGGGCTGTCCACCCTGCCCGGCGCCCTGCACGCCCGCAATATCGGCTTTTGCCGTGCGCAACGCTGCGCTGCAGACTGCGCAGGCCTGCCAAACAGGCGGCTTACCCCGTGCTAAACGAGCGCTCTCCGGGCGGTTTGCGGGCGGTTTGCGCTGGCACAAATCCGCCACCCCAGGCCTTTGACATGGCACAAACCGCAGGCCGGCAGCGCAGGCGATAGTCCTGCCATCCCATTGATGTAGAAAGGCTTTTTTTCCATGAAGATGCTGATTGACCTGTTCTCCACCGACTACGGCCTGATGAGCATTTCCGTGATTTTCATTGTGCTCATCATGGCGGTGTACTTCACCATGCTGTTTCTGAACAAGATCAAGCTGGACGCACCGAAATCCAAATAACAAGCAAGCTGGACTTCCGCGTTGTTGCACCTTGAGCCCGCCCTGCGCGGGCTTATTTTTTGGGGCAAGGCGCTGCCGCGCCCTCCCCCATCGTGCCGCCCTACCGTCAGCGGCGTGGCATCAGCGGGTAGGCCGGGTCGGTATAGCCCGGCGTGGATGGGTGGCCTGCCGGCACCAGATCGTCCACCATGCGTTCTTCTTCGGCGCTGATGTCCAGATCGACGGCGGGCAGATAGTCCGTCCACTGGGCCAGCGTGCGTGGGCCGGCAATCACCGCGCTCACTGCCCGGTGGCGCAGCACCCAGGCGGTGGCCCATTGCGCCAGGGTGACGCCACGCGACTCGGCATGGGCCTTCAGGCGCTGGGCGATCTCCAGTGATTCGGTGCGGAACTCCGTCTCCGTGATGCGCTTGTCACCGCGGCCGGCACGGCTGCCGGCATCAGGGGCCTGGCCGGGCAGGTATTTGCCGGTCAGCACCCCACGCGCCACCGGGCTGTAGGGCACCACGCCCAGGCCATGGAATTCGCAGGCGGGCAGTATCTCGACCTCGGGCATGCGGTTGAGCAGGTTGTAGTACGGCTGGCAGACCACCGGGCCGGCCATGTTCAGGCTGCGCGCACCATGCACCAGTTCGCCGATGCGCCAGGCGCGGAAGTTGGACACCCCCCAGTAGCGCAGCTTGCCGGCGCGCACCAGATCGTCCAGCGCGCGCAGCGGCTCTTCCAGGTCCATGTCGTTGTAGTCGCGGTGCAGGTAGAGGATGTCCAGGTGGTCGGTCTGCAGGCGCTGCAGGCTGGACTCGACCTCCTGCACCATCCATTTGCGCGAGTAGTGACCCTGGTTGGGCGCATCGCCCATCTTGTTGCCCAGCTTGCTGGCCAGCACCCAGTCGTGGCGCTGGCCGGCCAGCAGGGGCGCCAGCATGCGTTCGCTGGCGCCCTTGGTGTAGACATCGGCGGTGTCGATGAAGTTGACACCGGCCGCCTTGGCATGGGCGACGATCTCGCCGGCCTCCTGCGCGCCGGTCTGGTCGCCGAACATCATGGCGCCCAGGCACAGGTTGGAGACTTGCAGATTGCTTTTTCCCAGTCGACGGTAGTGCATGGCGTGGCCTGTTGTGTGCAAAAGCCGCACTATGACGCATGCCGCAGGCGGTGTCATGCCACAGAGGGGACAAGCAGGCCGCCCTCCCCACCGCAGGCAGTGGGAACGTGCAGGGGGAGCCTGTCCGCAGTGCACCACCGCGCGGTGCATGGTGTGCGGTGCGGCGCCCGCAAGCCGCTCCAGGGCTGCTGCGTGCCCGTGCCCCTATCCCTGCCCGTCCCACACAGGCACAAAAAAACCTGCCATGCATGCACAGGGCAGGTTTTTCGTTGTTGGTGCCTCGGACCGGAATCGAACCGGTACGCCCGTTACAGGCGGCGGATTTTAAGTCCGATGTGTCTACCAATTTCACCACCGAGGCCACGCCAGCCAGGCTGTCGTGTGTCTGGTTCAGACAGCGGCCAAGCATACCGCAGCATGCACCGGCTGTTGCCCTTCTGCCAACCTTCAGGACAGATAGAAAAAAGGGAAGCCTGAGCTTCCCTTTTTCAAAGACCTGGAGCGGGAAAACGGGTTCGAACCGTCGACCTATACCTTGGCAAGGTATCGCTCTACCAACTGAGCTATTCCCGCAAATTTTTTGGAGGCGCGAACCAGAGTCGAACTGGTCTAACCGGATTTGCAATCCGGGGCATAACCGCTTTGCTATCGCGCCATCGCAGGATGTTTGCACACCCTTGTCCAAACTGGAGCGGGAAAACGGGTTCGAACCGTCGACCTATACCTTGGCAAGGTATCGCTCTACCAACTGAGCTATTCCCGCATTCGGAAGACTTGCGCCTTCCGATGCGAACCTGTATTGCTACAGGTTCTGAAAACCTGGAGCGGGAAAACGGGTTCGAACCGTCGACCTATACCTTGGCAAGGTATCGCTCTACCAACTGAGCTATTCCCGCATTCGGAAGACTTGCGCCTTCCGATGCGAACCTGTATTGCTACAGGTTCTGAAAACCTGGAGCGGGAAAACGGGTTCGAACCGTCGACCTATACCTTGGCAAGGTATCGCT
>JAEAMF010000189.1_pt1 | contig 103806 bp, 88 predicted proteins | sample 8958721 | NCBI WGS metagenome assembly JAEAMF01 (sample SAMN16933255, study PRJNA681124) | bioreactor sludge metagenome | isolation source: anaerobic bioreactor treating anionic surfactant - SDBS | place: India: Bengaluru | collected 2019-02-28
TATTGGAGGTCGAGAAACTTACTTCTATCGAGTTCGAAGTTGTTTTTACCGATTCGGGTGTCGACAAGGAATCTTTCAAAAGGAAACTTGCAGCCTCTTCTTTTTGTAAAGGAACTTTGCGGATATTCTCCCAGAAAACAGAATCCCTGAGTTCAGCAAATGAATCAACTTCAACTGTAACTGGTTGTATTTCTTTTATTTCAAGCGATTCGCGCTGTTTTTTTACTTCGGCAGGTTCAGCAATGCTATTTAAAAGTTTTGATAACTGAATTGCATCTTTTGTTGTGAGTTTATCTTTGGATGTGATATTTTCAATTTTTTGTTTTACTTTTAAATCGGTTTTTGAGGATAGGTTTATGTGCTTTTCAGGCTGTTTATCAACAACATTTTTTATCGACTCGTTCAATTTTATATTTCCATACTTCACCGACGAATAGAAGCTTGCGTGCCCTTTTACTCCCATTGTACCTATGGTTGATTTCATTTGGTAGGTAATGGGCAGAAATACAGTGGGTCGTACTTCCTGGTAGTTGATAATATAACGCGTGATAGTTCCCATCTCGTCGGCGGTTAAATCTACAGCCGAAACGCACCAGATATTTTCGGGTATATAGATAAATCCCGAAAACAATTTATCGTTTTTGAATTTAGGAATAATTCTGATTTTGTTTACCTGATATTTTCCACTCGCATAAATATCTTCAAGCTTAAAATTGTAATACTTGAAAGCCTGAGGCGATAATGGTGATATATAGCCCATGAAATCAGCTTGATATATGCTCGATGTGGAGGTGCGCAATCCTCCTTTGGGCGTCATTTCTTTAGGAATGGAACTTTTAAATGCGACGACCTTTTGTGTGTATTTTGCCGGTGACCGGAAAGTTACTTCGCTTTGCGATTCGAGCACCAATAGTTTGCCGATAAGAGCTTTTAGTTTCTGATCTTTGATCATCATCCTCATTACTGCCGGAATGCTTTCTATTTTTGCACTTCCTTTCATGTAATTTGTTGCTTCGTAGCTCGATAGTTGGTAGAGATGAAATGGTGCCCGGGCAATACTGTGTCGGATTACTCTGTAGGCAGGGTCTTCTTTTGATGGTTTTACAAGCAATTCGTTTAAAACTACAGGTTTTTCGGTCAGGGTAATTTCTATGGTTGTAATTTCGGAAGCAATATTGATTTTTCTTACTTCAGGTTCATAGCCAATGGAACGAAATTCGAAAGTGTAAGTGCCTGAGTTAAGTTTGGTTTGAAATTTACCATTTTCATCGGCCACCATGCCTGAAGTGAGTTCCTGGATGTATATTGTGGAATAGGGGATGGCCTGACCGGAAGTAGTTGTGATCGTTCCTTTAAGTGTTTGAGCGTGTGCGGAACAAAGAAATAATACAAAAATCAACAGCAATAAAATTTTTTGCATATGTGTATGAGTTTTCGTTGTATGCAGCAAATGTATTTATTTTTTGTTACACTGTCTGGTTTATGTTGAATGCAAACTTTGGTTTTAACTTAATTTACACTGCGTTGAATGTTGATATACATTTTTAAATCAATAGTTTGTGGTTTTTCACACACTTTATGATTCTGACCAAAAACAAAAGAAGGCTTGATTGCTCAAGCCTTCTTTTGTTGAAAATTCTAAAATGAATTTTATTTGTTGCTTATGTAATTCACCACCCATTCGCCGACTTCTGACGTTGAATAAGCTTTTCCGTTATTGGCAATGTCCTCGGTAACGATGTTGGCATCCATGCTGGCAGCTACAGCTTCACGAATCAGGGCGCCCTCTTCCATCATGCCGAATGCATATTCGAACATCAATGCCGCAGAAAGAATCGTTGCCAAAGGATTGGCGATATTTTTACCGGCGGCCTGAGGATAGGAGCCGTGGATAGGTTCGAAAACCGAAGTGTGAATACCCACCGAAGCCGAAGGAAGCATTCCCAGTGAACCTGTAATCACAGAAGCCTCGTCGGTCAGAATATCGCCGAAAAGGTTCTCGGTTACAAGTACGTCGAAGCTTTTTGGCCATTGGATAATGCGCATGGCGGCATTATCGACAAACATAAATTCGGTTTCTATTTCAGGATATTGTGGGGCAATTTCCTGACCAATTTGTCGCCATAATCGGGAAGTTGCCAACACATTGGCTTTATCCACAATTGTTACTTTTTTGTTGCGCTGTCCGGCATATTTGTAAGCCAGATGCAGAATGCGTTCCACTTCCTCGCGGGTGTAAATACATGTGTCATAAGCTGTATTGCCATCTTCTGCGCGACCTTGTGGACGTCCGAAATACATTCCTCCTGTCAATTCACGGATACACATAAAATCAGCTCCCTCCACCAAATCGGCACGAAGCGGTGATTTATGAATGAGCGAAGGAAAAGTGGTTACCGGACGAATGTTGGCATACAATCCAAGGTCTTTGCGCATTTTCAATAAGCCCTGTTCCGGACGTACTTTGGCGGATGGATTGTTATCGTATTTTGGGTCGCCGATAGCACCGAAAAGTACAGCATCCGATTTCATACAAAGTTCGTGAGTGGCTTTAGGATAAGGTTCGCCAACCGCATCGATGGCGCAGGCACCAACAATAGCCGTTTCGTAGGTGAGTTCATGGCCAAATTTGGAACAAATGGCTTTTGTTACATTTAATGCCTGTTCTACTATTTCGGGACCGATACCATCTCCCGGTAATACTGCAATGTTAAGTTTTTTTGTTTCTGACATATAATAATTTGCTGTTTAGAATGCGTTTTTAAATAACTTATGGTAACTGAGAATAATTGATAACCGGAATATTTCCTGATTCGAGGATGTTCAGCATTTTCATTGTGGCCTTGATGGCTGCCACTGTTTGGTCGCCATGTAAGCCGCGCGTTTTAAATGTTTTACCATCGAAACGCCAGGTAATAATTGTTTGTACAATGGCATCGGTTTGCCCGCCCGGAGGAATTACAACCACGTAATCGAGCAGTTCGGGAGTTGGTTTATCAAGGCTTTTATAGATTTTCCACATGGCTTTCGAAATCGCATTGTACTGCCCGTCGCCCGAAGCTGATTGTTCGTAGATGTCACCGTTGATCTGCATTTTTACAGATGCCATTGGGCGCAGACCGTAAGTAATTGAAAGTGAATAATTCAACAATTTGATAAGTTGATCTTCCTGAGAGCTGTTCAGTACATCCGAAACAATGTAGGGTAATTCTTCAAGCGAAACCAGTTCTTTTCTGTCTCCAAGTTCAATGACGCGTTGAGTTACTTTCTGCATCATTTCGTCGTCGAGTTCGATACCGAGTTGTTGCAGGTTTTTCAGAATATTGGCTTTGCCTGATGTTTTACCTAGTGCATACTGACGCAAACGACCAAACCTTTCTGGAAGTAAATCGTTGAAATACAGGTTTTTTTTATTGTCACCATCGGCATGAACGCCGGCTACTTGTGTAAATACATTATCGCCGATCACCGGTTTGTTGGCCGGAATACGAATGCCCGAATAGGTTTCGACCACCTTGCTTACAGAGTTGACTTTTTCTTCTTTCAGATTGGTTGTCACCTTTGCATGGTCGTGCAAAACAGCAAGAACGCTTGTTAAAGGAGCATTTCCAGCACGTTCTCCCAATCCGTTTACAGTGACGTGTACGCCTTTAACACCGGCTTTTACGGCTTCGAACACGTTGGCAACAGCCAGATCGTAATCATTATGTGCATGAAAATCGAAATGAAGGTCGGGATAACGAGCTATCATTTTTTCGCAAAACAAACGGGTTTCGTCCGGATTGAGAATCCCCAAAGTGTCGGGAAGCATGAAGCGCTTAATGTTTTCGTTTTTCAACGCATCCACCATGAAAAAAACATAATCTTCCGAATCGCGCATTCCATTCGACCAGTCTTCGAGGTAGACATTTACAGCAATGCCCATATCGCGGGCATTTGCCAATACCTTCCTTATATCGGCAATATGTTCCTCCGGTGTTTTCTTTAGCTGATAGCTGCAATGTTTGAGCGAGCCTTTACAAAGCAGATTTAAAACTTCGCAACCGGCATTCCTTATCCAGTCGAGTGAGCTGCGTCCATCCACAAATCCAAGTACTTCTACTTTGTGTATATGCCCATTTTTTCGGGCCCATTCGGCTACGCGTTTTACCGAATTATATTCTCCTTCTGAAACTCTGGCTGAGGCAATTTCAATTCGGTCGACACATAGTTCTTCGAGCAAAAGCCTTGCTATGCTAAGCTTTTCCTGGGCTGCAAAGGCAACACCCGATGTCTGTTCACCATCGCGAAGTGTGGTATCCATTATTTCTATGACCCCTAACCCCTGAAGGGGGACTATGTTAGCTATGTTTTGCATATTGTCCTTTATAAGTTCTTTCTTATTATTCGTTTAAAAGTAATCAGTACAAATATAATTCCCCTTTAGGGGTTAGGGATTTATCTTGTTTTTTCGTACGCTTCAATCAGATCTTTTTTACTCAAAAGATAATCAATGTCATCCAATCCGTTCAGCAAACATTCTTTTTTGTATGCGTTAATCTCAAAGTTTTCAGACTTTCCGGTTGCATTGTTAGTGATTTGTTGATTTTCAAGATCGATAGTCAACGTAGTTTTCGGATCGGTGTTGACTGATGAAAAGATTTCTGCCAGAAACTCTGCGCTTACAACCACAGGCAGCACACCATTGTTCAGTGCGTTGTTTTGGAAAATATCGGCAAAAAAGCTCGATACCACCACTTTAAACCCATAACCATCAATGGCCCAAGCTGCGTGTTCACGGCTCGAACCGGAACCGAAATTTTTTCCGGCTACCAGAATGGATCCGCTGTACAGCGCGTTGTTTAGTACAAAGTCGGCTTTTGGGCTTCCATCTTTATTGTAACGCCAATCGGCAAACAAATTGTTACCGAAACCATTTTTGTCGGTCGCTTTCAAAAAGCGGGCAGGTATAATCTGATCAGTGTCCACATTCTCGATGGGAAGTGGAACTACTGTTGAAGTTAATGTTATAAACTTTTCCATATTTTATAATTTGCCAATAAGACAATATGCCAATGTGTCAATTGAATGTTCTGCTGAATCAACAATTAACAGATCGTTTTATTTCCCTTTGGACGTATTTATTATAATATTAATAATTTTTTGTATTTCTTTAATTTAATCTAACAAGTACTCTTCGAATGGATAATTTTCAGAGTATTTACACAAAAGCAGCCAATATTCAGTTTCATCATCGTCTTTAGCAGCTATTTTAAATTTATGAATAAAATCGGCCTTGCTTTCACAGTTCTGAGCTTCCCTAACATTTGCACCAACGGATGTTCCACTTTTTAAAAGTTGATTAGAGATAACATATTTTCGTAGTTCTTCTAATTTCTCTGTTTAAGCCACAATTTTTAGAGCAAAGCAAGAGACAAATCTACAATTCTGTTTCCTGTTTTTGGTAAATCCATTATAAATTTAAATATTAAATTTCTTATATTATCACATTATCTTATTGGCACATTGGCATATTAGTATCTCGGATCTGTTATTTTTCCGGTTACGGCAGCAGCAGCGGCTACAAGTGGACCAGCCAAAATGGTGCGTGCTCCGGGTCCCTGACGGCCTTCGAAGTTTCGGTTGGATGTGGAAACTGCGTATTTTCCGGCAGGAACTTTGTCGTCGTTCATGGCCAGACAGGCTGAACAGCCTGGTTGGCGTAGTTTGAATCCTGCCTCCGTTAAAATATCCAGCAGGCCTTCTTCGCGAATTTGTTTTTCTACCATCCAGCTTCCCGGAACGAGCCATGCCGTTACATTGTCAGCTTTTTTCTTGCCTTTTACATAATTGGCAAAAATACGGAAATCTTCAATTCTTCCGTTAGTACAACTTCCAAGAAATACATAGTCGATAGATTTGCCTTCGAGTTTTTCGCCCGGTGCAAAACCCATATATTCGAGCGATTTCTGGAAAGAAATACGTCCGGCTTCGTCGATATTCTCCAAAGTTGGAATGCTGTCTTTGATGCCCATTCCCATTCCCGGGTTTGTCCCATAGGTGATCATTGGCTGAATATCAGCAGCATCGAATGTGAGTTCTTTGTCGAATTTGGCACCTTCGTCGGTTTTAAGTGTTTTCCAGTAAGTCAGTTTTTTATCCCAGTCTTCGCCTTTTGGTGCAAATTCGCGACCTTTTACATAGTCGAAAGTTGTTTGGTCAGGGGCAATTAACCCGCCGCGTGCACCCATTTCGATTGAGAGGTTGCAAACGGTCATGCGTTCTTCCATGCTCATGTTCCGAATGGCTTCGCCTGCATATTCAACGAAATATCCAGTGGCACCTCCGGTAGTGAGTTTCGAAATCATGTAAAGTGCCAAATCTTTAGCAGTCACTCCTTTGTCGAACTTTCCGTTGAATGTAATGCGCATTGTCTTCGGGCGGGTTTGAAGGATACATTGTGTAGCCAATACCATTTCCACTTCGCTGGTGCCGATGCCAAAAGCAATGGTTCCGAAAGCACCATGAGTAGATGTATGGCTATCGCCACAAACAATTGTCATTCCTGGTTGAGTAAATCCGTTCTCGGGACCTATAATGTGAACCACACCATTTTTTTGATGTCCGAGTGGATAAAACACGGGCATATTGAAATCGACCGCATTTTTTGCAAAAGTATCGAGCTGATGGCGCGAAACGGGATCTTTTACAGGTTGATCCTGATCGATTGTCGGGGTATTGTGGTCGGCTGTCATTGTCGTTTGTTCCGGTCTGAATACTTTTAGTCCGCGTGCACGAAGTCCGTTGAAAGCCTGAGGGCTTGTTACCTCGTGGCAGAAATGACGATCGATGTACAACTGTGTCGGTCCGTTTTCGACTGTTGATACGACATGCGCATCCCAGATTTTGTCAAATAATGTTTTGCTCATATTTTTTGTGTAATGAATTCTTTGTTTGATTCGTTAACTGGTTTTATTGAATGATAAAACCATAATTTTAAATGATTTGTTCAGAATGTTGATCCATATTGTTTATTTCACAAATTTATTAATTGCATTGATGTAAGCTTCCACAGAGGCAGCTACTATATCGGTATTCGCTCCAAAGCCATAATAAACCGATCCATCATGTTCAACCTGCATATGAACCTTGCCCATGTCATCGCTACCTTTGTCGATGGCTTGTATTGTAAATTCGCGCAATATCATTTTACGTTTGATAATTTGTTTCAAAGCTTTAATCGCTGCATCTACAGGGCCATTGCCTGAAGCGGCTGCTTCGAATTTTTCACCCGCAATCACCAAACCGACACTTGCTACCGATTTTACGCCTACGCCGGAAGTAACTTGCAAATAATCAAGTTTGATGCGTTGTTTTTCAGAGCGTTCCTTGCCGGCGAGCAACAATACATCGTCATCGTTGACGTCTTTTTTCTTGTCGGCTAATTTAAGGAATTCTTCGTAGATTGCATCTAATTTGCCGTTTTCAACTTCGACACCCAGCACGCTTAAACGATGCTTCAGGGCGGCGCGTCCGCTACGGGCGGTAAGTACAATTGAGTTTTGATCGATACCTACGTCATTAGGATCCATGATTTCGTAGCTTTCGCGATTCTTAAGCACACCATCCTGATGAATGCCCGACGAATGAGCAAATGCATTGCGACCCACAACTGCCTTGTTGGGTTGCACCGGCATATTCATTAATCCGGAAACCAAACGGCTGGTAGAGTATATCTTTTGCGTATTGATTTGTGTATCGATGTTTAGCCCTTTATGGCATTTTAAAATCATTGCAATTTCCTCGAGCGAAGTATTGCCAGCACGTTCGCCTATTCCGTTGATTGTTACTTCCACCTGGCGGGCGCCGTTCATTACTCCGGCCATCGTATTGGCTGTAGCCATACCAAGGTCGTTGTGACAGTGAGTAGAAAGCACTGCGTTATGAACTCCTTTTACATTTTCCATCAGGAATCTAATTTTTTCGCCATAATCCCATGGCAAACAATAGCCGGTGGTGTCGGGGATGTTTACAACAGTTGCGCCGGCTTTGATAACGGCTTCTACAACGCGTGCCAGGTATACATTGTCGGTACGTCCGGCGTCTTCGCAATAAAACTCAACATCCTCTACGTATTTCTTGGCGTGTTTTACGGCAGCTACAGCCCGTTCAAGAATTTCATCCTGCGTAGAATTGAATTTATGTTTGATATGAAACTCGGAAGTTCCGATGCCTGTATGGATACGTTTGTTTTTGGCGTATTTGAGGGCTTCGGCAGCCACATCGATATCTTTTTGTACACCGCGCGTCAATGCGCAAATGGTAGGCCAGGTAACCGCTTTTGAAATTTCTACCACCGAATTAAAATCGCCCGGACTTGAGATGGGGAATCCTGCTTCGATCACGTCAACACCTAAGGTTTCGAGCGCTTTGGCCACCTGAATTTTTTCAATGGTGTTCAACTGGCAACCGGGAACTTGTTCGCCGTCGCGTAATGTAGTGTCGAAAATAAATAATCTGTCCATAATATTTTTATTTACTATTTTTTCATTTACAATTTGCAATTTCTTGCTATACCTTAAACAGGGGTTAAAAAAAAGCCTTTCGCACCGCAGTGAGAAAGGCTTTATATATTTATGTTGAATTATCTACATACCAAACTCACTTCTACTTGTTTTGCAAGAGAATAATAATACCGAGTAGAAGAATATGTAGAAAATTGTTGTTCATTGCTTCTTTTTTATTAATTCGATGCAAAGATACAGCAAATTTTGAAATGAACAAACGAAAATGAAAATAATTTGATTATTTTTCTTTCAATTCAAAATAAAGTGGCGCTAAAATGCATTATTTTAATAGGTTTAGAGCTGTATTGCATCGATTCGTATTTCCAGTTCACCAAATTCTATCATGGCATTAAATAAGCGAATGCGCTGAAAATGGCACAATTCACTCACCTTTATGTCTTTTTGTATCAACCGGTTCTCAGCAATCAATTGTGCTCTGTTTACACCAAACAGTAGCGGAACTTTTGGTGTAATCCAGTTTTTACCATCGAACAGGGCTATGTTAGAGTAGGAAGTGTCAGTAAGTAAACCATTTTTGACAAGTAAAACATCATCGCAATCGCCGCGCCGTGCAAAAGCTTCGTTCAATTCTGCTCTGTCTTCTTTTTTGTAAAATAATGTTTCTGCCTCTGTTTCAATTAATTTTAATGATTTTACTTCGCGGCGTACATAAGGTATGTATTCGAGAAGCTGTACTTCGGTATCGAAAACAATGCGGCACTTATGAATTCCGGTTTCAGGAAAATCATTTTTCTCCAGTAATTCAGCTAAATTAATTGGTTTTAAGGAGGGATAGAAATCGGCAAAAGCTTTGTCGACCCTTGCCTGATGGAGTTCTAACCTGTAAAAACGACCCTCTGCTAATTTTATGGATTCAATGAAGCGGCACATATACTTTCTGAATTAGTTCTTCGTATTCTTTTTCCAACTCGCTTTGTGAAGTAATTCCTCCTCCGCTTTTGAAAACAAGTTGATCGGCTTGTTGTTCGATAAAGCGAATCATTACCCCCGAATCCAGGTTTTTGCCATCGAACCAACCAAAAATACCTGTGTAAAAACCGCGATCATACCCTTCGGCCTCTTCTATAATTTCAAGCGTTTTGGGCTTGGGAGCTCCGCAGATAGAGCCTGCCGGAAGCAGCGAAAATAATATATCACCGAGTTTTTGGTGATAGTTGTCGGGAAGGTTTCCTGTGATTTCGGAACTTACCTGCAACAGTTCACCTTTATTTGTCGACAGTTTATCGAGGTATCGGTAACGGATAACCTTTACATTTTCGGCAACGATGCTCAGGTCGTTGCGTATCAGATCGACAATGGTGGCGTGTTCGGCTTTTTCTTTCGGATCGTTCAGAATAATGTCTTTAGCGTTGGGTAGCGCGGCGTCAATCGTGCCTTTCATAGGGAATGACGAGATTTTTGAATCCCGAATCTGAACGAAAGTTTCGGGAGAAAGCACAGTGAATCTTTCTTTTAGCCAAAGTTTGTACTTAGCTGTTCCAAACTCAAATAAATCGGATAAATCAAGGTTGGTTTTTAATCGGGTAGGTTGTGTGAGGTTGACAAGAAAAGAATTGCCTTGTTGAATTTGCCCCTGCACATACTCAAATTTCTGCTTATATTCTTTTAGTGAAATGGGAAAAGTATGCCAGCTAAGCTGTTGTTTTACTTTGTTGTTGACAATGGATGTGTTTTGTTTTTCTCCAATCTGAAAACGAATATAATTTGTATTTAGTTCACTTTCAGGAATTATATATCCTTCGGTGGCTTTGTAGTTGATGATAAAAAGAAAAGGAATGCCTGACGCAGATAAGTGATTGATTTTCTGCTGTAATTGTATTCTGTTGAGTAAGGTATGTGGAAAGTGTTCTGTCATTTTTCGTTGTGTAGCCGTTTGCCGCACAAAGTTACACAAAGTTTAATAATATAAAGTAATGAGCCGATATACACAGATTACAATATATAACCGAATCGATTGCAGCTTTTTATACAGTTGAATTTAATAGTCCGTTAATCTTTATATTATCATGAAAATAATCTCTCATTTCCGATTTGCCTGTTATTGTTGCATAGAAAAATGTAAGCAGTAGAAATATCTTCGTTGTGAAGTGTGTCTTCACACCACTGTGAAGTGTGCCTTCATCCTGTTGTGAAGAATGCTTTCGTACTACTGTGAAAACATAAGATTTTTGAAATCCTGTTCATTTATCAGAAAAACAAAATGCCAACTAATCGTTCAGAGAATACATAAGTTCGTTTTCCAACCTGGGTTCAGTAAAATACACATTCGCTTCCATGGCATAATGATCCGAAAGATTTGCAGGTTTATGTCCGATTTTCTCATAGAAAGTCTGGACTTTTCGTTCTATATTACCAATCCATTGCTGATTTCGTACAAGTATATAATCGATCAGTTTCTTTTCGCCCGAAGCCTTCCGAACGAGTGTATTGTCAATTTCGTCGTAGGTAAATTTCACATCACCGCTGATTTCGCCATTGTGAGCGCCAAGCGTATGGAGCATTAATTCATAATTCACAGGGTCGTTTCTGTCAATATTAAAATCGCCGCAAATGAATTGAGGGATATTGGGGTTTGAGTATTGATTCAGCAAGTGTTCATTGATTTCTTTGCATTGCTTTTCCCGTATCTTATGATCACCATCGGCTTGAAGGTGAGTTGTAAGTAATTGAAATTTGGCTCCTTCAAATTTTCCTTCGAAAAGCACTGCGCCTTTGCGGGCTATCATGTCAAAACCTTTACTGCTGCTGAATTTAATCTCATCAATTTTTGTGAGCGGAATTTTGCTGACTACCCACAGTCCGCTGTTGGTACGAAAGGGTAAATGGCATTTATTGGCCGGGCCATATTGAAACGGATAATTCTTTTTGAGGCGTTGTGCCAGAATATTTCTGCATTTGCTGCTAAAAGCTTCTTGAAAAACTATAATTTTATAATCCGAATCGACCAATCGGTCGGCGATGTTTCGGGCACGCTTTCCATTGTTGTTGAATAAACTAAGAAAAGGGAGCATGTAAATATTCCAACTGAGCATTTTAAATGTTTTTGAGCTTTCAATCGGCTGATTCATTGTTTGATGCGTTTGGCCTGTAGCGTAAAGTATTGTTTCCAGCATAAGTAAAAATATTAAGACGATTTTTTTTGACATGTCTCTTGCTTTTTATTTACTGCAAACTAACTATAAGTTTTTTTCAGTGGCGTGACGAATGTGTGACTCTGGTATGAAAGAATTTGATGGCTGCGGATTTTGTTTTATTCAGCTTACATATTGAAGTTTATTAGTGTGTCATGAAAAACGCCACTTAGCTGAGAATGAATTTTTTCAACGAACTTTTTAAAATGTAAGATTGATGAAATGAATGATCAGGTGGGTAGACAAAAAAAAGAGCCGCTCAATTGAAGGCGACTCTTGCAGAGAATTTATTTTCTTTGTTTGTTTCTAATGAATTTTCCTTTTCCGGATGCGAACTTTTTATGTCCAAACCTGTGTTTCTCAGGTTCGTAAAGTGGTGCTTCGCCAATTTCAGCAGGCAATGGAATTTTATAAATGTCTTTTTCAAGAAAAGATTCAATTTGTTTGAACTTATATTGCTCTTCTTCCGAAACAAAAGTGATCGACATTCCTTTGGCGCTGGCACGAGCCGTACGGCCTATGCGGTGCACATAATCTTCGGCATCGTGTGGAACATCGTAGTTGATAACAAGCGAAATATCGTCGATATCGATGCCGCGTGAAACAATGTCGGTAGCCACCAATATATTGACGCGGTTGTTTTTAAATTCGTGCATGATGTGGTCGCGCTGCACCTGATCAAGATCGGAGTGCATTTCGCCCACTGAAAGTCCCATTTGTCGGAAAGTCTTGAAAAGCTCTTTTACTTTCAGTTTTGATCCAGAAAAAATAATGACTTTATTGGCTTCCTGACCTACGAAAAGGTGACGGATAATGGCTTGTTTTTGTGCTTCGTAACAAATATATGCAGTTTGCATAATGCTTTCGGGCGGACGTGAAATGGCAATTTTTACCTCAACAGGATCGTGCAGGATTGTTTTGGCTAATAGTCTGATTTTTGGTGGCATAGTAGCCGAAAACATAATAGTTTGCCGGTCTTTCGGCAGTCGGTTCACCACCTGCATAATATCGTCGAAAAAACCCATATCGAGCATACGGTCGGCTTCGTCGAGAATAAAGTATTTTACATGCGAAAAATCGATATCGTATAAATTGATATGCGAAAGTAAGCGTCCCGGAGTGGCAATTACCACATCGGCACCTTTTTGTAAGCCGCGTCGCTGCACATCCCAGGCCTGCGAGTCATTGCCGCCATACACTGCTACCGATGAGAATGACGTAAAGTAAGAGAAGCCTTCCATTTGCTGGTCGATTTGTTGCGCCAATTCGCGGGTAGGCGCCATAATAATGGCATTTACTTTGTCCTCGGCGTGAGGCTCGGCCTGTAAATTGTGTAAAAGGGGTAAAATGAAAGCAGCCGTTTTCCCTGTACCGGTTTGGGCGCAGGCAATCACATCGCGTTTTTGTAAAATTACCGGAATTGTTTCGGCTTGTACCGGAGTGGCTTCTTTAAAATTCATGGCTTGCAAGCCGTCCAATACGGCATCGCAAAGAGGAAGTTCGTCAAATCTCATTGAAAATATATTAATATGTTGCAAAGATACTCATTTAATTCTCAAAAACATATTTCACCGTTTTTAAGTTTTCATCTGTTATCCGATTTATTTGTATACAGTTGAATTTTTTATACTTTTACGGCTTTGATACGGATGACTTACTCAATTGCTATTTTAATTTTTCATTTGCAGATTCATGATTCTTTTTCGTTACGATAAAACTTTCGAAGGGCTGCTTACGGCTGTTTTCGATGCTTATAACCGCAATACTTTTCCTGAAAAGTTATTGGGGTTGGACGATATTGAGCCTTTGTTTGTGACTGAAACTTATACGGTTTTGACGCAGGAAGATAAATCGGCGCGCGTATGGAAAGGGTTGGAGAAAAAGACGGAACGAAATGTGCTGAATATGCTGACCTATGTATGGTTGTCCGAATTGCCAGGGAGCGATGAGTTGCTTTTCAGATATATCAGGAAAACGTTTGATAGCAAGGTGGATATTTCTACAGATTTTGCCGACCAGGATGTGATACAGGTTCACAAAACGGCTAAAAAAGTAAGTACCGAAAAACACCGGATGATAGAATTGGTACGTTTTCAGAAAGCAGCCGATGATATTTTCTTTGCACCCATTTCGCCCGATCATAATTGTTTGCCGCTTACCATTTCGCATTTCAGGGATCGTTTTGCCGATCAGAAATGGATCATTTACGATACCAGGCGCGATTACGGTTTCTTTTACGACCTGAAAACAGTAACAGAAATGACACTCGATACTACCGAACTTTTCCCTGAAGGAAAATTGAACGAGCAACTGATGGCCGAAGATGAGCAACTGTTTCAAAAACTCTGGAAAGCTTATTTCAAATCACTCACCATAAAAGAGCGCATCAATCCAAAACTTCAGCGGCAGCACTTACCAAAACGTTATTGGAAGTATTTGACAGAGAAGCAATAGAAAAATGAAACTTTTCCAAAGTTCTAAACTTTGGAAAAGTTATTATTTATCTTCTATTTCTTTATACAAGCAACTATCGACGCCAGAAACTTAGGAAAATCAAAATCATCTTTTTTCGAAAATCCGGTGCGAGCCACCACTAATTCGAGCGATGGAACAATATAAATGTATTGTCCATCGTGGCCGCGACACATGTATAGATCTTTTGGTACGTCAGGATAATCGTTTGATAGGTTCAGCCAGAAAAATGAACCGTATTGACCTTTCGAACCATTGGCTGGTTCTATGGCATTATCGGTCCAACCTTCGGGAAGAATTTGTTGTCCCAACCAGTTTCCCTTGTTGAGATATAATAATCCGAAGCGCACATAATCGCGCATGGATGCATATACATAGGATGAACCGGCAAATGTACCCGATGCATCGGTTTCGAAAATGGCGCTGCGCATACCTGTGGGGTTGAATAATTCCCGGCGTGGAAATGCGTAGTATTCAGCATCGTTGCTAAGCTTTTTGCGGATCAGATAGCTCACAACATTGGTCGCGCCTGAGTTGTACACCCAAACCGAATCGGGACGGGCAACAAGTGGTTTGTTGTATGTGAAATCGGCCATATCCACCGATTTATGTAACATTATAGTTACATCCGATAAATTTCCATAATTTTCGTTCCACTCCAGTCCGCTGTTCATGTGCATCAGGTTTTGGATGGTGATGGCTCCGCGTTTGTCTTTTTTCCATACAGGAATATCGGCAGGTTGTTTCGTATCCATTAGTCCTTTTTTTACCATAATGCCGACGAGCGCGTGGGTGAAACTTTTGGCCATCGACCAACTCAGGAAACGGTTTTTTTCTGAAAGACCATCTTTGTATTTCTCAGCAATCAGTTGATTTTTATAAGCAATGGCTACGGCAAAGGTTCCTTTGTTGCCTTCCCTGTCATTGAATGCATCTACAATGGCTTTGTTTAACATTAGCTGATCAATCTCAGCCGGAATTGTATCCGCCAGTTTGTCGCCGGCAGGCCAGGCCACCGTGTCAGGATTGATGGCAGGCAGTGGAACGATTGTGTAAGGGCGATTGCGGATTTCAGCCTCGTTGCCACGCACCAAAGTACAGCCAAAACCTTCGATATAAATGGCTTTTGAACTTGCCCAAAGGAAACGGCTGGTGACTTCTTTCTTTTCAAAATCAATGGTATTGTTCGTGAATTTAATAAACGAAAAATTCAAATCGGTGCTTTCAACGCTTTTCTGCGTACGGTTGCCTACAAAAACTCCCGAAGCCAGATTTTTGGCAGCATAGCCGGTAATGACGGGAGTTAGTAGATGAATGTAGTAAATGCCGCCGGCAAGTCCTAAAAGGAGAATGATACCAATAATGCGCAAGATACGTTTTTTCATGGTGGATTGATTTTGAAGTTTGTGAAGTCAAAAGTATGAATTATTTCAGATAATTTCAAATTTATCAGCATCTTTCCAAAAAGCAGATTTTTCTCTGAATTTCAATAAAGGTTCACGGTTGAGTTCGTAGGTTTGAATGGATGTTTCGTTTTCGGGAAAAGAGAGCAGAGGCGTTGCTTTAAAATCGAGTAAAGTTGAATGCCCGTTGTAATCAATGCCCAAACCATCCGTACCCACGCAATTTACTCCACAAACATAAGCCTGGTTTTCAACGGCTCTTGCCTGCAACAAAATATCCCAGTTGTTGATGCGGCTTTTTGGGAAATTAGCCACATAAATCAACAGATCATACTCATTATTCACGTTGCGCGCCCAAACCGGGAAGCGTACATCGTAACAAACCAATAGTCTGATATTGAACCCACAGTAATTGATAATGAGCTTTTTGGAACCGGCGCTGAAATGCAGATCCTCGCCGCCTATCGAAAATAAGTGTCGCTTGTCGGCGGTTTCAATTTTACCATCGGGGAAAACGAAAAAGCCACGGTTGAATACTTTATCATTTTCGTTAGCGATAAAACTTCCGGTAATGGCCAGATTATAGGTTTGTGCCCACTTTTGCAGGGTGCGAACTGTTTCACCTTCCATGGTTTCAGCCAATTCCAATTGGTCGGTGCAAAAGCCTGTAGTGAACATTTCGGGGAGAACGACCAGATTTGTTTTTCCGGCAAGTTCGGCCAGTTGTTTTTCTGTTTTTTGCAGATTAGCGGTCTTATTCGCCCAATGGATAGTATCTTGTATGAGGGTAATTTTCATATATGTATTTTCTGCAAATATAATTATAAAATAAAAAATCGGCCAACAAATCAACGATTATAGTTGAATGTTGGCCGATAAATGATGTTGTTAGCTTAACGGTTTGCTATTAATCGATAATCTCAAAACCAGTGTAAGGAATCAGTGCTTTGGGGATGCGAATGCCTTCAGGTGTTTGGTTGTTTTCGAGCAATGCCGCTACAATACGTGGAAGTGCCATGGCGCTACCATTCAGGGTATGAGCTAATTGTGTTTTTTTATCGGCACCTTTGAATCGACACTTTAAGCGGTTAGCCTGATAGCTTTCGAAGTTCGAAACCGAACTTACTTCGAGCCAGCGTTCCTGAGCAGCGGAGTACACTTCAAAGTCGAAGGTCAGAGCCGATGTGAAGCTCATGTCGCCACCGCACAAACGGAGAATTCGCCAGGGGAGTTCTAGTTTATCAACAAGTGTTTGAACGTAGTTAACCATTTCGGTAAGCGTTTCGTACGATTTTTCAGGATGTTGAATTTGCACGATTTCCACTTTGTCGAACTGATGCAAACGATTCAATCCGCGCACATCTTTACCGTATGAACCTGCTTCGCGGCGGAAGCAAGCAGAATAAGCTGTGTTTTTGATGGGCAATTCTTTTTCTTCTAAAATAACATCACGGTAAATGTTGGTGACAGGTACTTCGGCTGTAGGGATCAGATATAAATCGTCAACAGTACAGTGGTACATTTGTCCTTCTTTGTCGGGTAACTGTCCTGTTCCGTAACCGGAAGCTGCATTTACAACATAAGGAGGTTGCACTTCGAGATAGCCGGCTTCGCGGGCATTATCTAAAAAGAAATTGATCAAAGCACGTTGCAGACGAGCACCTTTTCCTTTGTAAACAGGGAAACCTGCGCCCGAAATTTTTACGCCTAATTCAAAGTCAATCAGATCGTATTTTTTTGCTAAATCCCAATGTGGAATAGCGTCTTCAGGAAGATTTGGCAACGCTCCGCCTGTTCGTTCAATCAGATTGTCCTCGGCATGTTTTCCGGCAGGAACACTTTCGTGCGGCAGATTAGGGATTTGTACTAATAGGTTGTTGAGTGACTGCTCAATTTCCGATAATTTGTCGTCAAGGATTTTGATACTATCTTTCAGCTCAGTAGTTTTTTCTTTGGCTGCGGCAGCTTCGGCTTGTTTGCCTTGTTTGAAGAGCAAACCGATTTCTTTCGACAGATTGTTCATCTCGGCCGACTGATTGTCGAGCTGCGTTTGAGTGGCTTTGCGCAAGCCATCAAGTTCAACAACCTGAGCAATGATAGCTGCTCCATCGAAATTTTTCTTTGCCAACCGGGTGATTACGTCTTGGGTATTCTCGGTGATATATTTGAGTGTCAACATAATGTTTATTTACTATTTGTTCATTTACAATCTACTATTTCTAATAAACCTACAAATGTCTTTGTTCTTTTATCTTTGTTCTAATAAAAAAATCTCCCGCAATTTTACACTACGGTAAAACGACAGGAGATTTTTGTGCGTTTAAATCTTACTAAACTTAGTTAGCTTCGATCGGTTTGATAGAAACGTAAGATCTGTTATCTTTTTTCTTTCTGAATTCTACTATTCCGCTAACCAATGCGAATAAAGTATGGTCTTTACCAATACCTATGTTTTCACCTACATGGTGAACTGTGCCGCGTTGACGAACGATGATGTTACCTGCTTTTGCAAATTGACCACCATAAATCTTAACACCAAGTCGCTTACTTTCCGATTCACGACCGTTCTTTGAGCTACCAACTCCTTTCTTATGTGCCATTTTCTTCTAATTTTTTTCAGTTAATTAAGCTACGATTTCTTTGATTGCTAACTCAGTGAAGTTTTGACGGTGACCGTTACGTTTGCGGTAACCTTTACGGCGTTTTTTGTGGAAAATAATTACTTTTTCGCCACGTACGTGCGAGATAACTTCACAAACTACTTTTGCACCTGCAACAGTGGGAGCACCTACGGTAACTGCGCCATCATTGTCGATCAATAATACTTTGTCAAATTCAACCTGAGCGCCTCTTTCAGCCTCATTCATACGATGAACATACAGTTTTCTTCCGGCTTCCACCTTGAACTGCTGTCCTAAAATTTCTACAATTGCGTACATTTGTTAATACAATTATTGATTACATCGGGAAGGTGAGATGCTTCACAGCAGCGCTTCTTGTAGACCTTATCCGAAATGAGGGTGCAAATTTACGGTTTTTATTTTAATATGCAAAGAGTTGTGACCATTTTTCGTTTAAAAAATGATATCTCAGCCGAAATAAATCACAATACAAGTTCCGTAAACAATTTTTCAAGTGTTTCATCCAGATGATGTGTGAATCCGGAGTGAGGCCGCGAAGTCTGAATGCAAGCGCTGCGCACGGCTGTGAGCCATCGGAAACGCTCGGGAATATCGAATTGAGCAATCAGTCCTGCAGTTTTGTCGCCATTGCATATTTTTTCGAACGATATCAATGTTTCCTTCAGTAAATCAATGTCTATTTCTGACGAAAATAATGACAAACGTCGCTCGTCCAGTTTGTACAGCATGCGAATGTATTTTGCTTTTTTCGAGAACAAAATTACACCGATATTTATAAATTCCTCGCGCTCCACCTGCGGCAAAACACGAATGACTGCATAATCATAAAAGTGTTTTCCTTGCATTTTGAGCTTCGTTAAAAAAGATTTCTGAATTTTTTAGTCGTGAACTAAGAAATTGGTAGTACACTTCGCGAACCGATTCGGTAGTTTCACCAACTTCTAATCTACTTGCCCATTCGTCAGGAATAAGATTCACGATTTCACGAATGACCTCATCGGTAAGCAAGGCCTTGCATTCGATGTCGGCAGCTTCCAGTTGGTCCGCAAAAGGCAGAAGTACATGGTTTTTTATAAGCGCAAAAGGAGACAAAGCATGTTTTTCGGGATGCGTCCACGAATGATGAAAGTACAAGGTTGCGCCATGGTCGATCAACCATAGATCCTTGTGCCACATCAGCATATTTGTGTTGCGTTCAGTTCGGTCCACATTGGTAAGAAATGCGTCCATCCATACAATGATCGAAGCTATTCGTCCATCCACTTTCGTGGTTACGGGATCGTAGGTGAGCGCACCCGACAGAAAATGCAAACCGAGATTAAGTCCCTGACTCCCTTTAAGCAAGTCCTGAATTTCCTCATCTCCTTCACTTCGTCCGAAAGCTTCGTCGAGCTGAACAAAAACAAGTTCCGGAATCCGAAGTTTCAGTATTTTGGCTACAACGCCACCAATCAGTTCCGAAATCAGTGCTTTAGCTCCATGGCCAGAGCCCCGAAACTTGACAACATATTTAAAACCGTCATCAGCTTCGGCCAATGCGGGCAACGAACCTCCTTCGCGCAAAGGAGTGATATAGCGGGTGACATTTACGGTACGTAGGTTCATATTTATGGTTTTTTCTTCTTCAATATTTTCTTTCTTACTTCTTAAACAACACCCTAAACGCTTCCTCCACTTTCTTCACCATGACGATCTCCATATTAATTTTGCCAATATTCAGGGCTTTTACATTGAAATCGGGGATAATCATTTTAGTAAATCCAAGCTTTTCGGCTTCGAGAATGCGCTGTTCGATGCGGTTGATGGGGCGTATTTCGCCCGAAAGTCCTATTTCGCCGGCTACGCACACCTGTTTTTCGATGGCAATGTCGACGTTGGACGAAAGTATAGCCGAGATCACTGCCAGGTCGATGGCCGGGTCGTTTACCTTGATACCTCCGGCAATGTTGAGGAAAACATCTTTTTGGGCAATTTTGAAACCGGCGCGTTTTTCGAGCACCGCCAAAAGCATGTTCAAACGTCGCAAATCGAAACCCGTACTGGAGCGCTGCGGCATACCATAAGCTGCCGAACTTACCAATGCCTGCACTTCGATAAGGAAAGGACGCACGCCTTCGATGGCGGAGGCAATGGCCACTCCGCTCAGGCCGGAATGATTTTGAGAGAGCAATAATTCGGATGGATTGCTTACTTCGCGCAGACCGCTTTGCTGCATCTCGAAAACGCCTAACTCAGCAGTGCTTCCGAAACGGTTTTTGATAGAGCGCAGTATACGATACATATAATGCTGATCACCTTCGAATTGCAGTACCGTGTCGACAATATGTTCCAGTACTTTCGGACCGGCAATACTTCCTTCTTTGTTGATGTGCCCAATGAGCAGGACGGGAACACCAGAAGTTTTACAAAATTTGAGCAGATGCGAAGCACATTCGCGCACCTGTGATACCGAACCCGGCGAGGACTCAATCATTTCGGTTGAAAGCGTTTGGATTGAATCTACAATTACTACATCGGGCTGAATGTTTTGGATGTGGACAAAAGCTTGTTCGAGCGAAGTTTCGCTTACGATATAGCAATCAGGGTTGTCGTATTTCAGACGTTCGGCACGAAGTTTCAATTGTTTCACGCTTTCTTCGCCCGAAATATAAAGGGTGCGCTTGCCTTTCATGTTCAGCACTACCTGTAGTACCAAGGTCGATTTCCCGATTCCGGGTTCGCCACCAATCAATACCAATGAGCCTGGCACCAATCCACCACCCAGCACACGATTCAACTCGTTGCTCGATGTATCTATACGGGATTCTTCCGATGTTTCCACTTCGTGCAACCGAACCGGTTTCTGTTTGGTGATTTCAAGTCCGGCCATTATCATTTTGGGGCTGGTGTCTTTGCTGATAATTTCTTCAACATAGCTATTCCATTCGCCACAGGATGGGCATTTGCCTATCCACTTAGGTGAATCCGTGCCACAATTCTGACAGATATAGACTGATTTTGTTTTGGCCATGATAAGTTTATTTTACCTTACAAAAATAGATAATTTTTCGGACTATACAGTTTAGTTTCACACTAAATCTGTTGAACGTTTGTTTTGAAATATGCGGGGCTTCTGTTTGCGATGTGACCGAAATTGTGTAGTTAATCATTTTCAAATCATCGAATCATCAAATTATCAAATCATCGAATCATCAAATTTTCAAATCATCAAACGCCCGCGTCATCATATCCTGTTTTTATGCCATTTCCCTTTTTGTAAAAACCAGTAGCCCAAAGCTCCGATAGCCGACCAATATATAAATTCGGAAAGCCAAACAACAGCAACAGATTGTGGATGTATGATGGCTGTAAAATAAACATATGAAATATAGAAAAACAAAGTTGCCATTTCTATATAAAATGCCGTTTTTGCACTTCCTGTTCCAGATACCGCATTGATAATGACATTAGCAACCGCATAGAAAATAACAGCTATCGACACTACTCTTATCACGGGAACTGAGGCCAGTATCAGCGAATGGTCGTCGGTGTAGATGTGTGCAAAAAACTCAGGAAAAATAAAAGTAAAAATAACCAATGGGACTACAAATAAGATAGCAATGCCCATGATTTTGTTAACGGTTTTCATTACTTCATCCTTAAGTCCGGAGCCTATCATGTTGCTAACCAATGTGCCGGCAGTAGTGGAAAGAGCAGAGGCCGGAATCATCAATAAAATGTACATGCTTCTACCGATATTGGTAACAGCCAACGGGCGTTCGCCCATACGTTCGATAAAAATAAAGAACAAAAACCAGGTAGAAATAGAAATCAGAAACTGAAACATTATGAAAATCGACAAATTCAGAATTTGTCCGATTGTTTTGAAATTGACACGCAGACTACTGAACAGCCCGTATTTTTTCATATCAGTATAAAGAAAAGTGTGCAGAAGAAGGTAACCAAGTGTAGCAGCTTCGGCGATTACAGAAGCTATAGCTGCTCCGGCAATACCTAACTCAGGAAAACCGAACTTTCCAAAAATAAGCAGATAATCGAATATAATATTGGTAATGGCAGTGATGAAAGCCGAAGTGGTAAGGATGCGGGTGTCGGTTATCCCTACATAAAAGCTACGGAAAACTACACTGAGGAAAATGAAAAAAAAGCCATAAATCCGCCAGTCGAGATATTCCATAGTGGCTGTATAGATATGGTCGGAGCTCACCAGCATTTTCATTAAATGAGGCATCCCGATCAGAGCGACAATAAATAAAATGAGAGCAAAAGCACCATTGAAAAGTAAACTATTGTTGAAAATCGGACCAATTTGCAGGTAGTTTGCCTCACCATTCCTACGTCCGATAAGGATTTGAGCGCCCTGACTAAAACCAAACCCCACCATATAAATTGCAAAATAAAATACGCCGGCAATGGCCGAAGCTCCCAGAGCTACTTCGCTTACCCGACCCAGGAAAGCTGTGTCGGTGACGTTGATAATGTTTTGAGCCAGAAGGGTCAGAATAATCGGATAAGTGATGTTAAGGATGTTTTTGGTTGAGTTCACAAGTGCAAGGTTTGATGAATGTAACTTAACAACAGCGGGTGTGATGTTGTTTGCAAAGGTAAGAAAGATTTTTTCGTTACTAAAATGACCAATCGTGCTGGTAGGCTTCATGAAGAGTACTTTTTATTATCAACTAAAACGATAGCTAATCCGGTTATTTGTTGAATTGGTATTATATTTGTAAAATCTAAACGAATCCATAAAAACTCATCTTTATGAAAAAGATACTTTTCAGTTCTTTAATAGCGATTATTATCGTTTCGGGCATGCTGCTGGCTCAGGTAAACAATAAGATCAGCATAGAAAATCGTTGGAAGACAGTTGAAGAACTTGCTGAAAAACAATTGCCTGAATCGGCACTCAAGGAAGTGAACGAAATACTTGCACAGGCTCAGAAAGAAAAAGACAGTGGACAAATTATAAAGGCTCTGCTGTACAAAATGCGTTTTATGCTTGACAAAGCACCTGATAAAGCGCCTGAGCTTATTCACGAATTTGAAATATTTGCCGAAAAAAGTACCGATCCTGCTGAAAAAGCATTGTTGCACTCGATGACTGCCGAATTGTATGCCCGTCACTACCAAAGCGATCGGTGGAATGTAAACCGTCGCATTCAAATCACCGGTTTTGTACCTGAAGATTTAAAGGAATGGTCGAAAAATATTTATTTCGATAAAATTAGCGCCTTGCTGGATCGCTCGCTCGAAAATACAGAAGTGCTGCAAAAAACAGATGTGCTTCAATTCGATGTGCTGATCGAAAAAGGTGAAGATAGTCGTACGCTACAACCAACGCTCTTCGATTTTCTGGCTCATCGGAAAATTGAGATACTAACCAGAATTGCTGAAGCTACCGACTTGAAAAATCTTTTACAGTCAGATCGTTATTTCGCTCCAGCTGACGAGTTCGCAGCAATGAAACCGGATACTTTATTCAATACTTCCGTTGAAAATATGGTGCTGGAAACTTATCAGAAACTGATTGCTTTTCATGTGAAAGATAAAAACGAGGCCGCTTTGCTTGATGTGGATTTATCCAGATTGGAATATGTAAAAGATGTTTCGGGTAGGACAGAAGCTTATCTGAATGCCCTTGAGGTATTGGAAAATAAATATGTTGAAAATGAGATTGTTGTAGAAGTATTGTCGGAAAAAGCAAACTGTTATTTGCAAAAGAGTAATGCGTCGGCCGAAAACGGAATTTTCAGAAAAAAAGCTTATGATGTTTGCACTGATGGCATCAAGCGTTTCCCTGAATACAAACGCATCGATTTGCTAAAGAACCTGCAAAAAAATATTACACAAAAAAGCCTGAGTGTGAGTCATAACGAAGTCGTCAAACCGGCTTCTAATCTTTCTATCAATATCAATTCCGCCAATATTAATACGCTTCAAATCAATATTTATCGCATCAATGCTACGGCTTTGGAGTATTTTACTTTTAAACAAAATAACCGGAGAGAAAATGAAGCTTTTTCAAAACGCAGTCTGCTCGAAACACGTGAACTGAAACTTAAAAAAGAACCGAATTTTGGAGAATCAGATACTGTTTATACTATAAAATCAGGTGATTATGGCATTTACGAAGTGAGTATCAATGTAAAAGGTGAGACGGACAAAGATAAAATATCGAACACGGTTTTCGTTGTTTCCGATTTTGGTTTTATGCAGCGTTCGAATACTCCGAATTTACAACATCTGTATGTACTCGACCGCCAAAGCGGAATGCCACAAGCGGGTATTCTGGTCAGTGCTTATGAGGCAAAATGGAAGGGCAATGGTTATAAATATGAATTAAAGAAACAAACAAAATCAGACAAAGAAGGTTTATGTAAAATCCCTTTTACTACCAATTACGCTCAGCATCAGATGTTTTTCGAAAGAGGAAAAGATAAATACTTTTCATCGGCATCGTATGCTAATTTTCACAATAGAATTCCTTCGAACAGTGAAAAAGTTCAACTCAGTTTGTTGACCGATCGCTCGTTGTATCGCCCGGGACAAACGGTATATTTTAAAGGAATCGCTTACTATGCCAGTAAAAACCGTAACGAAGTGGATAAATCATCGGCCTATGAAGTTGTTCTTTACGATGCAAATCATCAAAAGATAAGTTCAAAGTCATTTAAAACCAACGAATTTGGTTCGTTTGCCGGTGAGTTTGTATTGCCCGAAGGTGGATTGAATGGCGCGTATCGTCTCGAATCCAAAGGTTTTTCGCAAACTATTTATGTGGAAGAATACAAACGTCCGACCTTTGAAGTGAAGATTGAAAAACCGAAGGCTGAAATCCGTTTCGGCGAAAAGACAACCCTTAAAGGCAACGTGAAGGCTTATGCTGGATACAATGTGTCCGATGCAGAAGTAAAATACACCGTGATGCGCATGACTCACCGCTATTGCTGGTGGTGGAACGAACCATCGACAGTGGTGGCCACAGGAATAGCAAAAACCGATGTGGAAGGAAAATTTGACGTAACATTTGTACCGGAGAAATCGAAAAATGCGCCGAATATCTGGCGTGGTAACTTTTATACTTATACAATTTCGGCGGATGTAACAGATGCCAAAGGTGAAACACAGCAAGGTGAGCAATCGCTTTCGGTGGGTGATAAGTCATTATTTATAATTGCCGATGTGGCGAATAAAATTGACAAAAATGCTTTTACCAAAATAGGAATATATGCCGAAACATTGAATGGCGAAAAAGTGGACGCTGTGATTGATTACGAAGTGTATCGCCTGGTTGAATCAACTGAATATGCTGAGAAGAGGAATGAGAGAACCGAATTGAAAACATCCGAAAAAGTTGCTTCGGGTCAATACAAAACTTCGGATAAATCATTGGCGCTCGAAATGAAAAAATGGAAATCGGCGCAATATAAGTTGGTGTTGAAAACAAAAGATGCTTTTGGCGCTGAGGTGAAAACCGAGCAGGTTTTTGTGTTGTACGACAATAATGATAAACGTCCGCCTGTAAAGTCCTACGTCTGGATGCTAACGCCTAAAACCACTTGTGCAGTAGGAGAAAATGCTGAGATTCGTTTCGGAACAGCTACAAAAAATACTGCCGTATTGTTTGAAATTATGCAGGGAAACAAGGTGTTGGAAAGCAAATGGATGAAGTTCAACGATGAAATAAAGACTTTTGAAATTCCTTTTAAAGCTGAATATGGAGCAGGCGTTACGGTGCTGTTTAGTTTTATGAAGGACGAACAATTCTTTACGCAGCAAGTGCAGATTACCCGCAAGGTGGAAGAAAAGAAACTGACACCCACGCTGAGTGTTTTTCGCGACAAATTGCAACCCGGCGAAAAAGCAGAGTGGACAGTGACAATTCCAGAGTTAGCGAAAGATAAAAAAGCCGCCGAACTTTTGGTAGGCATGTACGATGCTTCGTTGGATGCTATTCGTCCGCACAGTTGGAATTTTAATCCATTCTATCAGGAAGGAATTTTATATTCAGTGCCTTGGTCGGCGAGTAATTTAAGCCAAAGCAATGCTTATGTGCATTTCAATGCTGAAATAAAAGATGTTAACGATTATCGTTTTGATAACCTGAATTGGTTTGGTCTGGAACTATCAAAGGGATATGGTGGTATTCGTATCAGAGGAGCAATGTCAAAAGGTGTTCAGGTTGTTGAGGATAATGTTGAAGAAAGTGATGCTGTGTTCTCAATTTCAGATGGTGCTCCGAGAGATATTTCTCCGGAAGAAGCACAAAGGAGTTTCAGTGGTAACATGCTTCCACCACCACCTCCTCCTGCAGTAATGGAAGATATAAATATTGTATCGAAGAAAAAAGAAGATGTAAAAGTCCGCACTAATTTCAACGAAACTGCATTTTTCTATCCGCAGTTAAAAACTGATGCGCAGGGTAATGTGAAATTCTCGTTTACTGCTCCCGAAAGTCTGACGCGCTGGAATGTGAAAATGCTGGCACATACGGCTGATTTATATTTTGGCCAGGCCGAAACACAGGCGCTTACTCAAAAAGAACTTATGGTGCAAATGAACCTGCCACGTTTTGTGCGTCGTTCGGATCGGTTGGTGTTGACAGCCAATGTAATCAATCTCACTGATAAAGAACTAAAAGCGGATGTTGTTTTTGAATTAATTGACCCGACCACCGAAAAAATCATAAAACTGAAAGACAACAAAGCTAAATCAGTTGCATTGGCTCCGGCTCAGTCCAAAGTTGTGGAATGGGAAGTGAACGAATTTGCGGCTTACGGACTTGTGATTTGTAAAATAGTTGCCCGTGCAGGAAACTTCAGCGATGGAGAACAGAAATATCTGCCTGTTTTGCCTGATAAAATAATGGTCACCGAAAGTATGCCACTCACTATTCGCGGGAACGAAACGCGCATTTTCAATTTCCGTAGTTTATTGAAAAATGCTTCGAAAGTGGAGAGTAAAAACCTGACTGTTGAATTTTCGTCCAATCCGGCCTGGTACGCTGTGCAGGCTTTGCCAACGCTTTCTACGCCCGAAAACGAAAATGCAATGGATTATTTTACGGCTTATTATGCGAATACTTTAGCCACATTTATTGTCAATTCGAATCCCAAAATTGCAAAAGTTTTCGATCTGTGGAAAAATGCCAAAGGTAGCAGGGAGGCATTGCTTTCGAATTTGCAGAAAAATGCTGAATTGAAAAATATGTTGTTGGAAGAAACGCCCTGGGTAATGGCGGCAAAGGACGAAACCGAACAAAAAAGGCAAATTGCCCTGCTCTTCGACCTGAACATGCAGAAAAATCAGGGACAACAGTACCTTGATAAATTATTGAAACTGCAATCGGCGAACGGAGGATTTGCATGGTTTGCCGGCATGCCCGATAGTCGTTATATTACGCAGGAAATTTTGCTGCATCTGGCCCGGCTCAACAGAATGACAGGACAAAAGGGAATGGCTGTAAATCAACAAACAGCTGTCAATAAAGCGTTGTATTATTTGGATATGGAAATCTCGAAAGATTTTGCCGAACTGAAAAAATACAATAAAAACTATCAGAAAGAACAATGTGTTACCGATGCGCAATTGTTTTACCTGCATTTGCGCTCCGAATATCCGGATGTTCCGGTACATGTTTCGGCTCAGGAAGCACTGAAATATTATACTGCTCAATCCGAAAAGTACTGTACCAGCTTCACGCTCTATGGCAAGGCCATGATGGCAGTGGTGGCCAACCGGAATGGCAAAATAAAAGTAGCCAGCGAGATGCTGAAATCGCTGAAAGAAAATGCAATGAAAACCGACGAAATGGGCATGTATTGGGCTAAAAATACGTCGGGCTATTTCTGGAACGAACGCCCGATTGCAGTACAGGCTGCTATGATAGAGGCTTTTGCCGAGGTAAGTAAAAATACTGCCGAAGTGGATGAAATGAAGATATGGTTGTTGAAACAAAAACAAACCCAACGTTGGGATTCGCCTTCGGCCACTGTAAATGCCATTTATGCATTGCTTTTGCAGGGGAGCGATTGGTTAGGGAACGATGGAAATGTGAGCATTAAAGTTGGTAGCAAAACGCTTCAACCTGCATCCACAGAAGCCGGCACAGGATATTTTAAAGAAACCATTCCTGTGACCGAAATCAAAGCGGATATGGGCAAAGTAACAGTTGCAAAAGCGGACAAAGGCATTGGCTGGGGAGCTATGTACTGGCAATATTATCAGGAGTTAGATAAAATTCAGGGACAAAGTGGCGCATTGAAGGTGAGTAAGAAGCTGTTTGTAATGAATGGTGCTACTATGATGCCGATTGAAAAGGCAGAGCTTAAAAAAGGCGATAAAGTCATCACCCGATTAGTGGTTACCACTGATCGTAACCTTGAGTTTGTAGCGCTTAAAGACTTGCGTGCGGCATGTTTCGAACCTGTTGATCAACTTTCGGGAAGCCGGTGGAAAGAAAGTGTTTGCTATTATCAAACCACCAAGGATGCTTCTACGCAGTTCTTCTTCGCTTATTTGCCAAAAGGAACTTATGTATTCGAATACGAATTATGGGTGAATAATGCTGGTGCTTATACGAGCGGAATTGCCACCATTCAGTGCCACTATGCGCCTGAATTTGTGAGTCATACCGGTGGCGAGAAAATATTGATTAAAAACAACTAACATCTCTTATATTCAGAGTTGTTTAATAATTTATCTTAAAAAAATATGGAGTTTATAGGTTACGTTCTTCTTGGCATAGCGGCAGGTATTTTATCAGGACTTTTTGGTATTGGTGGTGGCATTGTGTTGGTGCCCTCATTAATAGTATTGTTTGGTTTGGATATTTTGGATGCAAATGCAGTGTCGTTAGCGGCCATGTTGTTGCCGGTTGGGGTTTTAGGAGTTTGGGCGTATTATAAAGCCGGATTGATTAATGTCAGAGAATCTCTTTGGATTGCATTGGGTTTATTCCTCGGCTCATTTGTAGGGGGTGAATTTGCAGTGAATATAAGCGAAAGTCTGCTGGCAAAGCTTTATGCTGCTATTTTACTTTATATTGCTTTAAGTTATTTCGATATTTTTTCTTATTTCAAAAAGAAAAAAGAGCCCAAGCCCATTGCCAGCATTGAAACTAAAAAACCTGTTTGGGCATTTATTCTTGTAGGTGTAGGCGCCGGAATTTTTGCCGGGTTGTTTGGTAAAGGAGGTGGGATTGTGATAGTTCCGCTGTTGATTGGCATTTTTCATTACGACCCCAAAGCGGCTGCGGCTACTTCGCTGGCAGCGCTGCAATTGCCTGTCGGTCTGCCGAGTGTGCTTATCTATGCCAACGAAGGTCACTTAAATATATTGTTTGCAGGGCTTATTGCTTTAGGAATTTTAGGAGGAGCCTTTTTGGGCTCAAATTTGGGAGTGCGATTGCCATCGGCGCTGTTCAAAAAAGTGTATGCTGTTTTTTTAATGGCAGTGGCGGTGTTTATGGTTTATAAATATATATAAAAAAAACGGCGAAATTTTTCGCCGTTTTTTTATGCTTCTTTCTCTATTGCCTGAACAACCAATCCTGCTATTGTCATACCGAACATGGCGGGCATGTACGAAGTTGTTCCGTTGATTTTGGCTTTCAAACTGCACCATTCATGGTCCACTAAATCAGGGTCGCCGGGACCATGGAGCGATTTAGGACACATGCATTTATCGGTTCCGCACGATTCGTTTTCGCCTTTGTTTTCGAGCAATTCGTCGCTGTACACACACATAAACTTTTTGCTTACTCCACCCGATTTTTTTATTCTGCTGCGCAATGCAGCTCCCAGCGGACAGCCCTGTACTTTCCAGAATTCAGCTACTTTGATACGTGTAGGATCCATTTTAAGCGCAGCTCCCATCGACGAAAACAATGTTGCACTTGTTTTTGCGGCTGTTTGAAGTAAATGTACCTTGTTGGATAAACTATCAATACCATCGATAATAAAATCGTAGCTATCAAGTGCAAATGATTCGGAGGTTTCCGGACTATATATCTTTTGTAAAGCCACAATATCGGCTTTCGGATTTATTTCGAGCAAACGCTCGCGAAGCACATCCGTTTTTACTTTCCCAACCGTTTTGGCGGTGGCCATCAGCTGGCGGTTGATGTTGGTGATGCAAACCCTGTCCGAATCTACTATTGTTAAATGCCCAATCCCCGATCGGACTAAGCTTTCGGCACACCAGCTGCCAACTCCTCCAATACCAAAAATGATGACGCGTTTTTCCGATGCTTTTTCAATAAAGCTCCTGCCCAACAATAGTTGTGTGCGTTGAAATATGCCTTTTTCTATACCCATTAATACATTTACGATTTTTATATTTACAATTAAGCGCGTAATCCTTTATAAGCTTAATTATTTATTGTTAATTATTTATTTATCCGTTTTGACTGATTAGTTTAAGTGATTTTTTATTCACTATTTCTATTTGTTTTCCTTTTACATCTATTATCCCATCTTTATCAAATTCACTCAGAACGCGGCTCACACTTTCGCGGCTTGTGTCTACAAGGTTGGCCAGCTCGGCTTGCGAAAGTGGTATTGTGAATGTGTCGGACATGAAGATTTTATCAGAGAATTCCAAAAGTGCGTCCGCCATGTTGCCCCGTATTTGCTTTTGTGTACGGTTGGCACATCGGTGAAACGATTCAAGTTCGTTCTGACAAAGTTCAATGATAATGTCATTCGAAAATTCCCGGTTTTCGTTCAGTATGTTTTGAAATACATGTACATCAATAAAACAAACCTCAACATCCGAAACGGCTGTCACTGAGTACTGATTTATTTTATCGCCAAAAGTTGTGGGCAAGCCAAGATAAGTTGGCGCTTTCACCACACGCACTATCTGCTCGTGATAAGGACCTGCCAAATGAATCTTGGCTAATCCGGTGCGCAGAAAAACAACATTTGTAGAATACATTCCCTGTTTGATGATGGAGTCACCTCTTTTGAACTTCAGCACCAGATGGTTGGCCGAGAGTTGTTCAAAACTTGTTTCACATAACGTTGCCGCCGCCTTGGCGTTGAACGGACATTCTTTACAATTGCTTTCCATAAAATATTGATTTATGTCAATAATGCTGCAAAGATAAACAATGTGACTTAAATCACAAAATAATGTATTCACCTACACTCACAATTCTTGAATTAATGTATTTTTCTTCAATACATTTGCAGAAATAATTCTTTAATCAATAAAATCTATTGTAAAATGGAAAACTCAAAAGAAATAAGCATTGAACAATTGCAGGCACAAATCACTGAATTGCAGTCGAAAATAGAAGGCCTTGAAAACTCACGCAAGGATCAACTTTCGATAGCTGTAGTTTCCGGTGATCTTGATAAAATACTGGCTGCTTTTGTGATTTCTATTGCTGCAGCGGCTATGGATACACAGGTGAAGTTATTTTTCTCTTTTTGGTCGCTATCAGCACTGCGCGATCCTAAAAAAGCACCTAAAGGAAAAGACCTTATCTCCAAAATGTTTGGAATGATGCTTCCAAAAGGAACGGGCAAACTCAAGCTCTCTAACATGAATATGGCTGGTATGGGGCCAAAAATGATTTCGTACCTTATGAAAAAACAAAACGTTATGTCGCTCGAAACCATGTTGAAAGAGGCCGGCGAATTGGGCATAGAAATCGTAATTTGTGAGATGTCGATGGGCTTGATGGGCTTCAAAAAAGAAGAATTTATCGATTATCCAAATTTGAGTTATGCCGGTGCTGCAACTTTTGTGGCTGATGCTGGTGAAAGCGCAATACAGCTATTTATTTAACCCCCGACCCCTAAAGGGGAGTAAAAGAGAAACTTCAGATTACAAAACAACAAAAAATAAAAACCTGATCTTCAACTCCCCTTAGGGATTGGGGGTCGTAACAACAAATATTATGACAGCAGAAGAATTAAAATCAGTAGATGTAGCAAAATCAGTAGATGCACGTGGAACAGCTTGTCCCGGTCCACTCTTGGAAGCAAAAAAAGCCATCGGTACTATCAAAGCCGGTGATGTAATGGAAATTCTTTCGTCCGACGAAGGAACAAAGCAAGACATCCCAAAATGGTGTGGCAAACAAGGTCATGAATACCTGGGATTTGCAGAAGAAAACGGCTACTTCAAAGTGTACATGAAGAAAAAATAAGGTTTTTTACTATTGAACCACAATAGATACAATAGTTAAAGAAATGTCTATTGTTTCTATTGTGGTTTATTTTCAACATTTAATCGACTATCATGGCAGAACTGAACAAAAAAAGTGCGAAAATACTGGTATTTTCCACCGAAAAAATATCCGATCCGGCAATTGACATGGCCGGTTTGCTCAAAATGCATTACCCGCCAACTGTGTACACAATTAGTATTCCTTGTTCAAGTGGAATAAAACCCAGCTGGATACTATATGCTTACGAAAAAGGCTTCGACGGTGTGTTTATTGCTGCCGATGGGAGCGACTGTGTCTTTGGTGAATCATGCACTGAGAAAACAGGTCATTTAGTGGGCAAAACGCACAATTTGATGAAAGAAAATGGGATTGAACCGGCTCGTTTGCGCATGGCTGCCATTTGTTCGGTTTGTAGCGAATCATTTGTAAAGCAAATGCGCAACTTCAACGAGTATTTACTTAACACACGACACACTTGATGGAAAAGTCAATTAAAAATATAACCTACGATGCATTGGTAATTGGAGCCGGTATTGCTGGTGGTGAGGCTGCATTGAATCTGGCTAACACAGGTTTCAAAGTGCTGTTGGTGGACAAAGAGCTTTCGGTAGGTGGTAAGATGATTATGCTTAGTAAGGTATTTCCTACACTCGATTGTTCGGCCTGTATTACCACTCCCAAGGTTTCTGAAATATCGCGTCACCCGAACATTACCATTTTTACCGGAAGCGAAGTGAGTGATATCCGCAAAATTAGCGACAATGAATTTACAGCCAAAGTAACCAAACAACCCCGCTATGTTCGCGTGGAAGATTGCACGGCTTGTCAGCTTTGCGAAAAAGCTTGTCCGGTAAATGTGCGCGACCAATATCAGTTTGGATTGATTGGACGTAAGGCTGCTTTTATTCCTTTCAGCATTTGTAGTCCCAAAGCGGCTGCTATCGATATAGACAATTGCACTTTGTGTGGTGCTTGCGAAAAAGTTTGTCCTACCAATTGTATCGATTTTACGCAGGAAGTTGAAGTGTTGGATTTGCATGTAAAAACAGTTGTTATTGCTACCGGTTTTGATATGTTCGATGCTAAGAAAATGCCCCGTTATGGTTACGGACAATACAAAAATGTAATTACGGCTTTGCAAATGGAACGTGAATTGGCTCCAACCCGCCCATTCAATACCATTCTCCGCCCCGGAGATGGGAAAGTGCCCGATAAAATTGCGTATGTACTCTGTGTTGGTTCGCGCGATGCCTCGGTGGGTAATCCTATTTGCTCACAAATTTGCTGCATGTATTCCATCAAACAGGCTCAGCTGCTGATGGGTGCTTTGCCTATGGCTGATGTAACGATTTATTACATCAATATTCGTTCGTTTGGTAAAGGATTCGAGGAATTCTATCAACAAGCCAAAGGTATGGGTGTAAACTTTGTAAAGGGAAAAATTGGAAGAATTTCAGAAAAAGAAGGTGGCAACCTACTACTCCGGTATGAAGATATCAACGAAGGAAAATTGCAGGAAGCGGAACACGACATGGTTATCTTATCGACCGGCGTATTGCCCAATAAAGGCATCGATAAATTTTTCATCAATGAAACGCTGGCACTCGATCCGTTTAGTTTTGTGGGACAAAGTGATATGCTTGCCAGCCCTGCCCGAACAAGTATCGAAGGCGTTTTCGTGGCCGGTACTGCCACAGGACCTATGGACATTCCTGATTCAATACTTTCTGCAGGAGCTGCTTCGTCCGAAGCAATTAGCTATTTAATTCAACACTCTTAAAATACGAGACAAATCATGGAAAAGAAACCAAAGAAAATAGGAGTTTATATTTGCCATTGTGGTGGTAATATATCCGATTATGTCGATGTGGAAAAAGTCCGCCAGTCGGTTGAGGGTGAAGATATTGTTTTTATTGCCAAAACAACCATGTTTGCCTGTTCAGATGCTAATCAGCGCGATATGGTTGAAGATATTAAAGCCAATGATCTCGATGGAGTGATTGTAGCTTCATGCTCACCCAAGTTGCACCAACTCACTTTTCGCAACGTATCCATTCGTGCCGATTTGAACAAATATACCTATGTGCATGCCAATATTCGCGAACAGGCTTCGTGGGCGCATTCCGACAACAAAATGGGTGCTACCGAAAAGGCGATTCATTTGGTTCAGGCGGCAGTAGCTAAAGCTCGTTATGCCGAAGCCCTGGAAACAAACAAGATAAAAGCCAAAAAGGCAGTTGCTGTGATTGGTGCAGGTGTAGCCGGTATAAAAGCTGCAATCGCTTTGGCCGAAAAAGACACTGACGTTATTCTGATTGAAAAAGCACCCGAAGTGGGTGGACGCGTAGCTCAATGGGGCTCACTGTTTTCAACAGACGAAACAGGAAGAGATATGATGAGACGCCTTTCTTCTGAGTTGTCAAAACACCAGAATATCACACTCATGACCAATACAGAGGTGATTGAAAACAAAGGAAGTGTGGGCAATATCTCGCTGAAAGTCCGAACCTCAAACGATACTGTGACCGAATTAAATGTAGGCTCGGTACTTATGGCTACCGGTTTCGACTTTTACACACCTGCAGAAGGAGAATTTGGATACGCCACCTCGGATAAAGTGATTACTTTGCCGGAATTCAAACAAATGATTGATACGCAATCGGGCAAACTAATGCACAAAGGAAAAGAAGTCAAAAACATTGCTTATATCTATTGTGTGGGTAGCCGCCAAACCGATGGTGAAAACACTTATTGCTCGCGCAACTGCTGTACTTCTACCATTCATGCTGCGGTTACTGCCAAGCAAAAGTTTGCCGACATCAATAACTATCATTTCAACCGTGGGTTGCGAACTTATGGAAAGCAGGAAATTTTGTATGCCGATTCGTTACGTTCAGGCGATATTTACCTGCAATCGTACGAAGATGGATTGCCAACCGTAATAACTGAAGGCAAGAAGACTATTGTGAAGGTCAATGACATTCTGACCAATGGTCGTGAAATAGAAGTGGAAGCTGATTTGGTAGTGCTGGTAACCGGTATGGTTCCCCGTAGCGACAATAACGCTATTGGAAGTTTATTCAAACTGCCGAAAGGACGTGATAAGTTCTTCAACGAAGTGCACATGAAGCTTCGTCCGGTGGAAACGGTTATCGACGGTATTACAATTGCCGGTACTTGTCAGGGTCCCAAGAACATTGCCGAGTCAGTCAATTCTGCACTTTCGGCAGCAACAAAATCTTATTCAATTCTAAGTAAAGGAGAATTGGAAACTGATCCTTTGGTGGCGACTATTGATCCTGAGAAATGTACCTGGTGCGGTGCTTGCGAGGCAGCTTGTCCCTTCGATGCTATTCTGAAAGTAGAGAAAGATGGTAAAACAATAGCAGAGATCAACAATACGGTTTGTAAAGGTTGCGGTATGTGTGCTCCGGTTTGCGATCCCGATGCAGTGAATCTGATTGCCTGCTCGAGCAAGGAAATAATGAGTATGATTGATGCGCTTGTATAAAACTAACTTTTCCAAAGTTTTAAGCTTTGGAAAAGTTGAATCAACAAAGTTATGGAAGTAGAAAAAGGAAAAACAGCAAAATACCTGCGCGAGAAACTGGGAGGAGTCCCTGAGCAGGCCAAAGAGAATCTCAAAGCATTTAACGCTATCAAAAAACAGATACTTGAAGCGTTGAATGATGAGGATTTGACGATTAAGCAACTCACCGAAAAGCTCAATATGCCTTCGGACGAAGTGGTTTATTACCTGATGTCGCTGGTGAAATACGGTTTCGTAAAAACCGGTGAAGTAGATGATATGGACGAGTATTATACGTATCATAAAGCCCCCTAAATCCCCCAAAGGGGGACTTTACAGTGTTTTAATAGTGAAAATTATATTGTAAAAAAGAAAACAATGAATAAATTATTCTCAAATTCCTCCCCTTCGGGGAGGTCAGGAGGGGCTATAAATCCTGCATTTGGAAAAGAACTGAACAAATATGGTGCTGTGAACTTCAACGCCTGCTACAACTGTGGTAACTGCACAGCGGTATGTTCATTATCCACCGAAGATAATTCGTTTCCGCGCGAAATGGTGCGATTGAGCGCTCTTGGACTCGAAGAAGATATCAAAGCATCCCTCAAACCCTGGGAATGTTACTACTGTGGCGAATGTTCCACCCATTGTCCGCAAGAGGCCAATCCGGGTGAGTTGATGATGTCGCTGCGAAGGTACCTCACCGGACAGTATGATTGGACAGGCCTTTCTGGACTCCTTTATAAATCGTTGCCCATTAGTTTGGCAGCTTTTATTCTTACATTCGTTGGGGTAATAACGTTCGTTGTGTCGGTTGGTTTTGAACTGGAGAAAATGGTTCACTTTGGTCACCTATTCGAAATGATAGCCATTGGAACCGTTGGATTGGTTATTTTATTACCCAACGTGGCGCGCATGTGGTACTTCACTATTCTGAAACCGAAAGTAAAGGTGTCGTTGGGTAAGTACGTAAAAAGCATGGGCGAGTTATTCATTCACATGTTTACGCAGAAACGAGCCCTGGGTTGCGACGACAATCAGTTCCGCTGGTTCGAACATTTTATTCTGGTCATCGGTTACTTGTCGTTGCTGTTTACTACAGTGGTTTTGGACTGGTTTGCATCGCCACATTTATTTGTTATTATCTTAGGCTATGTGATGAGCGCCATCGTTTTTGTGGTAACTGTCGATTTTGTTCGTGGACGTATTCAGGCTAAAAAAGAAGTGAGCAAACACTCGCAACCTTCCGATATTTTCTTTGTGGTATGGTTGTTCTTAATGGGTTTAACCGCTTTTCTGGTTCGCCTGTTTATCGACCTTGATCTGCTTGAAGCAAATAAATGGCTGTATATTTTCCACCTCACCGTGTTGGTTCAATGGGCATTGATCATTGTTCCTTTCGGAAAATGGACGCACTTCCTTTATCGCTCATTTGCTATGTATTTTGCGAAGCTGAAAGAGGAATAATGTCCCAATAAGTCAATGTGCCAATAAAAATAAACCGGCTGAATTTCTGTAAGGAGATTCAGCCGGTTTTGTATATTCTATGCAACGAAAGTTAGATGAGTTGCATCTGTATTTTATGTTTTTTGTACAACAGTTCGGTTCGACCAGAAAACAGAATTTAAAGCATCAAATTTATTTTTTACCATCAAAAATGCGCATATGAAAACAATTAAAAAAATCAGTTTTTTTGCAGTGTCGGTATTTCTGTTTTGGAGTTGTACGAGTTATGATGACTCAATGAATTATTCGTTTATGGATGGAATGTATGAGTCGGTCGAAACTGAAAAGTACAAGGATTACGAAGAAAATCCTTTTTTCAGCGTGAGCGAACATCCGGTTTCCACTTTCTCGGTCGATGCCGATGGCGGCGCTTATGCCAATATGCGTCGGTTTATGCATCTCGGTCAAACGCCTCCCAAAGCCGCTGTGCGCATTGAAGAGTTTATAAATTATTTTACGTTCGATTATGCCAACCCTACAAATAATGAAAATGTAGCGCTTAATTCGGAGCTTGCGGTTTGCCCCTGGAATGCCGAACATCATCTGATGCGCGTGGGGATGAAAGGCAAATCAATTTCCGAAAATGAAATGCCCAATTCCAATTTTGTTTTCCTGATTGATGTTTCGGGTTCAATGAGTTCGCCCGATAAGCTTGAAGTGCTCAAAGCGGGATTTAAATTAATGACCGATCAGCTCAGGGATAACGATAAAGTGGCCATTGTAACTTATGCGGGTGAGGCTGCAGTGTTGCTCCAGTCGACAAATGGGGATGAAAAATCGAAAATTAAAAAAGCAATTGATAAATTAGGTGCAGGTGGTTCTACTGCGGGTGCTCAGGGTTTGATAACGGCTTACGAAATAGCGCAGAAAAACTTTATTAAAAATGGTAATAACCGCATCATTATAGGTTCGGATGGCGATTTTAATGTAGGCCCATCGTCAACCGAAGAGTTGATTGAATTGATTGAAGAAAAACGGGAATCGGGAGTGTATATAACTGTTTTGGGCGTGGGTACCGGAAATCTGAACGACAATATGATGGAGCAGATTGCCAACAATGGCAACGGAAATTATGAATACATCGATAGCGCCGATGAACTTGTAAAAGTGTTTATCAACGAAAAATCAAAATTCTATACGGTGGCCAAAGATTCAAAAATACAAATCACCTTCAATCCCGATAAAGTGGCTTCTTACCGCTTGATTGGTTACGAAAACCGTTCGCTGAACAATGAAGATTTTGTGAACGACTCCACCGATGCCGGCGAGATTGGTGCCGGACAAACAATTACGGCTCTTTACGAAGTGGCGTTAACTACCAACTTATCTGCCGGACCTTATGCGCAGTTCGATTTCCGTTACAAAAAACCGGGCGAAAGCCAAAGCCGTTTGCTGCAACACAGCATCAATAGCAGTCCAAAACAAATGGCTCAGGCTTCCGAAAATATGCGTTTCGCGGCTTCGCTCACTGCTTTTGGATTGATAATGAAACAGTCGGCTCACAAAGGCACTGCCGATAAACAAATGGTGCTCAACTTAGGCGCGACGGCTAAAACGTTCGATCCTAACGGATACAGATCGCAGTTTATAGATATTGTAAATAAATGGAAACCTGACTAATACCTTTGCTTGTGTGTGTTTTTAATTTTGCAAAAGGCTCAGCAACCGAAATGATTGCTGAGCCTTTTTTGCGGAAATACCGAAATAAATGTCCGTTATTGTAATGCCTGTTTAAAGTCAGCATACAGGTCCTTCACGTCTTCCAACCCTACCGAAATTCTGATCGTTTTGTCCGATACATTCATTGCTTTACGCACTTCGGGAGTGAATGTCCCAAAAATGGTGCTGGCGGGGTGAATAGCGAGCGTTTTATTGTCGAATAAATTGGTGGCGCGTTTTACAAGTTTGAGCTTGTTCATAAAGCTGAAACAGGCTTCGCGGGAACTCAGGTCGAAAGTAAACATAGCTCCCTGGCGTTCTCCAAATTGCTTTTTGCTTAATTCGAAGTATTTGTTCACGGGTAATCCGGTATAGTTCACCGATACTACTTCGGGTAATTGCGCTACCAACTGCACTAATTCCAAACAATTAGCAGTTGCTTTCTCGTAGCGGAGCGACATGGTTTCAAGTCCCAGCGTTTGCATATAGGCTACTTGCGGAGTCATGTAAGCGCCAAGGTTGCGGTGAATTTCTTTTCTGAGTTTCGTGGTAAAAGTCATTAAACCAAATTCTTTGGCCAATGTGTGCAATTTGGGCGACGACGACCAGTCGAAGCTGCCATAGTCAAGAATTAAACCTCCAATGCTTGTTGCACCACCCGAAATGTATTTGGTGCTCGATACAATTTCTATATCAATGCCAAATTCGCTGGCTTTAAAAGCACAAAACGGAATGATTGTGGTATCAGCCACTAAAGGCACCTCTTTCTGTTTTGCAATTTTCGAAAGTGCGTTAAGATCGGCCACTTCCATTTGCGGATTTGTAATGATTTCCAGAAAAATGGCGCAGGTGTTGTTGTCGATCTGCGCCTCAACTTCATCGGGATTGGTGAGGTCGCAAAATCTGATCTCAACTCCAAATGCTGCCAGCGTGTTTACAAAAAAGGAATAGGTGTTGCCAAACAGGTGACGCGAAGTGACGATATTACTTCCCGTCTGAGCTATGGTTATCATCGTGTTCGAAATGGCAGCCATTCCTGAATTTAAAGCGGTTACACTCATAGCTCTGGTGGTGGCTTTAATCCTGTCTTCGAAATATTGAACCGTTGGGTTGGTAATGCGCGAATAGGCAAACTCTGTTGTTTTTCCGGTGAAAGCCGACTCCATCTGTTCGGCCGAATCAAATTCGTAAGCAGCAGAATTGTAAACAGGCATACTCAAAGCGTTGTATGCGTCCGGTTTTGCATAAGGGGTATGCAAAAGTTCAGTTTCGAATGATTTGTCTTCCATTTTTTGTAAAATCATGAATCAAATTTTAGTGTCTGATTCGTTTATAAAATTAAACTTTTCCTAAGTGCCACACCCGGGAAAAGTTTAAGTTGATTCAGTGAAGTTGTTGATTAAATGATCAACTATCTGAGCTTTGCTCCGAGTTTATTTTCAAAATTGCCAAGCATTTTCTTCATAATGCCTTCAATTTGCGAGTCGGTCAATGTTTTTGTTTCGTCCTGAAGTATAAAGCTTACAGCGTATGATTTTTTACCAGTTTCCAGATTTTTTCCTTCGTAAACATCAAACAAAGTTACTTTCTTGAGTAATTTACGTTCTGTTTCGTAAGCAATTTTCTCAATTTCGGCAAAAGTTACGTTTTTGTCAATCAACAGCGCCAAATCGCGTTTTACTTCGGGGAATTTCGAAATTTCGGCATATTGAACCTTGTGTTTGCCAAGCTCCGAAAGAATGGCGTTCCAGTTCAGGTCGGCATAAAATACTTCCTGATCAATGTCCATTACCTTGCGGATTTTTGGATGAACGAATCCATAAACTGCTAACTTATTGCCTCTCGCGCTGTACACTGTTAGTGCTTCGCTCAATAAATCGTCGGCATATTCTCCGGTAACCAGCTTGCGAAGATTAAAGCCTAAGCGGCGGAAAATGTTTTCAATGTATGCTTTCAGTTCGTAAATGCTTGATTTCTGCTCGGCCGCAGTCCACGATTGAGCTTGTTTGTTGCCTGTAAGCCACATAGCCAGGTGGAAATCTTCATCGTAAGCAGACAATGTTTCGCCTTCTTTTTTGTTATCGGCATTGTAATAGTAGCAATTGCCGAATTCGTAGAATTTCAAATCAGTATTCCGACGGTTCACATTATAAGCAATATTTTCCAATCCACCGAAAAGTAAAGTCTGACGCATCACATTCAAATCGGAACTGAGCGCATTGATAATTTTCACGCTGTGAGCTCTGGGAAAGGATGTTAAATCTGTATAGTATCCGCCTTTTGTCAGCGAATTGTTCAAAATTTCGTTGAAGCCCTGAGCAGTGAGCTGTTCGGCGATTAAGTTTTGAAGTTTATGGCTGTCGGGTTTTGAGCTGTAGCTCAGGTTCGACATCAGTTTTTCTCCAATTTCAATGTTGTTGTAGCCGTAAATGCGCAAAATGTCTTCAATCACGTCAACGTCACGTTGTACATCAACGCGATAAGCCGGTACGTGAAGTGTGTAACCTTCTTCGGTACGGTTCACAATTTTCATTTCCAGCGCTCCGAGAATTGTTTCTATGTTTTCTTTGCCAATCTCTTTACCAATCAACGAGTTGATTTTCTGCAAAGTAATTTCCACTTCGAATGGTTTCACTTCCTGAGGATAAATGTCGACAATTTCGCTCGAAATAGTTCCGCCTGCCACTTCTTGAATAAGTAAGGCGCAGCGTTTCAGTACGTAAATGGTGTTAGTTGGGTCGCAACCACGCTCAAATCTGAACGAAGCATCGGTGTTTAAACCATGGCGACGGGCTGTTTTACGAATTGAAACCGGATTGAAGTAAGCACTTTCCAGAAATACGTTTTGAGTTGTTTCTGTTACGCCGGAATCCAAGCCGCCAAAAACGCCACCAATACACATTGGTTTTTCTGCATTGCAAATCATCAGGTCGGCTGCATTCAGCTTGCGTTCTGTGCCTTCGAGCGAAACGAACGGAGTGCCCTCGGGCATGCATTTTACGCGAACTTCGCTGCCAGCGATTTTATCAGCATCGAAAGCGTGAAGCGGTTGACCTAATTCGTGAAGTACATAATTGGTGATGTCAACAATATTATTGATAGGACGAAGTCCGATAACAAGCAATGCATTTTTCAACCATTCAGGTGATTCTGTTACTTTTACGCCTGAAATTGTTACAGCAGAATAGCGCGGACAAGCTTCGGTATTTTCAACTGTTACAGGAATGGTGAGGTTGGTGTTTTGAACTTTAAAAGCCTCAACTGATGGTTTCGTAAGTTGAATAGCCGGATTTTTTAATGCAAAAAATGCAGCTAAATCGCGTGCCACTCCGTAATGCGATGCTGCATCGACGCGGTTAGGCGTGATGTCAACTTCTAATAAAAAATCGCTCTTTATTCCGTAATAATCTTTGGCTAAAGTTCCAACTACCGCATCGGCAGGAAGAACAATAATCCCGTCGTGACTGGTACCGATACCAATTTCATCTTCGGCACAAATCATTCCCATCGATTCTACGCCACGTATTTTGGAACGTTTAATCGTGAAACTCTCTTCGCCTGAATAAAGTTTTGTGCCAACAGTAGCAACTACCACTTTCTGGCCGGCAGCTACATTAGGCGCACCGCAAACAATTTGTAAAGCTTCTTCAGTGCCAACATTCACAGTTGTAACGTGTAAATGGTCTGAATTTTCGTGGTTCGTGCAGGTAAGCACTTCGCCAATTACCAAGCCTTCCAAGCCTCCTTTTACGGTTTGAACCTCATCAACTCCACCTACCTCAAGGCCTATTGATGTCAATGCTTTTGATAATTCATCGGGTGTAATGTTGATGTTAATGTATTGTTTCAGCCAGTTATACGAAATGTTCATATAGTCAATTGTTTAATTTTCAGTTGTGTTTTTGAGTAAATGCGTTAATAATTGACGCTTTTTTATAGGACACAAAGATAGACATTTTTTATAAAATTATTGTTTTAAATAAAGTACGATCTTATAATTCAAGCTCAAAAACTATATTGTATTGTTTTTTCGTATAAAAAATCTAAAATTTTAATTCAAAACTCAAATTATTGCACATAAAAATGTTGATTGTGTATTATTTGGTTATTTTTGCATGTTATATCAACATTTACAGAAAACACACAACGCATGATACAAGAAAATTTTATCCGATTATTTGAGGATTCCTTCAGAAATAACTGGGATTTACCTGGCTTCAGTAATTACGGCGAAGAACTTACGCTTACTTATGCCGATATTGCAAAGAAGGTGGCACGATTACATATTTTATTCGATCAATGTCAGATAGAGCCAAATGACAAAATAGCGTTGATCGGACGGAATAATTCAAACTGGGCTGTGGTTTATCTTGCAACAATTACTTATGGAGCTATTGTTGTGCCTATCTTGCAGGATTTTAACCCGAATGATGTTCATCATATTACAAATCATTCCGAATCGAAACTTCTTTTTGTGGGTGATAATATCTGGGAGAATCTTGAAGAAGAAAAGCTGACAACGGTAAAAGCTGTGTTTTCGCTCACACAGTTTAATTGTATTACATTGCTCAACAAGGAGTCAAAACCCGAATCGGTTGAACCTGTTGTTCATGAGCAGTTGGTGGTTAAATATCTGCAGCCCGATTATATCAATAGTCTTTTTCATGCAAAATACAGCAATGGTTTCCACAGAGACCATGTAAGATATATCGACAAGCCGAACAGTGAAATTGTATCCATCAATTATACATCAGGTACAACAGGTTTTAGTAAGGGCGTGATGACGAGCGGAAATGCGCTGGCCGGAAATATAACTTTTGGTTTCCGCACTAAACTTGTGGGGCCTGGCTATCGTATTGTTTCGTTTTTGCCATTGGCGCATGCCTATGGTTGTGCCTTCGATTTCCTGACGCCTGTTTGCGCAGGTAGTCATATTCATTTTATTGGCAAAACACCTTCGCCTAAAGTGCTCCTGAATGCTTTTGCCGAAGTGAAACCAAGTGTTATCTTCTGTGTTCCCCTGATTATTGAGAAAATATATAAGAAACAAATCCAACCTTTATTGGCCAAGCCATCCGTGCGTTGGGTGCTTAGTGTTCCTTTTCTCGATCAGCCTGTGCTTGCGCAAATCCGTAAAAAACTTGTAGATGCATTCGGAGGAGAGTTTTCGGAAATTGTGGTTGGTGGTGCGCCCATGAATGCTGAGGTGGAAGAGTTTTTTCATAAAATAAAATTTCCGTTCACCATTGGATACGGAATGACCGAATGTGCTCCTTTGGTGAGTTATTCAAATAAAAAAGATTTTGTGCCTAAATCAGCAGGGAAGATTCTCGACATTATGGAGGTAAAGATAATTCAGCCGGATGTTGAAACGGGTATAGGCGAAATATGTGTAAGAGGTGAAAATGTAATGTCTGGTTATTACCGCAATCCTGAGGCTACAGCCTCCATTCTTGATGAAGACGGGTGGTTGCATACCGGCGATCTTGGAACTGTTGATGCCGATGGCAATATATTTATACGTGGACGCAATAAAACAATGATATTGGGGGCGAGCGGGCAGAATATATTCCCCGAGGAAATTGAAGCTCGATTAAATAACATGCCTTATGTAATGGAGAGTCTAGTTATTGAAAGTAATGGACGATTAATTGCTTTGGTATGTCCCGATTACGAAGCAGTGGATGCCGAACATCTCGACCAGAAACAGCTTGAAGAAGTGATGGAAGAAAACCGTAAAATGCTTAATGCTTCGGTTGCGGCTTATGAGTCAGTAGCCAAAATTCAGCTTTATCCGCATGAGTTTGAGAAAACACCTAAAAAGAGCATAAAAAGATATCTTTATTCCTCAGGTTTTCAGAGTAAGGAAGTTGTTGAAAATGAGCCTGATAGTAAATCTGGAATCAGAAAGCAAAAAAAAATAAAAAATAATTGACGAATAGTAAACGAAATGTCGAAATTTGATGTAATTTTGCAGCGATTTTGAATTGCAAAATAAAACATGTTAAATTTTAAAGGTTTAAAAAAATGAAAAAAGTATTTTTATTTTTTGCTGTAGTTATCGCTTTCGCTTCTTGTGCTCCTAAAGCAACTGAAGAAGCTGCTCCTGCTGAAGATTCAGTAGTAGTTGTTGATACTGTAGCTGTTGTTGACACTGCTGCTGTTGACACTACTGTAGTTGCTCAGTAAGCATAACTACGTAAATAATTACGTATTAATGTCGGATTGAATTAAATTTCTTTCCGACATTTTTTTTGCAATATTCTTCGTTTTTTTTTAAAACTTGTTGTTAATAAGTTGTTTGTAGCTGTTTTTCTGCAATTTATTTGTGAAATTATTTGGCAACGTAAAAAAAAATTAAAAAAAAACGATATTTATTAATGGTATATCAAAAAATGTTGTAATTTTGTCACGATTTTGAATTGCAAAATATAACATGTTAAATTTTAAAGATTAGAAAAAATGAAAAAAGTATTTTTATTTTTTGCTGTAGCCATGGTTTTCGCTTCATGTGCTCCTAAAGCAACTGAAGAAGCTGCTCCTGCTGAAGATTCAGTAGTAGTTGTTGATACTGTAGCTGTTGTTGACACTACTGCTGTTGACACTGTAGTAGCTCAATAATTCCGCTATTGCAAAAAATGCTAAAGCATTTGAAGTCCGTTAATTTATTAACGGACTTTTTTATTTTTATTTTTATGGCAATCAAAGCTTTTTTTGTACTTTTGCACATCGAAATTAATCAGAAATAATATGTTACGTATAGCAATACAAGCCAAAGGCCGGCTTTATGACGAAACTATGTCGTTGTTAACTGAAGCCGGTATAAAATTGGAATCAGGAAAGCGACTCTTGTTGTTGCCAGCACGCAATTTTCCACTCGAAGTTTTGTTCCTCAGGGATGATGATATTCCTCAGTCGGTAGCCGACGGAGTTGCCGATATTGGAGTCGTTGGCGAAAATGAATATGCCGAAAAAAAGAAAAGGGTAAATGTCACAAAACGCTTAGGATTCAGTAAGTGCCGACTCTCGCTGGCAATTCCAAAAGAGATTGATTATCCGGGAATTGAATGGTTTAATGATAAAACGATTGCGACCTCTTATCCTGAGATTCTTAAAGATTTTCTGAAAAAGAATAACGTTAAGGCGCATATACACGTCATAACCGGTTCGGTAGAAGTGGCGCCGGGTATAGGGTTGTCTGATGCTATCTTTGATATAGTAAGTTCAGGAAGTACACTGGTAACCAATCATTTGAAAGAGGTGGAGGTGCTGATGAAATCCGAAGCTTTACTGATTCAACATCCACATCTGTCGGCCGAAAAGCAAGAAATCCTCAAAGAATTTCTATTTAGGATTGAAGCCGTTCAAATGGCTGAGGATAAGAAATATGTGTTGATGAATGTGCCGGTAGAGAATATAGATAAAATTATTGAAGTATTGCCCGGAATGAAAAGCCCTACCATTATGCCATTGGCAAAAGAGGGTTGGAATTCGCTGCATGCTGTGATAGGCGAAAAGCAGTTTTGGGATATAATTGGAAAACTAAAAGCGCTCGGAGCTGAAGGTATTTTAGTGATTCCAATTGAAAAAATGATTTTGTAAAAATTCATATCTTTTAAATTTTGCATGATGCTGCCTGATGTAAGTAAGTATTACAGTCTTTGTATCGATCAGGGAAATTCAAGTACAAAAATTGCTGTCTTTGCCAGTGATGAATTGTTGAATTTCATGGCTTTTGAGAATTTAGATGAAAGCTGTGTTGCCGAAATAATTGACACGTATTCAATTCGGCACTGTATTTTATCAAGTGTTACAAATGAAAATGTTGCTTTGTCTGAATTTATCAAGCGCAAAGTTGAAAAGTTTATTTTTTTGGATCATCAAACACCTGTTCCTGTCGAGATTAGATATGATACACCACAGACATTGGGCAAGGACAGGCTGGCAGCAGTTGTTGGTGCTTCATATTTAATGCCTGATAAAGATTTACTTGTGATAGATGCTGGTACGGCCATAACTTATGATTTTGTGGATGCAAAAAGAATTTATCATGGTGGAAATATAGCTCCCGGGGTAGAAATGCGACTGAGAGCTTTGCACGAATTTACAAGTAAATTGCCATTGGTCACAGCTCAAATGGAAACTCCGTTTTTGGGAACTGATACTGTTTCGGCCATACGCTCCGGAGTTTTATATGGTATTCAGTTTGAAATAAATGGCTATGTTGACACATTAAAGATTAAATATCCTGAACTTTCAGTATATTTAACAGGAGGTAGCACTTTTTATTTTTATACAAAGCTAAAAAGTGCCATCTTTGCAGAAAAAAATTTAGTATTAATCGGGCTCAATCGTATCCTACAATTCAATGTTTAAAAATAAAATCTTTTTCCTCGGATTTGTTCTTGTTTTGTTAAATCAAGTATCAATAGGTCAAAACAATACAAATTCGCCATATACGCGTTTTGGATATGGCGATATTAGTGATACGAATTCAGGTGAACAAAGAGCCATGGGTGGCATATCTTTTGGTTCACGCACGAAGCATGGAATCAATGTTGTAAATCCGGCATCTTACAGCGCGGTTGATAGCATGACTTTTATGTTTGATGTAGGTGTTTCGGCTCTTGTTTCAAGATTTTCCGAAACGGGAGGAACAACCAATAAGTTAAATGCAAATCTGGAGTATATAACCATGCAGTTTCCGCTGTGGAAAAAAGTAGGTTTCAGTGCTGGTTTGTTGCCCTATTCTTTTTCGGGATATAATTTTTATTCTACAACAAACTTACCAATAGAGCTATATCCCGACACAGTGACCGCAACACAGTCCTTTATTGGCAATGGAGGTATAAGTCAGTTGTATGGTGGTTTATCTGTAGAGTTATTCAATCATATTTCGCTGGGTGTAAACGCATATTATATGTTCGGAAGCTCAATTAATTCGCGATTATTGACTTTTAGTAGCTCCGATTTTTACTCATCGCTACAGCGCGATTCTATTGTAGTGAGCAGTTTGCGCTTTCGCTATGGTGTTCAGCTCTACAATACATTTGCCAAAAAACATGATGTAAGTCTCGGTTTGATTTATGAGCCAAAATTGAAGCTGAATGCAGACTACTCGGAGATGACAGGAAGCGTGGATCAGGAAGCAACACCATACAAAGACGTTTTTTCGTCGTTTGAAGTGCCTGAACTATTTGGCGTAGGTTTAAATTACGTCTACAACAAACAGTTGACGCTGGGCCTCGACTACTCGATGCAGAAATGGGGCGATGCTAAATTTTTCGGTGTCACTGATTCTTTGTCAAACAGATCGAAACTTGCTATAGGTGCTGAATTTATACCAAGCTTAAGAGGACGCCGGTATTATGAAGTGGTACGATACAGGGTTGGATTTAATGTGAGCGATCCGTACTATAAACTGGCAAATGAAAAGTTGCCACAGAACTATGGCATAACTTTTGGAATGGGATTACCATTGAGAAATAACAGATCAGTTATTAATACCACTTTCGAATATGGTAAAATTGGTTCAATTGGCTTATTGCGTGAAGATTACTTTAAGTTTACTTTGAGTGCAAGCCTGAATGAGACCTGGTTTATGAAACGGAAGCTGTAATAAAGTTGTCAACGAAATAAAAATAATAAACAAATTAAACTTATACACAATGAAAACGAGAAATGTACTTGTACTTGTTTTTAGCTTAGTAATGTTCACCAATTGCTTTGCCCAGAAAGACAATAAAAAAAGTAAGAAAGAAAAAGAATCTCCTACAACTGAGGTAGCTGCACCCGTAGAACCTGCAGTGCAAGCTGATGCAGCACCAGTGGTAACGGAGGAATGCTTAGTGAACATAAGTTTGTTCAATGAGTCGGCCAAGAACAAACAATATGCAGATGCTTTAGGTCCATGGAATGCGGCCTATTCTCAATGTCCGGGAGCGAATAAAGTTATTTATAGCCGTGGACGTGAAATCGTTCAATGGGAATTGCTCCAAACAAAAGATGCAGCGTCCTATCAAAAAGTATTTGATAAATTGATGGGAATGTATGATAGTCGTATTAAGTATTTCGGAAACGATGATAAATACCCAACAGCCTGGATTTTGGGAATAAAAGGGTTGGATTATGTGGCATTTGCTAAAAACGACGAACTTAAAAAACCTGCTTACGAAATGCTCGAAAAATCTATTGATGGTCTTAAAGAGTCTTCTGAACTTGAGGTGATTCGTGTTTTTATGGCATTATCGAACGGAATTTTTAAAGCAGATGTTAAACATGCCGAAAAATACATCGCCGATTACCTAAAAGTGAATGCAATTCTTGAAGCTATTGCTGGCAACCCTGAACAAAAAGATGCTGAGAAAGCAGCACAATTAAAACCAAGTATCGATTTAATTTTTGCACAAAGTGGAGCTGCTGATTGTGATATGCTTGATGCTTTGTACAAAGAGAAAGTAAATGCTAATTTGAAAAATATTGAATATTTAGCTAATGTCGTAGGTTTTTATAAACGCATCAGATGTACAGAATCTGAAGTGTATTTTACAGCTGCTGTAGCTGCTCACAAACTGCAACCAACCGAAGAATCGGCCAATGCTTGTGCTGAAATGTCGATTAAAAAGAAAGAATTTTCGAAAGCAATCGGTTTTTATGAAGAGGCAACAAAATTAGCTACTAAAAATGCAGACAAGGCTGATTATCAATATAGAATAGCTCAGTTGTACAGCAATTTGGACAATTATGGAAGAGCCAGAGAAGCTGCTCGTAATTCAATTGAGTTTAATCCTAATAGCGGTAAACCTTATATCCTGATAGGAAAACTTTATGCAAGTTCTACAGTATTTGATGATCCTGTATTGAGAAAAACAGTATTTTGGGTAGCAGTAGATAAATTTGTGAAAGCTAAGCAAGTTGACTCGAGCTGTGCAGATGAAGCAAATGAGTTGATCAGACGTTACAGTCCTCATTTCCCATCAAAAGATGATATGTTCTTTAAACCTGAATTGAACGAGGGAAAATCATTCTTTGTAGGTGGCTGGATTGGAGAAAGCACAACCTGTCGTTAAAAAAAACAGACAATTTGTTTTGAAACAAAATTTATATTTAAGAAAAAAAACAAGCATAACAACCGCCTCATTGGTGGTTGTTATGTTGTTATTTCTACTTTCCTGCTCTCAAAAAGAGGTTGAACAAACAGCTGCTGTTGTCGATCGTAGCAAAATGCCTAAGTTGCATGCCACCGAAATAACAACAGTGATTTCAGATTCGGGCATAACACGTTATCGTATTTCAGCTCCGCAATGGGATGTTTATGACAGGGCGAATGAGCCTTATTGGGAATTCCCGAAAGGAATACATTTCGAGCGCTTTGACGAAAACCTGAGAGTTGATGCCAACATCCACAGTCGATATGCAAAATATAAATTGAATGAAGAATTGTGGGAGTTAAAAGGCCAGGTGAGGATGACCAATATAAAAGGTGAATTGTTCGAAACCGAGCGTTTGTTTTGGAACCAACGTGAAGAGAGGATTTTCTCTGATACAATTGTGAAAATTACTCAGGCCGTTCATATCATAAATGCCTTAGGCTTTGAGTCGAATCAACAGATGACCAAATACGTTTTCAGGGAGACAAGAGGAATTTTTCCTGTGAATGAAAACAAAGAGCCATAAAAATTTTTATGGCTCTTTGTTTTTATTTTTTTGCTTTCAAAACCTTTGTAATGGCTGGCTGCACCAGTTTCTCCATTACTTCGTATCCTTGAGCTGTGCAGTGTACACCATCGTAACTGTATTCAGCTTTCATTGCATTATTCCCATCATTCATAGCCGAAAAAAAGTCAAGGTAATCGAAGCCCTTTTGTGCTGCGTATGCTTTGATCATTTCGTTAAGTTTCGGAATCTTGATGTGGGGTTCCATTCCTTTCTTCCATGGATAATCGTAGGCTGGAAGCACCGAACACAAAATCACTTTTATATTGTTGGCACGAGCAACTTCGGCCATTGAGGCTAAATTGTCAATGATCATTTCGAGTGTCGAAGGGCCAGTGTTTCCGGCTATATCATTGGTGCCTGCCAGTATAACAACTGCTTTTGGTTGAAGGGCAATCACATCCTGGCGGAAACGAACCAGCATTTGCGGCGTAGTTTGACCACTTATGCCCCTGCCTATATATGCATTGTTTTTGAAGAATTCAGGCCGTGTTTCCACCCAGCCTTGTGTGATTGAATTTCCCATAAAAACAACTCTGTTCTCATGCTTTTCAGGGGTTTTCAACTCGGCGTTTTCTGCCTGATAACGTTTCAGGTTAGCCCAGTCCTGAGCGTCAACCTTGAACGATGTGATTAGAAAAGCGCACATAATCAGTGTTTTAAAAATAGTTTTTGTGTTCATTGTTTTCTGATTTGAATTTAAGTTCAAAGTTAACAAAACTATTTATATTCCGATAACAATATGTTTTGAATTTTATTCTTCTCTGTGTATTCCAGTTTTGTAATGCAATTTTGAATTCTTTTTCTGAACTTCCAGCAAGTCATTTGGTTAAGCCCGAGTTGATCGGAGTAGTTGTATGTCGATAAGTCACTGCCGAGTACACATACATTGTAGGCAATGTAAAATGCTTTGTTGATCGGAAATTTTATGTTGTGAAATATGGTGTTGGCGGCTGCCGATTCTTCTTTTTTGCATTTTGTACAGCGGCGCGAGTAAGGGGTTTTTCCATCGCAATAATTAGTGTGACCACAATTACGGCATGCAAATCCTTTTTTCCATTTTATTTCGGCAATAAACTGAAGCACCTTCTCGCTGTCGATGAAAAGCTCCTGTGCTTTTTCAATACTTATATCTTCTTTGAATAGCATAATTAACTGATGTTTTTTTTGATTGTAATATCAATTTCGTTGCAAAGATAATAAAATTATTGGTGATATTATAATAATTTATTGGTGATACTATTGTAATTTAAAATAAAACAATTACCTTTGCAGCGTCTTTCAGAAAGTTGTGCTAAAACAGAATGATGGAAGATGAGAATTGGTATTGATATTCATTGAAAATTAATGTATTATATGTTTAATTTGATAAGTAAATTATTTGGTTTTAAACCAGGTGTGGATTTTTCGGAGTTAGTAAAGGGTGGTGCGGTAATTTTAGATGTGCGTACCAAAGGAGAGTATGCTTCAGGTCATATCAAAGGTTCAATAAATATCCCGGTGGAGCAATTGGCAGGAAACCTGAACAAACTTAAAGATAAGAATAATGTTATTATTACCTGTTGTGCATCGGGAATGAGAAGTGCATCAGCTAAAGGACTTTTAACTTCCAGGGGATATGTAAATGTGTACAACGGAGGAAGCTGGAGCTCATTAGAAAGGAAAATCAACTAATAGAATTAATTTCAAAAGTTATAAAGTAAAATATATGGAAAAAATAGTGATTATCGGAGGAGTTGCAGCAGGGGCAACGGCAGCTGCCAAAACCCGTCGTATCTCGCCAACTGCACAAATTACAATGATTGAAGCAGGGCCGGATATTTCGTTTGCCAATTGTGGTTTGCCTTATTATATAGGAGGAGATATTGAGAGTCGCTCGAAACTGATCCTGCAAAGCCCTGAAAGTTTCAAAGAACAATATAATGTTGATGTTTATGTCAATACAGCAGTAACATCTATTGATAGAATAGCACATAAAATTAAAACTGTGAATGCTCACGATGGTAAAGAAAAATCTTTTGAATATACAAAATTGATTTTAGCACAAGGTGGACGACCTGTTCAACCAAACTTGCCCGGAGCTGATGCCGATCATGTGTTTACGCTTTGGACGATGAACGACATGGACAAAATAGCTGCTTATATCAATGATAATAAACCAGCAACTGCTGTGGTTGTGGGAGGAGGTTTTATTGGACTGGAAATGGTTGAAGCATTGGTTAAACGTGGGTTGAAAGTCAGTGTTGTAGAAATGATGCCTCACGTAATGGCCATAATGGAGCCTGAAACTGCCGGATTTATTGAAAATGAAATGTTATCCTACGGTGTAGGTATTCATACAAATGCCGGTGTTGCCGAAATACATGCTAATTCGGTGAAACTTGATAATGGTAAAGAGTTGGACGCTGATATGGTTTTGTTGTCGATAGGCGTACGACCAACTTTACAACTGGCTAAAGATGCAGGACTTGAAATAGGTGAAGCTGGAGGTTTGCTTGTGAACCAACAACTCCAGACATCTGATGCAGATATTTTTGCTGCCGGCGACATGGTGGAGATTGAACACAGAGTGAATGGCAAAAAAGTGCGCATCCCATTGGCTGGTCCGGCCAATCGTCAGGGACGTATTGCTGCCGAGAATGCTTTGGGAGGAAATCATGCATACAAAGGTGCACTCGGTACATCGGTGGTACGTGTATTCGAAGCGGTAGCCGGAACAACAGGATTGTCGTTGAAACAAGCTCGCGCTTTGGGATTCGACGCAGATGCAGTTGTAGTTCACAAAGAACATCACACATCTTATTTTCCTGGTGCCGAAACTGTTACTGCCATGTTGGTTTATGATAAAGGAACAGGACTTGTTTTAGGCGGTCAAACCGTTGGCTATAAAGGAGCAGATAAGCGTCTGGATATTATTGCTACTGCAACGGCTGCTAAATTAACAGTAAGCGATTTGTCCGATATCGATTTTGCTTACTCGCCACCCATTGGCACTGCGAACGACGCCATGAATATGGCTGCATTTACTGCAGAGAATAGAATGTCAGGCTTTAGTCCATCGGTTACGGCAACCGAACTTGATGATTTTGTAAATGGAAAAGTGCCTGTTTTTGTCGATGTAAGAGATGTTTTTGCATTTCAGAAAAGTCATATTGCCGGTGCTATTCATATACCATTGGAATTGTTGCCGGAGCAACTTGGTTCGATCCCTTCGGGAAAAGCTGTAATTGTTTATGATGAAACTGGTAAAAAAGGTCATCAGGCATTGCGTACATTGGTGGGAGCTGGTTTTACTAATGTTACAAATATCTCAGGCGGTCATACGTCATTGCAACGCCATGCACGCGCCATAGGATTTAAAAATATTCAAATTCATCTTTTGCCAATTGAAGCAAAAAAAGTCGAGAAGGAGACTGATGTAAAAGAAGTTAAGGAAGTGAAAGAAGTAAAGGCGGCTGATGTGAATCGGAATTCAGTGCTTGTGGTGGATGTGCGTACGGTACAGGAATTCAAAAGTGGTGCTTATCCTGATGCAATAAACATTCCTTTGGATGATTTAATGACAAGACGTGCCGAATTTGGAGAAAATCCTGATCGTGAAATAATTGTATATTGTGCCTCAGGAGGACGTTCGGCTTATGCGCAACGTATGTTGATGCAGATGGGTTATACGAATGTAACTAATGGTGGTGGGCTTTCGTCGATGATGGCACGCAGAAATACACAAAGCGCTGCTACTTCGAAAACAGTATCAAACGAACCATTGATTGTTGATGTGCGTAGTACAGGTGAATTCTATGGAGGCGCTTACCCCGGAGCTGTAAACATTCCTTTGGACGAATTGCCTAACAGAATAAACGAATTGGGTGATAAAAATCGTGATATAACACTTTATTGTGCTTCGGGAGCACGTTCGGCTTATGGACAGCAGGTTTTACAGCAGTTGGGATTCTCCAATGTGAAAAACGGAGGTGGTTTAATGCATATGATGATGAGGAGATAGGAAGTCTTTTCGAGAGGAAGTAAATTGAGAGTTTTCATTTTTTTTGAGTTAGTTAGCAATTTTTTTGAAATTTGGTTTGCAACATATTCTCAGATTGTAACATCAATACAGTAAATCAAATAATTAAAAATAAATTTACGTGTATGAAAAAGCTTCGTTTTATTGTATTGCTGTTTCCATTTTTAATAGCATGCAACGATGATGATTTGAATGATAACCAGAAAGAGCAGTTGCTTGATATTGCCACTGTTGATAATCCGGATCAAAAAACAGATTTCTACTTTTTGACCGATAAAAAGGAACGTATGTGGGTAAAATCATCGGCTCTGGCTTATTATCGCCCTAAAGACGGACAACGCATTGTTGTGAATTACAGTATTCTTGCTGGCGCGCCTCAAAGCAGTACATATAAGTATACAGTGAGAGTAAATGATGTGTACGAGGTGTTGACGAAGGGAATTTTTAATATTACCCCAGCCACACAGGATAGTATCGGTAACGATAAAATCAGCATTGGCGATATATGGGTTGGTGGAGACTACCTCAATGTAGAGTTCGTTTATCCGGGATATAACCGTACGCACTTTATCAATTTGGTGTCGGATGCATCGAAAACCTATACAGATGGAAAAGTGCATCTTGAGTTCCGTCACAACGACAATGGCGATGCACCAACTTACAATCAGTGGGGAATGGCTTCGTTCAATATCAGATCGTTGCGCCAAACACCTGGAAATAAGGTGGAACTTGTGATTCATACAAATGAATTTTCGGGTGGAAATACTACTTATCAGTTAACGTACGATTACACAACAAGTAGTGCGTCGGTAGCGCCAAAACAAATTAAGCTGCAAGGCGACAGAGGTATTTCCAGGTAAACTGCAATTTTTGCAACATAACAAAAAAGTCAGTTCAGTGTTTTTCTGAACTGACTTTTTTATTGCCGAATACTATAGCATTAGATCAGTGAAAGCATAGGCTCGCCCATCGAACAATCCCTGATCGCTAAGTTTGAGTTTTGGAATTACAAGCAGCGACATAAATGCAACAGTCATAAAAGGAGCTTTCAGTTGAGAGCCCATTTGTTTTACTGTGGCATCAAGCTCCTCGTATCGTTTGGCAATTAAGTGCCCTTCTTCGGCCGACATTAAACCACCAACAGGCAAAGGAAGTAGCAAAACTTTGTCTTTGTTGCAAGCCAGAATGCCACCAGTGCTCTCTATAATATGATTGATTGCCGACACAATTTCTTCGTCAGAGGTGCCTACAGCAACTATATTATGGCTGTCGTGCGAAACAGTGGAAGCCAGAGCTCCCTGTTTAAGTCCAATGTTTTTAATAAATCCTATAGCAGGTTTTATATTCCGGTAGCGATTGTAAACCACCAATTTGAGTACATCGTTTGTAGTGTCTGAAATAACATTGTCGTTGTCGATTTTAGGAACTACCAATTCACTGTGCGTAAACAGCTGTCCATCGTCCACCACTATTACTTTCAGTTGATCGCCCGAAGGTTGGACGCGAAGTTGTTCAGGGATTAGCGGCGCGGCTTTAAAGTTGTTGATCAGTTTATTCGGAATATAACGTGGAAAAAGCACTGCGTTATTTTCAGCAACTTTCACCCCGCGTATATAGGTTTGTTGTACGTCAAAATCCGTCAGATTATTGACCACCAGAAAATCAGCATCGTCTCCTTGCTGGAGAAGTCCTACATCGAGTTTGTAGTGCCGAACCGGATTGTGTGAGCAGATACGCAATACATCCAATGGATCGTATCCTGCAGCTACAGCACGGCGGGCAAGGGTGTTTATGTGTCCGTTTTTAATTAAATCATCAGGGTGTTTATCGTCGGAACAGAACATGATTTCGTCGCTGTACTTCTGGAGTAGAGGAAGTAAATCGTCGAAGTTTTTAGCAGCGCTACCCTCGCGAATGAGGACTTTCATGCCAAGCGCAATTTTAGCTTCAGCTTCGGCAATCGTCATGCACTCGTGGTCGGTTGTGATGCCAGCCGAAGCATAAGCGATCAGGCCTTCGCCCGTAAGTTCCGGAGCATGTCCATCGATGGGCTTGTTGTATTTATGAGCTGCCCGGAGTTTTAAATGTACCTGTTCGTCTTGTTCAATAACGCCCGGATAGTTCATCATTTCGGCAAGGAAGTAAATGTCGTCGCGTTCGAGCAACTTACTCACTGCTTCGGCATCGAGGATGGCTCCGGAAGAATCGAAAGGTGTAGCAGGTACGCACGAAGGAGCACCAAAGTAGTATTTGAGTGGCGATTTTTTGCCATTTTCTATCATGTAATTTACACCGGATATACCACATACATTGGCTATTTCGTGTGGATCGCAAACACAGGCGACTGTGCCGCATGGCAAACTGTAACGCGCAAACTCAGATGGTAACATCATGGAGCTCTCAATATGGATGTGTGCATCCACAAAGCCGGGAATAATATACTGGTCAGGTACAGCTTCTGAAGCTTCAAAATTTACGATTTTCCCTCCATCGATGTAAAGAATTCCTTTTTTTATTTGGCGTGCTACCACATCTACTATGTGTCCTGCTATTGTATTCATTTTTCAGGTTTAATAAAGTTATCTTTATATGTTTTTGTTCTTATGTATTTGTATATAAGAGCAAAAATAAGGTTTTTGTTCGGAGAGAAGGGTAAATAAAACTGATGTGAATTTACTTTGCTATAGCTGCGGAATAACTTGTAGTATTCCGCAGCATAAATGCATATTTCTTGAGTTGATACAGAGTTACATAGATGCACCGAGTAATGATGAAAAAGTGAATCCATCCCGTTTTTTGTGAATGCAACAATATAATAGGCAATTTTACAATTGTCAGTGTTTTTTTTATTCTTCGGAAATTTTAAGTCGGTATTAATACCTGAAGCTACTTCCGCCCACAAATTCGCGCAACAATGAGGTTGGTGGAATTTCTCTTTCGGGGATTGATACAAAGTAATTCAGAAACTTAATAAGTCGGTGAGTCTCTGTGTATTCATCGCAAAACTTAGGTACTTCGGCAAGAATAGGTTCCGCGTGTTTTTTCAGTACTGCCAGTTCAAACAACAAGGCTGAGTTAAACATAACATCTGCATTTTCCTGAAATGGGAAGATCCATTTTTCTTCACCACGTCTTACGCTTGGCCAGCGCGCAATTGTTTCGCGGGCAGAATAATTGCGGAAACGGTAATCGCGAATGATGCGACGTAACAGACGGGTGTCGGTAGTCGGTATCCAGTTGTGATTGTCGATAGATATGGTGGTGAGAGCCGAAACATAGATTTTGAAAGTGAAAGTCTGAGGTATGTCCGGTATTAATTCCGGATTTAAGGCATGAATGCCTTCCAATAATAAAATGCTATCGTTTTCTAATTTAAGTTTTTCGCCTTTGAAATAACGCTTTCCATCTTCGAAATTAAAAAACGGGATTTCAATTTCCTCTCCATTCAGTAGTTGTTTCAGATGGCGGTTGAAAAGTTCGAGGTCCAAAGCGTGCAGATGTTCAAAATCCCACTCACCGTTTTCGTCGAGCGGCGTATCCTCACGGTTTACAAAATAGTTGTCTAGCGAAAGAGTGACCGGCTTCAGTCCGCTCACCATCAACTGGATGGAAAGACGTTTGCTGAAAGTTGTTTTTCCTGAAGATGAAGGTCCGGAAATAAGTACAAACCTTACTTTTTCGGCTCGTTTTTCAATCATATCGGCTATCAAAGCTACTTTTTTCTCGTGAAGAGCTTCCGACACTTTGATGAGATTAAAGGACTGATTATTTTTGCAGGCAACGTTAAATTCACCAACATTATTGAGCTTCATGATTTTGTTCCAACCCATATATTCTTTGAAAATATCATACATCTTGGGTAGCATAACGACATCTTCTAAAATCTCAGGGTTTTCCCTGTTGGGAACGCAAAGCAGCATACCATCGTAGTATGGAACCAGATCATACAGCCCTAAATAATCTGTAGATGGTAAAAGTACTCCATTGTAATAGTCGATATAGTCGTCGATTCTGAAGAACCGACAATATGGATTGCCGAGTGTTTCGAAAAGAGATAATTTGTCCTTTTGATTTTTTTGTTTCGAAAAAAGCTCTTTAACAACCATCGTTTGTTTTTCTTCGCAAACAATTTTTCGTCCCTGTTGAATGATTTCATTCACTTTGGCTTTGATGGTTTCAATGATTTCAGGAGTTATGGCTTTATCAAAATTATCGAGACCACAGTAGTATCCTTTCGAAATAGGATGTTCGATGCGTAATGTTGACTCAGGGAAAAGCTCGGTAATTGCCAGTGATAAAACCATACTCAGGCTGCGAACGTATACTCTCATGCCCGAAGGGGTACTTAAATCAATAAATTCAACATCTTTAGGTTTGTATATCAAAAAATTCAAATCCTCCACTTTGTAATTCACCCGTGCTGCAACTACCTTGTTTTTAAGTTCAATACCTAAATCATTGTAAATTTCAATCAATGAAATGCCTAATGGATAGTTGTGATATGATTTGGTGTTTTTGCAATATATAGTTACCTCTTTACTCATCGAAATCTAATTTTTTTTTGTTGCTTTCTGCTTTGCGTTGTAAAAATAGCTATTTTTTTTAAATGTCCTTATTTGAAGGTACGTATTTTTAAGTTACTTTTGCAGCTATCAATCAACATCAATGATTTATGAATTATTCTTTTTTTGATTTTCTTACTTTGGTCGGCTCGTTGGGGCTGTTCCTGTACGGGATGAAAATAATGAGTGAAGGGCTACAAAAAGTAGCCGGAAACAAGTTACGCTCGTTATTGGCAACTATGACCAAAAACCGTTTTGCAGGTGTGCTTACGGGGCTTTTTATCACAGCACTGATTCAATCTTCATCGGCAACAACCGTTATGGTGGTGAGTTTTGTAAATGCTGGGTTGCTCACCTTGCTGCAATCTATCACTGTAATTATGGGTGCCAATATCGGAACCACCGTTACTGCCTGGATCATTTCTCTTTTCGGGTTTAAAGTCAGTATTGCAGCATTTTCCGTTCCTCTTATTGCCTTATCTATTCCATTTATTTTTTCAGCAAAAAGCAAACGCAAATCCATAGGTGAATTCATTCTTGGTTTTGCGTTTTTGTTTATGGGGCTCGAAATGCTAAAAAATTCAGTTCCCGATCTGAAGAGCAATCCTGAAATGCTGGAATTCCTAACTAAGTATACACAATCAGGTTTTGGTTCTGTATTGATATTCCTGGCTATTGGTAGTATTCTTACCGTTTTGGTTCAATCCTCAAGTGCTACTATGGCGATTACCCTTGTGATGGTAAGTAAAGGGTGGATAAGCTATGATCTCGGTGCTGCCATGGTGCTTGGCGAAAACATTGGAACCACTATCACGGCAAATATAGCAGCTATTCCGGCCAATGTTTCTGCTAAACGTGCAGCGCTGGCACATACAACATTCAATGTCTTTGGTGTTGTTTGGATGCTTTTTTTGTTCTATCCATTTATAAATATGATTACCTGGCTTGTGAGTGAATTTGGTCCTGGTGATCCGACTCAACTCACGCACTTTACTGCCGGTCTCGATGCCCCTACATTAAATTTAATTAATTCGGAGAGTAAAACACTGAATACCGAGCAATTGGCTTTACAGCATCAACTTCAGAATTATCAGATTGCCACTTCGTACGGCTTGTCGCTTTTTCATACTATGTTTAACCTGATCAACACCTTTGTAATGATCTGGTTTATTAAGATTATTGCCAAAATCGTAACATTTGTTGTGAAGAAAAAAGCCACCGACGAAGAATTTCAGCTTCAGTATATTTCTACAGGAATGTTGTCAACTTCCGAACTGTCTATCCTTCAGGCATGGAAAGAGCTGAAAGTATATGCTGAGCGAACAGAGCGAATGTTCAAAATTACACGCGAATTGTATTACGAACAAAACGAGAATGAGTTTGTTAAGAAGTTTAGCCGGATTGAGAAATATGAAAGTATAAGTGACAGAATGGAGGTAGAGATTGCCCGTTATCTTACGAAAGTAACTGACGGACGTCTGAGCGAAGAGAGTAAGCATCAAATACAGACAATGTTGAGAGTTGTTTCCGAAATTGAAAGTGTAAGCGATGGTTGCTTTAATATCGGACGAACAATCGTTCGGAAGCGCGATACTAAAGCTGTTTACACTAAGGAAATGGATGCAAATATCGATTTGATGATGAATTTAGTTGAAGGTGCAATTCATCAGATGAAAGAAGCTATGGAAAACAATCATGTAAGCAACGATGAGTTTAACCGATCGGTGAACATCGAAGCTGAGATAAATAACTTCAGAAATCAGCTGAAACTCCAGAATATTTCGGATGTGAAGGACAATAAATATGATTATCAGGCAAGTGTTACTTATATGGACATTATTGTAGAATGCGAAAAAACAGGTGATTATATCATTAATGTTGTCGAAGCCCTGAATGAAGTTTCTCTAAACGTTTAAAATAACCAAAGTGCATTTGCAGGATTCAAACTTGTAGTTGTATAATTTAACTTTTTGTTTATAATAAAAATAATAATGGATTATATATTAATTTTAATAGGATTTACAGTTCTTATTGCCGGAGCTCATTTCTTAGTGGAAGGAGCATCGGGTCTGGCTAAACGATTTAACGTATCCAACCTGATAATTGGCCTTACGGTAGTTGCATTTGGTACTTCTGCTCCTGAGTTGGTAGTGAACCTTGTGGCAGCTCTGGGCGATGGAACCACTGATATAGCGCTTACGAATATAATAGGCAGCAATATGATAAACACTTATGTGATTCTAGGCTTTGCGGCTTTGGTTTATCCTATCTCGTCTCAAATCAGTTCGCGGCGTTTCGATATTCCGTTGAGTTTTATAGCTCCGGTAGTTATTTTGTTGCTTTTGTTGTTAACTGATAATGTGTTAACTCAGATAGGAGGACTCGTATTATTGGCCTTCTTTATTTGGTTTATGGTCGTTACAGTTCGCAAAGCAATTAAGCATCCCGAAACTGCGGTAGAAGAGGATATAAAACCAATGAAAATATGGTTGGCCTCTATTATGATACTTGGTGGACTGGGAAGTTTGATCCTCGGAGCTCAACTCATTGTGCCCGCTGCAACATCTATCGCTGTTTCCTGGGGAGTTAGTCAGGCTGTTATTGGCCTGACAATTGTAGCTTTAGGCACTTCTCTACCCGAATTAGCAACCTCGGCAGTAGCTGCATTCAAAAAAAACTCTGATATTGCTTTAGGTAATGTTATAGGATCCAATATTTTCAACGTGTTTTTTATTCTGTCGATAAGTGCCATTATTCGTCCGTTGCCGGCATATAAAAATATTTATGCTGACTTGTTGGTTGCGGCGCTTGGTAGTTTGTTGGTATTGCTTTTTGTGTCGACAAATAAAAAACATAGTATAAAACGCTGGGGAGGTGCATTGTTGTTACTTATTTATACTGTCTATCTTGTTTGGATGATTTCGCTCTCCTAAATATGATCGGTTGTTATTTATCTTTTTAAAATATAGAAATAATGAATTTATTTGATGTATATCCGCTTTTCAATATCGAAATTACCAAAGGTAAGGGTTGTAGAACTTATGATAATGAAGGAAATGAGTACCTCGATTTATATGGTGGGCATGCTGTGATTTCGATCGGGCATTCTCATCCTTATTATGTGAATAAATTAAATGAACAAGCACAGAAGCTTGTTTTTTACTCAAACTCAGTTCAGAATAGTCTTCAGAAAGAGCTTGCAGATAAACTCGGTAAAATGTCGGGTTACGAAGACTACTCTTTGTTCCTGATTAATTCGGGAGCTGAGGCCAACGAAAATGCATTGAAACTTGCATCGTTTCATAATGGAAGAAGCAAAGTAATTGCTTTCGACAAAAGTTTTCACGGACGTACTTCGGCTGCTGTGAGAGTGACAAATAATCCTAAAATAGTAGCGCCGATCAATGAAGGGTTTGATGTGGAATTTTTGCCTTTAAATGATATTGCTTCTGTGCGCAATTCGCTTAAAAACGAGGATGTTTGTGCTGTTATTATTGAAGGTATTCAGGGAGTTGGTGGCATTCAGGTGCCTGAAAATCAATTTTTGTGTGAGTTAAGCGATGCGTGCAGGGCAACAGGAACTGTGCTTATTCTGGATGAAATTCAGTCGGGGTACGGACGTAGCGGAAAATTCTTTGCGCATCAATATGCAGGCATTCGCCCTGATATCATCACTGTAGCCAAAGGTATGGGCAATGGTTTCCCAATCGGTGGAGTGCTTATCAGTCCGGCTTTCGAACCATCGTTTGGGTTACTGGGAACTACTTTTGGTGGAAGTCATTTGGCTTGCGCTGCAGCCATTGCCGTGCTGGATGTGATGAAAGAAGAGCGCCTTGTGGAAAATGCCCTCGAAACAGGAAATTATCTGCTGAATGAATTGCGAAAATTAACTCAGGTGAAGGAAGTCAGGGGCTTGGGACTAATGATTGGAATTGAATTTGAGCAACCTGTAAAAGAATTGCGTTCCAAACTTTTATTCGAGCATAAGATCTTTACAGGCGTGAGCGGAACAAGTACAATTCGTTTGTTGCCTCCTCTTTGTCTTTCAAAAGAAGATGCCGATGTTTTCCTCCAAAAATTCAGCAACTTGTTGTAGTGTTTATTTATGCCGGAAATAATGAAAAAATGTGTTGTCTTTCTTTTTGTCGTAGTTTTATGTTGGAACAACGCTTTTTCACAAAATACAGAAGTTGATATAGTGCTGCTTCGGAGTGGCGAAGCTTATTTTGGCGAGGTGCTGCTACGTAATGATGAACTTGTAATGATGAAGACGCAGGATGGGGCGCGTTTTCAGTTCCCGGTAAGCGAAATAAAATCTATTGAAAAAGTCAGCGTTGTTGATGCTTTGCGTCACATCAATTCAGAGAAGATGAGTAATGTTATTGGTAATGAGCAACTAAGCGGAATGCTTGAAATTGCCGGAGCTGTAGGCTTAGCTAAAAATAAGTTTGATGCAGCTCCTTTGGGCCAAATTTCTCTTTCGTTCGGCAGGCAATTGCTCGCCGATAAAACTCTTTTTATAGGCATTGGTACAGGTATTATGTCCTTCATACGGCCTTCGGGAAGCGAACCTTTTAGTTTTATTCCTGTTTTTTTCAGAATTAAAAATAATTTCAGTACACAACCAAATTCTCCTTTCTTTCTCTTTGATGGAGGTTACTCCTTTGCTGTGGGCAAGGAACATTCAGGAGGTTTATACACCCGAATTTCAGCTGGCATTCAACGCTCTTTTTCAGCGAAAACAACTGTTTTTGTTGGAGGATTTTCTTCTTATCAGGCATTTTCGTCTCAGCTCATTGAGACTGTCGACTCACAACCATTTTCGTACTATGGCAATGCTGTGGCGATGAATTTTGGGATCAATGCTGGCATACTGTTTTAAGCTTTTTTCGGAGTAATATTAATTTGTTCTGCATAATTTCCGGCTTCAATTTCCCAATCGGGCCGTGCAAACAAACAGCAAAACAGGGTGAAAGCACTAACTCCCTTTTGTATTGCCAAAGGCATCTCTGTCATCATTAGGAATGTGAAGATAAGTATAAAGTATAGCAGTATGTAGTTGCGCTTTATAATTCCGTAATGTAAAATTCTTGTCATTAGGATTATGAAAATAAGCAATCCACCGATTCCCAAATGGAATAATTCCCCAATAAACTGATTGTGTGCATTTACAGCCTGATTCACAGTAGGAATAAGCTCGAGTCTCATACTGCCTGTACCTGTGCCTGTGAGTGGATGAGCTTTAATGTAATTCACTACATAGCTATATATATTCTCACGAATAGGATCAGTCATAAACGAAAAATCAGTCCTGTTTTTATAAATCATAATTGCAGCTATTACTGCTAAAAAGATCAGGGAGAAGAGTATATAAGGTAGTACTTTGCTTTTCCTGAGAAGGAATAAAACAGACAAAAACAGACCGAATGGATACATTAAAAATCCGATCCTGCTTTTAATAATGAAAATGACAATAGCAGATAAAAACAGGAATGCAAAAAGCTCTGTGTTCGATAATTTTAGTTTATTACTCTTTTCTTTGCTCCACAAATAGAAACTCACAGGAATCATCGTGACGAAGATGAGAGAAGTGTAAGCCGGATGTCCGTATCCCGACCCAACAAGTATTTGCTCATACACGGTATCAAGTTCGGGCGACAAGGGGAAGTATACCTTTTCGGTTCCGAATCCTACCCAAAAACTCAGGTCGTGGAAATACACCTGAAAAAGATAGCCTAACATTCCCATCAGCAAAAAAACGATTAAAAACCGGATAAAGAAGAGTAATACTTTGTCCCGTTGCTGCGATGTAATTGATAAAAGGCTGAATCCAAGAGGTATGATTATGAATGACAGTCCTTTATCTATGAATTTGATTCCTTCATCTATGTCTATTGTCCACAATAATCCTATCAATTGAAATCCATAATAGGCCATCATCACTCCCAAAAGCGGATGGAAACTGAATTTGCTCTTTTTTACAATAGCCATACTAATTGTAAATACAAGGAACAAAAATGTGACTATTGCTGATGCTGTTGTGTTAAACAGGGTTGCAAACAATAGAATCAAGAGCACTGTGTTGACGATGTTCTCGGTTGTCAATACGCTTTTCAAAGGTCTGGGCAAAAAGATGCAAAGCGCAGATATCATGCTGATAGCAAGAAATATGGCAGAAACAAGCAGCGAAGTAGAGGCGTTATTGGCAATGGTTAAGTGGTTGTTGGCGAAAAAAAGCTTCAAACCGATAGAAAAAAAAGTGAACAATAGGACAGAAGTGATTAAAAATCGATTGCCGGAAGATATTTTACTTAACATATAGCTTGTAAGTGTTTTGCCTTGTGTTGAAAGCATGAATCATTTGAAATTTATTTCTACGAAATAGCTTTTGTATTTAAAATTGTACGAAAACTCTTCGTAACTGCCCAAAGGGTGATAAATACATTGGTTCGACTCATTGCCTGATGCATAATTAGGGTCGGTTGTTGCGTTGAGTTGTTTTTTATTTTTATTAAATTGCGTTTTCGACCTGAATAATGCGACTCTCAGAGTATATTTCTCAAAACAAATTTCAATAATATTATTGCTTGCTATAGCTTTGTTTTCCTGATCTTTAATTAATTCAGGAATCGAATACAACAGTTCTTCGAAGGCTTCATAACCAGGAGTAAGCTCTACCTTCAATGGATGAAATATACGATTAAAAAAATTAAAAAACTTCGACATTTCCCTGAAATAGTGGAGCTTGCCTCCAAGAGATTTATGCATAAAAGCTTTGTGTCTTCTATTCATTAAATCGATACTCTCTTTTTTCTTATTCCTGACGGCAATTCGTTTGGACCCGGGATGAATCCGATAATAAAAACACACATCAGGAATTCTGACTACTTTCCCTCCATATTTCAACATAGAAATCCAGAAATCCCAATCCTCAGGTCCTTTGATTTCGGGGCAATATCCTCCTGTTTGCTCATAGTCCGATTTTCGGTAAAGTCCGCTTACAAAAATCAGATTTTTGCGGGCCAACAGTTCGAGACGAAACGGTGGCAGTTTCCACAACCCTGTTTTATCACCAATGAATTCAGCTTGTGAGTAAACCACTTTTACATCCTTGTTTTTGCTTAGTATGTCATAGGCTTTTTGAATGTAATCAGGGCTTATCAGATCGTCGGCATCGAGCGGTAAAATATATTTTCCACTAGCATGGCTAATGGCCAGGTTTCGGGCTACTGCTACACCCTTGTTCTCCTGCTCGAGTATTTTTATTTCCGGATATTTCAGCTTTATAAGGTTTAATTCCTGATTTGTATTGTCGGTCGAACCATCGTTGACGATGATGACTTCGATAAACGCATAAGTTGAATGCATGACGGACTCAACGGTTTCGGCGATGAATCGGGCGGCATTATAAGCCGGAATTATAATGCTTACTGTATTGTTTTCGACACACATACTTAAATTTTATCGCGTTTATCTATCAGTTTTCTCCAGTAGTATTTTATCGGATTTGTGTATTTTAATTGCTTCCAGGGCCTGCTGCTATGGGGCAAATGTAGTACAGGTAATGTTGTGACAAGATAGTTATTGAATCCCAATTCGATTGATTTGTGAGAAATAAAAACATCGTACCATGATTTTTCCGGATTCAAAAGAGCAAAATCAAATTGCCTGAGGAAGTCGTTTGTCAACAAAGTGCAACAAAAGCTGAGTCTTTTTTTTGTGTTTACAACTTTGCTTTTGAAATTGCGGGCATATAGGTAAGGAAAATTTACAACGCCATCAGCATCGGTGGTGATTGCTGCTATCATACCGGGTCGGTCCAGCAATTTGCAATAGTCGTATAATTTCTGAATTGTATCCCTCTGAACTAGTACATCTGATTCAATAATAAGTAAATGTGCATCATCGCTCAGTGCTTTTTTTTGTGCCATTTGCAAAACAAGTAAATAGTTGGGCGATGGATGGTTGGTTATGTCTTTCAGATTTATTATTTCATAATCAAATTTTTGTGCCGACGTGTTAAGTCTTTCGGTGGTTTCTTCGCTACTGAAATCGTTATATATAGTGTAATTCGCCGAAAATGATTTTTCGGCTTTACTTATACATTCTATGGTTTTCAAAGTCGTATCTAAAGAGTCTTTGACTGGAGTAATGATGTGTAAATTGTTCATGTACTTTGTTTTAATACGCCTTTCACAAGGCAAAGAAATCGTTTAGGAATTTTGTTTACCGTAAAGTAGATCAACTTCTGAGCATACACCTCCGGTAGTATTGTTTTTAATCTTGTTTGTTTATTGTCCAGATCGATACTGTTTATAAAATAGCTGATCTCGGCAACAATTTCATTTGTAGGAAACTCGCGTCTCACAAGTTTTCCAAGGAGCCTTGATACACCTTTTTTCTCGATGGCCGGTAGTTGCTTTATTTGTTCATTGGGTGCATTCTTTAATGTCAAAGGTAAAAGATTTGACCATTTCCGGAATACTTTTATAAGAATGCGGTAGTATTCAGCATTTGGATTTCCACGCGAAAAGTGTTCCACCTCAATGTCATACATTACATAGTTGTCGAAGCCATTTACTGCGGCCTGGATGCAAATGTCAAAATCGTATCCGTGAAATCCTTCCAGCTGATCGTCGAACCGAATAGTGTTGAAAATCTCTTTTTTCATACATAACATAACGCCATCTAACAAAACTACGTTTCTGCGTTCGAGTTTATATTGTGGCGGGTTGAGCCGCTTTTTCGAAGATTTACGACCGGAATGATCGGACTGAATGATGTTGACACTTGGAAGTTTTACTCTCCACGATGCCGGTACACGCGTTACAAAATCACGCCCTGCGAGACCACAAATTCCTACATTTGGTACCTGTAGATGGTTTATGATTTTTTTTCCCCAGTTGTGCGAATGAAAAAATACATCTTCGTGAATAAAACACAGATAGGGATATCTACAACGGGCAACTCCTTCGTTGTAAGCCGAAAATATTGAATGGCGGTTGTCGTAGTTGTCAATGTAAACGATTTCGTATTGTACACCAATGCTTTTAGCAATATTATTTACTAAGGCTTCTGATATCTTTTTATGTGCAGAACAAATGACTAATGAAATCATGTCAAGGTATTTGTTTGTTGAAGTTTTTTATAGGTTGTTTGGCCTATCAATAATTCAAAGCAAAATGTTTTATAATTTATTTTTATAAAAGTGAACGTTTTTTTATCGTTCTTATTTTACAAACCGGTTGATGATGGGGATATTTTTCAATGGAAAATCCCGTTTAATCAATAATATTATAAAAGCGAGCATTAAAATGGACTTCAATCCTACATTTACAACTACGTATGGAGTGTTTATAAACAAACTGATTGTATATAGCACAACTGTAACGATAGAATATAGCCCAATTGTTTTTAAATCGTATTTTATGGGCATATGTTTTTGTCCAAAATAGTAGGACACCAGCATAATTACAAAATAACATGCCCATGCAGCCCATGCAGCTCCGGTGTAACTGAACCGGGGAACAAGTAAAATGTTGCCAAGGACGATTATAACAGTGCCGAGTACCGAAAACCAGGCACCATACATGGTTTTATCGGTGAGTTTGTACCAAAGAGATAAGTTGAAAAATATGCCCTGAAAAATAAACGACATCAAGACTATGGGCACAATGCCGAAGCCCGACCAGTAATTTTTTTCGATAAATAGTTTGAAAAAGTCCATGTACAATACCATGCCGAGGAAAATGAGCAGCGAAAACAGGATAAAATACTTCATGGCATCGGCATAGGTTGCCATACTGTTTTTGTCCTTGTTCTGAGCAAAAATAAAAGGCTCATAAGCATACCTGAATGCCTGCGTAAACATCATCATGACCATGGCGATTTTCGACGAAGCGCCATATATGCCAAGTTCTCTTTCTCCTATTTCTCCGGGGCGTAAAAATGGGAAAATAATTTTATCAAGGTTTTGATTCATTATTCCGGCTATTCCTAAAATCAGCAATGGAAACGAGTATTTTAAAATAGGTTTCAATAGAGTGAAATCAAGTTTAAACTTGCCCGGAAACATATAAGGCACTAAAAATAAGGTTTGAATAATTGTGGCAATGAAATTAGAAATAACCACATAACCAACACCATAAGCAGGGTCGTAGAACCAACTGATCGTTTGTGGTGCATGAATCATGAGCCATGGGCAGGCTACTAAAAAGAAGAGGTTCAGTACAATGTTGAAAACGATATACAGAAATTTGAGAACAGCAAACTTGATAGGTCGGTTTTTGTACCTCAGATAAGCAAAAGGGATACAGGCAAAAGCATCGATGGCAACAGTGATTCCCATCATTGTAATGTATTCGGGGTGGGAGGCATATCCTAAGAAGTTGGCGGCCGAAGTCGTAAATATAATACACAAAAATATAAACAGCACTGATGTAGTTCCAACGGATACCAGCGTGTTGCCGTAGATGTTCAGTTCGTTTTCTTTGTTTTTATTGGCAAAACGAAAAAAACCGGTTTCCATGCCATAGGTAAGTGCGACCAACAGAAGTGAAGTCCATGCATACAGGTTGGTAACTATGCCGTATTCGGCCGGACCACCTACAAGATAGAAAGTGTAAAATGGCATCAAAAGCCAGTTCAAAAATTTGCCCAGAATGCTGCTGACTCCATATATGGCGGTTTCCTTCGCCAATTTTTTCATTTGTTGTTCTGCCATACCTGTTTGCTGTCGCAATGGTTAATCGTTCTTCTTGCTTCTGAATTTTGAAAGGATATTGTCCAGCCACTTGATTTCAGATGTTGGCTCTAAATCATCTTTTGTGATATATCCGCCTTCTAAAAGCAAGTTGATGGCCTCTTCCACTTTGTCCTCACTTACCTGAAGTTTAACGCCTCCGTTCACACCATTCAGATAGGCCCGGTTGGTGATCTCATCGCGTCCGAAACATTCAATTCCGCACGATGCGAGGTAGGATTTCACCATTTCAAAATCAACAGAACTGGCGAATGACTTGATAGTTACAAAATTATTCATGTGCTTTGTTCTTTAATTAATACCACGTATGTTTTTTATGTTTTCGTAAGCAGCATTGATTGATCGAAATTTCTCTGTTGCCGACTTCTTCATGTCTTCGCCCAGGTTGTTTACTTTGTCGGGGTGATACTTCATAGCCATTCGCCGATACGCTTTTTTTACCTCATCGTCGGTGGCCGAAGGTTCGATTTCGAGCGTTTTGTAGGCCCAAATCGGATCGGTTTGTTTGTTGTAAGGTGCTTTTATCGAATTGAAATCGGCTGTTGATATGTGAAATATACCTGAGATTCGTTCAATCAGACTTAATTCACTGGCCTGAATATTTCCATCCGCATAAGCAATATCAAACAGTAAATGTATTAATTGGAGTTTGGCCGAATAATTCATGTACTGATTTATCTGCATCGCAACCTCAGTTTCGTCGATAGGCTGATTCAGTAAGTTTTTCAGTATCTGTAATGCCTCCAAAGCTCCTTCTTCTCCGAAATTGGCGACTAAAAACTTTTTCACCACAGCCAATTCTGATTTATGTACTTGGCTGTCAGCTTTCATCATGCAAGCAATCATGACGAGCAAACTCATTTTAAAATCAGATTCGGTGGTTTGTCTTGTTTGCGATCTGCTTTGCGATGTTTGATGAGTTGATGCTCCTTCGAACATTGAACCTACAGCAAAGCCAATTAATGCGCCAATCGGCCCTCCAAAAGCCCAACCTAATCCACCTCCAATCCATTTTCCAAAACCTGCCATAAAATTTAAATTATAAATTGTTATTTTTTATCCGACAAAGATACATAAAAGTAGAAGAATCAATTTCGAATTATATGTTTTCAATATTAAAATTTAAAAAGAAACTACTGATTTAGCGAAGCTTGTGTTTTTTGATCAGTCGCGCCATCTTTTTGTTAAATCCCCAAAACTGTCAATTCGTCGATCCCTGAAAAATGGCCACATGCGACGTACGGTTTCCGATCGTTCAATATCAATATCAAAAACAATATTTTCTTCTTTATCGTTCGAAAGTTGAGCCAATATCTCGCTTTGTGGTCCTGCAACGAAACTATTTCCCCAAAACTGAATACCGTTGGTTACACCTGATGGGTCAGCTTCATATCCTGTGCGGTTGCATGAAAGAACATGAAGTCCGTTCGCCACCGCGTGCCCTCGCTGCACAGTGATCCATGCATTGGTTTGGCGTTGTTTTTCTTCATCAGTATCAGTGCTTTCCCAGCCAATGGCGGTTGGGTAAATGAGCAGCTCGGCACCGGCCATAGCCATTAAGCGGGCAGCTTCGGGGTACCACTGATCCCAGCAAACCAATACGCCCAATTTCCCGACTGAAGTCTGAATTGGTTCAAAGCCTAAATCGCCGGGAGTAAAATAAAATTTTTCGTAATATGCCGGATCGTCTGGAATATGCATTTTACGGTACTTACCTGCAATTGTTCCATCTTTTTCGAGCACCACTGCCGTATTATGATACAATCCGGCTGCTCGCTTCTCGAACAACGAAAGTACGATGACGAGACCGAGTTCTTTGGCCAGTTTGCCAAAGTAGGTGGTTGATGGTCCCGGAATGGTCTCGGCTTGTTCAAAAACATCGGGGTCTTCGGTTTGACAGAAATACAAGCCATTGTGCAACTCCTGCAATACAATCAGTTCGGCGCCCTGACTGGCCACAGAACGTATGTTTTTTTCAAGCTTCGCTACATTTTCGGCATTGTCAGCTGTGTTTGACTGTTGAATTAATGCAATTTTCATTCTATCGGGTATTGACGTCGCCCTGTTGAGGCGAATAGTTTTTTATATGTGCTACAATTTAGGGAATTGCATTGTCACGCAGTGTAACGAACCATGTTGTCTGATCAGTGCATTGCAATTGATGCCTACAATTTCTCTGTCGGGAAATGCTTTTTGCAGTTGTTGTTGTGCCAATTCATCTTTTGGAGAATTATAAGTGGGCACCAAAACAGCTCCATTAATAATTAAAAAATTGGCATAAGTAGCTGGCAGGCGTTCGCCATCTTCGTAAACAGCATCAGCCATAGGCAATGGAATAAGTCTGAAATATCCACCTTCGGAGGTTCTGAACTGACGAAGCTCTTTTTTCATTTTTTTCAATTCTTCATAATGTTCATCATTAACATCATCGCATTTTACGTAGGCAATCGTGCTTTTATCGCAAAATCGGGCCAAGGTATCCACGTGGCTGTCGGTGTCGTCGCCTGCAAGGTAGCCATGGTTGAGCCACAACACCTGTTTCGCTCCAAAATATTCTTTTAGTTCTGCTTCTATGTCATCTTCCGATAAATGATTCCGGTTGTCGGAAAGCAGGCATTCGGCTGTAGTGAGCAAAGTGCCCAGGCCATCCGATTCTATGCTGCCACCTTCGAGAATAAAACCAAAGCAGTTTTTGTGACCTGCATCGCCAAAAACTCCCGACATGTATAAGTTACGTGTAATCAAATTGTCGTGATTGGCTGCAAATTTCATTCCCCAGCCGTTGAAAGTAAAATCATAAACAACGGGTTTCCCATCTTCTAAAACAGTAATACCTCCATGGTCGCGTGCCCAGGTGTCGTTGGTTGGCATTTCCACAAAATTGATATTAATCAATTCATATTCGCTGAAATTCTTTACGACCTCATCTGTGTCATCAAAGACAATCAGTAAGTTTTCCCGCTTAATAATTTCACGGGCAATGTTGACAAAGCATTCGTTTACTTCGTCGAGCATATGCGCCCAATCCGTTCCGGCATGCGGCCATGTGAGTTGGACAAATTCTTGTGGTGCCCATTCGGCAGGTAGTATCTTTTTCATTTATTCCTCTACATCCTTCATTGGAGGATTTCTATATATCTTTTTTTTTGTTCTGCAAAAATACAAAAAAATACTGAAGTGCTTTAAGTATATGGTTCAGGAGATAAGCAAAATGCAGAATTAATTGTTTTTGAAGCAGAACAAAAAAATATTCATTTTTCTAATTGCACAAAAAAAGCTATTTTTGTACGCTTATATTTATTCAACTAATAAAACATTCAAGAACAAAATAAAATGGGAAAAGTATTGATTATCGGTGCCGGAGGTGTTGGAACCGTGGTGGCTCATAAAGTTGCTCAAAATCCGGACGTATTTACTGAAATCATATTGGCCAGCCGTACTAAATCGAAATGTGATGTGATAGCTGCCGACGTTTTGAAACGCTATGGCGTAGTCATAAAAACTGCTCAGGTGGATGCTGATATTGTACCCGAACTTGTAAAACTATTCAACGATCATAAACCTGAATTAGTAATCAATGTGGCACTGCCTTATCAGGATCTTACCATTATGGATGCCTGCCTTGAGGCCGGAGTAAACTATATGGACACTGCCAATTACGAGCCAAAGGATGAGGCACACTTCGAATATAGCTGGCAATGGGCGTATAAAGAAAAATTCGAGAAAGCAGGACTCACTGCGATCCTTGGTTGTGGTTTCGACCCCGGAGTGACAAGCATTTATACTGCTTATGCCGCCAAACATCATTTCGACGAAATTCATTACCTGGATATTGTAGACTGTAATGCTGGTGATCATCACAAGGCTTTTGCTACTAATTTTAATCCCGAAATCAATATTCGTGAGGTTTCGCAACGTGGAAAATACTGGGAAAACGGTGAATGGGTGGAAACCGAACCACACGAAATTCACCAGCCACTCAACTACCCCGAAATTGGTCCAAAAGAATCGTATGTGATTTACCATGAGGAATTGGAATCGCTTGTAAAAAACTTTCCAACGATAAAGCGTGCACGTTTTTGGATGACATTTGGTCAGGAATACTTAACGCACTTGCGCGTGATTCAGAACATTGGTATGGCACGTATTGACGAAGTGGATTATAACGGACAAAAAATTGTGCCGATTCAATTCCTGAAAGCAGTACTTCCTAATCCGGGCGATTTGGGCGAAAACTACACTGGCTGGACTTCTATCGGCTGTCGCATCAAAGGTTTGAAAGATGGAAAAGAAGTAACTTATTACGTTTACAATAACTGTAGTCACGAGGCGGCTTACAAGGAAACCGGCACTCAGGGTGTAAGTTATACTACTGGAGTTCCCGCAATGATTGGTGCCATGATGTTCCTGAAAGGATTGTGGAAAAAACCGGGTGTTTACAATGTCGAAGAATTCAATCCCGATCCATTCATGGAACAATTGAACATTCAGGGTTTGCCTTGGGTTGAATTACACAATGTAGATCTGGAGCTGTAAAAAATAGTGTAAAAACAAATAGTGAATGAAAAGACAGGAACGCAACCATTGGTTACGATTCCTGTCTTTTTTTTATTTGGGAAGAGATTTTTTCCATTGCCGATAGCCAATGATGGCCATTATGGTGTAAATAACAAACAGAATGGCAGTGGGATATAATGCTTTGTAAAAATAGAGTCCGGCCGAAACGCTGTCTACTATTATCCATAGCCACCAATGTTCAATCATTTTACGAGCAAGCATCCAGGTGGCTACTATGCTCAGTGCAGTTGTAAATGAATCGGCTTTGGGAAGCGGAGAGTCGGTATATCCGGTCAGTATAAAGTAATATACAAAGTACAGAATTAAAGCTATGAGCAGGATAATAACTCCCGACAGGGGCGTTGTTCGTTTTACGGGTAGCTCTTCCCGGTTTTCTGGTTTACCTGCTTTCCAGCTGATCCAGCCAAATACGCTGACGCCCAGGTAATAAAACTGCAGGCTCATATCGGCATAAAACTTGGATTGAAAAAAAACCACCACATACAGTGCAGAGCACAGAAACCCGAAAATCCACAAACTCGCTTTTTGTTTTATGGATAAATAAAGGTAAATAATGCTCAGTACCGAGCCTAGCAGTTCTATCCAGTTGGCTTGTAGGTAGGTGAAAACCACTTCCATTGTTTTGTTATAAAACAATCAATTTCCCCAAAGTTATAAACTTCGGAAAAATTGATTCGTTTTTAGGTTATATTTCTTTAGCGTGTCTGTTTCAGTAAACTATCGTAAGTTCCGGGTGTTTGTAAAATCTGTATCGCTTTTTTCAACGATTCGTTTTCAACATCAATAACTTGATAATACTCGTTCATTTCCCATAAATCTCTGGCAATAAGCGCTTTGATTTGTAACTTTATTAATGGCTTAGATGTTTCAAACTGAGCTGAGTTAAATTCAATTTTTTCTTTCTCAGCTAAAAGTTTCAATTTTTCAAGCACTTCATCGTTTGTTTGGAACGATGCGTTGAATTTTTCGAACTTAGGATATTTCTTTTTTAATACGGCTCTGTTTTGATCTATGTACTGAATCACCACTTTGTTGATTATGCCACGAGATCCGATTCTATTATAGTATTCTGAATAAAAAGTAGTATCGAGCGGTACGAAAATGTCGGGCATAATGCCTCCGCCTCCGTACACATTCCGTTTGAGCTGAAGGGTTTGATATCGCAGCGAGTCGGGGAAATGAATGCTGTCGGCATGTAGTAGTTCTCCGTGATTAAATCTGGTAATCAATTCTTTCGAGTATTTTTCTACACCATCTTTATAGGGTTTTTGTATCGAACGTCCTGTAGGTGTGTAATAGCGGGCAGTAGTGAGGCGCAACATGGAGCCGTCGGCCAATGGCAGCTGGCGTTGTACAAGTCCTTTACCAAATGTGCGTCGGCCTACAATGATGGCTCTATCCCAGTCCTGTAACGCTCCTGCCACAATTTCACTCGCCGAAGCTGAGTATTCGTCGACAAGTACAATCAGTTTGCCGGTTTCGAAACTGCCACTTGCCGTGGATTCCATTATACTTTTAGGCTGGTTAAGTCCCTGGGTGTAGACAATAAGTTTATTCCGGTTCAGAAATTCGTCAGCAAGTTGATGGGCTGCATTCAGATACCCTCCTCCGTTTCCTTTTAGACTAAGAATAAGGCTTTTCATGCCCATTTTATTCAGTTTTGCAAAGGCTTTCTGAAATTCGTCGACGGTGGTGCTTCCGAAATTATTTATTTTGATATAGCCAATGTCCTTGCCTATCATATAAGAAGCATCGATACTGAAAACAGGAATTTTGTCGCGCGTTATTTTGAAGAGGAGTAGTTCCGCTTTTCCGTTTCTTTTAATTTTCACATTTACTTCCGAGCCTTTAGGACCCCGCAAGCGCTTCATGATGCCAGAGTTTTGCATTCCTACGCCGGCGATTAGCTCGTCGTTGATGTAAATCATTCTGTCGCCCGGCAATACCCCAACTTTTTCGGAAGGGCTGCCCGATACGGTCTGTACCACCAGTAAAGTGTCGTCGAGTAGTTGGAATTGTATGCCTACTCCTTCAAAACTTCCTTCGAGTGGTTCGTTTACGCGTTCGACTTCTTCCCTTGGAATGTATGATGAATGTGGATCCAGTTTTTTTAACATGGCTTCAATGGCCGTCTCGACCAATTTCTTATCGCTCACCGAATCGACATATAAACTTGTGATGGCGTTGATAGCATTGCTCAGTTTTCGTTGCTGGATTGATGTGTATCCTTGCCCGTAAACAACAGTTGACGAGATGATTGAGAGGAAAATAATGAGGTGTTTCTTCATTTCTAAAATTTAAAATGGCACAAATTTACAAATTTAATCCTTAAAGTGTGGTATGATGACAGAATATATAGGCATCTGCTAACAATAAAACAGCTTTAAGATCTGGCATCCGGCATTCAGCTCCGACGGTTGGCAGGCTTTTATACCTGCAATGGTTTGATAAATATCTTCTATTTTCATGAAACTTGTATCTGTTTCGATACAAAGTTGATTTAACGGTGTTACATCCACGCTCAACGGATTAAACTTTTCTCCGAACGAAAGATTAAAGCCCATTTTTAGCAATTGTTTGGCCAGCTCGGGCTTGCCTCTGAACCCATGAATAATCCAGGCTTGCTTTGGTTGCATTCGTTTTTTCATCGCCATTATTTCGTTGAAACTTGCAACTACATGTATAATTAATGGTTTCTGAAGTTTTTCCGAAAGCATTACCTGTCGCTCGAAATAATAATCCTGCTCTTTGATGCTGGCAGTGCTGTTTTTATCAAGGCCGCATTCTCCAATAGCTACCACCATTTTATTGGCTGCCAGCTTTTCGAGTTCCACTATCATTAAGGTGTTCGCTAAATGAACATCCCATGGATGAATTCCTATCGAACAATAGCTTTCGGGATGTGTGTCAAGGAAAAGTTTTGCTTCATCTATTTTCAGATTTCGAACGGCAAATGGGTTCTGATTTTGCTCGCAGTGCGTATGAATGTCGATATAAGCAGTCATTTTTCTTGCCGTGGTTGATTGATTTTTAAAAACAATGGAACAAAAGTATAAAATTTCATTGAAAAATTGTAACTTTGCAGCCCTTTAAACTGATTAATAAAACAATAAAAATCAAAACGTTAAATAAAATATATGATCATGACTGAATTATTCAGCAATTTACCCTACAAAGTTGCCGATATCGCTCTTGCCGATTTCGGACGAAAAGAAATTGAGCTGGCAGAAAAAGAAATGCCGGGTTTAATGGCCCTGCGTGCAAAATACGGACAACAAAAACCACTTAAAGGAGCCCGCATCATGGGTTCGCTTCACATGACTATTCAAACTGCGGTGCTTATTGAGACGCTCGTGGAACTGGGTGCCGAAGTGCGTTGGTGTAGTTGTAATATTTATTCAACTCAGGACCACGCTGCTGCCGCTATTGCTGCTGCCGGAGTACCTGTTTATGCATGGAAAGGTGAAACGCTCGAAGAATACTGGTGGTGTACGCTTCAGGCGCTGACTTTCGAAGGACATCAGGGGCCTACCGTGATTGTTGACGATGGAGGTGATGCCACTATGATGATTCATGTGGGTGTAGCTGCCGAAAAAGATGCAACTATTCTTGATAAAACTGTTGATGGCGAAGATGAGCGTCTGCTTTATGCCATTCTGAAAAGTGTGCTCAAAGAAGACAATGGCATCTGGAGCAGAATGACTCCCGGAATTCGTGGAGTGTCGGAAGAAACAACAACAGGAGTTCACCGTTTGTACCAAATGTTGGAAGAAGGCTCGCTACTGTTCCCAGCTTTTAACGTGAACGATTCGGTGACCAAATCCAAATTCGATAATCTCTACGGCTGTCGCGAATCGCTGGCCGATGGAATCAAGCGTGCTACCGACGTAATGTTGGCTGGTAAAGTGGTGGTAGTTTGCGGCTATGGCGATGTAGGTAAAGGTTGTGCTAAATCGATGCTGGCTTATGGTGCGCGCGTTATCGTAACTGAAATTGATCCGATTTGTGCTTTGCAGGCTTCAATGGAAGGTTTCCGCGTAACCACTATCGAGGAAGCATTGGCCGAAGGAAATATCTATGTTACCACTACAGGAAACAAGGATATTATCCGCATTGAGCACATCGAAAAAATGAAGGATAGCGCTATTATTTGCAATATTGGTCATTTCGATAACGAAATTCAGGTAGATAAACTGAAAAAATATCCGGGTATTGAACTCGTAAACATCAAGCCACAGGTAGATAAATACATTTTCCCAGATGGGCACAGCGTGTTGTTGCTTGCTGATGGTAGGTTGGTGAACTTGGGTTGTGCCACAGGTCATCCTTCGTTCGTGATGAGTAACTCATTTACAAACCAAACTCTTGCTCAGATTGAGCTGTACACCAAGGATTATCCGGTAAATGTGTATCGTTTACCAAAACATTTGGACGAAGAAGTAGCACGTCTGCACCTCGAACAACTCGGCGTGAAACTTACCGTACTTACCCCTGAACAGGCTGCTTATATTGGCGTCGATCAAAACGGCCCGTATAAACCTGAGCATTACAGATACTAATTCTTTTTATAGTTCAAACTGCCTTCGGCCTTAGGGTTGAAGGCAGTTTTTTTTGTTACAATTTTTATCTCTGTTTTAATTGATTGTTTTGCAGTTGTTTGTTTTAAAAATGAAACTTTTTTCAATCGGTTCTTTGTAATTTAGAAAAAATGCCGTATCTTTGCACTCGCAAAACAAAACAATGGCTGCGTAGCTCAACTGAATAGAGTACCACACTACGGATGTGGGGGTTACAGGTTTGAATCCTGTCGCGGTCACTTATTTAAAAGTACATTTCTCCTTGATAGTTTATTAATTATCAAGGAGTTTTTGTTTTAATGATCTTCCTTTTTTTAGCTATTTCAAGGTTTTTTTGTAATGAATGATTTTTCTCAGGTCCGAAAGATGTTCTTCTTTGAGAATTGTCATCGAAAGCGGAATAAGTTTTCCTATTAATGTGGCATTCCTAAAACGCTGTTTTATTTCATCGCTTATTGCTAATTCCAAAACGCCCTGACGTGTTTTTTCAGTAAAATAGAAACTTGTTTTTATGCCTGTATCCCATACAGAAAGCCAAAAAACAGTTTTTTTTCTGTAGCTTACTTTACAAAGCCATGCTTTCCCATCGTTGTAATAATTCCATTCAGGGTTTAATTCAAATTCAGGACTGGTGATTGTTGTGTGCAGTTTTTTGTAAATCGAAAAAATTTCTTTTCCTGTAGTATTTTCTAAGACATCCATGGTTGGAGTGATAGCTGCATCCCGCAATAGTTGAATTTCGTTCATAAATGATTTCTCCTTTGATTATGTTAATCGTTTCTGTTGTTCGCTGGCGTTTATTGTTTTTTCAAGTCTTGCCAGTCGTGTGCTTTCCTGTTTGGCGCTCATGATCCAGTTTGTAACTGCTTTTCTGTACGATGGTGCTTGTTTTGAGAAGAACTCCCAGGCAATTGTGTTGTTTTTAAATGTGTTTGCGAAATTTGTATCGAAACCTCCATGCTCATTTTCGTAGGAATAAATGCCGGACTTGCTGTCTTTCCGCAGGTTGAAAGCTTTGAGCCCTTCGGCAGTCATAAGTCCCGCTTTAGTCAGGTTTTCGACCTTCTTTATATTTATATCGCTCCACACGCTATTGCTGCGGCGGGGAGTGAACCTAATACAGTAGCTTTCTTCATCCACTGATCTGCGAATGCCATCAATCCAACCAAAGCACAAAGCCTGATCAACCGATTCCGACCAGCTTATCGACGGTTTATTGGAGCTAACTTTGTAAAATCCAACCAAAAGCTCTTTTTCTGATTTGTGGTGCTTTTCAAACCATTTTCTAAATTCTGCCTGATTGGCAAAAAATGTTGCGTTCATTGTTAGTGCATTTTTTGTTATTCAATTCGCTCAAATTCAAACGATAGTTTTAAACTGTCGCCTGCAACCAATGCGTTTATATTGTTGCCATTTTTCCAGTATTTTATCAATTTTGGGAAACTTAAACTGTCGTTTTCACATTCAAATTGATTGTCAGTTATTTTGGTTATTTCAAAGTTCGTGAACTCTTTTTCATTCGGTACTTTTACCCGCAAATTCCAGGCGTGGTTTGTTTTTATAATAATCATTTTTTCCTGACTTACAGTATCTTTAGCTTGTATGCTAAACCCAATACCATGATATTCGGTTTCGTTTACTTTTTCCCAATACTCGAATGTTTCTTTAGGTTGTATTTCATTTATTCGTTTCCATTTTCCCAAAAGCCAATCAAAATTCTCAGCGTTTTTGTCATTTTTTGCGGTGTTGTTAGTTGGTTTTGTATTACACATGGTAAATGCAAAAATGCTACATGTAATCATTATCAGTTTCAAGCCCGTTTTCATAATTTTCAAGTTGTTTTTATTTAGTTACTAATCTGTATTGTTGTTCAGCGAATACTCTCAATATGAATTTGCTAAGTACTTAATATGAGTCTGTTTGCGAAAAACGCAACGGACTTTAATGTTATTAGCCACAGATGAGATCCGAGATTTTTTTAAAAACAAATCAAAACCCGAAAGGGTTCAATTTAAAAAACAGGCAAGTATCTTTATTGCTATCTGTTGCTTGTTTTTATCAGTTGAATTTATAGTCATACATAAAAAAACCTCCCGACGAAAATACATTCGCGGGGAGGTTTAAATCTGTTTATGTGCTTGATTACAGCACTTTATAGATATCTACATTTTCAACTTCAAAAGTTTTGATGTAAGTGGCATGTTTACGCACTTCCACTTCTGCAAATTTGAGATAAATCTCGGCCGATTTGCGGAACAAATCTTCGGTATCGCGAGTAGCATCCAGAATAAGCAGGTAACTCATAACAATGTGACCGGCCATTTCTACCAACCGACGGGCCTGGAAGTCCAGGTATTCCTGATTTTTTGTTTCGCTTACGCGTGCTACTGAATTTTCAAACAAAGTAGTCATGCTGATCAGACGTTTACGCAGCGAATCGAACTCCGGATTAATTGCTAAAGACTCATAATGTCGTATTTGTTTCAGATACGAACCAGTGGTTACGTGTCGGATGGCTGCTACGGTTTGTAATTGCGAAGTTCCTTCGTAGATAGTAAGGATGCGTGCATCTCGATAAATACGTTCGCAGGCATAGTCTTTCATAAAACCCGAACCTCCGTGTACCTGAATGCTATCGTAAGCATTTTGGTTGGCAAATTCGCTCGAGAACATTTTCAGAACTGGTGTGAATGCATCTGCAAGTTTCTGATATTCTTTGTAATCGGCTTTCTCTTCGGGAGTTAGTTTACGTGTAGCTTCGAGGCTTTCGTAAGCTTTATAAACATCTACAAAACGGGTTGTTTCGTAAAGCAAGGCGCGTGTGGCATCCAGTTTGGCTTTCATCATCGACACCATTTCGTAAACGGCAGGAAATTCGATAATTGCTTTTCCGAACTGGCGACGGTCGCGTGCATAAGCAATGGCTTCGTCGTAAGCAGCTTGCGAAACGCCTACCGATTGAGCGCCAACGCCCAAACGAGCGCCATTCATCAACGACATTACGTATTTAATCAAGCCCATTCGGCGTACGCCTACAAGTTTTGCCGGAGTGTTTGTGAAAACCAATTCACAGGTTGGAGAACCTTTGATACCTAATTTGTTTTCGATGCGGCGCACTTTTACTGTATCATCATGTTTGTTGTCGGCCACAAAATATGACAAACCGCGTCCATCGTTGGTGCCTTCTTCCGAACGAGCCAACACGAGTTTGATTTGTGCATCGCCGTTGGTGATAAAGCGTTTAACTCCGTTCAGGTACCAAATGCCATCTTTTTCGCTGTAAGTAGCTTTGAGCTGTACAGCTTGCAAATCCGAACCTGCATCAGGTTCTGTTAAGTCCATCGAACAGGTTTGTCCTTCGCAAACGCGTGGTAAAAATTCAGCTTTGATGTCTTCGTCGGCAAATTCGGCAATGGTTTCGGCGCAATCCTGCAACCCCCAAATGTTGGCAAATCCTGCATCGGCGCGCGATACCATTTCACCACCCATGACGTAGGGAACCATCGAGAAATTTAAACCGCCATACTGACGTGGCAAAGCCATACCGTAAAGGCCGGCCTGAGCCAACGCATCATGATTTTCCTGCGTACCGCGGGCGTATTGTACGCGGTTGTTAAGTACCAGTGGGCCGTCGTGGTCAACGCTTTCGGCATTGGGTGCAATGACATCAGCACAAATCTCACCGATAATTTCAAGCACTTTTTCGTAATTATCTATTGCATCTTCAAAATCGCGCGATGCATAATCATATTTATCTTTGTCGGCAAAGTTTTGCTCCTTGAGCGTCACAATTTTTTGCATCAACGGATGCGATAACTGAAACTTTAAAGCCGGATTGTTACTAAAGTAGTTCATAATATTCTTTAGCCCCCTTAGTCCCCCAAAGGGGGAATTCAGAAGCACTTTTTAAATGGTTACACAAAAAAATGAGCATTCTTCAGTCTCCCCTTCGGGGAGATTAAGAGGGGCTTTTACTTACTGTTTTTTTTATAATATTGAATCATTTTCGGAATTACTTCTTCCACAGTGCCAGTGATTACGTAGTCGGCAATCTGGTTGATTGGAGCCTGAGGATCGCTGTTGATAGCAATAATCATAGCGCTTTCCTGCATGCCGGCAATGTGTTGTATCTGGCCTGAAATACCACACGCAATGTACAGTTTGGGGCGAACGGTTGTTCCTGTTTGTCCAATCTGACGTTCGTGTTCGCACATACCTGAGTCAACAGCAGCACGTGAAGCACCCACTTCGCCACCCAAAACGGCAGCCAAATCGTAAAGCATTTTGAAGTTTTCGGCACTTCCCATTCCGTAACCTCCGGCTACAACAATAGGTGCAGCTTTTAGGTTTACTTTCGATTTTTCCATGTGGCGTTCAATCACCTCAATCACAAAATCAGTATCCGAAACGTATTTAGCTACATCCAGTTTCTTTGTTTTTCCGGCAAATTTAGCATCGCGGATTTCTTTTTTCATTACACCTTCGCGAACTGTTGCCATTTGCGGGCGACAATCAGGATTCACGATAGTTGCAACGATATTTCCTCCAAAAGCAGGACGAATCTGATACAACAGGTTTTCGTATGTTTTTCCGGCTTTTTTATCTTCGTAAGTTCCAATTTCGAGCGAAGTACAGTCGGCTGTTAATCCGCTGAACAAAGCTGATGAAACACGTGGGCCTAAATCGCGACCAATAGAAGTGGCCCCCATCAGGGCAATTTGAGGTTTTTCTTCTTTGAAAAGATTTACCAACAGCGAGGTGTGTGGTAGCGTGGTGTAAGGCGCCATACGTTTGTCGTCGGCCAAATAAAGCGTATCAACGCCATAAGGGAAAACCTGCCCTCCAATTTTGTCGAGCTGATAACCTGCGGCTACCGCTTCGAGCTTGCATTTTAGCTGATCCGCCAAAGAGCGACCTTTGGTAAGCAGTTCAAGACTAACATCGCCTACAATGCCGTCTTCTATTTCGATATATACAAATATGTTATTCATTATTTTTTCCAGGAATTTTAGTTACAAATGCATGTTTAATGAAAGAGTTCGAAAGTTTGTAAAGTTTGAAAGTTTATAAAGTAACGTTCTGTCAATTATCAACTTTCAACTGATTTACCCAATCGTGTGGTTGGCAATCAATTCTTTCATTAAATCTTCTATTTCCACATCCGAAGCGTTCATACGCTTACTTTCTTTGGCGGTAAATACTACGTTTTCGATTTGCTTTACTTTGGTGGGTGAGCCCGAAAGGCCTAACCACTGGATGTCGTGCTCAATGTCACTGACTCCCCATTCGTTGATATTGAGGTAGGGGTGAGCGCTGTACAAATCGGTGTAGTCAGAACCGGCATCCTGCTTTTCGGTAGGAGTGGCGGCATGTTTGTATTTGAGGGTAAGTTTTGCGTGGCGCGGGCGACAGTTGGCAGCCGAGCCATTTACCGTAACAACCATGGGTAACGAACCTTTTACCACTTCAATGCCACGTTCGAGGCGACGTTTTACAATGATTTGGTTGTTCGAACAATCTATAATTTCTTCTGCATAGGTAATTTGTGGTAAGCCCAGTTTTTCGGCAACCTGAGGGCCGACCTGAGCTGTGTCGCCGTCGATAGCCTGGCGACCACAAATGATAATGTCAATTTTACCCATTTTACGAATGGCGCAAGCCAGTGCATACGAAGTGGCCAGCGTATCTGACCCTGCGAACTCACGTCCGCTCAACAGGTAACCGCCATCGGCGCCACGATACATACTTTCGCGAATAATTTCGGCAGCACGTGCTGGCCCCATGGTGAGGACATGAACTGTTGCACCTTCGATTTTTGATTTTAAGCGCAATGCCTGTTCGAGTGCGTTGAGATCTTCGGGGTTGTAAATAGCAGGAAGCGCAGCACGGTTTACCGTTCCATCGGCTTTCATCGCATCTTTACCTACGTTCCGGGTGTCGGGCACTTGTTTGGCAAGAACTACAATTTTAAAACTCATAAGCGTATTGATTAGTTAATTTATATGGTAGTGATTTTTCTTTTTATTTGTTTTAGCAAACGCAAAAATAACAGTTTTTATCGAAATGGCAACTTGAATATGCACAAAAATATAGAATTGTGCAATTATCAGTATTAATACAAAAAAACGCGGGACTTTTCACAAAGTCCCGCGTTTCAATAGGTATTAGTTTTTTAAGGTATAAAAAAGATTGTGTTGTTTAGTTAACGGTTGCAAAGAAACAGCGAAATTTCGAAGCTTACAAGTGAAAAAACATGTTTTACAACCTATTTTTGACTATTTTCTATATTTTTTTTAATGTCTCAAAAGTTAAACGTATGGCTATATTTCATTGAATTAGTTTGTTATGTGTTTTTGGACGTTTCTAACAAAAATAAAAGAAATAATCATTTTGTTTGCAATTGCAGAAAACGCAATAGAATTACCGCCATAGTTTCGCAAATATATAAAATATTAAATGATATTTCTAAATTAATTCGACGGTTATGTGATAAAGGGAAAAAGATATATAATGCGTGTGATAGGTTATAAACATTATCGGAAAACGGCTAATTATTTATATCTTTGTAGCTCATTTGACTAAATATGAAGAAAATATACATTTTTTTGTTTTTTGCTGCTCTGCTTTTGAGTTGCAATAAGTCGGCAAAAACACAAGCAACTGCAACTATGGATGTTCAAAAGGTGATTGTGCCGGTGTTTGTTGCAGATTCAGCTTACAAATACGTGAAACAACAGGTTGATTTTGGTCCACGGGTACCAAACACAAAAGCCCATGTGTTATGTGCAACGTATTTGGCTGAAAGTCTTAAAAGTTTTGGAGCGGAAGTGACGCTGCAAAAGGCAACGCTTAGCACTTTCGATGGAACGCGGTTAAATGCTGTCAATATTATCGGATCATATAATGTAGAGAATGAGAATCGGATTCTGCTTTTTGCGCATTGGGATTCGCGTCCGTGGAGTGACAATGATCCGGACCCGACGAAGCATCGACAAGCTGTTGATGGTGCCAATGATGGTGCCAGCGGAGTGGGTGTTTTGCTCGAAATGGCAAGGCAATTTGGTTTACAGCATCCAAATGTAGGGGTAGACATTGCTTTTTTTGATGCAGAGGATTACGGAGCGCCCGCAAACTTTAAAGGAAACGCTGAAGATTCGTGGTGTTTGGGTACGCAGTATTGGTGTAAAAATCCGCATGTAAAAGGATATCGCGCAAAATATGGCATATTGCTCGATATGGTTGGGGCTCCGGGTGCTACGTTTTATAAAGAACAGATTTCGATGTATTACGCGGCTCATGTGGTGAATAAAGTTTGGTCGGCGGCCGAAAAGCTTGGCTTTGGTCAGTATTTTGTAAACGCTCAGGGCGGTGCGGTGACCGATGATCATTTGTACGTAAATAAAATGTCCGGCATACCGAGTATCGATATCATTCAGTACGACCCAAATACCGAAAGTGGTTTTGGGGCTTATTGGCATACTACCAACGATACGATGGAAAATATTGATAAAAACACACTTTATGCCGTGGGAACTACCCTGTTGAACATAGTGTACTCCGAATAAAAGCATTTTCATGTTTCCTTTCGGAAAATCAGTACAGACAAATAACAGAACAAATTAGTGGGAATGAAATTCAATAAAATAACTGTAAAGATTGGAAGTAATGTGCTTACGCGTCCTGATGGGACTCTTGACGTAACGCGTATGTCGGCGCTTGTTGATCAGATTGCAGTATTGCACAAAAAAGGTGTTGAAATTGTAATTGTTTCGTCGGGGGCTGTGGCATCGGGGCGAAGTTTGTTGGGGCTTACAAAAAAAATGGATGTTGTGGATCAGCGACAGCTTTTTTCTGCTGTTGGGCAAGCCAGATTGATAAATCATTATTGGGATTTGTTTCGCGATCATGGAATTACAGTGGGTCAGGTGCTGACAATGAAAGAAAATTTCGGAAGTCGTCGTCATTATCTGAATCAGCGGAACTGTATGAGGGTGATGCTCGATAATAAAGTTATACCTATTGTAAATGAGAATGATACTGTGTCGGTGTCGGAGCTTATGTTTACCGATAATGATGAACTCTCAGGTCTGATTGCATCGATGATGGACATGGAAGCTTTGATTATTTTGAGTAATATCGATGGAATCTACAACGGGTCACCGTCTCATCCTGAGTCAAAAGTTATTCGTCAGATCGAAAAAGGTCAGGATATTTCAGATTTCATTCAAACTACAAAATCAACTTTTGGGCGTGGTGGCATGGGAACAAAAACAACCATTGCGCGTAAAATTGCCGACGAAGGAATTGATGTGATTATTGCGAACGGAAAAACGAACGATATTTTAATCCGGTTGCTGGACAGAAAAGATGATGTAGTGTGTACCCGATTTGTGGCTTCTGCAGAGGGTGTTTCGAGTGTTAAAAAATGGATTGCACACAGCCAGGGTTTTGCAAAAGGAGAAATTCATGTGAATGAAAATGCAGCCAAAGCACTGACCGGCGAAAATGCGGTGAGTTTATTGCCTGTTGGTGTTGTTAAAATTGAAGGGGAGTTTGAAAAAGATGATATTGTAAAAATATTTGATCATAATGCTCATTTGTTGGGAGTTGGCAAAGTTCAGTATGATAGCGTCAAAGCCCGGGAGCTAATAGGTAAGAAGAATCAGAAACCACTTGTACACTGCGATTATTTGTATCTTGAATAAGACTAATCTCAATAAATCATTTTTCTATGCATTCGAAAATTCTCAGATCTTTATTTGTCTTAGCTTTAGTATTCGTACTACAAGGCTGTTTGTCCGGTAAAAAAATAACGCAAATCATCGAGCAAAAGATTGGTAGTGAGGTGAAAGAGAAAAGGGCGGTGAATACTTGATATTTTGTTGCTTAACACCGATACATTGCCAAAGCAGGATGCCGTGGTTGTTGTGAAAAAAGGAAAATCATTTATTATTCCGGCTGTCTTTCTTTGGATGTGGAATAAAAATATTGACTGTGAGCTGAATACGATGTACTTCAGTAGTTTATTTTCCGAAATTCTTATTGAAAAAGCAGATGAATTTAAACTGGAAAAGCATCTTGGGAATAAGAAAATTGAGATTTCGTTAGTGAAAGTACCTTCATGTTTTACGTATAGTAATAATGGAACAATTATTTATGGTTTAGTGTTTTATACTTATAATTTTAGTGAATCTATTCGTGTAAAAGAACAGGAATTTGTGTTTGCTTACCGGATAACACAGGAGGGTAAGGAGATAAAATCCGACCGATATACTTATAGTTTTGATACCACTTATCGGGATTTTACTTTTAGGTCGGAAAAATTCATCGAACAATACCTTGATCAGATGAAGCGGGATTTTGAAAAGAAAAGCAGCGACTTTATTGAAAGAATTATTGAAGAATTATAAAAACCTACTGTATTGAGACACCTGTTTATTTTTATATTAACGACGCTGACCCTCAGTTTTGCACTCGAAGCAGCCAACGTGCCGGGATATATTATAAAAAATAGTTCAGATACGGTTTGGGGGGAAATTAAAGTGAGTCCCTTCAGCCGGATAAAAGGAAGCTTCAACCTGAATGGCCCTGAAACAGGTTCATATTATTTCGGTGTGGTTTTCAGGGAAAACTCAGACAGCGATTTTGTGACTTATTACCCGGCTTCGCTTCAGGGTTTTTCGTTTCAATATAAGTCAGCTCAGTACCATTTCTGTCGGTTTACATTGAACTATAAAAGCATAGTGGTTTCCGAAAAGAAAAGAGATCAGTTCTTGTGTCTTTTGTATCGCGATACTAATTATGAGCTTTACAGAAATGTGATTGTCGATCCGAATAACGGTTTGATGAGCGTTCCGGATCAGTGGTTTCAGTACACGATTTATTATTTATTTAGCCCTGCTAAGGGAATTGTAAAAGTAGAAAAATCCAGACAGTATAAAAACCTGGGTGCTTTGCTTACTGCTTATGATTTTGAGGCACAGTTCGTGGCTCAACTTGATAAATCAACCGACTTTGTCGATATAATGGATGTACTTAAACAATATAGCAGTTGGTTGAAAATCAATAAAAAATAGTAAAATTTAGGATATGAGTTTACAATCAAACACCAATCGTTGGGGAAAAGCTGTGCTTAAAGCATCGCGTTCGTTACAACTTGTCGGCGACGATGTGCTTCGACAGGTTTTATTGGCATTGGCTGATGAAGCTGTGCTGAAATCATCGGAGATTATTGCTGAAAATGCAAAGGATTTGGCACTGATGGAGAAAAGTAATCCTATGTACGATAGGCTTTTGCTGAGTGCTGAACGCATCGGAGGAATTGCTTCGGATATTCGCAATGTTGCTTCGTTGCCATCCCCGCTTGGTAAGGTGCTGAAGTCGACTGAGCGTGCTAATGGAATGATAATTACAAAAATATCGGTTCCTTTCGGAGTGGTAGGGGTTGTTTACGAAGCACGTCCCAATGTGAGTTTCGATGTGTTTTCGCTTTGCCTGAAATCGGGAAATGCATGTGTGCTTAAAGGAGGAACTGATGCCTACAATTCTAATTTAGCAATTGTGAAGGTAATACAGTCGGTGCTCGAGAAATTTGGTCTCGATAAAAATATTGTGACTTTACTTCCTGCTGGTCGTGAGGCTGCAGCCGAACTTATGAATGCGGTTGGATATGTGGACGTAATTATCCCGCGTGGAGGAAAGGGACTGATAGACTTTGTGCGCGACAATTCCCGTATCCCGGTGATCGAAACCGGAGCTGGTATTTGCCATACTTATTTCGATGAATTTGGAGATGTTGAAAAAGGAAAAAATATTGTTTTCAATGCAAAGACAAGGCGCGTAAGTGTTTGTAATTCTTTGGATTGTCTGGTGATAAATGAGAAGAGATTGTTGGATTTGCCTGTTTTGTGCCAAATGCTGGCCGAGCAAAACGTGGTGATTTATGCGGATGAAAAGGCTTTTTCGGTATTAGCAGGACATTATCCGGCTGCTTTACTTCAACAAGCAACAGCCGAAAGTTATGGCATTGAGTTTCTCGATTATAAAATGTCGGTAAAAACCGTGGCAGATATTCATGAAGCAATAGAGCATATTTCGATGTATAGTTCGAAACATAGTGAATGTATTGTGACTGAAAATCAGGATGCTGTTCTTGTTTTCGAAAAAATGGTAGATGCAGCATGCGTATATACAAACGTGTCCACAGCTTTTACTGATGGAGCTCAGTTTGGGTTGGGTGCCGAAATTGGTATTAGTACTCAAAAGTTGCATGCCCGTGGCCCAATGGGGCTCGAGGAATTGTGCTCGTATAAATGGATAGTGAAAGGTGAAGGTCAGGTGAGGGCATAGTTTTTTTTTGTATAAATATTGTCATAATGTGACATTTTATCTTGCTAATGTTCGTAATTCAACATATTTTTGGTTTAATTCGAATAAATTTTTATAATTTGTTGCGAAATTAAAATTAATTGGTTTTCTTTGTAAACGTTAAGATACTGTATTCCTCTCGTTTGGTTATTCCTGTCTTTTCTTCTGTGAACAGATTTCTTTTAACCTCGTTTGTTTATGCTGTTCTTGAAATCAAAATTTTATAACCACTTTTTTAATTTATTCTTATGAACATTTATGTAGGTAACTTAAGTTACAAAGTTCGTGACAACGACCTGTTGGGAGTTTTAGCTGAGTATGGTAAAGTTGACTCTTGCAAAATTATCAAGGACCGCGAAACCGGAAAATCAAAAGGATTTGCATTTGTAGAAATGGCCGATGATGTGGCTGCTGCAAAGGCAATTGAAGAATTAAACGGTGCTGAATTCGACGGTCGGACGATGGTAGTTAAAGAAGCAAGACCAAAAGCTTGATGCCATTCAAATCAAACAAACTAAAACTTCTGTTGTCGTTGGGCGATGGAAGTTTTTTTTGCGATGAATGGTTGTTGGTATTATAAAATAGTGAAGACATGATAAAAGGGATTTTTAAAGATTCAGGGGTTTTAGCAAAGCTGCTTCAGTTGATAGCTGTTTTTGTTTTTGTGATGATTGCTACATTGTTGGTTACAGTACTTGTTACAACCGGAGATATGAATGATATGTCGAATATAAAAGTGATGCAGCTGATTCAATCGTTCGGGCTGTTTGTGATTCCTCCCTTTGTGATGGCTTCTTTGTGGAGCAATAATGCATTCGGTTTTTTAAGGCTAAAGTCGACGCTTAGGTGGTCGACTGTATTGTATGTGGTTGCATTTATGTTGGTAGCCATTCCTTTTATTAATATGCTCTCGTGGTTAAATCAGCAGATTATTCTTCCTGAGGCGCTTTCGGAGATTGAGAAAATGATGCAGTCGTCCGAAGTTCAGATTGCCGAAATCACTGAAAAAATGCTCAACGTTAGTACATTGGGTGCTTTGTTGTTTAATGTGTTTCTGGTAGCTGTAGTGCCTGCATTGGGCGAGGAGTTGTTTTTTAGAGGAACCATACAGCGGCTTCTTTCCGACTGGAAAGGGGCGTTATTTGCAATTTGGATTACCGCTTTCGTATTCAGTGCAATACATATGCAGTTTTACGGATTTCTTCCACGTATGTTACTTGGTGCTTTTTTGGGCTATCTGCTGCTGTGGAGTGGTAGTCTGTGGTTGCCAATTATTGCTCACTTTGTGAATAATTCTGTAGCTGTAGTGTTCTACTATCTTAAATTTAATGGAGTTAAAGTGATAGATGTTGAAACAATAGGCACGGATGATACACTTTGGCTGGGAATAGTAAGCGGAATTGTGTGCGTATTTTTGGGCTTTCTGATCAGAAAAAATACCCGAAAAGCTACTTCCGAAATACAATTATAGTCCCCTGCGTTCGCTTACAATCAGCAATGCTTGCTCCCTCAATTCGAGCGGAAGTTGAATTCTGCGTATCTGCAGGCTACGTAGCCATGCCGCAACATCGCTTTCGCGCAAGGTGTAAAAAACTTCGGATAACTGATTGAGCTGATCTTCGGTAAATTTATCGGGCTGCACATCGGCCAGTACGTCAAGATTTTCATCATCGAAATATTCAGCATTGGCATCGGCGCTCAACAAGCTTTCGCGGTCGCAAACTTCGTGTGCTCCGCAGCATTCCCCATCTTCATTTATTGTTATTTCGGTTTCCCCGGTTTTTTTTCGTCGACTGATATAAGTTGTAAGCATAAGTATCAGTCCGAACAGTACCAGAATTATAATAAGTACCCACATAATCTTTAAAATATATTTCCTTAATACAACATAATTTTCGGTGCAAAGTTAAGTGTTTGTAGTCAAATTTGAGTATTTTTGTGAGTTAAAAACACAATAGATTCCAGTTTTTTAAGTTTGTATTTTGACTTGTATATTATTATTAAGAAAACCACTAATACCTGCTTCTTTTTGAAAATAAAGTTTTTACATATCCTTGTGTTTTCGTTGGTCGTTCTGACGTTTAGTGCTTGTTCGTTGAAAAAGAACACCTGGTCAACGCGTGCTTACCAATCGATGAACACCCGTTTTAATGTGTATTTTAACGGGAAAGAGAGCTATGAGGAGGGGCTCAGGAATATATATAACAGTAATAAGGAAGACTATTCGGCCATCATTCCGATGTATCCTATCAGCCGCCACGACAATGCTAATTCGGCAAAATCAAACATGGATCGAACCATCGAAAAATGCAGAAAAGCCATTAAACTTCATTCCATTAAACAAAAACCATTGCGCAATGACCGCAAGTGGAGCAACCCCGAATATCAGTTGTGGTACAAGCAGGAGGAGTTCAATCCGGCACTGAAAGATGCTTGGATGCTGCTGGCTCAGGCCGAATTTCATAAAGCTGATTTTATAGGGTCGGTGGGTACTTTTACATATATTTCCCGTCATTTTGCTAACGATAAAGACATGGTGGCTCGCTGTCAGCTGTGGATTGCACGTGCTTATGGTGAGTTAGGATGGATTTATGAAGCAGAACAAATGCTTAGCCGATTGAAACAGGATGATTTGAAATTTAATCACATTGGTTTGTTCGCAGCTGTGAACGCCGATTTGTTGCTTAAAAAACATCAATACAAGGAGGCAATTCCGTTTCTGGAACTTACGCTCAAAACCGAGAAAAATAAAACCCAGCAACAAAGGTTTAATTTTCTTTTGGCTCAGTTGTACAAAAAAACGGGTGACAATCAAAGTGCATATCAGTCATTTACAAAGGTGATAAAACTGAATCCACCTTTCGAAATGGACTTTAATGCGCGGATTTACAGGGCCGAACTCGATATCCGTAATGTGGAATCGGTACGTAAGGAACTCAATAAAATGCTTCGCAATCCCAATAATAAAGAATATCTCGATCAGATTTATTACACCTTGGGCAAAACATATCTTCAGAAAAACGATACAGTGAAAGCGCTCGAATACTTTAAAACGTCTATTGAGAAAAGTATACGTAACGGATTTGATAAAGCTGTTTCGCTCATCACTTTGGGAGATTTATATTATAAGAACAAAAATTACATAAAAGCTCAACCCTGCTATGATGAAGCTTCTAAAATAATAACTACGGAACAGGAGGATTACGCAAGGGTGTCGAAACTGGCAGAAACGCTTTCGGAACTTGTTGTGCAAAACGAAATAGTTGTTCTACAGGATAGTTTACAGTTTTTATCTACCTTGTCTGATGAAAAAAGACTTGAAGTTGTTAATAAAATTATTACACAACTTATTGCGGATGAAAAAGTTTCTGCCGAAGCCGAGCTGGCCAAAAATGAATCAGGATTTAATCCGGAAGAAGAAAACATGACACTTATTGGAGAAAATCCCGGGGGAGTGGGCAGTTGGTATTTTTATAATTCGAACTTGCTGAAAACGGGACAAAGTGATTTTCAAAAAAAATGGGGTAAACGTAAGCTTGAGGACAACTGGAGAAGGGCAAATAAATCATCTGTGCTTTTTGCAGAAGAAACCAGTTCCGATGTCTTGCCTCAGTCTGTTGATAACCAGAATGATTCAACTGCTATCAGCGCAGCAGCTGCGTCCGATAATAAAAATCCTGCGTTTTATCTTAAGCAGATCCCTGTGACGCCTCAGCAAATCGAAAAATCAAATGCTGAAATTGCTACTGCGCTTTTCAATATGGGGATGATTTACAAGGACAAAGTTGAAGATTATGCAATGGCGGTAAAGACTTTTGATGAATTTGCTAAACGTTTTCCTACTGATGAAAGAAGGCTCGAGACCTATTTTCAGAGTTATATGCTTGAGTCAAAAACCGGAAATCCATCAAAAGCCGATGTTTATAAAAATAAGTTGATAAGAGAATTCCCGAATTCAAAATATGTAGAAGTTATTTCGCAACCTGATTATTTTGACCGAATGACGCGCATGTATCGCGAACAAGATTCGCTTTACAGCATCACTTACAATGCTTATAATGCAAGCGATTACAAAACGGTAAAAAAGAATGCCGAATTTGTAAAAAAGAATTATCCGCTTTCGGTATTGCTTCCAAAATTTATGTTTCTCAATGCTTTGAGTGTTGGTAAAACAGAGCAGCCTGATGTGTTTGAAGCCTCGCTGAACGATGTTGTAGATAAATTTCCGGAAAGTGATGTAAGCGCAATGTCCAAAGATATACTGGCACTCATAAAACAGGGGAGAGAAGCTACTGCCGGAACGTCGCATGGCACTTTGCTGAGTCGACGCGAAAGAGATACAGAACAAGCTGAATCTGATATTGTTACCCGTCAGTATTCCGACGATAAAGCAACAAAACATCGTTTGCTGCTTGTCACCGATGCTGATGTTCAGGCAATGAATAAATTGCTTTATAACATAGCGGCCTATAATTTCAGTAGTTTTATGGTGAAAGATTTCGATTTGTTGACAGGAAAGCTAGATAATGTTCGCAATTCGCTATCAGTCACAAATTTTGAGTCATATCAGGAGGTGGAATGGTATGTAAATTCAATATCAAAGAACGCTGCTTTGTCGGATTTAATGAACGAACTGAAAATTGAGAAGGTAATTATTTCAGAAGAAAATTATGGTATTCTGAGATCTTTGTCATCTTTGGAAGAATATTTTGCGTTTCAGTCAAAAAATCTTCTGGCAAAAGCGCCTGCTCTGACAACAAAGAATAATGTTACTGAAAATAAAAAAGAAACGCCTTCAAAAAGATCAACAGCAAAGACTGAACCAACTGCGGTATTGATAGAAAAACAAAAACAAGTTGAAAACCTGTTAGATAAAAATGCTCTCGAAACTGTAGTACTGAAGCAACAACATGTCGATACAACAACAGTGATTCCGAAAACTTCTGTTCAACCGGTTGCTCCTGTAGTGGTGCCACCTAAGGAAGAAGCTGTTCCGTTGTTCAAAAATCTTTTTGCTTACAGAGCCAACGAACCACATTATGTGTCGGTGGCAGTTCTTTCGGGAACATTTGATTACGATAAGCTGAAAATGGCTTTCGATCAGTATAATTCACAGAATTATACTATGTTGAATCTGAAATTGAACAAGGAAGATGTTGCTAAAATGCAGGTAATCATTATCGGGCCGTTTGCGAATGCCGATTTGGCAAAATCTTATCTTATCCGCATGGTGAAGGAACGTTCGTTGTTCGATAACCTGAAAGGAACCTATTACCGTAACCTGCTTGGCTCGCAGAAAAACCTGAACACAATGCTCCAACAAAATGCGATGAGTACGTACTTCGAATTTATGCAACAGTATTATCTAAAATAGCAATTGATAATAGTTATAAAAATTACTGTCGATAAAAAAACAACAAATGAGAAAAGACCGAATACTTTGGGCTGATGACGAAATTGATTTACTTCGCGCCTATGTTTTGTTCCTTGAAGAAAAAGGTTACGAAGTAGTAACTGCAACCAATGGGAAAGATGCGGTGGAACTCTGTCAGAAAGAATCGTTCGACATCATTTTTCTCGACGAAAACATGCCCGGACTCAGCGGACTGGAAACCCTGGCGCTAATCAAAGACATTGACCCCAATGTACCTATGGTTATGATTACCAAAAGCGAAGAGGAAAATATCATGAACATGGCCATTGGCAACAAAATTGCCGACTACCTGACCAAACCGGTAAATCCGAGCCAGATTCTTCTTACCCTCAAGAAAAATATTCACAAAAAGGAAATTGTAACCGAACATACCACCACATCCTATCGCACCGAATTTGGCAAAATAGGCATGCAAATCAACGATTCGCTGACTTACGACGATTGGGTGGAAGTGTACAAAAAGTTAGTTTACTGGGAACTGGAACTCGCCGAAACCGACAACGGCATGGACGAGATGCTGCGTATGCAGAAAACCGAGGCCAACAATACCTTCAATAAATTTGTAAAACGCAACTATCAGTCATGGTTCGAACAGCCTGAAAAACGTCCCTTGCTCAGCCCCGACATTTTCAAAACCAAAGTATTTCCATTGCTCGACAAAGGTGAAAAAGTCTTTTTCATTCTTGTCGATAATTTCCGTTACGATCAGTGGAAAGTGATTCGCGAATTAATGAGCGAACTCTTCACTTTCACCGACGAGGGAATGTATTGCAGTATGCTTCCCACAGCTACACAATATGCACGAAACGCCATATTCTCGGGACTTTTACCTTTACAGATTCAGCAAATGTTTCCTCATCTCTGGGTCGACGAAGAAGAGGAAGAAGGTAAAAACCTGAACGAAAAGGATTTGATCGAAACACAGTTGAAACGTTACAGGAAAAATTATAGTTTTTCGTATCACAAGGTGAATGAATCGCCATTTTGCGAAAAACTTATCGAGCAACTTCCGCGCCTCGACAGCAATCAACTTAACGTGATTGTACTCAACTTTATCGACATGCTTTCGCACGCACGTACTGAATCGAAAATGATGCGCGAACTGGCCAACGACGAACAGGCTTACCGTTCGCTCACGTTATCGTGGTTCAGACATTCGCCAACTTATGAACTCATGAAAGCTATTGCCCGACGCGGTTACAAAGTGATTTTCACTACCGATCATGGCACTATTCGTGTGGACAACCCGATAAAAGTGATTGGCGACAAAAACACAAACGTAAACCTCCGTTACAAAGTAGGTAAAAACCTGAGCTATAACAAAAAAGAGGTTTTCGAAGTAATGCAACCTGCAAAAATCGGTTTGCCAAGTCCGAATGTGAGTTCAGCTTACATCTTTGCCGGCAACGACGACTTTTTTGCGTATCCGAATAACTACAACCATTATGTGAGCTATTATAAAAACACATTTCAACATGGCGGAATTTCGCTCGAAGAAATGCTGATACCACTGGTGGTGATGGAGCCTAAGTAAACCTCTTTTAACCGCAGAGGGCGCTGAGATTTCGCAAAGAAAAAAAACACTATAACTATGACTGAGAATCAATTATCTGAAAAAATTATTGGTTGTGCAATTCAGGTTCACAAATCGCTTGGTCCGGGCTTGCTTGAAAGTGCCTATGAGGAATGTCTATTTTACGAATTAAAACAACTTGTGCTATTTGTTGAAAAACAAAAGCCACTTCCATTAATATATAAAGATGTAAAACTGGACATCGGATACAGATTAGACCTATTGGTTGAGAAGAAAGTAATCGTTGAACTAAAGTCGGTAGAGGCTTTAAACGATGTGCACATTGCACAAATGATTACATATTTAAAATTATCAGGTTGTAAACTTGGATTACTAATCAACTTTAATGTTCTGAGACTGGTTGATGGGTTAAAAAGAATCGCAAATAATTTGTAACTTTGTTTCTTGTTTGTGCAAAAAATGCTCTAAACAGCTAATAAATAATTAAATAAAACATAACTGATTTTCGCAAAGTTTACTTCAAAACAGACATTTTTCTTTGCGAAATCTCAGCGCCCTCTGCGGTAAAAAAACAGTTTGACATGAAAACATATACGAACGTAAAAGACCTCGGCAATTTGCAGGAGGCAATAAAAGAAGCTTTAGAAATAAAGAAAAACCGTTTTGGTTACAAACATTTGGGCGAAAACAAAACACTTTTGATGGTGTTTTTTAATTCCAGTTTGCGAACCCGCTTGAGTACTCAAAAAGCAGGAATGAACCTTGGAATGAACACAATGGTGCTTGATGTAAATGCCGGAGCATGGAAACTTGAAACCGAACGTGGCGTGGTAATGGACGGCGACAAACCCGAACACATTCTTGAGGCTATTCCCGTAATGGCCAGCTATTGCGATGTGATTGGAGTGCGTGCTTTTGCTCAGTTCGAAAGTAAGGAGTTCGACTATCAGGAAACCATTATCAATCAGTTTATCAAATATTCAGGCAAACCGGTTTTCAGCATGGAAGGCGCAACTTCGCATCCTTTGCAGGCTTTTGCCGACCTCATTACCATCGAAGAATACAAAGAAACGCCCCGTCCGAAAGTTGTTCTGACATGGGCACCTCACCCCAAAGCATTGCCGCAGGCTGTTCCTAATTCGTTTGCCGATTTTATGAACGAAGCCGATGTGGATTTTGTGATTACTCATCCTGAAGGCTACGAACTCGCGCCAGAATTTGTGCGCGGTGCGCGTGTGGAATACGACCAAATGAAAGCTTTCGAAGGTGCCGACTTTATTTACGCCAAGAACTGGGCTGCTTATCAGGATCCGAATTACGGAAAAATTCTGAGCACCGACCGTTCGTGGACAGTTAGTGACCGACAAATGGCCGTGACCAACAATGCACGCTTTATGCACTGTCTGCCCGTGCGTCGCAACATGATTGTGACTGACGAAGTGATTGAAGGTCCACGCTCAATTGTAATTCCTGAAGCAGCTAACCGCGAGATTTCTGCGCAGGTTGTGATTAAAAGATTACTTGCCCCCTAACCCCCTGAAGAGGAAATTATTCGCAACAAGAAAACTTTTAAGAGTCAATTAAAAATATTATACAATGAATAATTCAGATAAAGGAAATAATAGCCCTCTCACTCCCTCTTCAGGGGGCCGGGGGGCTGGTATAGAAAAAGTTATTGCGTCGATACGCAACGTACCCGATTTTCCAAAACCGGGAATTTTATTCAAAGACATTTCAACAGCGCTGAAAGATGCCGAAGTTTTAAGGTTTATTGCTGACGAATTATATGAGTATTATAAGGACAAAGGCATTACCAAAGTTGTGGGAGTTGAAAGTCGTGGTTTTGTACTCGGAAGTATTCTGGCCTATAAATTAGGTGCCGGATTCGTACTTTTGCGCAAACCGGGCAAATTACCTTCGGAAACTTACAGATACGAATATGACCTTGAGTATGGTAGTGATGCGCTTGAAATTCACAAGGACGCCATTGAAGAAGATGATGTGGTTTTGCTGCACGACGACCTTCTGGCAACCGGCGGAAGTGCAAGTGCTGCACTCAAACTTATCAGCATGTTCAATCCGAAATCGGTTTTGGTAAGCTTTATGATTGAACTTGAATTCCTCAACGGCCGTCCGAGACTTGAAGAGACACAGGATATTCATTCATTGGTAAAGTTCTGAGAACAGACAGCATCATTTCAAGAGTGACCAGAAACACGGTTTTGGCGATTTTTTTGTAAAAAAACAATATTTCAAAATCAAATTTCTATGGAAAATCACACAAGCATTAAGTTGTTCGCCTCCAAACGTATTCGCACACATTGGGACGAAACCGAAGAAAAATGGTATTTCTCGGTAGTAGATATTGTTGAGGTTTTAACTGAAAGTCCAAGACCAAGAAAGTATTGGAATGCATTAAAAACCAAATTACAACAAGAAGGAAGTGAACTGTCCCAAAAATTGGGACAGTTGAAAATGCCTGCTGAAGATGGAAAGATGCGCGAAACCGATGTAGCTGATACAGAGGCCCTACTTCGTATCATTCAATCCATCCCTTCGCCCAAAGCAGAACCGTTCAAAAAATGGCTCGCCAAAGTGGGTTACGAGCGCATGCAGGAAATTCAGGATCCGGCTCAGAGTCTCGACAGAGCACGCGAAAACTGGCAAAAACTCGGACGTAGCGAAAAATGGATTCAGCAACGAATGATGGGTCAGGAAACCCGCAACAAACTTACTGATTACTGGAAAGATGCAGGAATAAAAAAAGAAGATGAATTTGCAATGCTCACCAATATCATTCATAAAGAATGGTCGGATCTTACAGTAAAAGAGCACAAAGCGCTGAAAGGTTTAAAAACTCAGAATCTGCGCGATCACATGAGCGAAGGAGAATTAATTTTTACAGCCCTTGCCGAACTCTCGACCCGACAAATTGCTGAATCAGAAAAAGCAAAAGGATTAAATGAAAATGCTAAAGCTGGCAGAAAAGGAGGCGCTGTAGCCAAAAATGCCCGCAAAGAACTGGAAGAACAAACAGGTAAAAGTGTGATCACAGGTGAGAATTTTCTTCCACCAAAAATTAGCAAAAAACAAATTAAATAACCAATTCAATTAGTGACGCTTTGTGTCCTTAGTGCCTTAGTGGTAAAAAAGAATGAATAAACTTACACTCGTAAAAGTCGGAGGTAAAATTGTAGAAGACTCCGAAACACTCAAACAATTGCTATCCGATTTTTCAAAAATTGAGGGACACAAAGTGCTCGTGCATGGTGGTGGTCGCTCGGCTACTGCTATTGCTGCAAAACTGGGTATAGAAAGCCAGATGGTTAACGGACGCCGCATAACCGACGAAGAAACGCTGAAAGTAGTGACCATGGTGTATGGCGGTTTGGTAAACAAACAAATCGTTGCCGGACTGCAGGCAATAGGTGTCAATGCACTCGGACTTACAGGAGCCGACCTGAACTATATGCGTTCCGAAAAACGCCCTGTAAAGGATGTGGATTACGGATTTGTAGGCGATGTAAAAGAAGTGAACGCTGATATTCTGGCCGATCTGATTGCGCGTGGCGTAGTACCGGTTTTAGCTCCTCTAACGCACGACAATGCAGGAAATATGCTCAACACCAATGCCGACACCATTGCCGGAGAAGCAGCAAAAGCTCTCGCCAAACATTTCGAAGTGACATTGATGTTTTGCTTCGAGAAAAAAGGCGTATTAATGAGCGAAACTGACGATGAAAGTGTAATTCCAGAAATTACGCCTGCGCTGTTCGAAAAATATGTAGCCGAAGGAGTTATCAGCGGAGGCATGATACCCAAACTCGAAAACTCATTCGAAGCAATTAATGCAGGTGTAAAACAAGTTGTGATTACCCGAGCGGACTTGATTCACATCAGCGGCGGAACAAAAATCGTTAAATAAAAAGAATAAGCACTATGAAACACATTTCACTTATAATTGCATTGATGATGAATATTACACTCATTTCTGCTCAGGAAGAAATTAAACTTTATCCCAAAGGAACTCCCGAAAGTAACGGACTTGAGAACAAAGAAAAATTACGCGATCCTGAATTTATCGTGGATATCAGCGAACCGCGTATGTATGCATATCCTGCTCCTAAAGAAACTGCCAACGGAACAGCCGTGCTTATTTGCCCCGGAGGAGGATATTCAGGCGTTTCGCAAATAAAAGAAGGTTCAGAGTTTGCCGAATGGTTCAACAAAATGGGAATAAGTGCCTTTGTACTTTATTACCGAATGCCCAATGGAAATCATTTTATTCCGCTGAAAGATGCACAAACCGCTCTTGCCATTATTCATAAAAATGCAAAAAAATGGAATATCGACAAGAAAAAAATCGGAATAATGGGATTTTCAGCTGGAGGACATCTTGCTGCTACAGCAGGAACTCATTTCAAAACCAAAACACAGCGTCCGGCATTTATGTTACTTGCATATCCGGTAGTGACAATGGATAAAAATGTTACACACGGTGGCTCACGCAATAATTTGCTGGGCAAAAATCCTTCTGAAGAAATAGTGAAACTTTATTCAAACGAACTTCAGGTAACTAAAAAAACACCGCCCACATTTTTGGTTCATGCCAAAGACGATGGTGCTGTGCCCATTGCCAACAGCGAAAATATGCTAAAAGCACTTGAAGCAAAAGCCGTTCCGGCCAAACTCGTGGTTTACGACAAAGGCGGACATGGTTTTGGCATGCGAAAACGCAACATTCCTGCCGATAACTGGCCCGAAGAACTTAAAAGCTGGATGATTATTCAAAAGTTAGTGAATCCGTAAATAAATATCTCAACTACAGCTACAAAGCCTATGAACCCAATGATATTCGAACTTACACAGGATGCGGTACAGTTGCTTCGCGATATGATTTCGATTGAGTCGTTCAGTCGCGAAGAAAAGAATGTGGCCGATTTTCTCGAACGTTATATTGAATCGAAAGGTTATGTGGCTTCGCGCAGCGGAAACAATATCTGGCTAATGAGCCCCGGGTTCGACACAGCAAAACCAACCATTTTGCTGAATTCGCATATCGACACGGTGAAACCTGTTTCAGCCTGGACGCGAAATCCTTTCGGTGCTGAACTTGAAAACGGCAAACTCTTTGGCCTGGGAAGTAATGATGCAGGCGCAAGCGTAGTAAGTTTGCTGCATGCCTTTTTCAGTCTGACATTGCAACAACAAAGCTACAACCTTATTTTTGCAGCCTCTGCCGAAGAGGAAGTCTCCGGAAAAAATGGTATCGAAAGCCTGATTCGCGAACTTCCGAAAATCGACTTTGCCATTGTGGGCGAACCTACCGGAATGCATTTGGCTGTGGCCGAGAAAGGCCTCATGGTGCTCGACTGTGTGGCTTACGGAAAAGCCGGACATGCTGCACGAAACGAAGGTGAAAACGCCATTTACAAAGCCATGGAAGATGTAAAATGGTTCGAAAACTATGAATTTACGAAAAAATCAGGTTTGCTCGGACCGGTAAAAATGACTGTCACACAGATAAATGCAGGCACGCAGCATAATGTCATTCCCGACAAATGCAGTTTTGTAGTCGATGTTCGAAGCAACGAACTGTATTCCAATGAAGAGTTGCTCTCCGAAATCAGGAAAAATGTAGGTTGCGACGTTCAGCCACGTTCCACCCGATTAAATTCCAGTGCCACACCATTACAACATCCGGTTGTGAAGCGTGCAATGGAGCTAAAACGAAACACATACGGCTCTCCCACTCTGTCCGATCAGGCACTTATGCCTTTTGCCAGCGTAAAAATGGGTCCGGGCGAGTCAGCACGCTCGCACACAGCCGACGAATTTATCCTGATATCGGAAATCGAAGAGGCTATCGGGCTCTATATTGAATTACTTCATCGGATCGAAATAGCTTAAATTCATTATTTGTCAGGATATTGCTATATAGAGCAACGTTGTGACTTAAAAGATTATTCATATAGAGTAATTACAAAAAAACAGGGTTGTCGGAATTTTCCAACAACCCTGTTTTGATATTTAGTTCAACAGATTTTTATTCTTCTGAATTTCCATCTTCTATATCAAGTACATTACGACGGGCACCTGACTTCCGCGCAAAGGATGTTAAATTGCATTCTTCAACGTGTAAACAGCAATTATACAGTGTTATAT